>Ga0307982_1000729_pt1 | contig 26211 bp, 28 predicted proteins | sample OrgLakmetagen989_FD_201847 | JGI IMG/M metagenome (GOLD analysis project Ga0307982, IMG submission 201847) | Saline water microbial communities from Organic Lake, Antarctica - #989 | ecosystem: Environmental > Aquatic > Non-marine Saline and Alkaline > Saline | place: Antarctica: Organic Lake...
ATCAGGATGATGCCCAGTCCCCCAACAAGCATCAGCCCATGGGTCAGTTTGCGAAATGCACGGTCCATATATTCTTCCTAAGTATTATCCCTGAGCGCAGAATCCTGCCAAGGTCACCTGCGCATTGCCAAATCATTTCGCACGGGCCTGCTCTGTTCAAATCGCAAAGCTTGATCGGGTGATCGCACTTCGTTATCGGTGCGCCATCCAAGAAGGGGGTCGCGATGAGCCCGACACGTATAGGCATCCGTTACTTGCGTTGCACGATTGCTGTCGCAGATGCAGGCGGTTGTGTCATTTCTGACGGAAAAGAATGCGGTAGTGGGTAACCTCCATCGAATTTTGTTCAGCAGGTCGGCACTGTTTGCAGGGCGAGCTTACGGCGAATATAACGCCCGAGAGTATCAATGCCAACGTTGAGCAAAGCCGTTATCAGAATCAACACCATGGCACGATCAAAGCGGATGTTCTGAATGGCGCTGTCTACATAGAATCCAAGCGTGTAGATGCCAAGAATCCCCAGTATGGCGGTCTCCCGCATGATGATTTCCCAGCGATAGAACAGAAACGCCAGAAATGAGCGATATACGCGGGGTACCAGCTCCCAGCTGTAACGGTTGAAGCCTTCTGCCGCGTCTGCGCGGAGTTTGATGGCATTGGTTTGCCGGCCAACCAGGTGCCCGATAATTCCGCCGTTGTGCAGCGCTAACGCAACCACCGCAGGCAGCATGGAAGGCCCCCAGAGTTGCAGCAGAATGTACGCCAGAACGTATTCAGGCGTAGATCGCACGATCACCAGAACCACATGCCCGGCAGTGCGTCGTTCCGGCCCGCCAAAGTGGCCTGATATCAAGGGGAACGCCAGTAACGACAGAATCCCTGTTGCCACCAGCGCAATCTGAGTGAGCACAAGGGTGTTCCAGATGCCCGGCATGGCCTCGTTGATCATCAAATCACTGAGCCAAGGCGTCAGTCCCGCTAAACCTTCCCCGTTGCGCAGTGGCGCGGGTACGATGTCTTCGGTGAAAAAACGCTGCACGTTGCCCCAGACAATGGGCAACCCGTCACCCAAAAAAAACGGAGCGCCAACAACGTAGACCGGCAGAAGCCTTGGCCTGACCCACAGCGGCATGGTGGCGATTAATGCATAGAACAGAATCAGCATCGCGCCAGCGTCGGAATAAAACCCTTGGGAGAACGACGCTTCAAGGTAAAAGCCCAGTGTTGGCAGGCCAACGAAGCCAAGAATGGCACTGGAGCGAAGGCCGCATTCCAGCCTGTAGGCGGTGTAGGTGCGCATTTTTGCCCAGCAGTCGGGAATACGGGCGTAAAGGAACGCCGAAATAGTACCAGTGCCGGGCGGTAGCACGCGGCCGGATTCCGGATCGGCCTCGTCCAGGATGTCTGAATAGACCTTGGCGAAAATCCCGGCGTAGGGAATGGCAATGGCCAATACGCCTGTGAGTGGGTGAAAACCAAAGAACTGCAGGAAAATCAACGCCCAGAAGAGCTCGTGAATGGCGCGGATAAAAGCGCAAAAAATCCGCACCGGTAGGGATCGGTAAGCCAACGCCATCAAAAAACCCGCGGCACTGCCAAGCGCCACCCCGACAAAAGCAAAAGCAACTGTTCTCAACAGTGCGGTCATCAACCCTTCAGTGCTGAAAAAGTTGGGCGTTGCGAGGCCAAACAGAAAATTGCCGAGATCGCGCCAGGGGTCGGCGGTGGTTACCGCGATGTCCGCAAACAGCAGCCCAACCAAGGCGATGGCAAGAAAAGTCAGGCTGATACGAACCGTTGGGGAAGAGGGTATAGAGCGGGCCGCGTTACCTAGTAAAGAGATGTTATGTCTGCCGCTGCAAGCTGTTCGCTGGGCCGGTCCAAGGCGACCTGGCCATCCTGAATGCCAACGATTCGAGTACAGTAATTCAATGCCAGGTCGACATCGTGCAGCGCAATAATACTGCTGGTGAAGCGATCACGCAGCTGCATCATGACCGAGTTTGCCATGGGGCCATCGAGTGCAGAAACCGGCTCGTCGGCCAGCAGCACGGCGGCGTTACGGTACAGCGCGCGTGCAATAGCAACACGCTGGCGCTGCCCACCGGACAGAGAGGCCGCGGGTGTCCACAGCTTTTCGGTGATGTCCAGTGATTGTAACAAGGTCAGCACGTCAGCCTTGTCTTTGGCGAACGGGCGGGCAAGGGTGAGGGTGTTGTACCAGGTGGGGTGTTTATCGAGCTGGCCCATAAACACATTATGGAACACCGAAAGAGCGTTTACCAAGCCAAGATCCTGAGGAATCAAAGACGAATCCTGGTTTATCCGTTGGTAAATCAGGCGAATCAAGGTGGATTTCCCCGCACCGCTTTTACCCACCAGCGCGATTTTATCGCCCGGATTAACGGTCAGCGACAACGGGCCTATCACCCGCTTGCCGCTGAATGAGGCGGTAAGGTCGGTAAGGTCAAAACCCGTCATTAATCGAGAATCCCGATCTCTTGAGCTGTTTTACGAATCGGCTCATAGTCGGCGTTAGACGCAGGAATAAACCCTGAACGCGGGAAGCTTGCCAGCAGTTCCGGGTCATCAAGGTTCAGCAGCGCCTCGGTAACGCGCTGCTTGAAGCCACCACCAAAACGCTCGTTCACATCGCCCCGAATTGTCCACTGATAATCCGGGTAGTGGGGCGTTTTCCAGATCACCTGAACGGCATCGGTGTTTATGTTGCCGTCACCCAGTTCTTTCTCCTACACCTGAAAGTTCAGCGCGCCCACATCGTAAGTGCCGGCTTCAACCAGGCGAAGGGTGCGCGTATGGTTGCCGCTGAAGCCAACGCGCGAAAAAAAGTCATCAGGTTCTGCGCCAAAGGTGTCGCGCACATAGAACTCAGGCATGAGCCGGCCAGACGTCGAGCCTTTGGAACCGAAGGTAAAGGTTTTACCTTGCAGCGGACCTTCGAGGGTTGATAGCTCTGCGACGGGCTTTATACCGGTGTTGGTATTGGCAATAAAGTAAGTCTCGAAGGCTTTGTCTTCAACCCCCTGGGCGATCGCTTCAGAGCCAGGAACCAGCCTGCGCGCTTGCACACCGGACAAACCGCCAAACCACGCCAGCTGAACCTGGTTGTTGCGGAACGCTGAAATGGCCGCCGCGTAGGACTTCACGGGAATATAGCGGACATCCACATTCAGCTGCTCAGAGAGGTAGTCCGCGACACTGCGAAAACGCTCAACAAGTTTGGTTTCGTCTTCATCCGGAATTGCCGTGAACACCAAGGTCTCAGCCGATGCCGCAGCGGCGCTGAAACAGAAAAAACAGGAAAGCACCAACGTCCGTATGACATGCGTAGACATGTAAAATCCTTGATCGTTTAACGAATTGATAAATCAGAAAGGCCGCGCGGGGCGTATCGGCGAGCTGCAGGATACTCTGATTCCTATCAACCTTGAACTCTGCCAAGGCAAGAACGGGACGATGCGGTCTTGATCCATAAGCGTGATCAAACGGCGCGAGGTCATTCTTCAGGCGACCCCTATACATTCTGCTTGAACTCGACACAAAAGGATGGATACTCAAACGATCAACCCTTTGCCATTGCAGGCTCTTCACCCAACGCCAGTCAGCGTGCAGTCTAAAAACTGCACAAAGGAGTAAACCGATATGTTTGACCCGACAACGCTAAAAGATAAGGTGGTTTTTATTGCTGGCGGAACCAGCGGCATTAATCTGGGTATCGCCAAAGGCATGGCGGCCGTGGGTGCGAAGGTGGCCGTACTTGGCCGAAACGCGGACAAAGCCGCAGCGGCCGCTCAGGAGATCTCCGACAGCGTTAAAAGCAGTAACGGACACAGTGCGATTGCGCTGACGGCTGACGTCAGAGACCCCGACCAGGTGGCGAGCGCCTTACAAGCCTGCGTTGTGCAACTTGGTAACATTGACTGTTTAATTTCCGGTGCGGCCGGTAACTTCCCGGCACCTGCTTTGGGGATCTCGCCGAAAGGCTTCAAGACCGTTATCGACATTGACCTTCTTGGCACGTACAACGTGTTCCATTTAGGCTTTCAGCACCTTAACAAAGGTGCCTCATTAATCGCGATCAGCGCGCCACAAGCCGTGTCTGCAATGCCTTTCCAGGTTCACGTCTGCGCAGCCAAAGCGGGCATTAATATGATGATTAAATGCCTGGCAGTAGAATGGGGCGCGTCGGGCATTACGGTCAACGGCATTTCACCAGGGCCCATCAGTGGCACCGAGGGCGCCGAGCGTTTAGCGCCCACCCCCGAAACGAAAGCAGTCATGGCCAAGAAAATTGCCAGCAAACGATTTGGTGAAGCCAAAGAGATAGCCGACGCCGCGATTTTTCTTGCCAGTGATATGGGTCGCTATATGAACGGGACCATTATGACGGTAGACGGTGGCACCGAACTGGGCGATGCCAGCATGGACTGCCTCAGCGTTCCATCGCGCTAGCGTAACGTTGTGCGACGCTTCGTCATGCGGGGATAAATCCGCATGACTTGGGCTTTCCTACACCGCTTGTGCCAACCATGACGTGACTGAACATTTTACCTGCCTTCAGATAACGCAAACACAACCGTAAAACGTAGATTATAGAAAAACCGGAAGCAGATATTTCTCTCGATTGAGTCAACAAAATAACTCTGCCCCGGTTTTTTAGCCCACTTTTCCTGCTTCTGTTGCGTCAGGAACCTCGACAAGACGTCCTGTTTTACAGTCGTAGATATAGCCATAAATGGGAATGTCGCGTGGAACCATTGAACTGCTTCTGATGCGCTGGACGTCTTCCAAAACGCTTTTTTCTTGATTACTAATCGTTAGCCAGTTTATAAACTTACCATCGGTTGTTCCACCATCGGTGTTGCTGTTGTGCCAGCCAGAAGCGTCCACGCTGGACGTTTTCAGATTGCCTGATAACAGATCACCCATTATTTCAGTTGTGAATGTTTCCATTCCACAATCGGTATGATGTATAACAAACCACTCTTTTGTACCCAGCAGCTTATAAGAGATAACCAATGAGCGAATGGCATCATCGCTTGCACGGCCGCCGGCGTTACGAATCACATGGGCATCGCCCTCTGCCAGACCCGCGTACTTCGCGGGATCTAAGCGTGCATCCATGCATGTAAGGATGGCAAACTGCCTGCCAGGGGGCATTGGTAAATCGCCTTTATCTCCGAAATTAGCCACATAGTCAGCGTTTGCCAGTGTTATTTCGTCGACTGTCTTACTCATTTTCATTGTTCCTTCTCATGACATTTCATTTTTTTGTTGCTTGGAATAAAAACCGGAATACATCTCTTTTTATCTCCTAAACACTGTCATTTTGACACTTCATCCTACCAAATTCACTGCGCCGGCACAGTGCGAAGCGCTTCGCAACGTAGGACTGAAAAAAGAAAGTAAATCATGCGTGGCTGTCCATTGGCGGGTTTTACTTCACAGATATCGGCAATTGACGGGGATAAAACGCAAGACATGGCCCCGTCAACACGCCTTGTCAGACTTATGACCGACAGCCGTTAGCGTTTGCCGAGTTTGCCCAGTTCACGCCCCAGCAGGCTAACCATCTTATGGCCGGTGCCATCGGGAGCGAGGTGCTGCGAATTGTAAAGCCGCAGTTCTGTGCCAGCTGCGACAATTTGATGAGTGTTTGCGGCGCGAATGCCACAACCGGCTATTTCGACAACCGGGCTGCAAATCACCGTGATTGCGGTCGATTAAAGAAGCTAAGAAGTTTTAAGTGCTTAGTGCTAAGAAGGAAAAACCACAACGTTGTCTCCCTCTTGCCACGGCCGAAACTTGGTCATGGCTTGCAGAAAGAATGAGTGCTCCAGCCAGTGTTGCAACCAAAACTGCAGGTTCGGGTAAGGTAAGCTGTCAAAACATCGCGATCACCTGTAAAAAGGCCTTGCCCCGTTGCCGATACTCTGAGCGGGTCATTTCGAGATATCGGTCGGCGTATTTATAGTGATCCAACCAATGTTTAAGGTCGTTGTCGTTTTGCTCAAGCAGAGCGTTGGCCTGAGGCAAAACCGTTGCATCCAACAGCCCTTGTGGGTCTTGCTGCCGAAGCGCCCACAGCATTATTTCCCGGCTCTTTTCGACCATGGTACCATCAAAAAGCTGTAAAACAGGCACCGTGCCTTTCGAGCTAATCGTCAGCATCTGGACTGGTTTATTTCTCAATTTTCTGGTGAAGAGCATCAAAGAACACGTTAAAACGCCCGACCCAGACCATTACAATAGTTGCTCTATATAATCTTTGCTCAAGGTACGTTATTGCTTCTTTGAAGTAATTCTGAACATTCACCGGGGTCCCGGGGTGATCCCCCCGCTTTGGGGGGTCTCAAAAGTCAGTGCAACGGGCAGCCATTACTCATCAGCGGGAAGCACTTCCGTGTCCCCCGTCGGTTCCAGAAACTGGGCACTTCGAACAGCCTGGCAAACCAGGGGCGCAGAAATATCGGTTTTCATTAATTTCTGAAAGGTATCCACCTGATCGAAAGCCGGATCAAGCCAAAGATCATAGACCTGGTTCCTGCCCTTTTACTGCTCATCCAGTTTCCCCAGCGACCGATTTTGCAACTGCTTGGCCCGCCAAAGCCCCCATCACAACGGCACTGAGCAGCCCGTTACCAGACAGGTAGCCGCTGTCGCCAGAGCCAGAAACGCCTAGCGCGGCGCCTCCGGCTGCAAACAGATTGGGTAGAGGCTGCCCCTCTGTATCAAGAACTCGGCCATCGGTTGTAATCTCCAGCCCGCCTTGTGTGTGAAAAAGGGCACCGGTTACCCGAATCACATAGTACGGAAATGTCAGCTTTTGCTCTGCAGTGAACTGACGACCAAACTGATCCGCTTCGCCTCGTTTCTGAAGCTCGTCCATGTTCCGGAAAGTATCCAGCACAGCGTCATGTGGTAAACCTAGCCCACCGGCCAGCGCGTCGAGAGATTCGAATATTTTAATTGCGCCGGCGGCTTGAGCGTTCTGATAGTCCTCAAATTGCAGGCATTGCTCATGAATGCGGGCATCATAAACGTTGAATGCAATCTGAGCGGGTTGCGCCAGAACCTTTCCCGCCTGCTCGGAATAGCCTCCATGTTCGTTGGAAAAGCGTTTTCCATTCTGATTAAGCTGTATGCCCCCCTGCATCATTACGGCCCAAGAAATCAGGGCCTGGTGTGGCCAGGCCACTGAACCGTGGCCCTGGTAGGCCCCCAGATCCTTCAGGCTGGCGTTCAGTGCTTCGCCCCAAAGTATTGCCTCACCTTGATTTCCTTCGTGGCCGAAGTACAGAGCATCTTCCATTTGCGGAATGTGGCGAGCGAGTAATTCGGAGTTGCCGCCAAAGCCGTTGCACGCTAACAGCAGCGTATTGCAGCCCACCTGCTCAATAGAGCCGTCTCGTCGTTGATAGGAAATACCCCGTACCCGCCGGTTTTCGTCAATGTGCAGAGTCGTCACCCGAGCTTCGGTGAGAATCGGAAGCTCCGCCTGCTCAGCCGCGTTCAACAAGCAGGACATCAGTTCTTCACCTGTCCGGCGCGGCGTGCAGTGCATGCGCATAACGCTGTGACCGGGGTAAAGAAAACCTTCGACCAATTCAAACGGGATCTGATGTTCGTCTGCAAGCCATTCAATCACCTCGCCCGAGGCCTCGGTCAACGCTGCGACGATGGCAGGGTCTGCTTCATGGTGATTCTTGCAAAGGATGTCCTCCGACATCTGAGCGGGGCTATCCTCCACTCCGGCGGCCCGCTGAAAGCGCGTACCAGCCGCGGGTACAAAGCCGGAAGACATGAAGGTGCTGCCTCTTGGCGTGTCGTCTCTTTCAAGAATGACGGCCTCGATGCCCTTAGAAATTGCAGTCAGGCCAGCGACTAGGCCACAGGCACCGCCACCAATAATGACTAAAGGAATGCTGAAATCAAAGTTGATGGCTGCGCCATCGGTCCTGATGTCTGCCATGGATCAATCCTCTTTAATGGTTTGCGCGTTGAATGCCTGAAGGATATCTCCGGCTGTTGCCTGCCAGACATCTGCGTGCTTCATAATATATTCTAGGACTGCTTCGAGGCTGCTGATGCGGTGAGGTTGGCCTAACATCCAGGGGTGTATGTTCAGGGCCAGCATGCGGCCGCCCTGAGTGGCGGATTCTTCAAGCAGAAAATCGAAGGCGTCCTTGACCTGCTCAACCCAAGAATCTTCGGAGTGCAGGTTCTGGCCGATGATGAACTGGTCTTCCAGTTCGGTTGATAATGGCATCATCATCAATGAGCCATTCTTGGTTTCAAAGCGGTAAGGCATGTCGTCGTTAGCCCAGTCGCAACAGTATTCGATACCATTGGCCGCAAGCAGGTCGGGCGTCTTCCAGCTTTGATTCTTGGCGGGACTAAGCCAGCCGCGCACGGGCGTGTCAATCAGTGTGTTCAAGGTATCAACAGACCGCTTGACCAGCTCTGCCTCTTCTTGCTCATCCTGTCCGCCATAGTGCAAGTGATCCATGTTCCAGCCATGGCAAATGAACTCCCCATCGAACTGCTTCAACTGCTCAAGCAGATAGGGTGTGTCCAGGGCTAATTGGCTGTTAATAGCGAAGGTAGGGCGCACACTGTAGCGCTCAAAAGCTTTAAGCAAGCGATAAATGCCCACGCGGTTGCCGTAATCGCGCAGCGTAAAATGGCGCAGATCCGGATAGGGCATGGTCATCCCGTTGGGCACCTTGAACGGTTTGCCACGTTGGTTCAGAGGGTAGAACTGTAGGGAGGTATTAATCCAGACTGCAACCCGCTTGCCCTCGGGCCACATGATTGGGGCGCGGTCAGCCAGCATTGACCAACTGAAACGGTCATGGTCATGGCCGTAAGAGCGTTGGGGGTAATTCAGATATTGTTTGTCGAGGCTCATTTTACGCTCACCATCTTGTTCTTAATATCTTCTAGGGCGGCATCGTAATAATGCCTGAGGTAGTAGTCAGCAATTTCCCGGCCGGTGGCGACCCAAACATCACTGTGGCCGGTGATATATTCCAGGGCTTCTTCGAACGCCTTGAGGCGGTGCGGGCAGCTGACCTGGTAATTGTGCGTTGGGATGCACATAACTGTGCCGGAATCTTTCCCTTCTTCATATAAACGGTCGAAGTGACGCTTGAGCATCGTGCCATAGTGGCGTGGTTCTACCTTGTTCACCGAATAAACGATTGTGTCGTTCATTTCAAGTGAATAAGGCATGGAAATAAAACGCTTGCCGTTGCGAACGGTAACCGGAGTGGGTTGGTCATCGTGAAACAGGTCGCAGGTGTAGAGACCGGCCTTATCCCCGAAAAGCTCGGAACTCACTTCTGCAAACAGGTCCAGGGTACGCTCAGAGTGTGACAGGGCCGGCGCTAGATAGCCGGCACACTTCTGCCCGCTGTGGCGGTGGATGGTTTCGATCGAATCACGAATCATCTCGCGTTCCTGCTCCTCGCTCAGGCCATAGGTATATCGCGTGTTGTAGATGCCGTGGCTGAACAGCTCCCAGTCGCGCTCGCAACACATCTCGATAATTTCCGGGTGGTGTTCGCAAACGGCGACGGATAAAGATACCGAACCGCGGATACCATATTTGTCCAGCAAGGCCATCTGTCGACGGTGGCCAACTCGGTTGCCATAATCCCGAATGGTGTAGCCCGGGAGGGCAGGGCTCGGCTGCGGCCAGGCTTTGCGCTGGGGGTTTTCGGGTGGGTCCAGCTCATAAAATTCAATATTAGGCGCCACCCATAAAGCGACTTTAGCGCCGTTGGGCCACTGGATTTTGGGGCGATCTTTGTACGGCCAATAGTCGTAGACGCCGAGACTCTCTTTCATAACGTTCTGCTGCTTATTCCGTGGGCATGAGCAATGAGGCGTATACGGCCCCATCGCCTCGTGAAGACTTATCTAGACTCTTAGTACTTCTTGGCGATTTGCTCGTCGAGCCAGCCCAGCACGTTTTGGACTTTCACTACATCAGCGTACTTCAGGTGCAGATCGGTCAGGTTGGCGTAGTGATAGCTCTCATGCTTATCAGCCACACACTCCTCGGGAACGATGGTGCGATAACCCCGCGACAGGCTTTCAACTGCAGTGGCGCGCACGCAACCGCTTGTGGATCCGCCGGTAATAATAATGGTGTCTACTTGGTGCCAGACCATCAAAGACTGCAGCGGCGTTTCAAAAAAAGCCGAGGGCATGCGTTTGGTGTAGATCACATCCTTGGAAGGGTCGAGTTCGACACGCTCATCAAAGGCGTTGCGGTCAGAGCCGTACTTGATATTCTGGAGCGAGTCGGGAGTGTCTGTGCGGGTTCCCCACACGCCAGCGTCTTCCGCCGAATCCAGAAACGCCACATGGGTCCATACAACCGGCCAGTTCATGGCGCGGAACCGTTTCGCCAGGGAATTCACGTATTCCAATTGGCGCGGGTCGGTCTCGTAAGCTGTTTTGTAAAGATCGGTACGGGTGTAGGCCTTCTGCGGGTCAACGTTCACCAGAATCGCTTTTTTGCCGAAGCCAAACGGAACCCGCTGGGGATTCTGCATAACCTCATGGAAAATCTCTTTGGCGGTCTTATCACTGGTAATCATGGTGCTTCTCCTGAATTTGGACTTAGCGCGTGCCGTTTTCGTATTGTTGGCCTAGTTCCAGCATTTTCTGGGTGCCCAGGTAATCGTTAAGTTGTTTAAAATCCAGCATCCAGTCACGGAAGTTATCAGTGGTGCCGTCCGCTTTGAGGGTGGCAAAAAACCGGGATGCCATGTGGGTAAATGCACGAACCAGCGCACCCGGGAAAATCACCATTGAAAAACCCATGGATTCGAGGGCAGCGGCATCCTGAAGCGGTGTGTCGCCGCCCTCAACCATGTTCGCCATCACTGGAACCCGTCCCTTGAACTGTTTCATCACCTGATCAACGTGCTCAGACGAACGAATGCCCTCTACGAACACGACATCTGCTCCGGCTTCATAATAGGCATTAGCCCGCTCCAACGCTTTCCCAATGCCTTCCGTGGCAATGGCGTCGGTGCGGCCAATGATCAGGGTTTGCTCATACTTTCTTGCGTCCAGGGCTGCTTTGATTTTGCCCGTCATCTCACCAGCGCTCACCAGAGTTTTCCCCTGAAGGTGACCACAGCGCTTTGGATAAGTCTGGTCCTCCAGCTGAATGGCGTTGGCACCAGACCGTTCGAGCAGGCGCACACTGCGCATCACGTTGAGCGCGTTACCAAAGCCGGTGTCACAATCCACCACAACAGAAATCTCGCTGCGCTCGCGAATATACCCCATCGTGTCATTGACCTCAGTTAGGCTCATCAAACCGATGTCGGGTCGGCCGAGCTTGGTATAAGCCAGGCTGGCACCGGAAAGGTAAACGGTATCGAAGCCAGCCTGATCTGCCAATGACGCGCTCAGGGCATCGTACACACCAGGTGCCACCACAATGTTCGAGCTGTGTAGCCTGCTTTTCAGGGTCATTGGAATAACATCGTTGTTCGTGTTGGTCATAGTTAGGTGCTCATCCTGATTTGCGTGAAGCAGCAACCGGGGGTCAGAGTGGTGCTGCGGATTAGGTATTACCGATTGCTGGCGTTTATGGCTGCGCGGTGGCCAAGTCGTTCCAAACGTCTTGTCTTAACAGCCGGTCATCGCTAATTTCAAACCGGTCAATGAAGCGAACGCCATCAAAGGTGGTGCCGTCGAGCCACTCGCCGGACAAGGTTCCGTTGGCAAACACCACTACCTTGTCCATCTCGTAAGCAACATTTGTTGAGGACAGGGTTTTCGTAACAAACTGATAACGGCCTTTCGACCACTCCACCATTTGGCTGAGCGATGTCAACTCACCACTGCCCGGAAACGTCATCACAAAGCCCGCCCCCAAAAAGCTCTGGGCTTTATCCAGTTCACGCTGTTCCATGGCCGTCAGATAGTCACCAACCAGTGAAACTGGATCGGATGCCCCGGATCCAGGTTGACGAGCTTGGCCTCCACGGCTGTAATTGTCCGATCCGACTTCGTGAATCCAGATGGAAATGGCTTCAGGTTTAGCCCGGGTAAAGCCTGCAATCACTGCGGTGAGGGCTTTTGTCATGCGCTCTTTGAGCCCACCGCTGTAGCCCGTAAGCAGGTTGATCTGTAACATCGGCATAGTAAATCCTCTTTCGGCGAGAGTGCGTTTTTGCATTCCCGCTTGAGTATTTCATTGTTTTATTAATAATACACTTATATGTGTCATCACTATGAGCTGTCAAGTCTCGACAGCCGGGTAACTGAGAGGTAAGCCACATGGGTACATCCCTGTATGCTAATGGGCCTGGTGGCACCAAGTCGCATCAGCTGTTTCTGCTATTGAAGGACGCCATTGTCAGCGGGCGCATGGTGGTAGGTCATAAAATTCCCGGAGAACTGAAGCTGGCTGACGAGCACCAGGTCTCACGGGTGACCGTGCGTCGTGCGTTGGAAGCTCTGACCAAGGAAGGGCTGATCTTGCGTAAGCCCGGGGTGGGTACGCTGGTGTGCGAGCGCCCATTGGGTGCAACGGTCATGACGGCCAGCGTTTCTAATCTTATTCCCAATATCATAAAACTCGGCAAGAACTCTCGTGTCCGATTGTTGGAGTTCAGCTACGATCATCCCTCCGATATCGTCCGCGAACACCTGCGCCTTGAGCCAAACGACCGCGCACAGCGGTCTATTCGGGTTCGTCTGGCGGGAGATGAACCATTTTCTTACCTCACTACCCACGTCCCAGAGCATATTGCTATTAGCTACAATGAAAGTGAACTGGCAACAACGCCATTGTTTGTGCTGCTTGAGCGCAGCGGCGTGCATTTGGACCACGCCACGCAGAGTATCTCTGCCGCTCTGGCAACCAAAGACGTGGCGGATGCGTTGGGTGTGGCGGTAGGCTCGGCTCTAATCTCTTTGACCCGCGTTGTGTACGACAATGACGGCAAGGGCATCGAACATTTGCATGCGCTCTATCGGCCGGATCGTTACCGCATAGAGATCGACCTGTGTCGCACTGACGGTGAAGATGGCAGGTGCTGGCAGCCTCTCGCATCCGATCAGCGTTAAGGGTTGAAAAATGAAAGTGAATGGGTCGAGTCTCTTTAGAAGTTGACATTGTCTGAATAGGTGTTATACATTTATCTGTATAGTAAATAATACATTTTATGACCATGATAGTAGACAGATAACTAGGATTCCTTCGCTCTGGCGTCGGGCAGTCATCCATGGGTCACAATGAGAGTAGGGCAATGGCAGGTAGAACACTGTTTGACAAAATTTGGCAGGCCCACGAGATTTGCCAAGTTGATAACGGCCAGAGTCTGCTCTGGGTTGATCAGCACTTGGCACATGAAGGTTCTTTTCACGCTTTCAACAAATTGGCCGAGCGTGATTTGCCTGTACGCCATCCCGAATGCACGATCGGCGTTGCAGACCACTATGTTCCCACCATCAGTCGCAGTTTGATCGCTGTCCAGCCCAAAATACGAAACGTCATTGAACAGCTAATAAGCAACACCCGTCGTCATGGGGTCAGGCTGATCGGTCTGGATGATCCGCGGCAGGGCATTGTCCATGTCGTAGGGCCAGAGCAAGGCATCACACAACCTGGCCTGCTGATGGTGTGTGGCGATAGCCATACTTCAACCCACGGAGCGCTTGGGGCTTTAGCGTTCGGTGTTGGCGCATCAGAAGTAGCTCATGTATTGGCTACCCAGACTTTATGGCAGACCAAGCCCAAGCGGATGCGGATTACTATCGAAGGCCAATTGGCGCCAGGTGTGACCGCCAAGGACATCGCCTTGGCCTGGATTTCTAGTTTGGGGGCAGACGGCGCACGAGGTTATGCCATTGAGTACGCGGGAAGCGTCGTTGAAAGTTTAAGTGTAGAGGCCCGCCTGACACTTTGTAATTTATCCATTGAAGGTGGTGGCCGGTGCGGCATGATTGCGCCAGACGAAAAAACCATTGAGTACATCAAAGGCCGCGCATTTGCCCCTCAGGGCGAGGCGTTTGAGCAGGCTGCTGCGTATTGGCGCACCCTTTACAGCGATGATGATGCGGAATTTGACCGTGAGATCACGCTCAAAGGTGAAGCGATCGAGCCTATCGTCACCTGGGGGGTTTCCCCAGAAGAGGCGCTGCCCATCGGCTGTTGCGTACCGGATCCTGCCCGGGCCAGTTCACCGGCTAAGGCTCGTCAGATCCAGGACAGTCTTGATTACATGGGGCTCACGCCCGGACAGAAGCTGACTGACGTTGCTATCGACAAGGTGTTCATCGGCTCCTGCACCAACGCCCGTATTGAGGACCTGCGGGCGGCCGCCGAGGTGCTGCGAGGCAAAACCTGCAAGGTGTTCGGAATGGTTTCGCCGGGATCCACCATGGTGAAAGCCCAGGCTGAAGTTGAAGGACTGGATAAAATCTTTACTGAGGCGGGCTTGGAGTGGCGAGAGTCCGGGTGTTCCATGTGTGTTGGTATGAACGGTGATCTGATTGCCAGCGGTGAGCGCTGTGCGTCCACGACCAACCGCAACTTCAAAGGGCGTCAGGGCCCGGGCGCCCGAACGCATCTAATGTCACCCGTCATGGTCGCCGCGGCGGCGGTTACTGGCCACCTGACCGACATTCGCGACACTCTAGGGTAACCGGACATGAAACCATTTACTCGATTGTCTTCGCTGGCAGCTCCGTTGTCGCTTGAAAATGTCGATACCGATCAGTTGATACCCGCACGATTCATGAAAGAGTCCCGTGCGGACGGTTATGGCGGTTTCTTGCTGCATGATATGCGATTCGACGAGGGCGGAACGCCTCGTGATTCTATTCTGAATAGTCCCGATGCAAAGTCATCGGAGATCCTGGTCACCCGACGGAATTTTGGCGGCGGCTCCTCCCGTGAAGCGGCGGTATATGCCTTGGTGGATTTTGGTTTCCGTTGCGTGATTGCGCCGAGTTTTGGCGACATATTCGCCTCTAACGCGGTGAACAACGGCTTGCTCCCAGCGTCAGTGTCAGAACAAGACGGTGAACAATTGCTGGAAGCTTTAGCGGATAAACCCGATCACGTGGATATCGATCTGGCCAGCCAGACCATCACATGCAAGAGCACAACGATCTCATTCGACATTAATCCAACCTGGAAGCTTAAGCTTCTGAACGGTTGGGACGATATAGACCTGACTCTGGCGGAAGCGCCAAAAATTGAAACTTTCCGGGAGGGGTACAAAAAGAGCTTTCCCTGGCTGGGATAGCCCAAGTGTTGGAAAACCAATAACGATTAACGTCAATAACACTAACAAGAGGTCACCATGAAAAAACTTAACCTTGCTATTACTGCGGGTGTTTCACTGCTATTCGCGATGGGTGCCATGGCGAAAGAGCAGGAGTTGAAAGCCGTTCACGCGTTCCCTACGTCCTTGATCTATACACAAAGCTTTCTGGGATTTGTAGATAAGGTCAACGAACAGGGTGAAGGTGTCATTCGTATCAAGGTTCTCGGTGGGCCTGAGGTTATCGGCCTGTCACAGCAGCCCGACGCCACTCGCAATGGTGTGGTCGATATGGCCTACACCGCAGCCAGTTTCTATGCAGGTCAAATACCTGAGCGCGATGCGCTGATCTCCTCTAACAGTAATGCCATTTATGCTCGCGAGTCAGGTGGTATAGATCTGCTGAATGAGATTCATCAGAAGAAAATGGGTGTTTACTACCTCGGTTGGTTCGACAGTGGTGTGAAGTACAACCTCTACACCATCGATAAGCCGGAGATCAACGACAAAGGCGACCTGGACATGTCCGGCAGTCGTTTGCGCAGTAATTCAGTGTACGACGCCTTCTTTACCGACTATCTGAAAGTTCAGCCAATCAGCCTGCCTACCACAGACGTCTACTCAGCGCTGGAGCGCAATGTTGTCGACGCCACAGGCTGGACGAAAATTGGCATGAAGGATCTCAACTGGGACAAGTTTCTGAACTACCGTATTGATCCGGCTTTCTATTCCACCGACATGGGTGTGATTGTCAACCTGGATAGCTGGAACAAGCTCAGTGACGAGGCAAAAGACATCCTGCAGAAAGTCGCTATCGCGCATGAGCGAGAGAGTGCAGAGGCGTTTGCAGAACTCTCCAATAAGCAGCAAACCGCCCTGGAAGAAGACGGGATGAAGCCGGTTGTCTTAGAGAGAGATGCGGGTATCCGCTATAGTGAAGCCGCACAAGAGGCCTCCCTTGCCCGGATGCGTAAGCGCATGGAACAGCACCCCGACGGCTTGACTCATTACGAGGAACTCGTTGAGAAATTCAACACATCTGCTGCTAAATAGCAGACGGGGCCCGGCTTCGGTCGGGCCTGCCGCCCCCATTTTGATGACGAGTGGCTCTATGTCTTCACTCATTCGTTTCTATGACAGATTGGTCGATGCTTTCGCCTTTTTGTCTGGACTGATGCTGATCTGGTTGATGGTTGCAGTGGTTACTTCTGTGTTGATCCGCAACTTTGGTGGTCAACCTCCGGCCTGGTTGTTTACCTCGACAGAATATTCGTTGTTCTATTTGACCTTGCTCGGGGCACCCTGGTTGGTTCGGGAGAAAGGGCACGTATTCATTGAAGTCGCTATCAGCCACTTACCTCCGAAGGCTTTGGATGCCCTATCTCGATTGGTGATGCTGATTTGCGCGGCTATTAGTCTTGTGTTGGCCTGGAAAGGATTGGAGTTAGTGATCTCCAACGTTCAGGGCGGCGATTACGACGTCAGGACCTATTTCATCCCAATGTGGATTTTCACGATCGCTTATCCGATTAGCTTCACGCTGATGGGAATCGAGTTTACCCGTTTTATGTTCTCCAAAAATACGTTTCATAGCTGCCAAAACGGGGAAGTCTGACATGGCATGGCACGACGCATTACTGTTTCTTCTATCTATTGTACTGATTCTGATGCTGATCGGTGCACCTGTGGCCTTTGCCTTTATCGGAGCCAATCTCGCTGGTGCATGGTATTTCATGGGGGGCGGTATCGGTCTGACTCAGCTCTTGAATAATGGGTTTGGCGCGCTTTCCAATTTTGGTTTAGTGCCAATACCACTGTTTCTTCTGATGGGGGAATTGTTTTTCCGAACAGGCCTCGGTATGCGAATGTTCAATGCCATCGATCTGTTAATGGGTCGGGTTCCGGGTCGTCTCTCCTACGTCACAGTTGTGGGCGGCACAGCGTTTTCAACGCTCAGCGGATCGTCTATGGGCTCGACGGCGTTGCTGGGCTCTCTGCTAGTGCCAGAGATGGAGCGTCGCGGGTACAAGAAATATATGTCTATCGGGCCTATCCTGGGTACCGGCGGCCTGGCCATCATCATTCCTCCGTCAGCTATTGCTGTGCTGTTGGCTACGCTTGCCAAGCTTGATATTGGCGATGTGTTGATCGGCGGAATCGTACCGGGACTGGTGCTGGCAACACTGTACATGGTGACCATTTGGATCAAGACCAAAATTGATCCAAATGCGGCACCGGCCTATGACGTCGAAAACGTGCCGTTGGTGACGAAACTGAGAATTGTCGCTCGAGACATCATTCCGATGCTGAGTATCATCGTGATGATTGTCGTCATGATGTTGACCGGTTTTGCCACGCCCTCAGAAGCCGCAGCTTTCGGAGCTTTGGGTGTTCTTGTTCTGGCCGCACTGTTCAAAGCCCTATCATTGAAAGCGTTCCAACTGGCCATTACTGGCGCCCTTAAAGTCACATTGATGGCGTACCTTATTGTCTTTGGTTCTGCCACATTCAGCCAGTTGCTCGCATTTTCGGGGGCATCCAATGGTCTGATTCAGTGGGCAATAGGCTTTGATTTATCGCCTTTACTGATGCTGGGGGCTATGGTCTTGGTGCTGTTGGCATTGGGCACGTTCATGGAAGCTATTTCGATCATGATGATCACTGTGCCCTTTTTCTTTCCACTGGCGCAATCCCTGGGCTTCGATCTGGTGTGGTTCTCAATCATTACGCTGGTTGCTCTCGAAGTGGGTTTCTCAACGCCTCCGCTGGGCTTAAATCTGTTCGTTATGAAGGGTGTTGCCCCTAAAGGTACTACCATGAAGGAGATTTATCTTGCGGCGATTCCCTACATCATCTGTTCAATAATCTTGCTGGCACTTCTGGTGATATTTCCGAAGCTCGTCACCTGGCTGCCATATATGTCGACCAATTAAGCCCTAGTTAGGTCATCGTCGTGGCCAGTTGTGGAAACCCCGCAGCAGGCATAAGAGAAAACTCTCAAATGTTGAAGATTAGGTATGTCAAATTCATCAAGTTTTAACTGGGACGAGCGCTGCTGTTGAGCCAGTAACTGAGCACTGAAGAGCGCCAGATCAGTGAGGCCGCTCGCGCTTACTGTCAGCAAAAGCTGCAGCCGCGAGTGCTGAGCGCATACTGCTAAAAGCAGTTTGACCGCGAAATTCTGAGTGAAATGGGCGAGATGGGTCTACTAGGGGCAACGGTTGCCGAACAGTATGGCGGAGCTGGACTGAGTCACGTCGCTTACGGCCTGATTTCTCGCGAAGCAGAGCGTGTAGACTCTGGTTATCGCTCAGCCATGTGTGTTCAGTCATCTCTTGTGATGTGCCCAATCGAGGCTTACGGCTCAGAAGAACAGAAGAACAGAAGAACAGAAGAACGAGTATTCGCCCCGTCTGGCCAGTGGTGAAATGGTTGGTTGCTTTGTAGGCTGGCGGTTTAATGGATAGCGGCAATTGGGCGCCGGAAATGATATCGCTAATCAAGCGTAACAACGGCGGCAAGGCGCTGGATGTGGCGCGGCAAGCGCGGGATATGCACGGTGGCGATGGCATCGCCGACGAATACAGCGTAATGCGATACATGGTCAACCTCGAGGCCGCGAGCACTTGCGAGGGAACCCACAACGTGCACGCCCTGATCCTTGGTCGCGCACAGAGCGCAATCCAGGCGTCTTTTTGATCAATTATTGAGCGGACCAGCGGGCATTGTGCCCGCTCAGGAGAATCGTGATGGACAAACCCTTAGAGGGCATCCGAGTTCTTGATCTTTCCCGCATACTGGCAGGACCTTGATGTAGCCAGCACCTGGCTGATCTTGGCGCGGATGTAATCAAGGTGGAACACCCTGAGCGGGGTGACGATACCCGTGGCTGGGGGCCGCCTTATCTGAATGAAGCTCACGAGGTGGCTTATTACCTCTCAGCCAACAGAGGAAAACGCTCGATTGCAGTGGGTGTTGCTCAGCCGGAGGGCCAAGCCCTGATCAAAGAATTGGCGTCCACCTGCGATGTGGTTTTGGAAAACTTTAAGGTGGGTGGGCTCAAGCGCTATGGTCAGAACGGCCTTTACGCGACACGATTCTGTTGCAGGGCATGGGCGGGTTGATGGATCACTGGCAAGACGGACAGCGAGCCCGGTGGTGGTCCTACGAAAGCGGGGGATAGCCTTAGTCGATCTGTTCACTGGTATGTACGCTGCGACTTCGACCCTCTCTGCACTGACTGATCGTTCCCTGCCAGTCTTTTGCAACGACCGGCGGTCACACTATCTTGGCAGTGGGAAATAATGCTCAGTTCTTGCGTTTCTGGAAGGTAGCCGGAGCGCCTGAGCTCGCCGCGGACGAGCGTTTCGCCATCAACCGTAACCGGGTGCAGAATCGGGTAGTGTTGGTACCACAAATCGAACGGTCGATTTGGGCGAAGCCTTCAAAATTCTGGCTGACTGAACTGGAGCGTGAGGGCGTACCTTGCGGACCAATCAACAGCGTTGCATACCTTGAGTATCTTGTCGCAATTGCTCCCTGACCGTGAAGAATACCTCAATTCCCTTCGGGAGAAAGGCGTAATTTGCTAATACACCTTCGTATTGCGCTGCAGTCATCCGACTGTAGCGCCCTTTCACCATGACCTCAGATTGCCATCCCAATCCTAATCTATCTCAAGAAATAAATAATACATTTGATTGATCTAAATAAAAACACAAGAATGTATTGCAAAAAATACATCTGGATGTACTATTAGGATTGCTACAAACAAAAATATTAGCAATCAGGAGGTCTACGTACTCGGTATTAATTTCGACAGTGCTGGACCATCCGACAAACCTATTTAATCCAAAACAATGAACTCTAACGAGATCTATTCTTAGGTGGCTCTATGAGAAAGAAAGCATCAAAAACCTTGTCTACACTATCCTTTGGCACAGCAACCCTGCTGATGGCCTCAAGCGCCAGTGCCATCGATTTCAAGGTGAAAGAGACCGATGTTGACATCTACGGTTTCGCAAAGCTGGACGTAATTTATGACGTAGATGCGAACCTAAACAACGCCATCATCCGCAGCAAAATCCGCATGGACGATGAGCTCGGTGTAGATGGGCATACCACCCTCAGTGCGAACCAAAGCAGGTTGGGAGTGACCACCACTACCATGGTCGGTGGGCACCCGCTTAAGACTAACATTGAAGGTGATTTCTACGGTGCCGGTGGTTTTTCAGGCGGTGGAGGCGAATTTCGTTTGCGTCACGCTTACGGCGTCTGGAATGGCATCTTAGCCGGTCAGACCTGGAGCAACTTCGGCAACAAACTTAGTTATTTCCCAACGGTCGACTTCAACGGTCTGTTGGCTACTGGCGGCGGTCGTCAGTCACAGATTCGTTATACTACAGGTCACTTTTCGGTATCTCTGGAAGATCCCCAGGTCGGTGGTGCTGCTCTCGCCGAAGACACCAACCAGTATAGGCTTCCTGATGTGACCGCCCGGTATCAGGGAAGCGCGGGTCCGGTTAATTTTGCGGTTGCGGGTCTGGTCCGATTCCTTGAATACGATGCTGAGGGCGCCACTGTCAGCAACTCTAATTGGGACGACGATTCTGCCACAGGTTGGGGTATGACGTTCGAAGCGAGTACGAAGCTATCAGACGTTATCACGGTCCGCGGTTCTGTGACTCATGGCGATGGCATTGGTGGTTATCTTTACTTAACTCCAGCGCAGCAGCCTGCCTACGTCGATAACCAGGGCAACCTGGAAACGATTGAAGCTACCGGCGGTGGCGTGAGTATGAGTGTGGCCGCTGGTCCTGGCTCATTCAACTTAGGTTACGGCGTTGTGATCGCGGATCTGGACGATGCTCTCGCTCAGGGTGCTGTTCAAGGTTCTTCAGACGAGCGTTATTCCAGCACTTTCGTCAACTACATTTGGTCTCCTTACGATCAGATCACCTATGGTCTAGAAGCGGGTTATCACGATGCTGAGCAGGTCAATGGTAACGAAGGTGATGCGGTTCGGCTTCAGGCGATGCTCATGTTTGGGTTCTAAACGAGCGCCTTGAAATATGTGATTTTGACTTTGAATTGTTGCTTTGCCTTTTGGCCTCGGCGTTACAGCCGGGGCATTTTTTATGGGTGTGACTAAAGTTATGCTTTTAAGCAAGATGACTTTATTTTGAAGAGGGTCTGAATCGGTATGATTGATCCAACACGTTCAGATTGCTCCCGCCAGGCGATGATTAACTTGATCGCCACCTGCTTCGGTTTGGCCAGTACGTTCGTGGTTCAAACCATGCTCCTGATCACTATTCCCCTGTCCGCTCTTGAGCTTGGTGCCAGCCCTTTTTTTCTAGGATTTATCCTTTCCGTGCCTTACCTATTGCCTTTGATATTGGCCATCCCATTTGCGGGAACAATTAGCCGGTTAGGGGGCAAAGCAATAGTTATAGCAGGCTCATTGGGGATGATGATGGGGCCGTTAGCGATTCTGGTCCTACCTGGTTTTATCGGTTTGATTCTTGTTCAGCTGATTGTGGGCATTTCTCACATGGCCCTGATACTAGCTGGCCAATCCATTATCTCTGGACTTGGCAAGGGGAGAGCGCTAGAAAAATATTTTGGCTGGTATACCACCTGTCTTTCAGCCGGGCAGCTGGTTGGGCCGCTACTTGCTGGCTGGATAATCGATACCAGTGGTACAACCCTTTCTTTTATGGTTACAATCTTAGTTGCGGCTTTGGCTATGATAAGCGGATTCTTTCTCACCGGAAGCGCGAAAGTGGGAAATCGGGTGGAACGCTCTTTACTTGGGTATCGTGCGCAGGCGAATCTTCTTAAAACAAATGCCGGTGTAAAAATCTCCATAGTTTTGACTGTCTCCGTCGTTTTCGCATTGGGCGCGTATGGGACTTTTTTGCCCGTATATTTGAACAGCCTCTCGGTTTCCGCAACAGCGATTGGAGCTCTTGTAAGTTTGAGGGCGCTATTTTCCATGCTGGTGCGACCATTTGTATCGTCTGTGATTAAGTGGGCCGGAGGGAGGTCGGTTGCCATAGCTTGGTCCCCGGTTTTAGTTGCGTTGGGTTTCATGTTTACGGGGATGACCGACAGTTTCATCTTCCTTGCGTTGCTGGCTGCTTTAATTGGTCTTGGGTCCGGAATCTCACAGCCTCTGTCGATGGTTGTGCTGGCAGAGAGTGTATCTGAAGGTCAGCGCTCAGGGGCTCTAGGCATGCGCTTGATGGGTAATCGCGCGGTTCAGTTTTTAGCACCATTGAGTCTGGGGGCGTTGGCTGAGTTTCTTCCTTTCAGCCTGGTCTTTTTGTTGGGAGGTGCCTTCATTTTCGTATTTGTTGGGCTGATTTTCTATCTGATGCCGGCCTTCAAAAGCCAGGAGTCGGGCAGCTGAAGTAATTTTCGAGCCCTGAGCCAATTCAGTGTTACCAGGTCGGTGTCTGTCAATTGTAACGCCATGAGGATGCCTACTGCGTGAAGTTTGGCAGTGAGCTTACGTCTAGCTCCCCAAACCTCTGCTATTGGCACACGGCCCATCAGGCGACGTTGCCGGCGTGGGCCTATGAGGTTCATGACCCCACCCGTGGCCCGGTATTTCTTCGCGCCGTAGTTTGCCAGTTTTGACAGTGTTCGGGCCGGGGCAATGCCTACGCAGACAGGCAGCCCCACGTTCTGATACACGGTGTCTCTCACTTGCCGGCCAAAGTCTTCGAATGACACCGCGTGGTCGATGCCAGTGACATCCAGGAAAGCTTCGGTAACGGAATACATGTTTACTCTGGGAGGCAAAGATTCCAGGGTCGTCATCACTCGTCGGCTCATGTCGCCGTACAGGATGTAATTAGATGAGAACACCTGAATGCCGAAGCGACGGATGTCGTCCTTGAGAGGGTAAACTGGCACACCCATTTTGATCCCAAGTGCTTTTGCTTATTTTGAGCGGGCCGCCACGCAGCCATCGTTGTTGGATAGCACCACGACTGGCCTGTCTCGCAAATCTGGTCGAAATAGCTTTTCGCAGGAAGCATAGAAGTTGTTGCAATCGACGAGGGCAAAGACCTGATTTCTGACCTCTTTATCGCTCATTACTGCCTTTCTCGCTTGAGCGACAGCACGACATTGGTCACCACACCAAAGCGGAGCCTGTCAACATAGTTGGCGCGTTTAAGTCCTTGGCTCTTTAACAATTAGCCGCTTTTTCCGGATTCAATGTGACGAAGTCCGGCAAGCTGAGGTTTCGGATTTGTCCAGACCAGCGTTGCGGGTTCGCCGCTTTCGCAGTTTCTATTATCTGTTTTCGCTGTGCTAGGATTTGGTCAGCCTCGCCAGTATGGCGCTGCTTTGGTGTTACATAATTTAAGGCGCTGTGCCGGTGCTCGGTGTTGTACCAGCGGACGAACTTAAGCACCCAGTCTCGGGCATCCTGGATTGTTTTGAAGCCGTTAACCGGGAACCCCGGCCGGAACTTCAAGGTTTTAAACAGTGATTCTGAATAGGCGTTGTCGTTGCTCACTCTGGGTCGGCTGTTAGAGGGCGTAATGCCCAAGTCGTAGAGCTTCTCCAGGAAGGTCGCTGCCTTCATCGGGCTGCCGTTGTCAGAGTGCAATACCAACGGTTTCTGGGGTGTACTTGGTCGTGTTCATGCAGCACTTGATAGAGCGTCGATTCCGAAACTGAATAACAGCCTTGATCCATTTGATCGGCGACGATAAACGCCGGCGGGCAGCTTTGATGTTCTGACTGATTGCACAGTGCCAGCACCGCCTCACGCTCCTCTGTTGAGAGTTTGTTGCGTGGCTCAGGTTTTGGCGCTAGCGGTCGTCTGTCCGCACGGACGGCAGTGTTGGAGCTCCACCGCTGATAGGTGCGCACGCTCAGGTTTAGTAAGGCACAAGCCTTTGTCAGCCGGGTTCCGTTGCTCTGAGCTTCCTCGATCAGAACAGCCGCCTGCTGGCGATCTGGGAGGCTGTTCATCCGCCTAGGCGTTAGCATCGATACAGGCTATTTTCCAAGCTTCAGTCTGTTCGGGATACAGTCCGTGCTTACGGCAATATTCACTGAGTTCTGTTACCTTCATTGGGGCGGTTTCTAACACAATGCGGAATTTTTTTTCGCTGCTCCACTTGTCAGGAATGGCTGAATTCGATGGCAAAACGGCGCCTCGTTTTCTGGCGGCTGTTCGCCAATTGTACAGAGTTGCAGTACTGATGCCTTCCTGGCTGGACAGTTCTACCAAAGTCAGGCTCTGGGGTGGTGCCATCTTTTGGAGAATGGCTGCCTTACGTTCCGGTGAGTAATGGGGCATAGTTGTGCTTTGAAATAATCAGGCGACAACTACGCTTATACATAGAGCTAGCACTGGGCTCTTACTTTAAATGAATTATCGTCCTAAAAAATAAGCAATATTTTCACATTAATTTACATATTTTGTGATGATAGCGTCGATAGACTTTCTCATGTCCTTAGCTTGATGTTCTTTTTCGGCGGAACTGAACAAAGACATAAACAACGGCTGGCCGTCGACCGTTTTCTTTAGTGAAAGCGACTGGTTAGCACTGATGAGAGCGGCCCACTGACTTCGAACAATCTTCCAAAAAACAGCAGTTTTCTGCATGTAAAGATCACCTGGAGTAAAGTCGACATTCTCAGTCAATTGGTATCTTGCAACGCCTAGTTCTTTGGAAAGGTAAGGGTTTTCGTCATTCGGTTTGCCATCGTCATCAAGAGAGAGCTTCCAGTTATCTTCTTCTTGAACCCAGCCGTAACGCGTTATCGAATGACGATTAAAACCCTCTAAGGCGTCATAGTCATTTCTTATACTGAACTCACGGCGTGGTAGAGGACGACGTGTCGTAGCGCTTAGCCACGTTGAGAAGCTAGGGTTATGAATCCACCGACCGTTTGATTCATATCGAGGTGAATCATCTACTTGGAATACGGCTTGGCTCCACGTCCCTTTAGCCTCTGCCGCTTTAACCTTGCGCTTTACCCACGTATTATTATGCACGTATTCAAGCATAGACTTATCCTGATAAGTCCAGTCTTGGCGCCAGTGTTTCATAACCATAGGGTCAGAAATACTGCCGTCATCTTGTTTAAAATACATCACCATCAAGTGCTGCAAACTAATAAACTCTGGTTCATCCTTAATGACATAAACGTATTCCGTGCCCCAAGAATGATAGGGCCTGTCGCGTTTAAAATCAGATGAAAAACCAATAGTTTCAACAAAGCTGAAATCAACTTTGTAGCCGCCCGCCATAGCCAGAATAGCGATGCGGTCACGCTCGAACTTAGAAAGCTTAGAGTCTTGAATACGCTGCCAACCTTGATGAACTTCTTTACTGATTTTGACATCAGCTCCTCTGCTAGTGCCACCTCGAGTTTGGTCATTACAGCCCTCTGAAATAGGCCAGCTGAACACATATTGCAAATTAAAGTCACATTTTTTCTCGGCTGCATGCGAAACTGAAACCCAACTCATAGCTATAAAACTAGCGATAAAGGTTGAAATAAAAAATTTAGTAACTGCATAACCCATTAGACTATTTCCAAATTGGAGTTTTAATGTTGGCGTTTCAAGGCTAATCAAAAATCAATTTTAACCAAGTGATTTCTACCCGGCTGAGTATGTCTATCAATGTTGGTCGTGGGTGTGCGGTCAACTAGCGCAACCGCTCGGTCGACCAAACTAAACACAACCACTCAGTCACATAGCTCAAACCCAAGACTCACAATACCCCCCTCTGCCAGCCTAGTTGTCCAGTTGGCGATTTTGCCTAAATTCATATCAGATTGGGCGGTATGAGAGCAGTCATGCCACGTTATTCCGAGGAACGTAAAGCGGCCGTGTTGAAGAAGTTGT
>Ga0307982_1000730_pt1 | contig 26203 bp, 7 predicted proteins | sample OrgLakmetagen989_FD_201847 | JGI IMG/M metagenome (GOLD analysis project Ga0307982, IMG submission 201847) | Saline water microbial communities from Organic Lake, Antarctica - #989 | ecosystem: Environmental > Aquatic > Non-marine Saline and Alkaline > Saline | place: Antarctica: Organic Lake...
GAGGGCGCCAGCGTAGCAGCGCCGCTGCCTGCGGGCAATTGTGCTCAGACTCACCCCAACCAGGCAGACTTTGCCAGGTGGAAGTAGCACCAGCGCTCATATCCAGCGGGCCTCAGTGCGTGCTGCTCGTGGCAGCTAGACACTCGTTATATATTCAAGTCTTAAAACGTGTCACCCTACCCCCTCCATGTTGAAGCACACCCCCTTGTTGACGTCCAGCTTACTCCGTCGCCACTAACACATAGGCCTTCATGATCCACCCCAGCAGCACCAGTAGACCCAGGCCTGCCCCCAGCGTGCCCAGGAGCACCTCCCAGAACGCCCCGGGCTCTGTCTCAAAGCCCGACTCCAGGTTCATGCCCCACGCCCCAAACACTGAGCTCCACAGGCCTAGCACCAAACCAGTCATGGAGATGCCGATGTCGGTCACAAGCAGACGATTCCGAGTCGTGGACAGCAGCAGGCTGAACTGCTTCTCTGCTGACTCCAATTCCTGTGTGAGTCCCCCGAGGTCCCGTGTGACGGAGTCGATCTCCGCTACATACGCCTCTATCAGCAGCTCTAGCACATTGGAGTAGTGCTCTTCCAGGTCATGGGCGCTCATGCCTGCAGGTGCCAGCATCAGGCCGTCGGAGCTCTGCTGGCTATCCTCCCGAGACATGTCCAGACGCCACTTGAGGCCGTCGGAGCCCTGCAGGGTGCCCGTCATGCCCTTGGCGCCCATGAAGGCAGATGGCGTGGCAGCCTCTTCAGTGGACACTGCTGCTCCCAGACTCACAATGTCGGGACTGCCCTCATCAGACAACTCCCCGTCAACCCCCCCCCCTGCACCCGCCACGCCTTCCTGGCTGCCTACGCTTGAAACGCGCTGCTTGACATCATCGGCTTCATCCAGCAGCACTGCACTGCCCTGACCACCCGGCAATGCACCCCCCCCTCCGTCGCTATCACACCCCTTCTCGTTTCCCAACTGCAAAACCAGGCTCCTGACACTGCCACCTCCGTCTTCACTACCAGCCACAGACTCGTCGCTTGCAACGCCAGCGGCATCTTGCAAGCTGCTTTGCTCTGATGCCGCCCCCCCATCACCCCCCTCTGCCCCGACCAAAGCTCGGCTGGACTTGGCTTTGATTTGGGCAAGCAGCCGTGGTGGCCGCCGGCCGCGGCGTGGGGAGGCAGCTGCATCACCAGGGCTAGGGGAGCCCCCTTGCAGTGGGTTGTCACTGCGCCCCGCACCACTGGATGCCCCCGACGCTCTGCGCAAGGCGTCTGCCATTGGGGACCCCTCATCGTCATCCGACCCCCCCCCATCCACTGGAGCCGTTTCTGCGCCGTCATGGGCAACAAACATGTCTTCTTCTCCATTTGATGGAGAGGCCTGGCCCAGCTGGCCTGCTGTCTCTGCGTGCCGCAGACGCAAGCGCGGACCCCCCCCTCCCCGAAAGCGCACCCCCCCTGACACGCCCTCACTGTCCGCGACCTCACGCACCACAGACAAGGGGCGCTCACTGGCGGAATGCTGCACACTCTCATCAGGTGTATCCCCCCCAAATACCCCTCGTAGGGGTGACAAGTGCCTCACCCCGCTGTCGCTTTGGCGGCGTTTCGGGGGAGAGGGGAAGCCGCCCTGGGAGGACTGCCGCCCCAGCAAGTCACGCTTGGAGTTGCCTGCACCCAGCACCACCGCTGCCCCTGGTGACAGCGCCATTTGCGAAGCTCCTGAGCTGCCCCGTCGCCGTCGCCCCCCCGGGGAGGTCACGCTGGACGTGTGCCCCTCGGCCACAAGGGAACGCACAGCCAGGCTGGACATGGCCCGCAGTGCCTTGTGGTTATCCAGGATGTGCGCCAGGATGCGGTGGCTGGCGATGCAGCGCTGCTTCAGTGCAGCCACCTCCCTCAGGGAGTCCCGCATCCACTGCAGTGTCTTCCTGGAGGTGTCGTGCTCCGTGAGGCGGGCAGAGATCTCCTGCACCCGCTTGCTCTCCTTGCCGCATAGCTTGCGCAGGTCAGATATGACGGTGACCAGGAATGCCTCCAGCACCTGCAGCTCAAAGGGCATGTCGGAGGCGTTGTCGCCCCCCGGCACCAGCCGTGCCAACACCTGCTTCACTTCACCACTGAGGTCCCCCTTGGGAAATAAAAGGATGCGATTGGACATAAGCATGGCCCGCACCGGCATTAGGTTCACAATCATGCAGTGCCGCCGCACAAGGACATTGGGGTCATCTGCGTTGGCAAATGCTGGGTCGAGGATTCGGAGGTCCCTGGGCTGGAGAGGCAGGTGAAAGGCGTTCTTCAGGGACCCAGCCGCATCCTCAGCACCAGCCATGCCCCGCGACTTCTTTCCTCTGGGCATGTGCTGGTGCCCGTGTAAGGAGTGCAGAAGTTTCTTTTGCTGGGCAGCGTTCAGCTTTTTCCAAGTCTCTGTGTTGTTAGACTCCTCGAAGCTCATGCCAAACTCGGCTTGCAAAATACGCCTGCCAAGCTCATCAGCATGCATACGAGCTTCGAGGAGCACCTGAATTCGTCGCATTCTTCGTACTGTCGGCATTTTATCACCCTGCACGCAGTGTGTGTGTGGGGGCGAAGCTGCATCGCGTGCGACACGCTTGCTCTGCTCACCTTGCGGTACTCCACCACCAGCAGCTCTTTCTGGTTGCTGAGCAAGTTTGCAATAGTGGGCGGTGCTGACTCAGATACAATGCTCGCCGCATCTGAGGCCTGCCGATTGAAACTGATTGCTGGGGAATCCATGGTGCAGCTGCCTGTGCGCCCCAACAAACTAGTTACACGCGCTGTCTGAGATCACAGAAGTGGGAAGGCTAACAGAGTAGTGACAAACAGATCAAGGCAATCATACCCTAAATCCTCGCTTCATGCAATTTTCTCGATATGGCTTCAAGCGCACGGCGTGTGAAAGCTGGCTCATCGTGACCAATGGTGTTTGGCCCCTTTTCATGGTTAGCAGCATATTTGGCCCAATTGAAGGACCCAGTACCAGGTGAATTGTTTCCATGAAGCACACTGAAGCCACGCAATACATGGTGTGTTCTGATTGAATGGGAATTGTGCGCTGCCGTACACGAGCCCAGGGCTGCAGCTCAGCTTTGAAATCTCGTGAAGAATTTGCTTTTCGTTGAGCACGATGACGGATCTCGCAACTGCCATGCAGGATCTTAAAAGCAACCACCAACGGGTATGGCTCCAAGTTTCAGATGCATCAGGCGCGGCTCTGAATTTGAATTGGGCAAAAAAATACCTGCTCAAGGTGGCTTGTTTGCCGGCAGGGGAAATAGGTGTCGATGAAGGCACATTGTGTGAGCAGCTGCTTCAGAACGCACAGCTCACCAAAGCAAAATCAGAGGCTGCTCAAGCAAAATCTGCTAAAAGGTCTAGCCAAATGTCCAGCATAGTGTCCACACGCTGGGGGCTTCTTAGACAAGCGCTGCGAAGCAACAGCGCTCAGGCGGACTCCAAGGTCTCAGTCCGTCGGCACGAGGGCTACAGCTTGCTGGCCTGCAGTACTGCACAGGTACACACCTCTACTGCACCACACCGGCCAAGCTATCAGGTGGAATTGTACCTTTGGCCAAACACCGAAACCACCCCCCCCTCCTCCGGCGTGGAGCCCCCCCCTCAGTGCTTCCCTCTCCTGGCGCCTGTCACCCCTCAAGTGACCTTGGAAGACCTGGTGTCCCACCGCAGGACAGGGGCTGCTGCAGCAAGCTCCTCAGGCAGCAATGCACCCCGCGGCGTAGACAACACAGGCAATGTGTGTGTTTGGCCGGCGGAGCAAGTGTTGACTCACCTGCTCCTGACGGCAGGCAGTGCAGGAGGCGTCGCAGAGGGGGGACTACTGTTAGAGCTGGGCGGGGGGCGCAGCTGTATGGCTGCTGTTGCAGCCGCCTTTTGTGCCGGCTTTGCGTCCTGGCGTGTGGCTGGGACCGACGGAAATGCCAAAGCCGCCTCTGCCGCTGCCGGCAGCCTTGCCCTCTTTTGGCCCGCTGGGCAGGGGGGGGGGGATACAGAGGAGCAAGCAGCCATGCAGCGTGCCGTGCTAGCTTTGCAGCAGTCCCAGGCAGCAGCTGGGCCGCCGACCTTGTCGTTTGCTGCGAGGGGGCTTGCCTTTGGGGCGCTGCAGTGGGACACCACGCATGCTGCACAGCAGGTGCCTGTGCTGCTCACGGGAAGTGTCCCGCAGACAGGGGAGACTCAGTCGTCCACACTGGATGTGAGACGTGATGCGGACTTGATTGTTGCTGCAGATTGTTTGTTTTTCGAGTCGTATGCCGAGCATTTGCTCAGCACATGCTTTGGGGCACTTCGGCTTGAGGCTGCCCCAGTGGAGCCAACGGGTGGTACATATGGCAGCAGCACGCTTGCATCTGCCCTACTGGCCCCAGCACCCGGCTGCACGCGTGGTATTCCCCAGGTGTGGCTGCTTGCCCCTGAGCGGGGAGGGAGCCGCAGCCGATTCGTGGCGCGGGCTCAGGTGTGGCAGGCCCCCGGCACGGACGAGCCTGCTTGGGCGGTGCTTCAGTTTGAGCAGTATGACGAGGCTGTGCAGCACGCCCATGCCGGCGCCGCTAAAGGGGCTACAGGGGGGTATGAAGCTGACCTGCACCATCCGCTCCTGGTGGTGCTGTGTGCCCCGCACTGGGAAGAGGAATTGCGCTCTCGAGCCGAAGCATGCAGTGGGGTGGTCATGGTGGTTTGATTGTGCGGTGCATCGCATGCGAAGCTTCGCCTGAATGTGCCCCCCTGCAGCCCCCATTCGCTCATTCACCACGTCAGGCTACCAGCTGACGTGCAGCGAGCTGTACAAGGTACCATATTATAGATCAAGGTGCACGAATTCACTGGATATGTGTATTATACCCGCTGCTCTTCAGAAACAGTCAGTTTATGCTGCAGGGTTGGTCGCTGCGACAGGCAGCTGGCTCAACGGCACTCCGCAGACAGGAGTAAGCGTTGGAATTTACCGTGCGGGCTGGGTCACTGATTTGACCAACTGCATTATTTTATTGTAACGCATCCACTATGGCTGCAGCGGATTTCTTGTCGTCCTTGAAACCGACTGTAGACACCTCCGTCGGGCCTTGTCGAGATTCAAAATCCGCAGACTCCAAGGCTGGCGGCTCCTCTCCGCGTATGGTCCTCAACGACGATGGCGACCTGGTAGAGTACGACAGTACTGCAAGCCCACGCCGTGTGGAGAAATACGTGCAGCGTGTGCTTGTATTTCCAAAGCACAAAACGAATCCAGCCCTGGCCAAGTTCCAACGGGCTGCAAGCATGGTGAAGGCTGCAGCTCGAGTGAAACGAGCCAGCTCTGCATCAAACAACGCCAGCAAATCTCTGTCGGCTGCTGTGACGCTGGCCACTGCATCGCCGCGCACTGGTTCGTTGCCCGCCTCGCCCCTTCGTACTCCCCAGACATCATTGCCAGCAGACCCCCGGCACCCGCCGCACCTGCATTTGGGGGTGGCAAGCACGCCCAGCTCACTGCAGGGACGGCCGCCAAGGCCCGCAATCAGTATTGGACAGCAGTCTTTATCGTCGACTGCAGGGGCCTCCACGATGAGCGTGGGGGCCCCCTCGCCACTGCGAAGGCCCCCCTCTGCACGCAGCTCCAGCAGTGCGCGCAAAGCCCGAAGCACCACAAGCACACACACCAAGCGCAAGCCACGCTCCGGCAGCAAGGCTCGTTTCACCAGCAGGCGGCGAGGAAAGCCCAAGTCCAAGAAAAGCAGACGAGCGGCTGCGGCAGCTGCAGCGGCGGCAGCTACTGCAGCATCAGCAGCCGCTGCGCAAGCCATGTGGAGCACAGCACTGGCTGCTCGAACCGACGATCCACCCATCCCAACCCCGCTTGCGGCGGATTTGGCCTCTCCAGGGCCCGATATGGGGGTGGTGGATGGGCTGCAACTGGCAGCAAACGAGGTGCCCCTGCCGCCCATGCTGCCCCCGTCGACAGGGTCTGAGCCCGTGCCTTACCACCTGCTGAATCTGCAGGTAGTGCGGCTAGTGCAGCGCAGTGCCCTGGAGGAGGATCTGGATTTGGTACGATCCAGTGCAGCAAGCGCCCCCGGCGAGCAGCGCAGGGGAAGGGGGGTGAGGGGGGGGCAGCGCACGCGACGCATCGACGGCATTGCTGTCCAGTGGCCCACTGCCCCTCCTGCCAAGGCGGTCCTGGCAGCAGGCCTCATCATGACCACACCCACTGTGCCTGTACATGTGCCTCAGACGTTAAGCATGGGCGTTGCAGCACACAGGTGGCGCCTGTGGGGGGCTTACCGGTCTGTGAACCGCATGATCCGCAAGGTGTACCGTGCAGCTCGGGCACTGGGGGGAGTAGGCTATCGCTCGCCTGCCATCGCAAAGGACCTCGCAGATTTCGTGAGCCAGCTGCCAGCCGCCAGCCAGTATGAGTATTTTGTGCTGCGATGTCTGGCGCACGGATGGCACCCCATGCTGCCCCCCGGCACCGTGACCCTGCAGGGCGCGGAGGTGCTGGCGCAGTTGCGCATGGCGGCCAACCGGGCATTGGTGCAGCAGGCGGCACACGAGGGGGGGTCTTACACAGGCACGCAGGGGGGCTCAACAGCAGCCACCGGTAGTGACACCGCCACCCAAGGCAGCACCAGCAGCGAAGGCGGGGAGCGCCCTTCTGCTGCTGTCCCCGAGGTGACGGAAGCGGCCGCTGAAGACTTGGTCATGCCCAGTGCCGCTGATTTGCTCAGCAGTGATGATGACTCTGTAAGCTCCGACGACAGTGCTGACGGTGAGGCGCTGCCTGACGATGAAGTGGGTGAAGGGGGGCAACGCGTGCACTGGCCTGGATCCGCCAAGCTGCGTGCCCTGACCCAGCTGGCAGTGCAGCGCATCGACCGGTCCTACCACGCTTCAGACGGGGAGGTGCACGTGATGGACACATTCACAGCGCCCAGGGCAGAAGTGAAACGGCTCATGGGCGCCCTCCCTGAGCTCACTGTGCGGGACGGACAGTTCATCGAAAGCGCCTTCCAGGATGGGAAAGCGCCCCCCCCTGCCGATGCATCTGGAGGGGGGGTGGGGTCTGCTGCAGCAAGCACGTCGCAGCATGGCTTCTTCGCCGTGAGCCAGGCTGATCGCTGGCCCAGTGCCCTTGTGCTGCGCAATGAGTTCAAGATGCACATGGCAGCAAGTGTGAAACCTGAGCACAGTATCGTGACTGGAAGTGCCCCCCGCACACTGGCTCAGCTTAAGGGAGTCGCCAAGAGAGCATTTGACATAGCTCCTGGGACGGTGTATCTGGAAGATCCCGTGGCGCGATCTGTGGTCGCGCTTGCGTCCCAGGAGGAGTACGACACTGCGCTGCGGGCAGCACTGCTGCAGTGGCAAAGGACCACCTCATCAGCTGCCGAACTGCGGAAACTGATGCAAATGCTGGATAAGGCGTTTGACCTTGCTGCAGCAGCAGGCGACGAAGACGTGACTTCGCGCTTGGCAGCCTTGACCCGACTGCAGCGCCTGGCTTGGAGGCCGGAGCTGCACGCAGCCATCATCTCAGAGGCGCTTCCAAAAGTGCTTGCGACCCTGTGGCACTTCACTTTCGGAAACGGTAACGCAGCTCTGTGGCCAGCGGCAGTGCATGCTGCGAAGATCGGCAAGGGCAGCGATATGCCCCAGGCAGGGAGGTCTGTCTCGATTGGAGCCCCCCTCCAAATGCATGCTTCCAAGGGCGAGCAGCGACGAGTCGCCATGACTGCTGCGCGGGTATGCCTCCCAGCCCGTCCGGTGGATGTCTCTCTTCCCCGGGCGCTGTGGGGCACTGGCCCCCCTGCGGAGGCGCCCGCGTCCGGGGCGGCCGCAGCACACTTCAACAAGAGTGCAACAGCGCAAGCCGGAGCGCAGCAAACAAAGCCCCCTCCAGGAGTGTTCGTGTCAGCAGCTGCAGCAGCGTGCAATCCAGCGGTGGGTGCAGTCATCGTGCCCTCCATTCTGCAGAAGTGTCTGCAGATCATCGGAATACTGCTTGCATTTCCCCGCAATGTGGGCCCTGTCATGGCCGTTGCGGAGGATTGCGTGATGCCTGCATCTGCCCAAGAAGTCGGAGGTGCAATTTTACCTCCCCCCGATGGCCACGACCGTTTGTTTCTGGTGCAAGATGGCGGCAGTGGGAAAAGTGGTCGTGCTCGCCTGGATGCACTCTTGGCGGCAGCGGAAGCCGTGGATGCTGAAGACATCAACTCGCCCTTGCAGGATGGCAGCAAAGCGAGCACGGCGTACACAGACCCAGCCAAGTACACAGACCAGCTGCAGCTGCTGCAGCGTATGTTGCGGTCCCGTGGTGGCAGTGACAGCTCCCTGCTCGGGCTGTTGGCTGCAGTGCGTTTTGCAGCGGTGGGGTGTCCGCCCACCGCGCTCTCTGCACGGGATGCAGCTGGAGTGGACGAGGGGGTCGGTATGGTGCTGTCATCTCTGGGTGCGGATTCCAAGGGTAGTGGGCTGCGGCGCCCCCCTCCACCCCCCTCGCTCCCCCCCGTCATCCACACAGGCAGCTCCCAGCGGATTGACCTGCGCACAGTTCAAGCTGAACAAGCAGCCATGACAGGAACAGGCCTAGGTTGTCGTTTCATGGCTGAATCTGCGTATGCTTTCGGGCTGTGTGTGGCTATCATCTCAACGCATGCCAATGTCCGCAGCATGCGGCCGTTACTTGGTTCAGGGGGGTCGTACATTCCCCACGGGAACCCAGCCGACCCCGGAATGACAGATGTGGAGAGCTTGGCGGCAAAGGCAGGTGCTGTTGGGAACGTGACTGGAGATGCAACAGCGCAAGTACAGTTTGTACGAGCAGCCCAGATGCAGGTTCAGGGGGGTGAAGGGGCCTCCAATTCTGCGCAGCGCAGCCTGCTGTCTGTGGTATCCAGCGCTGTGGCCTCTAAGGGGGCCTCCTGCATGGAGCCCCTGGGGGGAAACAAGGCAGAAGATATCACACTTCAGGCTGCGGATGTACCCAGCGCAGTGAATCTTGACGCGATTGACGCGATGGTGTATGGTGCCCCCCTGGACAAGGATGCAGATTTGGCCCGTGGGGGCGGGGGCGACACAAGCAACGACAAACAACAGCCCACTGCAGCCGCAGCCGCTATATTCACGCGTTTACCGCTGTCACCTTCAGACAAGGGGGCTCTTGCAGGAGTGAAACGCACGCTTGGATCCCCCCCCGTGGCCGATGCTGCCGACACCAGGGCGGAGCTACACGCCAGCATGTGTGCCCAGGGGCATGGCATCCACAGCACCACTTCAGCGCTATGTGCACGACACCTGGCGCTGTCAGCATTGGCCAACGCTGCATCCAGACACGGCCGATACTTCGCAGCGCTGGCGCTGCAGTTTCGGCAGGGTGCCGGCCATGGGCTGTGGGGAGGGGGTCTCGCCATGCAGTTGCTGTCTTGGGCAGGTAGTGCCGAGGAACGCACATGTGTCATGATGCTGCAAAGCGTATTTGTGGCACAGCATGGGCGCGGCGTACCCCCCTCTGCACTGAGCATTTCCCCCTCCCACCCCCCCAGTTCAGCTGCCATTGAAACGGTCATGCGGCGGCGGGTTCCATGGGGAGAGCGCTGTGCCCTTGTGCATGCCCCTCCTTTGAAGCCCCCTTCCACAGCGAGACCCCCCCCCTACCACCGTTCCGTGAACACCCACAAGAGTGGCAGTGTGCTGGCCGACCATGAGATCACACAGAAACGCCTTGTGCTGCCCAGCACAGCTGCAACGGGCGCATCGGATACGCATGCGTGGACAGTGCAAGGCAGCACCACCCTCAAGCGGGGTGCAGGGGGCACACTTGGGGCTGGCCCACCCCCCTCCACTTTGGCAATGTCGCCTTGGGCCGGATCCACTTCCATCGCTCCTGACCAGATGTTGGTACAATTCCCAGCTCGACACAGACATCCCCTGGACCGTACGCCTTCGCTAGCTCTATCTCTAGCCAGAGCTGAGCAGGCGTTGCTGGAAGCTGGGCAATCAGCAGGGGGCAGCAGGGGTGCTCCAGGGGCCCCTTCGAAACGCACCGGGATGAGTGGGGCCGTAATGTTGAAGAGTGCAGCGGACGTTTCCTCAACTCGCGGCGTCTCAGGACACATCACCCCCCCGTATGACCACCTGCACGTGCCGCTGCGCACCGCTGGCGCAATGCGTAGCACATCAGCTTTGTTGCCTGCTGGCTGGAGTGCCCACCTGCAGCATATCGCTCGCCTGCAGCCAGAGATTGCTTTTGCTCGCACCCTTACTGGCAACGGGTCTCTTGCTTCCCATGGCCCGCTGCTTCTTTTGCACTCCCCACTGCTGCTGAGGGAGTCAAGTGCTGATGCAGGCGATGAGGCCACGGGCAGTGCTGAGATGGATGCTGCTGATGCAGCGTTGGGAAAAGAGGGGCAAGCACTGCAGCTGGGTACGGACAGGAAGGGCACCCACGCTGCCGTGGTGACGGATGCTGTGTGGCCTGGAAACGCCACACAGCAGAGCTGGGCAGCAGACAGCGCAGCCATTCTGCGAGCAACGCACAGCCTGCCTGGGGTGATGGCGTGGTGTGGTGCCAGCCACATGTTTGAGCCCCGCAGCCAGACACACCGCCATGTGCAGCTCACAGCTGGTGCCTACGCCGTGATGCACAAGCCACCCCAGCTGCACACACAGCTGCTTAATGCTTCCCTAGGATCGGTAGCTGCATCTGCACAGCCAGGCCAGCAGCCGTGGCTGCCGTTGCCTTGGCTATGGGCCCCCAGTGGAGCCGGTCACACGCCCGTATTGACCTGGGGCGCCCTGTCGCGACTTGGGGGTCTGAAGTCCGACAGCGGCCCGCACTCCTCCTGGCTGCTGCTACCTCCTGTGCTGGGGGAGGGGGCCGTCATGCAACAGCAGAGGGGGGGGGCCCTGCTACGGGGCCACGACACGGCGGCGTATGCACTGCAGGGTGCAGCGCGGGATTCCATGTCCACATCTTACTTGCACGTGCCAGGCATTGATGCTGCTGCAGTGGTGGCTGTTGCGGGCCATTTATCCGCCGCATGTCGACAGGGGGCTGATGACACGGCCCTGCTGTGGTCCCTACGTGCACATGTGCGGCATGGCGTGAAGCGGGCTGCACAGCAAGTCGCAAGTGCAGGAGGGCGGGCCACTGCGGCTGTGGCCACTGGTCACGGACACAACAAGACGCTCCCAAGTACGGCTGCATTGCAGGTGTCGTGGGGCGACGACCTAGCGGCACTTGCCTCCTGGGGTGGCAGTGTCATGGGCGCCACAGCCAGCACAGAGGACATCCTGGAGCAGTATTCCACTAGCCAGCCAAAGCACAGCCTCGCTGCATCGGATCTCAGGGGTGCAGGGGGGCTCGCAGGCCTCAAATCCCTGTCAGGCCTCTCAACGGTTCACAGCAATTTAGGAGGTGTACAGAGCTCCACCTTGAAGTTGAGCACACTAGGCGAAGGCAGCTTACCTGGTGTTGTGACGTCACACATGATGCTGCGCACCATTGCTGGGGTGGCGTCGGCGACCTGGGCTGCGGCAGCCGATGTGGCGGCATCTGCCTGCGAGGTCCACAGCCACACGGTGGCGCCATCTGCTCAGCTGCTCAGCAATGTGTTGCACGCCAACACCCAAGAGCAGCTGGTGCCCCAGAACAAAAGCGCCTGGCACTGGCGATGGCGCCGTCTGGAGCCCCGTGCCCTTGCCAGCAGTGTGAGGGACAAACGAGGGGTGTCAGGGCAGTACACTGGGGGCACGGAGGTGCGCATCCGCAACCCCCTCGCAGATATGCAGTTCGCGATGGGCATGGGTGACTCGTTTGAGCCTGTGTTGGTGCAGCGAAAATGGTATGATTGGTGGAGTCCTGGGCGAATGGCGCTGAGCACCGACAGCGCGCTGGTGCCCACAGGACACCAAGCCGGCATGCTGGCCATGCAGCAGGATGTAAACGACATGCCTGCATGGGCAGCATCTCCCCTGGCTGCATCAGCTGTGCAGGTACTACACCCTGCGCTGGCAGGGGGGGCGCCTTCAGCTGTGATGGACTGGGGGGCTCAAGACTGCAGGCTTGCCCCCCCTGTCACCCCCATGTGGCACCAGGGGTGTGCTGCGGCCATGGGCAGCTGGTCTCAGCGCAGCATGCTGGATGCTACCAGCGTTCGAGCGGGCAGCGATCTCATGGCTCACAGCGTGGACCGGGCCCGCCCAGGCAACACCTTGCCCATTTCCTCCAATACCTCGCTGCAGGGCAGCACCACTGCGGGGGGCGACAGCCAGCACATCCCAGCACATAGCAACACAGCCAACAGAGCACACTGCACTGTGAGTGTGTGGCCCCCCGTGCTTCCGCAGTTCCACCTGCCACTTGTGGTGCCCTTTTTCCCAGCCCCCTCTCACTTGAAACTGCTGCGCAAGGTGCAAAAACACGAGGAACAGCGCTGTGAAGAAGCCAACATTAACAGGCGTGGCTCTAAGCAGACGCCATGGGATCCTGAGCACGACACATCTACAGCATTGGCTTCAGCGACCAGCACTGGATTCACTGGCACAGGGCGCACAGCCCGAGGCAGCACCATGGATGAAGCCACCGGGCTGCTGTTACCAGACGATGAAGAACATACAGATTTAGGCATGGATACACAAGCTGCCATCGCTGCCCGGCAGCGGCGAGCACGGGAGGCGAAATTCGGGGTACAGACGCCGTGGGGCACGCTGGGGGGGTCCAGTGTTGCTGAGGGGGGGCTTATGGATCAGCAAGGCAACAATATCCCTGCCCTACGTGTAGCACATGTTAAGACTAAGTCGGCAGCCAACGCTGATGACGAGCTATACCCGGACACGCCCCTGTACAAGCAGGCCCAAGCGGGTAAGGCCCACGGGCGGGGTCCTGACCACACATGGCTGGACGTCAAACTACCGCAGCCACCCACAGAAGCGTACCACTCTGCTGAGCTTGCCCGATTCAAAAAGCGCACAGCCAAGCGGGGTGTAGGGGGGGCTGAATCCGGCGCCTACAGCCGCATTGCAGGTGGGGGAGGGTTTTCCAGCAGCCAAAGCGGCGGAGTAGTAGATGACACCGCCCTGGCATTAGCCGAGGCAGATGCAGCTGCACTCATGGGTGCCGTTGGGGCAGATGGTTTGTTATCTGAGGGGGCTTCAAATGCCCACAAGGGAGGAGGGCGCAGCAAGGTCACCCCAGCAGCAATGCTGCAGCGGCATCGGCTCATTCTGCAAACGCATTGGCGACATGTCATCAGCAGTGCTAACAGTGCAGTACGTGAGATGTGGCAGCACGCGTTCGGCACCAGCAAGCTGTCCAATCTCACCCAGCTCGCCCCGCCCCAGCGGCACACTGGGTGGATCGTTCGCGCCCAACAGCCCTGGGCCGAAGCGAAGAAGCTTGTAGAGCTTGTGTGGGGAAGCAGCGCTACCACAGCTAGGGTGCGGGCCGACATTGTGGCCAGAGATTGTGCCCAGCTGCTGGCACTGTCCACTCCCCGCACGGTCACGGGCAGCCTGTCGATGGGGGGGGCTGTGCAGCACGCGGGCAATGTGTGGCAGGCCCTGGAGATTGCACGCGCCTGCGCCATCACTGCACTGCGGAGTGGTAGCAGCAGGGGGCAGGACACCGCTGATGACGCCACACAGTCCATGGCGGCGGTGGCGTCCTCCCTACAGCAGCCCCCCCTACAGCAAGGCCACTCCACAGGCAAGGTGCTTCCAGCAGGGATGCTCTCGTCTGGGGCATCAGTGAGTCAGCTCAGTGCCCAGCAACTCGCCCAATCTTTGAGCGCACTGTCGCAAGGGGCCGACCAAGGTGCCGACAGCGGCAACGGCGACCCGCTGTACGCTGCAGTGAGCACCCTGGCACAAGCGTCGTCAGCCAGCATGTCATTCGACTTTGTGGCTTGCCTCTGGCGGGGTGTCTTTGGCGTGGTTGCATCCCTCGCAGGATTGGGTTTGCAGGCCAGGCTGCCTGGCACTCCGGCCGTCGTGCCCGCTGGCGTGGCGGGCACCACCACTGGCCTGTGGAGCAAGTCTCTGGCTGCCACTCCGGCACAAGGAGGGCAAGATACTTGGAACACACCACCACCCTTGGCAGTGTTGTTCTCAGAGGCTGCATCCTGGTGTTCCAACCGCAGGGAGGCTGACGCAAGCGGAGGCGCCATGGGCCCATCAGCCGATGCTCATGCATCCGCGCAGTACATGGCGTGGCTGCAGCATTCCAGAGGGTACGGTGGGCTGCTGCCTGCTGTCATGCGTGCCATTCGCTCGGCTCATGTGACAGCAGCTGGCACCCGTACATCGGAAGTGGCAGCTGGCGCCCTGTCAGCGCTGTTTGCAGCCTGCAGCACCCTTGATCTGAGCAGTGCAGACCAATCCCACGCCCCAGCTTGGGCGGTGGGGGTCCCGTTTGTGCATGACCCTGTCGTGGCCACAGGCTTGCTCTCCGCACAGCAGGAGCTGTCAGCTGCCCAGGTGGCGCAGGGCTGGGGGAGCAGCTCCAGCGGGGGGGCAAGGGGGGGCGACCCGTGGAAGCTGGCACACACAGCCCACTTGGACGGAATGCCTGCTTCAGCTCGTCACGGCCGCTTCACCAATGCGCTGCTGATGAGTGGCGCTGCTGGGGCGCTGGCTGCCTCCTGCCGCCGCGCGGCTGTGCTGCATGGGGCCCTCCGGATGCGTGCGTTACCCATGGCAGCAGCAGCAGAGATAACGCCTGGGCAGGGCAGCTGGTACGCACAGCTGCCTGAAATCAAGTCCTCTGCCCTGCTGCCTACTTTACGGTACTGCAGTGCCGCCTGGATGCATGCTGCCACCTGTGTGCACGGGGTGCAGCACCACATGCCGAAGGTGGAACAACAGGGAACAGAGGCGCCGGTCCAAGACACCGCCCCTGAATATGTCCCTTCGCGGGGCACTGCCCCTCCAGCTGTGATCGATGCGGGGCATTTGGCGACACTACGCCTGCTGCTGCGCGTGCCAGATGTGCCTACTGTGCAATACTGCGCCATCGCAGTGTGGCGTCTGGCGTCCGATGCACACTATCGGAGAGTGTTTGGAAACATGGGGATTGTGCGGGAGGTGTTGGGCTGGCTGGCGGCTGTGCGAGCGGCATGCATGCATCTGCTGCGCTGCTTGCCGCATGTGGCTGTGAACGCCAAGATGCATGGCTCGCAGCGGTGGATGCCCCAAGAGGAATGCCGCAGCACAGTGCTGCGTTGGTGGGACATGGATGCTTCTCGACAGCTGCAGACTTGGCTGGAGGACAACTCCCGGCTGGATCTGCTGCACACCGCCACAGACGGAGCCACCCACAGTCAGGGCAGTCGTGATGATCCTAAGGCATACCCTGATACGGGGTCATGGGGAAAGTACGGGCGAGCAGCGGTGCATCTGCAGTGCCTGCAAGCAGCTCCTGCTATGCGGGTGCTGCTGTTGCATGCTGTGGACACGGGCTACAGCACCAGCGGTGGCGCAGATGCTGCACTGTTCAACGCATCTCGGGCTGTTGGGGCGGCAGCCGCCCAAGCATCCAGCTTTTGGGAGCCGTCACTGAGCGGCGCTCCTCACCCCGCTGGCCTGCAGGCCGATTGCACAGGACAGGAGCAGCACCCGCTGTTGCTGGGAGCTGCCAGCCTCCTGCAGCTGCAGCAGTGGCTGCTGGCTGCGCTGTGGGCACTTATGTATGACTCGGGCAGTCGTCGCGTGCTCACGGCCTGTGGCGGGACGCGAGTGGTGCAAGCTTGCCTATCCCCCATCGTGCCTGCCCAAGCATCCACCCTGCAGTCCAACGCCCAAGCAGAGGCTGAAGATACCGCAGGCAGCGCAGCAGAGCGTGCCGGTGCAGGGAACGAGAGCTCCGCCGAGCGTAAGCAGCGGGCACAGCGCTCCCAGCGACGGCAGTACCTGTATGCACCAGGGGGAGGGGGTGAGGAGGGGGGTCATTCATGGGGACGCCCAGCCGGAAAGGGTGGCCATGTATCATATATCGCCCACAAAGGCACCCAGGCCACCCCATCTCGGCTGTCTGGAGCGCTTGGTGTCGGAATCACAGCACTGCCGGCGACATTGCCGCCGCTGCAACTGCGGTGTCAACACATCGCCGTCTCCTGCTTGTGGGTACTTGGATCGGACTGGCGCACCCACAAGCATTCGCTGCGGGCAAGTGACTGCACCCCAGATGCAGTGCGCTCAGCTGCTGTGGCCGCCAAATCGGCGTATTTTCCCAACGCTGTCACAGCCACACGGCTCGGCTTGACCTTGCATGGGTCTTTGGCGCAGCCCACAGAGACACAAGATGATGGACTGGGACCCACACAGCGCAGTGGTAGCGCTAAGCAGGCAGCAGAGGACGATAGGCTCAGGCGGGCAGCTCGCAAAGCAGCCGCAGCCAAAGTCAGCGACGGGGAGCACAGCAACACACTCTTTGGGTACGACCCACGCAGCCTGCCTGGCTTCCTGTGCGCCGCCCAAGTGCCCTCTGGGCTGCTTGCCCTGGCGGACAAGCGCTCTCTGGCGCCCCGGTTTCTGCAGGTGTATGCACTGCGGGCGCTGTTTTCACTGCGGCAGCTGTGGGGGAAAGGCCTGGGCCTGGAGTTGGCCACCGCCCAGCCTGATAACAAGCACTTGATGGAGGCGCTCCTGCTGGAGTACTTGGAGTTCCCGGGCCAGCTGCCGCTGCCTGTGCCGTGGGTGCCGGCCCCCAGCGTGGCACCCACGGGCCAGCCCAGCTCTCCTTCGCTGGGCGCCAGCGCTCGCAGTCTGACAAGACCCACATCCACCAGCATGGACCCGAGTCATAGCAAGGGGCAGCTACAGCCGACAGCTACGGCTGATGTCATGCTGCCGGATGTTTCACTGTCAGCGGGCTATCGCTCGGCTGCGTCCGCAACTGTTCCGGGTGCACGTTCACGCATGCCAGACATCAAAGCCGATGCAATTCCGCGCAATGCTGACGCACAGCTGCGATACATGGCTTGGACGTCCTCAGCTGGCATTGCAGGACAGCCCTTGCCTGTGCACGACTCTCTACTGGGGGGGGGCATCGCAAGCGAAGCGCAGTCAATGTCCAGCGCTCGTGATGAAACATCTCTGGCCAGCACACATGCGCCGCCAGCAGGCCTGCTGCATCATGTGCGGAACTGCATCCGGCATGCTGCTTGGCTGACAGAGGTGCACACACAGCGTCACATCACGAGCATGCTTGCTGTGCTGTCCATGCGACCATCCTACCGCGTGGGCTTTGTTGCTGGGGGGGGCGTGCCCAAGGTCATGGGTGTGCTGCAGATGTGGCGGGACAAAGAGCTGGCGTATCAACGCCGCCTGCGCAGCGCATTGACGGAACACAGAATACGGTGGGGTGCAGCGGCAGCAGACATGCCGCTGTCTGCTTCGGCCCACGAGGCCCTGGGCTCCGGGCAGGACCACACTACAGTGCTGCAACTGATGGCAACACTGGTGAATATCTCAGTGAACAGCGACGCTCAGGCGCTAATTGGTGAGGGGAACGTGCGCATGCTGATGGAGATGGCCAACCCCGCCAGCCACCAGTACGTGCACCCAGCGCTTCAGTCACTGGCCAGCAAGGCGCTGGTAAACCTCTCCAAGCATACTGCCAACCGCACGTTCTTGTACCGGGCCGAGCTGGCCCACAAGACCCACGGACACCGCTCCGACATCCTGGCAGCCAGCGCAGCGGAGGGCCTTCCCGGCGCCGCCCAGGCCGCGGAGGACGATCAGGAGGATGTGCGCAGCATGGGTAGCGTGGAGGAAGCGGTTACACCTCCCTGGCTGCAAGTGGGCATGCATGATGTATATGGCAAAGATGCTGGGCAGCAGCCACCACCGCATCTGGCTTCGGCTGGGAACTGGCGAATTTACGGAGCGCAGTTTTCACACTCCCATGCTGCCAGCCGCCTGACCGGGGAGGTGGCTGGTATGATCCACGCGCTGCCAGAGGGTGCAGGTGACCCTTCGCTACTTGCACGCATCGACCCCGAGGCTGGGTCAGGCATTGCCCTGGCAGACGAGGAGGTGCTGCTGGCACTGGCGCACCCACGGGTGACCAAGCCAGTGGCTGTAGCACATGCAGTGGAAGGAGCGATTCTTGGCCCACAGCCCCCAAGGCAGCCCGCGGCTGCGTATGTGGCGCTCCGGGGACTCTTCTCAGCAGCATTTGGGGAAAGCGACTCACTGAAAGGGATGCAGGGGGGCTCAGGGACTATTGCCAACGCCCACAACGACAGCAAAGGCGCCTCCAAGCAGCTGAGCAGCAAGAACACTAGTGGCGCACAGATGTCAGCTTTGGCCAGCCAAGCTGTGGCATTGCAGGATCTGTCTGCAGCTGACTTAGTGGCCCAGGGTAGGTACCCTGGGGGAGCATTGGACCCGGGATTGCCCCCCCACAAGCCGCGGCCCCCTGCTGCAGACACATCAAGTGGCATGGCGCTACAGTTGAGCGCCTCTATGCGCACTGATAGTGGTGGCATGTTCATCTCTGGCCACGCACCTGCTGATGGTAGTGCCAGTTCTCCTGAAGAAGGATCATTTGCTCCAAGCCCCCCCATCCGTGCCTCTGCAAGCGCGCCTCGGGAGCGCAGTCAAGCCATGGCGGACCGCATGCTGTTCCTGCAGGACGTAGCGCACCGGTGGGACGCTGCTCATACTTCCCCGCTCACCTCCCGCCTCAGCACCATGATGGTGAACCGAAAAGCCATCGTGGAGAACGACTCAGTGTCCTTTGCGGCACAGTACTCACGTCTGCAGAATACAACCGGAGCCACAGGCACTGCACGCTCAGCCTTTTTGCCTCCCCGCAGTCCATTGAGACAGTCAAAGGGGAGCAAGGGGGGCTACGACACGAACGAAACACTCATGCTGCGAACCACCCGAAACCGCAGTGCAGAGCACAGGACTCAAGGCACTGCGGGGTGGAGCTCAGGTGCAATATCTGTGCGTGAATACGTGCTAGACATGCCCGCCAGCTCGCGTCCTGGCTGGGGAGGGGGCATCAGCAACATGAGTATGCAACGCATCATCCTCCCGCACCAGATGGACGAGGAGCAGCAGGCCAATGAGACCAAGGCTGACAGCCGCAAGCTGAGCGGCGGGCTGGGCCCTGCTGATTCGTCCAGCAGCAGCCTGTTGTCCTCTGTGGCCAGCGGTTCCCGGGCACCGCGGGAGTTCTCCAAGGAGCACATCAGGGCCGACCTTGCAGGGCTACAGGGATCCGCATCATACGCCAGCAGTGCACAAGCACCTAATGGTAGCAGCACCACCAACACCGCTCGGCTGCAGCAGCAGCAGCAGGAGAAGCGGCGTTCAGCTCTGCGTCACGAGTACAAGGCGAGGGCAGCCTCCTTAAGCGCGGTGCTGGCTGGGGACGACGCCAGCGTGGATTCAGACGAAGAATTGCAGTGGATCGAGCATCAAACAGCAGCAGCTGCAGCACGCTCTGGATCGCGGCGCGACTTGCACACACAGTACGGGCAAGGGGAGGTACCCTCGGTACTTCACGGGAAGAAAGCGTCTTCGCTTGCACCCCACAAGGCAGCCGCCCGCCTCTGGATGGCGGTGCAAGGGGGGGGTCGACGCACATCTGGGGGCCCCAGCCAAGCTCCAGGTGCCACATACGTGGCGGCACTGAACGAGGATGACGCAGGGAGGGAGGCGCCCATGTACCTGGCCACCGGTGCACATTTGGGCGAGGACTTCTCAAATGCTCTCACAGACGACCCTGAGGAAGCTGCCCTTCAACGATACCTGGCCATGAAACCTGGGTTAGGAGTGGGACTGGGCCAGAGCATACCGGAGTACGCCGACGCCATGGCGTACTTCACAGCTGAAGAGTCAGAGCAGCAGGTGTACACAGGAGCTCTTCAAGCCCGACACGAAGCATTGCTGCAGGGTGCTGGTGCTGACGATGTGCGCCAGGCGCAGGGGCGATCCGCAGAGGACTCACCTCGCCCCCCCTCAGGGCGCTCACCAATGCGCAGCACAGGGTCGCCCACTCGTGGTGGGCGTCGCGTGCGACCTGCTTCGGCGGGGGGCAATCGTACTGTGCGCAATGGTGTGTCACACGGGCTGCATTCCCAGGCACTGTCCGATGAGCGGAATTTGAACTTTGCGTACACGGCTCGGGAGCGCTGGAGCCCAATGATCACAGGCGCCATAGTGCGAGACCAGCTGGGACGCAAGCTGGCCTCTGCCTCCACAAAGACATACGTGGTGGCTGCTGTGGATTCAGGAGGTGGGCGCCCTGCGCGCCCAGCGTCCGCCGGGCCCACTGCCACTCGTCGCCGCGACCCACACCAGTTCGACTACGTGCGTGTCACGGTGGACTCTGACGCAGTCGGCTCCGGTAGCGGCAGCCACGCTTTGCGCTCCAATCCACAGTCAGGGCCATCAGCAGTGGATAGCGATGGCAGCCAAGTGCTGGCAGCCAGTTTACGCAGTACACGGGTGCGACCGGGCTCCGCCGGATCCCACCGTGATACACGTGGCGACACCACAGCCGGCCGTGGGGCGTCGCGTCCCCGCGCTGAGGAGGATGCCAGGGCTCGCATGCTGCTGGCAACAGTGTATGACAACGCCGACTTGACCTTCTATGACGCAAAAACGGAGGCATCCGCGTCTGCAGAGGCATCCCAGCGCCTACATAGCTCCATGGTACAGCAGATGCTGCGGCTGCAAATGGAGGGCAAGAGCACGCTGTTGGCCGGCACGGTGCCCGGGGGGATGGGCGCCAACAAGTTCGCAGTGTCGGCTCACGCGGCTGCACTGGGCAGCACTGCGAGCACCGTGGAGAACGCCACACTGCATGCCAAACGCAGCGCACTGGCATCTGGTCAAGTAGAGGGCTTGATGCGACATACCCAAGGCACCTCAAAGGTGCACAGGGCATATCAGCCCCCCCCTGCAGAGCTGACCGACCCGGGGGCGCCACTGGACGATGGGCCCAGCGGGTTAACGCCCTGGCATAATGCACACCAAGTCACAGTGGACCTGGCGCGACCCGGCTTCTCCCAGAAGTTCACATTTGGGAGGCAGCAGCCTGGCCTGTCATCCCTATCTGCGGCCGAGGAGGATGCTTTAGGCCTAGTAGACAGCGATGATGATGTTGAGAACAAGGACCTGCCTGGTGAGAACAGTCGGCGCATGGGGCGTTTGTTTGCCTGGAAGTCTAAGGGGGGAGGGGTCTCCAAGGGCCTCTTCCCGTCACACACACTGCCCGACGGCACGGCTGTGCACTACACGTTGGAGACTGACATCCACACAGCCCTATACACAGACTCGGGGCCACCACCTGACCCCCCTTGTACCCTGTTTGCCATCATGCAGCAGGGGTACCCGTGGGTCCCCGCCCCTCCTGCCCCATGTGCAGCCAGCAATCGCTTTCTGCCCGGGGATGGAGCCGGCTTGGACGACGAGGAGGCAGATGGGTCTCTGGAGGCAGCGGGCGACTTCCCCGCCCTGGCTACCTCCCGCATGGCAGGCACGCTGGACCTGGCTCGCCGGGGGGGCGTGTGGGGGAACAGGCCGTGGACGTCAGGGATGGCCCCTGGGCAGCGCCCTGCAACACGGTGCCGCCTACGACTGCTGGTGGACCCTGTGCCCAAGGCGTCGGAGCTACCCGAGGAAGGGCCCCAAGTGGAGGTCATCCAGCGCCAAGTTGAATCGGTGTTCGCGGAACGCACTTGGGCCAGCGAGCACAAGGATTACTTCCTGCAGCCACGGGTCATGAAACGTGCCTTCGACTATGACTGGCAGCGCATCGAGGCCAGGGGACAGCTGGCACGTTTCACGGAGCTGCATTTGAAACGAGCCTCCACCACGCGCAGCACCAAGCAGGAGCTGTATGAAATCCGCAGCATCCTGCAGCGGGAGTACGAGTACCTTTCCTTGGTGTATGACTTCTTTTGTGCCATTGACTCGGCGCACGAGGGCTTCACAATGCAGTGGGGAGCATTCAGTGCCTTTTTCAAGAATGTAGGGCTGATGGACAACGCCATGGACGGTTTCAAGGTGTCTGACTTGGACACTATTTTCATTCAGTTGTGCGTGGGCGCCAAGCAGAGCCAGGGCACCGTCGCTCAGGTCAAAGACAAGGAGCTGAACAGATGGCAGTTCCTGGAGGCAATCACCCGCATTGCGCACGGCCTGTATGTGCGGGCAGCAGCTGCTGGCGCACCGCTGTCCTGGCCAGCAGCTCTGGAGCGCTTCATTGCGCGGGATGTGCGGGCTAATCTGCACCCATTCTTTGAGGAGTGCCAAGATGACTACCGCTCAGCACGGGTGTACAATCTGGACGTGAACGACAGCCTCACCCGGCACTTGCCCATGCTGCAGCGCCTGTTCCAGATGTACTGCGATCCCACCGTGACTGCCACGGAGGTGGTGGATCCCACCACCAAGCGTGTCGCCCAGCGTACTCTCATGTCCACGGCTGGCTGGACCGGCATGCTCAGGGCTGCTGAACTGCTGGACGACAACTACACTCGACGAGATGCATTGCTTGCATTCACCTGGTCTCGCATGCGCACTGCGTCAGACTGGGACGAAGCTGCCCCCAGCACCAGACTCACGTGGCCGGATTTCCTCGAGGCGATTTGCCGCACTGCAGATACCATGTCCCTTCCCACTGCACAAGACGTGAAACTCGAAGGTGTGGACTCCCCGTATGAGTATGTGCAGAAGATGGCTCAGGAGCAGCGGCCGCTGAAGCGACGGGCATCAGGGCAATGGTATGCCCCCAAGACTCGCCCCCTTGCTGAGAAACTGGACGCTTTCCTGGACATTCTGTACCATTCCTTGCGCCGCAGTATTGAAAACAAACATTCACCGCGGGCTGGGGGGGATGACGGCGTTGCTTTGAGCAGCACCCTCCCACAAGCCCGCAGCATGAGGGCTGCGGACAGCGGCAGCCCGCGTCCAGACAGCGAGACTGCGTGGCAGGTGGCGCAGCGTGTTGCGCAGGGCACGGTGCACGATGACGCCTTTGATGAAGGTGTTGTGCCCATATTCTCCCCGGAGCACAACGACGCGTTTGGCCTGGGTAGCCCTATGCCATCCCTGGGCGAGGCAGCGTCCCCCCTGCGGCCAGCCTCGGCCGGCCACAGCCGGCAACACAGCTCCATGTTCTCGCCGGGGTCAGCTGCTGCAGCCAGCCCAGTGCTGAGTCACACAGTGCGCCTGGCTGAGCACACACAGGCCAACAGCTTGCTGGATCCAGGTGCAGCGCGAGCGACGTTCTCAGATGCCCAGAGCACCAAGCTGTCCGTGAATGCCTCCGGCGCCCAGCGCGCGGGCAGAGGCATGCGGTAAAACACCACAAGCAGATCCCGCAAAAGAATATATTTATTCATTTCAGTCCAGGAAGAACTGGTCGTAGGTCAAGTGCCCCTGGGATACTTCCGCCCTGGCTTGCAGAGCGGGTTTAGCCACCGAGTCCAGCACGCCCTGGAAACTGCGGAAGTGCTCCCGGGCGCCACTGCGCTTGTCAATGCAGTGCAGCAGCAGTGCCAGCGTGCGCCACAGTGACTGCCCCTCCTCTTTCTCTTTGAATGCTGCGGAGCGTGCATGCCCCCCCCCTGCCTCAAGCACGGAGTCGTAGGCGATGTCATTCAGCAGCAGCCGGCAGTGCAGCTCACCCCCTCCGGCCCCAGACACGATGTGCAGCACGGGGCGATCTCCCTCGGAAATGCCCTCTGATACACTGCTGCCTTCCACTACGTGTCGAGCGGAGAAGCGGCCCCTGGAGCCCCCCTTGCCACCGTTGCTCAGCACCCCCATACCTCCGTTGGCCAGCTGGCCCACCTCCCCGGGGTATGTATTGGCCATGGCGGCATCCAGCACGGAGATGAAGTAGCACAGCACAATAAAGGCGTCTGATGGCATGCCTGCACTGCGCTCTCGCTGTGCAGCAGCCGCTGCTGCGGTACGTGACCCCCCCTGCACCCCCCCCTCATCCCCCTGAAAAGCAGTCATGCCGCTGTGCCCCATGGCTGCCAGCCGGCGCAGTGCATAGTTCTTCATGTACTCATAGCGGTCGCTGCCAGCGTATCGCCCCAGCAAGTCGAAAAAGGACTCCAGCTGAGCCCGCTCATGCCAAAGACTCACAGTGAGCTTGGCAGTGGAGGCTACCACGGAGGGGTCGCCTCCGCGCTGTGATGTCTCCCGGGAGCGCAATAGCCGGCGGGCAGAGCACGACATCCAAAAGCGCGCCGCAGACTCTGGCAAGGAGTTGGCGCCGTGTCGGTCATCGTACTCTGAGTTCCATTCCTCCAGGGTGCCGCTGCTGGGGGCCGCCTCAGTGGCAGATAGCCGCAGTTCCCGTGTGCGGCAGTGCTGGGCGTTCTTGGGGTCGGTGTACCACGCGATGAGCTTCCCCAGAGTGAGCACCTCTCCCTGCTCTGTGCGCATGGCCACCTCCCCTGTGCGCAGCAGGAAGTCTTTGCCCAGCGACACACCGGGCACGTTCTCGTATGCGGCATGCAGGGCCACCGCATTGGCCTCAAAGGTGGGGAGGAACACGGTGGCAATGTGCTCTGCCACCCACTGCTTCAGGCTAGCTTGCATGGCGCCCAGGTCATCAGTGGATACGCCCAAGTCTTGGCGAATCTGGGCCGTCCCAGCCACGCCCACAGGCATGCGCACAGCAGACGAGTCCGTGGCGCCGTAGCCTCGCCCACTGGATGGTGCTCCCAGCAGCTTGTCTAGCGTGGTGGCGTCGAACACGTCGTCGTGCTTGCTTGCTGCCTGCCAGCCGCGTCGCATACGCATGGAGGCAGGGGCGACCAGCTGGGGAGACTTGCTGCCCAGCTTAGAGGTGGCTGGTCCGGGGGAAAACAAGTCATCCATGCTCATGTTCAACGCAGCGCCTTGTCCAGCACTAGTGATGGACACTGCTGACGCGTTGAGCAGCTCTGGGGATTGCAGCACGGAGGCCCGGGTGCTGCCTGGTGTGCCCATGCCTCGCAGGCCAGGCAGCTCCGAGAAACGCTTCGCTCGACCACTGAATGCACCAGATGGAATGCTGGGGGTGCTAGGTGGCTTTCTTTGTGCGCTTCGGGCGCGTTTTTTGTCTGAGGCCTTGCGGGCTTCACCCACCTCTTTCCGCTTTGCCAGCGCTGCAGCCGGGGAGGTGTGGCCTTGGGGCAAGCCAAGCATGATACGCTGCATAGGCGTTAGATGCACCAGCCCATTAAGTTGCCGCTGCAGAAGGAACCGTCGAATTGTCTGATACAGTGACAGTGCCACAAAGCAGAGACCAAGTAACATGCCTGAATACGGTAACGGCAGTGAATAGAAGGCTGGTTCGTGTAGCCAAGCAGGGACTCACCTATGCGGCTGTATAGTTGGTAATCACGTCTCAACTGGTAAACAATGCCTCTGTAGCTTGTGTGGCTGCATACGGACACAGCTGTGATATAAATGCGCCCCTCTGAAAGCGGAATTAGAACGCACCTCCAGTACGGCACAGCCAAGCTGCCCGCAAAAATGATGGCTCCCAACGCTGCCATCAGCAGCAAACTTTGATGTTGCGGAATCTTATTGAACTGGGACAGGAGTTGTTCGTAGTCTGTTTGGGCTCTGCTTTGCTTTCCTGGAGGGGTGAGCAGCTCATGAACGAATTTGGAGCCGGAGGTTGGCGTGCCGCGTCGCTGCTTCGCCCCCAAGCCAGTTGAAGCAGCCTGTGGTGTCATGGGTTGGAATTTAACACCCTTTGCTTCCATTTTGACTGTCTGCTTGGCGGGCTTTGGCCAGCCAGGAAGTTTCCAGTACCAGCTGCAGCAAAAGCGCCAACCAAGCTGTCGCAGCCCAATCCTGCGTGAACCTGCACTGCAGACACAGCCTGTATGGAACCAATTCTCACTTCTTTGGGGCGAGTCTGGATGTCTTGTCGAAATGTACCATAGCTTCTGCCACATCTGCACCCCTTTCCCTGACTTCTCGCTGTGATCAGCCTGCAGGTTCAGGGGGGTGCCACAAGTGCTCCTCCAGGGGTACTTCTGCCAGTGAATTTGTGACTTCATTATGCAAACTACTGCTCCTGCTCTTCCCCCCCCTCCTCCTCGCCACCCCACTGCGCTGCAAAGGGGTCATCCATGGCCTCCCACGCCTCGGGGCCGCCCGCCATCTCGGCGTCGTTCAACAGAGCGTCCTGCAGCGCTGCACACACCAGCTC
>Ga0307982_1000731_pt1 | contig 26199 bp, 10 predicted proteins | sample OrgLakmetagen989_FD_201847 | JGI IMG/M metagenome (GOLD analysis project Ga0307982, IMG submission 201847) | Saline water microbial communities from Organic Lake, Antarctica - #989 | ecosystem: Environmental > Aquatic > Non-marine Saline and Alkaline > Saline | place: Antarctica: Organic Lake...
AGGATTCCGAATTCAGCGCCGATATCATCCGCTGGCCAGCTTTGCGATATCTTTTAGTCAAAAGGGGCATCGGACTCAGCCTGCTATAAATCGGAGCGAAAACCTTTCGGGAACACTTCTTGAACGGCGTACCTGCGGTTGTAAATGGCATCAGGATTGGCCACAAGCGATACCTCTGAACTGTCTCCAGAGTCTTCAAGGTTTGGCGCAGCGGTAGAGTCGGCAATGAAGGTTGGTAAGTCTGGCACCCAACTCTCGTTGAGTGAAATTTCATAGTGCTGCTCGAGCCTATCACTCAGAACTACATCCAAACGGGCAATTTTGTCAGTCCATTGCACCCCTGGCCCCAGCAGTCGAAAAGTATGGCTGGAAAAACTGTGCTGCACAAGGCTGCCACCTGGCACTACAGTGCCTGAGAGGGTCATGTCGCGGCTGCGCTCAGGATTCATCCAATAAACGTGCACTTTGCCAGTCGGCAGCTGGCTCCAAAATCGCACCTTCACAGAGATTAAATCTGAGCTAGGACGGTCTACTGCCTGGAATTCGTGTCTTCTCTCTCCTCGATGGCCGCTTGGGCAGGCTCCAGTGATGTCGAAACAAAACATGGCCTGTAGCACGTGCACTTGTGGTAGCTGGCCTCCCTCCGCTGACGACAGCTCCTGCAGTGCCTTACTCAACGCAGCGAGATTTTTTCTACTCAAGAAAATATCGCAACCAAGTCCGTCTCCACATGCCTCTCGCAACCTATTTTCCCACGCCCGTGATGTGAGCCCCATTCGTCTAGACAGTATGCCGTGAATGCTTACTGCTACTGACTCGCATACAGCACAATGAGGCGCCACTTCCCGCGGTGTAGGCTTTTCGAATGTCCTAGGCTTCCGCTGAGACCGCTTACTGCCCTGAGGGCTTTTCTTCGCGACTCGCCGAGCCCCTTGAGCGTTGGCACATAAGCATTGGGGTCTCAATAAGCTACTAAGAAGAGCGGCAGCGACAAAAATGCGTCGCATCACAGCATAGAAGAAGCCCTAGCTAGTCTAGGTTCGTGGCGTCGCAGGTCCGAAAGTCGCAGAAAAACAGATTATCTTGAAATGTTCGAGGTCCTAAGCATACGCAAGCACCAAGTGGTTCAAGCTAGCGCATTCAAGCTTTTCTAGCCATCTCTCCTGCTTTTCGTTTCATGGAACCATAGTCATAGGTCATAGGCTACCTACTATCTACTGATAGATGAAACTGAAGAATTGATGAACTTCTGAACGCTGGGCGACTCGTCGGAGAAATTCTGTAATTTACTTTTACTAACCACTCTCTTCTCTCTTCACCACTCTCGCTCTCGCTCTCTCGCTCCTGCGCTATCCACACTCCCATGTATTAACTTCTTGTATAGGCGTCTTACGTTTTAGAGCTCATAGCTGGCGCCCGGCGCCTGAGAAAAACATTGAGACGATGCCCTGTTGGGGCAAAAAAATAGCCCAGAGAATTGCCCCGTGGACCTGGGACGTGACACACGAACGAGCACCCATTCCCGCCGACTTGTTCGGAGGAAAGGCGCCAGTTGGAGCCTTAATTAGCCTCTTGAAGCGAATTTTCTAGCGCATATGCAGCTCAAGTGCATTCCTTATGTGCCTCTGTGACTGCTGTGTACTTGCCTTTCCTTGTTTTTGGGAGAGTATTAACTAGACTAGACTAGACTAGACTAGACTAGCTCAGCCACAGCCGATTTCGGATATCTCGGATATCGGATATCGGGATACCCCACATTATCCCACTAAGCACCAAGCTTCTTCCGTCAAATCTATTGGTAATTGGATGTTATATATTATATGTATTAGTTATATTTAGTGAGTAGTTCGCGATTGCATTTGGATCTGGGAAAACTAAATATACTTCAACTTCAACTAGAAGCTACGCGCGTTATTTCCAGTCAAGCCGCCATACCAGAAGCTCCTGGGGACTGTGATGCGAGTTTGACTTTTTCCTACTAAACCGGTCTTCAGCAGATGAAATTGGAGGGCAGACGCAAAAAACCATTCCAGAGCCCAGCTAGGCACGCGCTAACAGTTCCAGTGAGCACTGCGCTCCAGAAGAAGCACACAGTGGCCCATTCACGGCCGTGCATGCTTTAAAGATCCTTTAATTTGTCTGCGCCGTGGCCAGGTGCGGATTTGGAGACAGCGTTTAACGCATTGGAAGCAGCAAGAAGCAAGAGGAAGGACCCCGCAGCAACGGTGGCCACCGTTACGGCCGCTTGTTTGGACTCCAGTTGCCTGTCGAGGAGGAGCTTCAGAGAGCCGTTGAGGCCTGGTCCTTTCGAGTCACGGGTCCAGGCGGCCACTGCGAGGGCGCCAATGGCGAGGGGAGTGGCCGCAGGAGGCGCCATGCGCACGAGCAGCGGCCGCTGGTCGGTGGTCAAGCCCAAGACCACGTCGCACGCTTTGTGGGTGGCCACAGCCGATGGGTCGAGGTCGTTGACTTTGCTCTTGATCGACAGCGCAAACGTGCGGAACCACTGCTCGACGCCAGGCAAAGATTTGGAGTCCAAAATGAGCTGCACCGCGAGGCCTTTGCGCACTTTCACCACGCCGGTGAACACGTCGTGATTGTTGAAGCACTTGTCAAGCGTGGCGATGGCCATGATCTGAGGAATGGCGCAGAAGCGAAAGACTTGGTCGTTCTCCAGCCGCCGCAAGTACACGAGGCACTCTGGAATCAAGGTCAAGGCGTCCGTCACTAATTCGTTCAAGCACGCCAGTGCCGCTTCTTTCCGCTCAGGCTTGGCGAACTCCCCGAGGTCACCGCTTTTGGCATGCTTCTTCCACACGTCCTGCGGCCACCACGCGCGATGGTCGACGTAATCCTCCAAGTAGTCCCGAATGATGTTGGTCTTCTGCAAGAACAAGCCCATCGAGTTGGAAGTCTGCAAATCCGACGCCACGATTGGCTGCTCGTAACCGGTGGCCACAAACAAGCGGCTCAAGCCTTCCCCCACGAGGCCTGCCACGAAATGGCAGTACAAGTTGTACTCCTCGCGCGACTCGGTGCCTTGGCCCAAGTCTTTCGCCACGAACCTCGCCATGCCCGCGCCCATGCGCTTGTTGATGTCCGAAATCACGTCTTGCGAAGCTTGCGGCAGGGCCTGAAACACTTTGCTCACTTTCCCGAAGTTTTCGAGGAGGTCAGCCTCGTCTGCCTCCCCCACTCCTTGCATCTTCCAGTTGGCGTTGTGCAGAGCGGTGGTGTAGAAATCCTCCAGGTAAAACAGCTTTTCTTCGGTGCTGTTGAACGCACTCATGTCGTCTTCAACGGTATCGAGCGCGCGAAGGACGAGGTAAAACACGAGGCAGTCGAGAACCAAGTCCGAGGGCAGTTGGCGAATCACCGCCGCAAAGCTTCGCGACACTTTCCCCAGCATCTGATCGCAGTACTCCACATCGTCTTTCAGGCCCGGCCCAAAGCGCATCGCATCAACTTGCCCCGCGAGCCCGCCTCCGCTGGCCTTGAACCACACTGCAGCAAAGACCTCGTCCAAGCGGCACAGCTGCGAGAGTTTCGACTCCGAGTGGGTCTTGAGCTTCCCATAAGCCCCCTGTTTGGCCACGGGCTTTTCGCCGACCATGCTCGGCTTGTAACAGCCCTGGTGCTGGAAGCCGAGGCCCTTGAAAGGGGGGCCAAAGGCGTAAATGGTCTTGGTGTCGAGGAACTTGTCGGTGGTGAGGGTCGCGTTCAAGTCGGCCCACCATCCTTTCCCCACCAGAAGCTCGCTGGTGATGAGGCGAAACCACGGCGACCACAGGAGGCTGGGGTCCGCCATCATCGAGAGAAGCTCCGGCTGCGTGACGTATTTGGTGTCGTCCACTTCCTCTGGGTTCGGCTTCAGATCCACTTTCGCCTATTTTAAATTTAAACCAAAAAAAGAATAAGAACTACGTTTTTGGTATGCATAAATGAAGAGAAATGGGTTAAGTCGCTTGTGCAGTGTGCGATTACACGGCCAAATGAGTCACTCATCGGTGAGCAAAAAAAAAGGAAAGAGAAGAGAAAAGTGCACCTGGACGAAAAGAATGTAGTCGATTTCATGTTCGCCCCACTCCGCGGAAGGCCCGTGCGTGATGGTGTCGGCGGCCCAATAGTGGAGCCGCGTCAGGAACTTGAATTGCGACACGTCAAGCCCTTCGATGCCCAGCTCGTGCTTCAGCTTCCGCACGGCTGCCCGCTTTACGCCGGGAGTGAGGCCGGACGCTACATCCTCAGGCGTGTCCACCTGTGCACACACACGATTGCAAGAAGAGAGCGGCCGCTGAGCTCTCTGTAGTCGAAGGACAAGGAAAAACAGATAACTTCCTGCTAACCAAGGTGGGCAATGAGCAAAACGCTCGCTAACAAGGCCACATGTGCTGAGTACACTCACTTCAGTGGGACTGTAGCCGTGGAGCGGGTGCGAGCAGCAAGTGTTTGTCCATACAGATGGAAAAGTGATCTTGCTCTTCGCCCGCTGCTGCAGAAGCATGCGGCCTTTCTCGTCAAAGAGGAACACGCTAAAGGCGCGATGAGTAGTACCGCGGGGTTTCGCTGTATCAAAGACGTGTGCATCGTACCTAGCAGAAAAGGCGTACAATGTTAGCATAGGTGCAGATTGAACAGCGAATATTGCGACTAGCCTCATGGAAATTGTTCGAAAACTAGAGACTTTTAAAATCAACATTACTTGTTCATTGAGCCAGTAACGTTATCGTTGTCGTCCAACAAGATGCACTCATCCTTCTTCATGAAGTCCATTTGGCTCATGCCATCGCCCTGTCAGTGAGTGTTAGAGTGCAACAATTCAAGGTTAGTCTTGGAGCAGGAAGTGGCGTTCTCTCGCCGAGATAAGTGGCGAACAATACCTTCCAGACCGCCATTTTAGGGTGACCAAATCAAAATAATTGGACTGCTCTGAGCTCATCAATCAGACGGACTGGTGGATGACGTATTCGGCCTTATTTTCGGAGGCATGTTCAAAAAACGAGTCGGGAAAAACAGCACAGAAAAAGCATCGCACAAGTCCACAAGACGAAGGAGAGGCCGGCCGAGAACAGCCGTTTCACATTCAGCTCCACATCTAGCTAGAGAGCCTAATTGCATCGTAATTCAGATAGACTGGGCATTGATTTGAATTTGGTACTCAATCGTAAATCGGGCCTTCTCTGGATTTTTGTGGGCTACCCTCCTGCACAATGGCAGATCATGGGCGTGAAGAGAGTGACGAAACGGCTGCACCGTCAACAGCATTTTCAATCTTTAACCGTAACCTCTCGGAGGAGGTATCGCAGCTGCATAATGCAACGCGGATGAAGCTGCCATCCTTCAGTGAGAGTGATGATGAGAGCGGGTCTGAGGCCGAGATGATTAGTCCCATTCGGAGCGTGCAACGGCCGGCTCCTTCTGCCGAAGGCTCTCTCTCTACTGAAAGCAGCGAAGAGCTCGATCAAGGTCCACTAAGATCGTCGATTGCGGAGGTAGAGGTCGAGCGGTCAACAAGTCACCGCCAAGCAGATAACTATTCTACTGCTACCCCTGATGTAAGTCTATGAACTCGTCGCTCATTAAGGTTTGAACTCAAGCTCTCTGTTGTATTAGCCATATTCGCTCTGACTAAGCGCACACACTCGTTGCCTACATAATACCCACGCCGCGCCAATATTTCTCATTCTTTCGCACTCTTGACCCAATGATAATATATGGGCATTTTCTAGGGGCAAACGTCGGATCGTGCGGGATTAGCTCGCCCTGGCGTCGACTATGACGATGCAAGCAACCTCGCTGCCCAGTTGGACTTCGGCAGTTATGATCCGGTAGGCTTACGGTCGGCTCGGGATGAAGTGGAGACCTCACGGCAAAGGCTTGAAGTTGAAGAAGCTACACGCAATGCCGATGCCCGTGCTGCTGCTGAGATGGCGGAATCTCGACGAAGACTCATGACGCGCTTCGATCCTGGCTCTGAGGACGCCAAGGGTGAGGACCCATTCGGCGATGAACGTCGCAGCAGCAGCAAAGTCAGCAGCAATGGAGATGGTGGCGACAGCGTAGGCAATGGTAGCTCAAATGGTGGTGGCTTTACGCTGGCTGGCTTGGAAAATGGGGCCGCTTTCGATCGTTTCATGGACGAGCTTGAGGACGCTGAGAGGTCCTGGGGCGATTCCGAGGCTCCAGAGCCAGCAGGCTGGATCTTGAACTACCTTGAAAGTGAACACAGCAAAGAACCTCTTCCTGAAGAGCCATCCGAGCGTCCTAATTTGCCTCCGCCACCAACGAGGGAAGTTGAGCCCACGCCGCCACCCGCCCCAGTAAAGGGAAATGGCGAAGGAAAAGGCGCTGGGAAAGGCGCTGGAAAAGGATCCAAAGGTGTGAGCGCTGGCAAAGGTGGAGGAGCAAAAGGGGGTAAAGGGGGCAAAGGGGTCTATGCGAACGACGAGAACCATTCTGAAGACAATGAGTCATCATCAGGGGAAGAGGACGAGGCGTGGCAAAAGAAGCGACAACGCGCCAAGGAGGCCACAACCGCAGCAGCAGGTGCAAGCGAAGCCCTGAAGGAAAGTGCCTTGTCCGGCGTGTGGGGCGCAGGTGGCGGGTCGAGGCGGTCGAGAAAGCCGTTGACCCGCGAAGAAACCCTCGAGTTAGAGTGGCAGCGACTGAAGGCATCCCGGGAAGAAGACGAGGACGGCGGAAGCAGCAGCAGCAGTGACGAGGACGAAGGAAGCATGGCAGGCTATGCCGAGGACAAGATGAAGAAGAAGGAAGAACTCGAAACCGACAGTATGTTTGCCCGAGTGCGAGCAGCCGGTGCAGAAGCCGCAGCAGCCGCAGCCGCCGACATTGAGGTTGACGACAACGATCACGGTGACGACGATATTGCGGAAGGCTTTTACGCGAAATTAGCGACTTTTTCAAAGATGGCGCTGAATGAGCTCGCGGTTCCAGACGAGGAGTCCGATTTGGACGACGAAGAAGAAAATGACGATGAAGACAAGAAAGAGGTCAAGGATGGCATTGGAGGAGAAGGCAGCGCGCAGGGGAAAAGAGGAAGCCTCGGCAGCGCTGAGGCTGTAAACGATGAAGTAAAAATGACTGAGGAAGAGATGAAAGAAGAAGAACCAAGAAATGAAGAGTCCACAGCAGCTCCGGTCGAAAAGGTGCCTTCTTCTCGGAAAACAGCACAAACAACCCGAAGTGAGGGAACGGGAATGGTGTCAAAGGAACAGCTCGGTGCCGATGCCCGCTTGGCCGTTGAAAATGAGCCTGCCTTAAGCACCCCTGTGCCCTCCGATACTTTGCAACGTCCTCTGATGTCGCTCCCACCGCAAGAATGGGCCATGACCTATCCCTGCGTGACCGACGAACACGCCCTGCAATCCTTGACGAAGGCCTCGAAAGTGCACGTGCTCTGTGTGCCCTGCGCTGAGAACGAGGTTATGGTGTCGCTCCTAGAATGGGCTCTTCTCAAAGTGCCTGCCAAACAACCATGGCAGCTCCTCGGCCTTAACACGACGGTAGCCGTGCTTGAGCGCACCATGGAGCCAGCAGAAGCGCATGAGGCCACCAATTACCATCTTGCAACCGCGACCCTTCTGCTCTCTCCACCACCGCATGATGCTGCTGGAGCAAGCTTGGTCTGCTTAATTGCACTTGCTGGCGGCAGTGTGATTGAGCTGGAGGCTCTCGTGTCGTCTACGGCCCCGCCTCTCTTAGCCAAGGCCCTTACTCGCATAATGGTGGCAGAACCAGCAGCTGCGAGCGCTGCGTCGTCATCACCGCCCAATAATGCACATCAAGACGAACTTGCGATGCCGAAGCATCCCCTGGAGCTCCTCACTCGTTTGCCTGCCTTCCACTCCTGGCCGCCTCATTCAAATGCCCGCCAATCGAAAAGCAACAATGTTGTTTTAGAGCCTGAGAATGAGGTAGAGACAGCCTTGTGCGTGGTGAAGTCCTATATGCTCGGACCTGGAGCCGATTCGAAAGTCCTTCGTGAACTGCTGACCTCCCTGTTGTGCCGTCTCAGTGGTTGCTATCTCGCAGGCTGCCGAGTGCTGCATGCCCGCGATGATCCAGCGCTGCGGCCCCTGAATGCTTCATCGTGCGTTACTTTTGCCACCCTCGAATACTTGAAACATCTAGAGTCTGCATCGTCGTCGTCTTCGACTGGAAACCACTTGATCTTGGTGCTGGCTCTGCGGGGATCACGAGCAGCCGCAGCGGTGGCCGGAGTCCTAGGACCAGCCGACCCGAGCCTCGCTCAACGCACCGATCCCACTAGCTTACGTGCACAGTATGGCCGAGACCGTGACCGCAACCTAGTGGTGCTACCCTCGGGCCCGGCGGCTTCCAAGGAGCTTTCGTTTTGGCTAGGGGGTCGAGTCTTCGATTCCTCCATGGTAGTCACTAACCCTGGTCTTGCGTCTCATTTGCCTCGCTTGCGACCAGCACCTTTCCTCGCGCTCAAGGTGCCTTCTCGAGTTCTGGTAGCTTTAGCGGATCATCATGCGGCCAGGCTCGGCAGCCTCCTCGTGTTGACTTCTCAGCATGGTCTAGCTCCAAATGCCCTCTTCACAGTGGCTGAAAGCGCCGTCGCAAATGCGGCCTCTTCTTCTGCCGTAAATGCAAGTGCAGCCGACGTGTTGAACGAATTGAACGAATGGCTCAACGGTCGACCTCGCGCTATAATCTTATCCCTTCAAGCCGAGTGCGCGGAGGTGGCAGCGCGTGCGGTGCTCTCCAGTGATGGGTTTGGCGATTGCTTTTGTTCGCCAGACCTTGAAGGGGCTGCGGCACAGGTGCTGCAACCAGTAGCGCCGCCGACCTCCGTGGGCTCAGAAGTGTCTTCCTTAGACTTTGCGGCGGTTGCATCAGTAGCCAGCGATGTTTCCCTGCCTCAGACTCTGGTGCTGTGTGTGCCGCTGACTCAGAGGCAGCACGGCGGGCAAGTTGGGCACTTTCTCTCGAGTCTGCTTGCGCCACCTTCATCATCACCGCCTGCTTCTTCATCATCTGCGTCTTCTTCTCATGACTCCTCTGCTACGGGGACCTCTCTCGTAGACGCGCTCCCCTTTGAGCTTCTCGGCCTAACCGTCAATGCGCAGTGCTCTGAAGCGAGTGCGCGGCGAGTCGCCTCCGCCTGCCTCGCTACCTCAGATGAGTCGACCGTGGCCTCCTTCACCGATTCACCACTGCTGGTTGTGTGCGTGCGATGCCCAGAAGGTCGCCGCAAACTGAAGCATCTTCTCGGGAACCTGGTCGCGTCGCATGCCCAAGCCGGTAACCTCAAACCCTCCCCTGTACTTCAAGTGCTCTGCAGCAAGGCGCCCCGCGCGGCCCTTTCCTTAATGGCCACCTTCTTTCCCATGGACAGTGCCACAAACTCCTTCTCGGCCGACTACCAGTACCCCCTCACCCCTTGGCGCGGCTTAGAGTGCTTGCCTCCGCGGCGCATCGACAGCCCTTGTCTTGCGTTCTTTCCACCTCAGGAATTGCCGAACAACAGCACAGTGAGCGTGCTCAGCCCGAGTCTCTCCTGGCTCCACCTTCCTTCCTCGTCGAATGACTCGCTGCCACCGTCATCTGTATCGCCTCCGTCATCTCCGCGGAGCAATCACCAGCGCACCCCAGCCGTGCTCATAAGAGTGTTGCGGCGCTTACTGGTGGAAGGTTTGAGCGTAAAGTCGCTTGTTCTTCGCCGCATGCAACCATCGGATTGGAGTCTCGTGCCGGAGCTTCAGGCTGCTGCAGGGTTGCTTCTGAAGCCCAATGAATCAGATCAAGAGGAAGAGGAGTCGCTGTGTGTGGTGATAGAGTTGTCTGGGCGGCATGCGATTAGCCGTTGGGCCGATGCGGTGGGTCCTCCTCTGGGGGGACTCCAGTACCTCAAACACCGAGGCACCAAGCCACGCTCCAAGGCTGCTGGCCTTCGCGAAGAGTCGGCAGAGGCGGACGGGAAGTGTTTGCGCGGGCAATTGCCCCCGCAGCTCCCGGTGAACGATCTCGGGATTTACGCCGCGCAGTCGCACGCAGAGGCATCGAACATGGAAGCGTGGCTGCCGCCGTGCCTGCCTCGAGGCGAGAAAAGAGGGCTCAACTTATCGAAAGAAGAAGCCGGCAAGATGCGTCGGTTTGAGCGAACGTCCTCAGCCGAAACGGCGTGTTTGATTGCGTGCCATGGGCTCGTTCAAGAGGTAGGCATTGGCTGCTTTTCTTCGTTTAGATTTCTTGTGAGTGTCACCTCTTAATTTGATGAACTGAATCCTTAAGACTTATGAATGTGCTTGGATCTGAATGATTCTATCACTCATTCTTGTTCTAACATGTATACACTGTGTGATCATTTACCAAGGCGGGTTTGTCGGAGCTTCTCCAAGCTCTGTCCTCAGAAGGCTTCGTCGTGGTCAATCTCCTAGTCGGCCACCTCAGCCCTTCCGATGCGAAAGAGTATGTGTTCAAGGAGAAAAACATTAGTCAAAGCATCTTTCCGCTGCCCTCTCTCCTTGCCGCATGTCCATGTATCAAACACGATTACCAGCGCTTGCATACTCACTCATGCCTACCCGTTCACGGTTACCCTTCATCTTACGGATTTCCTCAGGTTCCTTTCACTAATGCCCGCGGGGTCAGCAACGCTCTCCGAAGAGGAACTAGTTGCGGGGGAAATCTTCGTGGTAGCGCTAGAGCACACCGAGGGCCTCGCGGTCAACAAGCTGCACAAGCTCATTACATGTGGCGGGAAGGCCCAAAGCGCGGCTGCCAGTTTCAACCCCAACGCCTCTGTTGCTGGCAGTCAGGCCGAGGACCTGTTCGCCTACACGAAAGAGTCCAGCAGCTCGTTTGGGGGCCGGCTGGGGTCGCTCAACGGACAAGGCGGCCCGAAACTGGGTGCCTTGAGCGCAACTACTCAGGAAGTGGCCGCAAAACACCTTGAGTTTTTCTTCGATGAGCTTTATGGCAAGAATCTGGTGGTTGCTTGCTGAACCGCTGGTTCTGTTTGATTTTTACGGTTCTATCCCTTTCCAAAACCAGTCCTCTGTATTCGGGACTTGATTATTTCTGATCTGTGAAGTAAGATTCCTAAGTGACTTCAGCAGCAAAACAAGGAACTCTCTGTCGCGAGGAGGGAAGGGGAAAGTAGGCCAGAAACCAAAAAGCAAAATTCGTCCTTGAAATAGCAAGACAGAAGTCAGCAGATATCTGGTATATACGTGGATATAGATCTGGACTTCGATGGACTCTATAATCCAGGTGGCCTTGTAATCAACATGGTGCGTTCGTTGTTCCTTATTTTCTTTATTGGCATATAGATAGGAGGATGTAAGGTTATAAAACTGGTGGGTGACCCTGATCCTTCAACTTGTTTTTCGTTTTCCCTCTTGAAATTTCTGACCTTTACTCGTATGGTACCCTGGAGAGACAACCACATATGATTTCGGCTCTTAGATCAAACCCCGCTTGCTACTCATTTCTTTTGAAACTCGCTCTTGGAAACCTCGACTTTGTCGTTTTTGAGCTCGTAAACGTACGTCACCACTTTGTTGCCTTGTACGGCGAGGAGAATAAAGCTCGGAGTCACATCGCTATCCAGCGACGAGTAGGAGCCCGTCACTGACCCCGGATTGATGAACCATTTCCCCTCGTACTCGTTTACTTCGTTTTTGTGCGTGTGGCCCGTCACTAGGATGTCCACATCAAGCTGCCGCTGCATCTGAGCCAAAGCCATCTGATCTCCCCAAGGCACCACCTGTACCACCACACAAACAAAGTAAGAACAGCCCCTCCAGAAGATGAGCACTTATGCACGCATACACCTTCTACTTCAAAGAAATAAAGGACGCAAAGAGTTATCAATGCTGCGAGGCGCATACCTGGTGGCCGTGCACGAGTCCGATCTTGAACTGACCCACTTGCACCACTTTCGTCTCTGGGAAATTCGCGTTCTCGTCGAAGTCGCCTCGCACCAAATGGAAGTTTGGGGCTAATGCCCGGAATTCGTCGTACTAGACAACAGAAAAGCAGCAGCGAAGAATAAATCGTGTCAGTGAGACTAAGCTATGGTCCCGTCTGCAATTTGTGACATGCGTGCCCTAGATATGCTACAATATTTCTCGTACCTGCTCCTTGCTGACGAGGTTCCCGGTGCAGAGCACGTGTTGCTAAAAGACAGGTAGAAAAGATTGATGATATTGTGAGTCGTGGATTGGCCATGGCTTTTGCGATGAGTTTAGTCTACAACAGGTATATCTTCGCGACACCGAATGAAAAATCACCATCTTGTTTGGGACAAGCATTCTTTTGAACTGCTCCGGAATTCCGGCAGCCCGGTGAGGAATATGGCTGTCCCCTACGACAAGCACGAGCTCTCCGAAGTCGCTCATCCTACTCTGCTGTAGGTTGTCGCGAGGGCTACGATTAGCTTATTGGTGTAAATAATGTCGATCCACCACTCGGAGAATCCGATGTGGAGAAAGGAGAAAGACACGAGAAGGAAGAAGAAGGTCCGCTTTTGCAGTACTTCTAATATAGCATAGTACAAAATATGCACGTCGAGAGTAGCCAAACTGCACCGTATCGATCCGATCCGTGGTCTACAGCCACTAAAAATGGCATCGATGTCGGACATCCCTCCGTGCCAAACTCTGTACATCAACAATCTTAATGAGAAGATTAAGAAAGCGCCATTGAAGAAGGCTTTGTACGAAGCTTTCTCTCAATTTGGCCGGATCCTAGAGATAGTTACTACGCGCGGCGAAAAGATGCGAGGGCAGGCGTGGATTTGTTTCGAGTCGGTTGAGGCTGCGACGAATGCAATGGCCAAATTTCAAGGTAACAGCGAAAAAAATAATTCTACCGCGGCATTTTTGCTTGTAAATTCACTAGTGTCTCTCCTACTCTCCGAACTCTCAGGCCACCCGTTCTTTGACAAGCCTATGCGCGTGTCCTACGCCAAGGCAAAGTCTGACATCGTAGCGAAAAAGGACGGCTCATACCGCCCCCGAGAAAAGAATGCTTACGCAGCGGCTCCTGCTCCCGCCCCTATGGAAACCACTGCTGCGCCTCAACGGATCGCTGCGCCTGATGCTAGTGCTCCGCCAAGCAACATCTTGTTTGCGCAAAACTTGCCCGCCGACTGCACTGCTGCTGCGCTGTCGATGCTCTTCACCGTACATGTGGGATTCAAGGAGGTGCGGATGATTCCAGGGAAGCCCGGTATTGCTTTCATTGAGTTCGACGAGGAAACGCGCGCGTCGACTGCGATGCAAGCTCTCAACGGCTTCCGGCTCACTCCCACAGATGCGATGACGCTGACTTACGCCAAGCGATAGAGCGGGTTGAGGCACTGCTGCCTGAGGACATCTAGAGAAACGGCGCTTCATTGCATGCTCCCTCTCTCTTTTTGCACTTCGGCACTTCACACCCCGCGCATTGCACTTGTCCTTCGGGGCGGCGCTGGGGTGCCTCAAGTTCGATTCTGATCACGCACGTTTTCCTTTGCGTTGCGCGTTAATTTATGATTATATGGTTATCTATATCTATAGTTACTAAATGGTTTTAGAAACACCTCATCCAAGACGTTCATGGTATCTACCCCGGAAAGGGGAATATAGTTCCACAAAGGCACTTTCCAAATAACACGAGGGGCACGACATACGACCTAGCAACATGAACTTAGGACCAAGTGCAAGCGCAACTTCGGCTGATTATACAAGTAAAAAGAACACTGTCTTTCTCTGTTTTTTCTTCTCTTTATCTCTCTTTCTCTCGTTCTTACGGCAATTCCAAGAACAGGAATTATGCCCATGAACTAGCGCGACTCGCCTCATAAGCGAATCTCGTAACTACCTCGCTCAGTGGCCTGCTCTGTCTTTACTTGCGCTTTGCCTTGTCGCCAGGCCTCTTCTTGCCGGCAGGTCCTTCTTTCTTGTTCTTTTGGAGGCGGTTTCTCGCAGTGCGAAGCCACCGCACCGCGAGTGCCTTCGACGCTTCCGTCAGCTCCACTGCTTCTTGCGCCCATCGTGACGGCATTTCGTCGCCTTCATCGTCCGACACGTCCACCACCACTTGCTTCCGTTTGCGCCCGCCTTTCCCGAACACGCGGGATTGAGCTTGCGCATACCAGTTGAGCATGATGGCGCGGGCAGCGGGCGACAAATAGACAGCATCCCATTCACCGCCTCCTGCACCCGTGTCATCTTCCTCGTCGTCGTCATCAGCCCCGCCTCCACCGCCGCCTCCGCCACCTCCTTTCATAGCGTTCTTTTTGGCTTTTTCTTTCTCGGAACTGACGCACGCGAGGCAAATGGTTTTGTAGCGCTGGTGACGAATCCAGAAGGTCTTCCACGCGACTTGGTCGAATTCGTCTTCTGGGTGCTCTAAATCAAACTTCTCTGCCAGCACCTCCAGCTGCACGATGCACTCCACGTTGAGCTGCTTCCGGCTCAGACAAATTTCACACTGAGTGCCTCGGGCTTTGTTGATGAGGGGCTGCACTACTTCTCGCAGCCGCATTCGTCGCCGAGCCTGAGCTAGCCACCAGCGAATGAGCTGGCGGCTAGGCGCGCTGAGCGTGACCGGCCCAAATTCAGGCCCAGCCTCCTCTTCATCGTCACTGCTGATTTCTTGATTCAAAGAGTTTAGAATGCGTGTGAACTGGTTGATGAGGTAAGGGCGAGACCGCCGCAACGTTCGTGGCGTGAGAATGGACGGAAGCTGGTTGATCAGCCAAGTGCGGTTGTAGTTGAGAAACTTGAAGCGGAAAGTTTCTTGTGTGATGCGCTGGTTCATGATGAAGGCATCGTGAGAAGCCCCATTCAAATCTTCCCATCCCGGAATGTCGAACTCGTCCTCTTCAGGAATGGCGCTATGCCACGCCGTGTTCTCGTGCTTGATCTTCCACAACTTGAAGTAAATGGCGAGGTACAGAAGCACCTTGCGCACAAAAATGCTGGACCACACCACGAAGGGCACAATCACCAGCATGGCCTGATCTCCCAAAAAGTTGTACTGCGCTCGAAGCATCATTTCAATCCCGAGGCCAAACATGAAAATTCCGTTAACGTGAATGGTCATCATCATGTAGTACTGCGACGAGAAGCACATTTGGTCCAGGGTGCGCAAACTTTCGTCGATGCATTCGTCCAACGAGTCTTCCAGGCCTTTCCAACGGCACTCTCGCTGCAAGAAGCGGTAACGCGTATACACCAAGTAATCGTGCAACTTCCAGCCGTGGTACAGCTCCAGGCACGAGTGCAGCAAGATGTCAGCGACCATCAAGAAGGGAATGATGATGATGCCGAAGTACACATAGTAGGCCATGTCTGCTTCTTTGATCTCATAAATAATGGGCAGGCCAGACTCTTCGCGATACAGAATCATGAGGAAAGTCGAGAAGGGCGTGTACCAGTAGGTGACCACATCGCAACTGTATGACCCAAAGGAGTCTAACAAAGGCTCCACCGTGTCCGACGATTCCGCAGGCGCCTCTCCTGCTTCGCCTTCTTTCAGTGGCTCCTCTTTCTTCGCTTCTTCGCCGGCGTCGGCTTCGACCTCCTGTTTGCCCACTAGTGCTTTCGGCATTTTGGACTTGACCCAACTGATGCTGTTCCCTACTGTCTCAATGGCCATGTCTAAATCGCCAAACAGCGGGTCCACGTAAATGCGCACCAACATCGTCATGCCAAATCCCACGAAATGCCCCACCAAGAAATCAACCAAATCGTCTGAGGCCAAGCCACTCAAACCTTGAACCACTACCAACCCTGTGTTGACAGGATTACCAAGCAAGGTTTCTCGCATTTGGCCATCGATCAAATTCCCGAGCAGAATGTCAAGCAACATGGTGGCCGCGATAATGAACCAAACATAATCCCCGAACTCCGACCAAAAACTGAACTCGATGAAGAGTACGCCGTAAAGCACAGCTAAGAAGGAGCAAAACAGCAAGTTGCTGCGTTTCCAAGTGTTAGGCATCCAGATGTCTTCCTTGGAAGCATCTTTTTCACGCTTTTGTTCCATGTCCTTTTCGCGCTTCGATTCACGCTTCGGAATGAAAATTTGCACACCAATCAACAAGCAAACCATCCCAAGAGTGCAAAACGCCAGGCCCAGACGCCCTGCTCGAGACTGGCCCAGCATCGATGCGTCATAGCTCGGGTCCATGTAATGAATCTTGGTGACATCAATGAGAGTCCAAGTATAATCGGTGTAAATGGCCTGAAGGCCAAACTGACCGCCCGTGGTTTTGTAAATGAACTTGTCGTCGTAGCCCTTGAGAAGCAAGTGAAACAGAAGCATGACCAAAGAGATGGGCAAAATCCCAATCAAGAAGCCGCTAAGGCCTGGCGGAAAGAGCAAGCCGAGCATACTGAGCATTTTCAAATCGGGTGGATGCTCGAGCAAGGTCGTGGCTCGCATGGTCAAGTACAACGCGAACGCCCATGCAATAGTGACGACCCCAATGATTATGAACAAAAAGATGTACACTTCTGGGTCGAAAGCAAATGCAATGAGCAAATCTTCCCAGGACATTGCTGAGTAGTGCAAATCTACACTGTACTCGAAACGCGAAACATCTAAATCGAAGTCGTCGTATTCAATCTCTGCTTTCACCAGCCTCTTCACGTTCGGGGACATTTGGTAGTAGTACACGTAAAGATCCATCGCGTGAGGGAAGCAACCAGTAGCAGTGGTAGCGCATTCAATGTCATCGGAATCAGCAGCTGCATCTCGGTTTACTGAGAGCGGAATAAAGTAGTCGTCTCCAAATTTGTCTTCGAGGTTTTGCACCACCCGGCCACCCCCAATGTCCATTGGGTGCGTTCTCGACACCGAGCTTCGCTTCGTCATTGGGTTCAGCTCTACGAATTTTCGCCCGACATAGTCTTGGTACCGTAAAGGCATGCGCAAGAAGTAGAAAAGCGCATCACCCGTGGATGCTTCCATCCACCTTGGTGCAATGTCTTGTTGCTTCAAGTCCTCTTCGTAGTCACACATGATGCTCCGTTCGCACCAGTCTGCGATAGGCTGCTCGTAAATTTGCCACGGTCCTACGGAGTAAATGTCATCCGGGTGCGGGTAAGGTGGGAACAAAGTGCGAATAGGCCAGGTCTCTCTGAAAGTGCCCTCTTCTTCGCCCACAAAGTTGGCAAAATCTTCATCGAAATCTGGCAGTTCACAAGCGCTGTCTTCAACCAAGTGATGAAATGGAATGTAACTGTCAAACTCTCGGCAATTCGAGAAGAAAGGCATGTACGGCAATAGCACACGTTCGAAAGACGAGGTTGAGGAGGGCGAAATGTCATCTGCGAGAATAGTTTGATTGTTGCGTACACGACTCAAAGGGCCTTTCTCAATGAGTTCAAATTTTGGCTCCAGCTCGTAGCCATGGAAAGTTTCGAAGTAGGTGTCGATGAGTTCCTTGGTTTTCAGGTAAGACGGATCCACCTGATCCCACCACCCGTTCCTTAAGGCTCCTGAAGTGTACGGGTTCTTGGAACCATCGTCGTTTCGGAAGTCAGCGTTGTCGCGTACCGTTGGCGTTTGAACTGAATCTTTGGTTGTGTTGAAGCTGAGCAGCACACGGCCTTTCGCGTAATCGGAGTAAAGGGGAGGCATGTTGTAGGGTGGAGAGATGTCATCCGCGTACTCACGGTCGTAGCGAATCCCAAAAAAGTACTGATCTTGCACAATGGCTTCCTCATAGCTGATGTAAGGGCTGAGCTTCCGCCAATGCCAAGTGGCCGCACTGGTTCTGTCCCGATTGCCAGTCGGCAAGTCTCGCCCAACCACTAGTTCGAAGTCCTCGTTGTCCCCGCCGCGGTACATAGTGCCCTTGGTGACGTTCGCTCTCTCAGGGCTCTTGATTTGAATGGTGGTGGAATTCATCAGAAATGGCACGAGCGGTGCATAGAGACCGTGCAGCAAATGAATCTCCACCTTCATGAGCACATCTTCAAGAGCAAAGACTGTGAAATTGAGCACCTGCTGCTTGGGCACGGATGGGTCTAAAAACCACGGCGTGAGGTCTACGGGCTGCCGGCATGGCGTTAAGTCATGTGCCGCAATCCGAACACGGTTGGAGTTGCACCGCTCGTCGAGGCATCGGCTTGGGGTCACATAAATCGCAATCTTCCAGTGGTCGGGGTATTTGAAGTCTCTGGGGAGATGCTTGAGGTCCAAACTCACTTGTGCGATCTCCATAGACCGCAAAGCATACCAGCCCCGCTCCCGATCCCGCGGTCCTTCTTCGCTGTATTTGGAGCGATTGCACGACTGGCGCGTCATGGGATACTTCCGCTCGTGCTCCACAAACGGCTCCGCCATCACATACGTGAACACCGCCCAAGAGGGCGCAACATTGTAATCCGCGAAGGTGCTGGGCATTTCAATCACCGACGAATGATTCACGGTGAGACCTTCCCCTGACCAGTGCCGCCCGTCGTTGGTTACGTCCACTTTCACCTCTCCCGTGATGCATGGGTTGAATTTGGTGTTTTGGGAAGGGTCGGGCATCTTTGCGCAGGTGCCTGCAGCGATCTCTTGGGCGTTGCAAGGCACCACGAGGTCATAAATGAGCTGATAGCCTACAAGGGGCACGTCCGGGCAGGGACCTGCTAATGTGCCACACGAACTTATGAACCCCACTCTGCCATCGACGTTGTAGCACGCAGACGTGTTCCGGCCTTCGGCAATCACAGCGTCCTTGGAAAAGAAACGGTAACCCGGGTGCTTGCAGCGCACTCGCGTGGGGCTGATGTACTCAGCTCTAGAAACGATACCCACTGCCGAGTCCGCGTAGGAGCCATCACCGTAGTCTCGGAAGTACTCGCCGTTGCTCGAGTCGCGGCAGCGGCGCACCAGACCAAACACGTCAGCAGCATCTGCGCCCATCTCGGCATCTCCGAGGCAAGGCGTGAAGCGGCACTGCAAGAGTGGGGACTTCCTGAAGTTGCGCCCCATCACCACGATACCTGGCTGCAGGTCCCCTTCTTCGTAGCCAGCGGCGTCGCTGTACTCGGGGCAAGTACGAAACACTTCGATGGTATCGTTCTTCCAGAACGGGTCGGAGGAGATTTCGTTGATGGGAATGACCTTCGCTGCGACCATGATCTCACCGGTGGGCGCTCGCAAGTCGAGCGAGTTCAACACAGTCAACGAAGTCGCGACTTTGTCCAGAGGTTCGTATTGGTGGAAGCTGTAGTAACTCGCGTCTTCGAAAGGATTGCGGGGTGACCGAATCCTCTTGTCGCATAGATCGACCTCGTTGATGTCGCATTGCACGAGGCGGCTCGCACCGTTGCTCGAGGTCGTGAGGCGAGGGCAGCGAGTCTCAACTTCCTCCACCGACGAAGTACCTTTGGGACAGAAGTAACCACTGTTGCACTTATTGCGCAGCGCCAACGCCTCCTGCGTGCCGTGTAAGCAATAGAACCCCGCAGGGCACATTTTGTCGTATTGTTCCGAGGGCTTGGTGTCTGCGCCACAGAAGTAGCCTGCAGGGCACTGGTGGTTGAGCATGGTGCTGCGGTCTGTGCCAATGCCACACGAGTAACCAGCAGGGCAGCCCGTGCTCTGGTCCAGATTGGACATCCCTTGCACGCCACACACCCGCCCTTCGGGGCACGGCAAGCACTGGGACACATCGGTGGAACCTTCGTATGGCGCAAATGTACCCGTAGGGCAGAGCCGGCAGGTGATGCTGTCTGCGCGCGACCGGTAAGTGCCAGCCTGACAGATTTGGGGCAAATACGTGCCATACCCACTGCAACTGTGGCCGGAAGGACAATTCCGGCACTGTGTCGAGGCTTCTAGCGGCGCATAAGTACCCGGAATGCACAGGGTAGACACCACCGCACCTTCTTTCGCCGCGTAACTGCCACGTGGCGCTTCCGTAGGGTACTGGGATCCCGGCGGGCAGAAATGGCCAGGGTAGCACACGTCACTGCCCTCAGGGCTCGGGGTACCGCTCCGGCAGAAGACCCCCTCTGTGCATGTTTGTGGAGCGCTAATCCCGCCCTCCCGCACAGGCACCCAATCTATGGTCACGTTGTGCGCGACGCCTCCCAAGCAGAAAGTGCCAGGCGGGCACGGCAGCGGTCGCAACTCGGTTGGGTCACTGGGGTCCAAAGTTAAAGTCCCTTCGGGGCAGAAATAGCCCTCAGGACACAGCAGCACCGGTGTTGAGATCCCCAGGCTAATGCACACGAAGCCAGCAGGGCATATCTCCGGTACCGTGCGACCCCAACCAGGGCATATGTGGCCCGTGGGACACAGCGTGCAGTTGCTCTGCGTCATGACTGGGTTATAGGTGCCCGGGTAGCACTCTTGAGGTTTCACGTTGCCGACTCCTGGGCAGTACATGCCCACAGGACACTCCACTGCGAGGGTTTGAGAAGGGCAATAGTGGCCGGTAGGGCAAGGCCCGCTGCCCTCGGCTGTAGACGAGCCCCGAGGACAGAAGAAGCCGTCGAAACAGCGCTGCGGCGACGAGAAGTTTTTGGGAATGGCCACATCCGTAGAGGCACCGGGGCGGCAGTAATGGCCGAGGGGGCACGGAAAGGGCTGCTCTGCGACTAAATCAACGGACCCACGCACGCAGCGCCGCCCCTGGCAAGAGTGCAAGTCCGGCGGGTACTCGCTGCGCCCTATGCCAGTGGCCGGAGCTGCTCTCTGGTAGAAGGGCCAGAGGCGCGCGGTGCGGTTGAAGGAGACCACGCCTGACTCGGGTGTGCGCACCCACAAGTCCTCACTCCACGGCGATTGGTTCACGCGTCGGTCATTGCGGTGGAAGTCCATGACGTCAGCGGTCTTCGTGCCCTCGAGGCAGTAGTGGCCAGCTGGGCAAGGCGTCAGAGGTGTCCGCAGCCCTCGCACGTCGCACACGAAGCCTGCAGGGCACAGCACCGGCTTAGAGAGGCCGTGGTCCGGGCACATGTAACCCACTGGGCAGGGCAAGCAGCTGAGCTGGCCACCGCGCGGCTGAAAGGTGCCGGGGAAGCACCGTGTGAAGTTGTGGGCGTTGGTGTGAGGGCACATGGTACCGTTAGGGCACAGCAAAGGCACAAGGCCCGGGCAATAGTAGCCTTGGTCGCACTGGGTGTAGTACTCGAAGGGCACACGGGATTCCGACCAATCAAAACCGTTCAAAGAGACTTCTACCGTTGCCACCGTGCCAATCTCGAGGCTCCCAGAAGCACGGCTCGGTGCTACACACGCCAAAAGATTAGGCGTAATAAAAGTAGCGCGCACTTCCATTCGATCGAACTTGCAGCGCAGCGCAGTAGTGTTGACAAAGTTGCTGCCCGTGACGAAGACTGGATATTGCCCAGTGGCGAGGCCGCGAGGAGGCATCAAGGCGTGCACCGAGGCTTCGCGCACATAAAGGAACTGCAGGCCGGACGAGGATTGGGTGACGCCATTGGCGGTGACCTCCAGGGACACCAGACCTGGGTGGTGAGGGGGCGCGGCGCAGAGCAAGGTGGAAGCGTCGATCCAAGTCGCGCTAGTAGGGTACATGCCAAAGCGACAAGCGAGGTCCACGGAGGACGGGAAGTGCTTGCCATGCACGGTCACCACAGTGCCCCCGCGCATGCCGCCTCCGAGGCTCGGCCACAGGGAGGTGACCTCCACCGGCCGGGTGAAGGCGAAGGTTGCCCCCGAAAAGGAGTAATCCACTCCGTTGAGCGTCACTTCCACCGGCACCTCACCAGCAGCACGAGCTGGCGCGCGGCACAGCATATGGTTAGGGTTGAGGTACGTGGCTGAGACCGTGGCATCTTCAAACCGGCAAGCAAGCTCAGAGGTGTTGGCGAAACCCAATCCTTGCACTAGCACCTCAACCTCTTCCCCCGCTGCCGCTGAGCCAGGGCTGAGTAAACGCACTTCAGCCCTTTCCTCGTACGCGTACCGTGCTAGGCTTTCAGTGAAGACCGCGTTGTTGTTGCTGATTTCGACGGCCACATTGCCTGCACCCGTCGTGTACCCTCCTACATGTTCCGGTGCGACGCACACCACTTCCGCGCTCGGAAGAAACGTCAGCGGTTGCACAATGATGGTACCAAAGCGACACCTAAACCTCGGGCTTTCAATGAAATGAGTGCCCGTAATGGTGATGGCGGTGCCGCCCTCTCGAGGACCGTGCGTAGGGTTTATGGATAAGATAGACGGATTGAGCCGAGTCTCGAAGGGGAGCACGCTCAGGGAAGCTTCTTGTCCATTGAGAGTGAGCCGCAGGGCAAACATTGCAGGTGGGTGGCGAGGCGTCATGCAACGGACTTCGGTATCCGAATAGAATATGGCAGTGGTCGCAACCCCACCGAAGAGGCACGCGAGCTCGGGCGTGTTCCGGAAATGTTCGCCCGTGATCGTTACAATGGTCCCACCGGAAGTCTCTGCGAAAGGAGGTTCCACTGCATGCAAGATCACTTCATCCACGAATTCAACGAAGCCCGCTGCGTCATTGCTCCAAGACAAACCGTCAAAAGTCGCACCTACTAGCCGTGTGCCACTTTCCGAGGGCGGCACTTCGCATGCGCCTGTCGCGAGGTTCAGATTCCCATACCCACCTCCGCTAAACGAGCATGCAGCTCCGTGTGAGTTGGCAGAAGGCTGTAAATGGCTCGCCAAGGACACGTTCAATTTACCGCCGCCGAAGCGTGAAGTCAAAGATGGGCTCACTCCTAGCACCGAGGGTGGAGACCGAAAGGCAACAGAGGCACCGGTGTGGCTGTAGTCCACGCCATTGCTCGTGACTTCGAGAGGTACCGCATCCGATGGCGAATGCACGGGCGAGACGCACACGATCTCATTGGACGAGGCCGAGACGGCAGGCACCGCGTGGGAGGGGCCAAATCGGCACATCGCAGACAATGGGCGGAAGTGACGTCCGGTGATTGTCACGAGAGTGCCACCGAGAGTGGGGAGCACGGTGGGCTGCACTTCCAGCACCACAAGAGGTGCTTCATAGGTGAAATAAATGCCCGATGGTCCACCTAGGGAACCGTTATGAGTCGCTACATGAAAAGGCACTTGAAGCTCCGACGCATCATCATTGGACAGCAAGGAGGCGCTCACCGGTGGTGTCTCACACTCGACCAGGGTATTGGAAACAAAGGTGGCTGCGCTCATAACGTCTCCAAAGCGGCAGTGCAAGTCAGGCGCATTCTCGAAGTGCATACCCATAGCTGTAACTCGAGTGCCACCGTAGAGAGGGCCGTGAATCGGTTGCATCGAGGACACGATTGGCTCTTGCACGTACTCAAAGCCATGACCACTCGCCGTCGTTGAGACATTACCACCTGACACTTCGATGTTGACTCGAAGACCGTAACTGGCCACGAAAGACGATTCAGAGGTAGAATTAGCGGCAGGAGCAATGCACCGCAACATGCGGCCAGGAATGAGCACCGTCGCCGCCACCCACCGAGGCCCAAAATGACAACGCAAGGGAGCTGCGTTTTCATCCTCGCTGTCATCGTCGAAGCCTTGGACGAACACATGTACGGGTGTACCCGCTGGGCCCCAAGTCGGCTGCACGGCGAGCACCTCTGCCGCCACCATGTAATCAAACATCCCGGCATACACCCAATCCTCTCCATTGATGGTGACGTGCACGGGCACTCGGCCAGGGCTGGCAGCGGGCGCGTCACACTCGAGGGATCGCGCGCTGAGGAAGGTGGCTGGCGTGGGGTTGAGAGATCCGAAGCGGCAAGCAAGCGCGCTGGACGGTGCAAAGAAGTCTCCCTGTATCAAAACCCGAGTGCTGCCTCGGGTGCTACCTGAAGAAGGGGCCATGCCATATACTGAAACCCGTGGCGTGACCGTGAATGACGCAGATGTGCGCACCGCAGGCACTCCGTTTAGGGACACGCCGAGCACATGTGCTCCAAGGGACAGACCCGAGGGCACTTGGCATTTCAGCTCTGTTGAGGACACGAAGAGAGCAGGAGCGGTGGTGCCCGTAGCAGTAGGCTCAACAGACTCGCCGAAGGTGCACATGAGCGCCGCTGAGTCCACGAAATGCTCCCCCGAGACCGTGACCCAGGTGCCGCCTTGCTCGGACCCGCTGGGCGGCTGCGCGCTCACTACCGTCAAAGGCCGCTGGAAGGTGAAGGCTGAGATGAGGTACGAGGCATCGGGGGTGGCCAGGCTGAGCGGCACGCGCAAGAAGTCGGAGCCGGCACTCATGGACCGGGCCGGCACCGCACATGTAGCCTCTTCGGTGGACGCATTCCAGCGCGCAGGCACAGTGACGTCATCAAAAACGCAGCGCAGCGAAAGGGCGTCATTGGCATAATAGTGAAGTTTAGATGCGCGCACTCGAACAATGCCACCGCCCGAATTAGACCCATAGGCGAGCGACGTAAGAGTGAGAGCTGGGGGTGCCACGAAGGTGAAGACGGCGTTAGGCGATGCCTCGAAGTCCATGCCATTTTTAGAGACACTCAAGGGCACAGGGCCAGCGCCGTGAGATGGAGACACGCACTCAAGCAGGCTGCCGTTGATGAGAGTAGCAGGCACGGCGAGGGCCCCAAAACGGCACTTGAGGTGGGGTGAAAACGCCGCGTTGGTGACTATGAGCCTCACCCAAGTGCCGCCACTGACGGGGCCCCGAGAAGGCTGAACCTCTGCAATGGCGCTTGACGCTTCGGCCATAAACATCGCGCTTCCACCCTCTACAGAGGATGAAGGGTAGTCTTGGCCGTTTACGGTCACACTTACGGTCACACGGCCAGGTGGCAGTTGAGGCGTGCTGCATCGGATGGTGTGCACCGCTAGCCAGGTTGCTGGCACTGCTACTACATTGGAGGACGACGAAGACAGTGCACTGAACTGGCATGCGAGGGCCCCCGTGTTTGTGAAGTGCGCCCCAAAGAGCGACAAGAGAGTGCCTCCGTGCTCGGGCCCTGACCCCGGCCACGCAGCAGTGATTCTCGGGGCAGCCACGTACTCAAACGAGGTGCCGCTCGTTGTGAAGTCCTCTCCATTGGTGGAGACTCGCACGCTCACGCTTCCAGGCTTCCCCTCTAAGGGTGGCGCAACGCAAGAAGCCTCGAAATCGCTCACTACATGTGCAGGCGCTACCTGACCACCAAAATCACACGCCAGCACCCCTCCAGACGGAGCCACGAAGCCAGAGCCCGTGAGGGTAACCGAGGTGCCACCAGCCACAGTGCCAAGGCTAGGGTGCAACGCTGTGACGGCAGGCGGCGGCAAAAAGGCAAAGGAACCGGCTGACACGAACGAGAGGCCGTCGCTGGCGACTTCTACTGTCACATTGCCTGATGCGTGCGGAGGCGATTGGCACTGCATTGCACCGTTGGCCTCGTCCACAACCGCTGACACTAATGTAATACCGTCGAAGCGGCATAACGCTTGCCCGCTCCGAGTGAGGCGGCGCACGTAGACGGTAACGGGCGTGCCCCCTGCCGTGCTGCCATGCGACGGTGAGAGGTCCAAAGTAGCGGTCTCCGCTGCCACGCTCAAGTACACCGATGGAGCGCTGAAGTCCACACCATTGTTGCTCACAGTCACAGGGAGGGATGAGACGCCGGCAGGTGCCACCACAGGGGGAAAGGCGCAGCGCAAGAGGGTAGACGAGAGCCAGCGCGCGGACACCACAGCAGTGCGATTGCCCAGCATGCAAAGAAGTGCGTCAGAATCAAAGAAATGCGCACCGCTGACGAGGAGGTACGCGGCGCTGTTCTCAGGCACTTCTGAGGGTGCGATCGACACCACTTGTGCTGCTTGCGCGAAACGAAAGGTGACGGGGTCGGTCGTAAAGTCGGCACCATTGTTCGAGACGGCCACACGGGCCGAGCCCAAGGCATCAGGTTTTGGGGCCACGCACATGATCATAGACGCATTCAAGAACTGCACTTCTAGGGCAGGCGTGCGGCCAAAGCGACACGCGAGTTTTGATCCGTTCACAAAGCCGCTGCCAGACACCATCACGCGGGTGTTCTCGGTTCCGGAGACCGGTGAAGTGGCCACAACGGCAGAAGCAAGCGTGTAGCGATAGAACACGTCAGTGTCGGCAAAGTTTTGTCCGTTGAGCGCTACAGTGAGGCGTGCCAGGCCGGGCGCATGTGGCGGCGACGCGCAGGACACCGCATAAGGCGACTCGAAGCGCGCAGGCACTACATGTGAGGCTAGAGCTCCAAAACGGCAGCTTAAAAGTGCCGAAGGCGC
>Ga0307982_1000734_pt1 | contig 26170 bp, 16 predicted proteins | sample OrgLakmetagen989_FD_201847 | JGI IMG/M metagenome (GOLD analysis project Ga0307982, IMG submission 201847) | Saline water microbial communities from Organic Lake, Antarctica - #989 | ecosystem: Environmental > Aquatic > Non-marine Saline and Alkaline > Saline | place: Antarctica: Organic Lake...
GGCGGCAACTCAGATACTGCTGCTTCCGCCATCAGCAGTGCTGAGAAGGCGCGGCGGGTGTTGGGGGGGGGGCGTGACCAGGATGTGGTGGCCGGGGGCAGCATGCTTGAGCTGCTGCGCACAGCATCAGAGGGTGGATCCGAGGATGATGACGAGGAGGGCGATGTGTTGGCGGATCTGGGGGGCAGTCCTGGTGACCGGGAGGCCGCGTTCTTCGAGCGCATGCGAGCTGCAAAGGTCAAGCGGCAGAGCGGCACCGCTGGTCCGGCGGCCAAGCGCCCCGAGGACATGACGCCAGAGGAGGCGGCAGCGGCGGAGGAAGAGGCTGCCAAGGCTGAACGCCATGAGCGTAGAAAGAAACGCATGATGCGACAGAGCGTTACAACATACGGCGGGGGCAGCAACAAGCGTACGCAGCTGCTATCCCGGGGGCGAGGCCGGGGGAAGCGAAAGTAGGGCAGTGCGCCCACTGTGCAGCCTCGCTGATGCACGGAATGGGAGGAGACTGCGGGCTGAACTCATGCCTGCAGATGGGGGGAGGGTTGCCTGTGCATACGTGTGCCGCTGTATGCTCTGCGCCTGTAGTACCGAGGCGCGCCCGCGGCTGGTACAGCAGCGAGCGACACCTTGTGCAGCGGGCCGCTTGAGCGACCAAATGCCACATGTGATGCAGATTCAGTGCTGGTATACTGCCATATAAGGCCTGCAAATGGCGGTCCCTGAAAGAGCTCATCTGAAGAGTTAATCTCAAGCGGCTTGGCTGTGCTGCCATCTGCAGAGCCCCTTCAACTTGAGAATGAAGCCACGAGAGCAGTGCCACTCCGTGCGTTTTGCGTTCAATTTACATTGCCTTACCATTCATTTCGTGCTCAAGATTTGCGTTCACCTCATCCACGTAGTAGTTACTAGCCGCTGACTCTCATCAAGAGTCTGGTCACACACACTTTTTCAGCTGGTCTCAGAAGCTTGAATCATGAAACTTTTTGTGCTTTCATCGTTGGCACTTGCAACTTGTTTTGCTGCATCTGAGCAGGTGCCCCCATGCAGCTCGTATGGCAAGAAGGAGGTGCGTGCTTTTTGGCGTGTTCATTTCGGTTGACAGGCCAAATGACGTCACACCTCTCTTGATGCAGCTTGAGACACCGTGCTTCACACTTCTGGCAAACTCTACCAGCTCATCTGGTTTTCAATATGAAACTCGTGTGTATGGAACCAGCCCAAAGGTACGTAGTGTCGAGGTGCACTGGCTTCGTGAAGCGGAGTGACAGCTTCTCGCCTCAGCGCAAGTTCCTGGAGAACTCACACCTGACTGCTTTGCAGTTCCCTGAACAATGGACTCAAGTCAGTGTCCCATCCTCCAAATTTAGTGATGGAGAGCAAGAGGGTTTCCAAGCGAACTTCAACTTTATCTCTGGGCAAAACTCTGCCAACCGCAAGATCCCCATGACCTCCCCCGTCATTCTGCGCCGCAACGGCACCGACGGCTGGCTCAACTCCTTCTTTGTGCCCGCGTCTCTGTTCCCAGCTGGCTCCAAGGTGCCTACCTCCCCCCAGGTGCAAGTGGTCGGCATGAACTCCCTCAAAGTGGTGACTGCCGAGTTCGGTGGCTTCGCAACCTATGAGCAGTTCCAAACCGTGGAGGGCAACCTGCGCACCGCACTGCAGGAGGCAGGCTTGACCGAGGTGACTGGTGCTTTCCATGTGATGTACGCGCAGTACGACAGCCCCTTCACCCTGTTCAACCGCCACAACGAGGTGTGGATCCACGTGCAGTAGTTTGCGCGGGCTACCCCTGTGCCATGCGTGCGTAAATGTGTGTGAGCTGCTGTGCAAGAATGCATCAAAATAACAGCAGGTATGTAGCGTTCGCAGCGTGGCCTGTTGTTTACCTGTGCACAACAAGTCCCCTGCTGCTGTGAGGAAAAGGTGTGGGACGCGGGGGGGGGCGCAGCTCATGCTGTGAAGCACCACACTGTGATGTGCCGCATGGCAGGGTACAGTTTCAATACAAACAGATTTTTGTGTGGGTAGATTCAACGCCTGGAGGGCATGCTCCGTACCGCCCCTGAACAGATAACCTCGGGCTTCCAAATCTGAAATACCAACAAGAATCCTCCTTGCGATTTTTCAGCACATCCAAACACACAACGAGCATGGCAACAAGGCAAAGTACACCGGGATTGAGGACTCGCTCTGAATCCGGGGCGAATCCCTTCAATGATGCATCAGTGGCTGCCACAGCTACAGTTCCGATGCCAGACATGCCACGAAGGCGTGGCAACACTGCTCAGGCAGCAGACCCAGACCCAGTCATGTACCTTTCAGCGCAAGGAAGCAACTCAGTTGAGCAGGCCGCACATTCTTTTTTAGCTACTGCTGATGTTCCCCTTCCAAATTCTTCCGAAACTGCCCCCCGGGGACTTGCTCAGAGTTCACGTTGGGAAGCACTGCTCTCGGCTACGGCCAGCTTGCACGAAGATAGTACTACACAGCCCGATTACGGAAATGTCTTTATGAGGACGTGCGCGCTTCTTGCATTGAACCGTCTCAAAAGTTCCGTTATTGAACTGGATGCTGCGCTTGGGGGGGTGGATGAGGAGTCCGTACCGGCAGGCGCAGTGCTGCCGGCACCTCTGCTCCTGCTGCGGGCTTACGCGATGGATGCAAGCGCAGCTGAGGACAAGGCCGAGCACAGCTGCAGGATGCTTGGCGAGGTCATCACTGCATGCTGGTCTGTTGTGGATGGCGTTGAGCCGCCCCCCAGCACGTCATGCAGCACAGCAGCGTGTGTGCGTGGGCTCAGCCGGCCTGCAGCGCTGGCTTGGGGCTGCAAGGGCACACTGTTGTGCAGCACCCTGTGGATGCAGGCCCACCAAGACGCATGCAGTGAAATGGCTGCTGGCTCAGCTGCACCGCATGGCGTTGCCTTCCACCTGTGTGCCGCCACTGCTCTGCAGGCTGCCGTGGTGCGAGTGTGGGATGCACCCGCAGGGCAGCTCCTGCAGCAGTGGCAGGGTGAGCACGCCTTGCCTGCGTTCGCCTGTGCAGTGGCTGCTGCCAGCAGTCTTGTGCGTGTGTACCTGCACGTGGGCCAACTGCTGGCGGCGGCCAGTGGCCAGCAGCTGCTGCTGCAACTGGAGCGGGCTGCCTCGGGCATAGCCCAGGCGGGCGAAGCCGGCAACCACGCAGCCATGCAGCTGCTGCGGGCAGTGGTGCTGTCCTGTGATGCCACCCTATCTTTGGCGCAAGGCAGCCCCGCCATCGGCCTGGCGGAGGCTGAGGAGGCCGACACCGCAGCCCTGGCGGCAGCGACTGCAGCGGAGATGGATGACACGGGGGCCGCTGCCCCGCCCGCCGGGGATACAGACACAGCATGCAGGTTAGCAGATGCGCAATCACTGCACATGATGGCCCAGAGTGCTGTACGCAGTGGCTGCTCCTGTCTGTGCATGGTGGGCAGTGTGCTGGCTGGCAAGGCTTGGGGGGGCATGCGGGCTGGGAACCAGCTCATCGCGTCCAACGCCCCCGCGTACATGGGCATGAGCAAAGCCATCTGCAGCAACGTCACCACCATGTACGATTTAACCAGCACCAAGACCGATGCCCAGTTTGCAAGGGAGGTGCTCACACAAGTTGCCAGCAAGTACCAGTTGGCTCAGGTGTTGAAGGGGGGGTGGATCAAAACCATTTAGTCTGCAGGACATTTCGACATGAGAATGTGAAGGTCCACGTTCAAGAAGAACCCAACTGCTCAATCTCATTGCGTACAATTGTAAATTAGTCAAGTGGCCCTTTGTGCTTTCTTTGGTGCGCTTTCAGCTTTCAAGCTTCCGTTGGGATTGCGGAATTTGCGTTAGCGAACCAACACAGAATGGACTCATTCGAAGACACCACACCGGAGATTGACGATCTAGTGTACATACCGTCTGCAAGTAAGTAGACCAAGCACTATAAATCAACCAAACACCAATGATTTTCCTCACAGAAACGATTGGTGTGATAAAAGCTGTACCCGAAGAGGATGACAGCGACGATGACGAAGTGAGCAGCTTGTCGGTGATCACACTTGATGACGTCATGGTCAGGTGCAACAAGGCCGACCTTCGAATCATTGACCGCACTTTCCCGGTGGGGGATGTCCTGATTGACCGTAGGCATCCACCCTCGTCAGGTGGGCTGCATGGGCGTGTCGTGCACTTGCGGCAAATGCTTCTGGTCCGATGGACACAGTCTGATGACCGCATGGCAGTGCTACACTCCTCGTCCTTAAGCACGGTGGTGCCCTTTGTGGCCAGTGCCTGGGTGCTCAGTGAGCAGTACGGCCTGGGCAAGGACATCAGTGACGAGCGGGTGGTGGAGCACTCCCAGCTGGGCCTGGTCGTGCGCTTCCCTGACACAGCCGTCGTGTATGTGCCTTATGCGTCCTGGGGGAGGGTGCTGGGGGATGAAGTGCAGCACATGGTGTGCCCTGGTATGCAGTTCTCCGCGCCGGCGCAGGCGTGGGCGCAGAGTCACTGGCTGCGGGGCGCCTTCAGCCGCCGCCGCCACCGCAGCGCCGAAATCGTGGCGGTGGTGGGCAACAACATCGCAGTGTCCTGGTGGGCACAAGCTGCTGAGATCCTGCAGCCAGGGGCAACCCGCTCGCAGCCTGGTGCAGGTGGGGCTAGCAGCGATGCAGCTGCCGGGGCAGCAGCGGCGCCTGCCCCCGCGGAAGCCTTTCCCAGCGATGCAGCCACACCAGCCAAGGAGGCCTCGGGAGCAGCAATGGGAGGGAATGCTGCCCTCATAGACAGCCCACCTGAAGAGCTTCTTGCGCGTGTGGGCTCTCACGTGCCCGTGTCCATCATCCAAGTCTCCCAAGTGCAGTCCGCCATCCTGAACAACAGCCTGTACTGGACGCCGGAGTTCAACGGCATCTATACAGGTCAGCTACCGGAAGACACCGAGCAGGCCGGGCAGGAGCTGCCTGTGCCAGACCTGGCTGCGCGCAGTGTAAAGGTCATCTTGACCCTCACCCTGCACGACATCCTGTGGGAAGACGGCAGTGTCTCCACACAGCTCCCGGGGAAGTACCTGGGGGAGAACGACGGCATGAGCACGGCGCTGTTCCTGCCTGGCGAGGCTGTCACAGCCAGTGCCGGGAGCCCCCTGGCTGCCAAGAAGGTGTCTGTGCCGGGGGGGGGCTCCTTGAAGCGCAGGCACGGCGTCGTGCTGTGTGCTGATCCCAAGCAGGGCACCGTGCGGGTGAGGTGGCTGCCCCAGAATGCTTTTAAACAGCAAAGCATACCTGCACCAGCACACCTGGTGCAGTACAGCGACTGCCAGGCGCAGTATGCCCAGGCCCGTGTGCGGTACATGCGGCTGCTGCAGGCCACCCACCAGGCGCTGGCGGCAGCAGGCTTTCCCACTGTGCCCACCGGCCCTGCAGCCCTGCCCCACGCAGCCAGCGTACAGGATGGAGCTGCAGAGCTGGGTGTGGAGCCCGAGGTGGAGCCTGTGGATGCACCTGCCTCTCCTGCTGCCGATGGCCTAGCTGGGCGCTTTGCTGATCCCGCCGGGGCAGGGTACAACCTGTGGTGGCAGCGCGGTGCCCCACAGGAGGCCCAGCACCAACAAACCGCCAGCAGTGCATGGGCAAGTGCCCAGGGCAAGGAAGCCGATGCCGCTGGAGCCAGCCTGGTGCAGTTCGCCCCCAGCGACGTCCCTGCCGCGTGGGGCGAGCAAGTGGGCCGGGTGGAGGACGTGCCCGTGTTTGACGTGGAGGACCACGAAGAGGTGACACTGTGGAGCCGTGACTTTGTGGTGCGTGCGCCGGGGCACGATGTGGGTGAGGGTGCTGGCGCCGCTGCCGGCTTCGATCGTTTCGATGTGGTGCTGCAGGGTGCCATCGCGGGCAGAGTGGGGGAGGTGCTGTGCACAGATCTGGCCTCTGGGCGCATTGCGGTGCGTTGGATGGACGGGCGGGTGCTGCTGGAGGACCCCAGTGGTCTGCTGAAGCTTGATGAGGACGACTTCGAAAGCGTGCAGGTGCGTGTGTCGGGCAAGGAGGCCAGACAGGGGGGCGCATCTGCACATGCCCGCAGCACAAGCAGCCAGGAAAGTGAGGGTGGGGGGGACAGCAGCGAGGAGGAAGGGTCGGACGAGGAGGGGTCGGAAGGGGGCTCAGGGGAGGAGGGCAGCGATGAGGCTAGTGAGGCGTCCACGGAGCTGGAGGGGGACTTACAAACCATCGACAGCCAAGACTCGGACCTGATGACCCTGGACAGCGCTGCGGAGAACATGGTGTACGCTGCATCCACACAGTACTCGGCCAAGCTGGAGCACTACGTGGCCACCCTTCAGGGCTTGCGGTCAGGGGTGGGATCCGGTGCCCAGCTGCAGGCGTGCGCCCCCCTCGTCACCCCAAGCATGCTGAGGGACGCCCAGCGCCTGCTGCTGGGTGCGGCCACCCGGGGGGGGCAGCAGTGGTACCAGCCTGTGCAGCCACTTGCGAGTGATCAGGCCATCATGCAGCACTGGGCGGGGGCACTCATCGGCGCCAATGCAGGCGCAGAGGCACCCTCGCCTGACAGCGACGAGGAAGCAGAAGATGCGGCTGCCGCAGTCAAGCCCAAGGCTGTCAAGCCGGTGCCACCCTCCCCACAGCAAATGGGGGAAGTGTCGCAGCCTGTGAACAGCAGCGTCATGGCCGTGTGGCGGCAGGTGGCCAAGGCTGCTGGTTTGCTGGATGACGGCCAGGGCGACCCCAGCGCCAGCGGGCTGCTCATCAACGTGCCCATTGCTGCACCCAGTGACTTCACAGTGCAGCACACGGAGGAGGAAAGTGTGCCCATTGCGCAGGCGCTGAAGGACCTGCCCAAGCCCCAGCGCAAGTGGCTGCAGGCCATCCGGCGGCAATTCGTGCAGTTGAGCAAGGGCCTGCCCCAGGGCACTGCTGCAGTCAGCTTCGAGGGCACCAGCATGGCGTGTCGTCTGGTGATCATGGGTCCCCCCGGCACCCCCTTTGCCTACGTACCTTGGGTGTTTGACGTGTTCATGGGGGCTGACTTCCCCCAAGAGCCCCCCCAACTGCACTACCACAGCTATGTGGGGCAGAAGATGGGGCCCAACTTGTACCCCGAGGGCAAGGTGTGTCTGAGCCTGCTGGGCACGTGGCATGCCCAGGAGGAGAGCGAGGGGTGGGACCCGCAGGCCTCCACCCTGCTGCAGCTGGTGGTATCCCTGCAGGGCATCATCCTTACAGAGCTGCCCTTCTTCATGGAGGCGGGGTATGATCGCCTACAGGGCACTGCTGATGGGGAAATCAAGGCGCGGCAGTACAACGAGATGGCTGTGGTGCTGGCCCTGCGGTCCTTCACAGGGCTGGTGCAGCGCCCCCCCACCGCCCTGGAGGCACTCATTCGCACGCATGCCAAGGCCGTGATACCGCGCATGCAAGCGCTGTATGCAGCTGTGCTGCACGATGACGAGGTGCACAGCGGGGGCGCTGCGGTGCATGCCGCACCCCCCCCACCCGCCCCTGGGGCAGCTGCAGGTGCAGGAGGGGGCTCTGCTGCGGTGCCAAGCATAGACACACCCCAGTCGTATGGGGTGACTATGGACGGCGTGCAACAGGAGGCACTGTACATGCGGTCTATCCTGCCAGCCCGCTTGAGCGCCGCCTTCAAGCGCGCTGTGCAAGTTGCCCTCAAGGGACTGGAAACGGCGGCGGCGGCGTGCTGAGCTGCAGGATGCATGCTGTTAAATACAATTTGTGCATGCATTATTCAATAGAGTACCACTGCTGTGTCTTGTACGCGTCATACACAAAGCTGAGAGAGGCCGACGCAGTGAGCAAACCGGCGGGCATGACTTTCTTGGAGCGCGCAAAGCGAGGCCCCATGACGCCAATCACCAGGGCACTGGTGGCAGCGGCAAGTGCATGGCCCTCTTTGCAATCGCCCCGGTTGATCAGGGCACCTGCTGCACCGTATAGTCCGCCCAGGCTGACGCCTGCTACGAGGCTTGGGATGGACTTGCCCTTTATAAACCCGGCCAAACCTCCAACAGCCAAAAGACCTGCAGCGCAACAAAGTGGGACATTTACTTTTAGATCTTGTGCTTTCACGTACCGGCCATTGTAAATGCTGCGTGTGATGAGCCAGTGGGAGCATCCATTACTGGTTTGGCTGTAGATGGCTCAGGTGTGATACGACGGAGTCAATTGATTGCTTAGATGGCCACAATGCAGTCAATAGCTGTCGTCCAAAACCATGATATACTCACTCGACGCAGACACGTTGGTTTGCTGTCGATTTTACGGGACGGAAGGGTTGCAGGGGGGAGAATTCTCGGCAGCAATAACTATTGGCAGGCAGCCATGGCACCCTACACGCCCAGTTCAGAGTTGTGCACAAAAAGAAGAACAAAAAGCACCTCAACAGTCAGAATTGCTGTCATACGCCTGGCCTGTCTGCTATAAGAGCTTCGGCATCCTGGAGGTAGTTCATTGTGCTGCCTGGTGAAGAGCCCAGTATTTTTGAACCATGCCAAGAACTGGGGCTCGACACCAACAGCCGCGCTTCAGCTCGCAAAGGATGAAAGCATCTGTCTCAAATGCCACATTTCCAGAGGAAAACGCTCGGTCCATTTATTCTCACACAGGATGCGTGAATACAGTGCGATTCTCCCAAGACGGCCGCCTGCTTTTATCTGGGTCTGATGACAGAAGCCTAGCGCTGACCAACACACACACCTGGGACACTTCGACTCATATTCAAACTGAACACGAAGGCAATATTTTTGACGCGCATCTTTGCGGTCAGCGCATCTTCTCAGCGTGTAAGTGCGCTCTTGCCGTGCACTGACTTCCTGCTGCTTGACTTCAGTGTGGCACTTATTTGTCTTGTGCAGGCGCTGGTGGAGTGGTGCTGGAGACTCACGTTGAGAAGAAGGCGTCTCGGGTGCTACAAACACACAACACTCAATGCCACACGCTGAGTCCGTCTGCGGACGGCACCACGTGCTTGGCAGGCACAAACAGCGGCACCGTGTGGCGGTCAGACCCCCGGGAAGGCCTCAGCCGCAAGGCACTGGACGTGCTGGACCGCCATAAGCTGCCTGTGGGGGTGTACCAGATGCAGCGGTGTCCCCAGGATGAGAACTTGCTGGGTGTGGTGGGGCACTCCCCCCTGCTGCGCCTATACGATCTGCGCAAGGCCAAGGGGGGCCCAGTGAGCACCTTTGCCCCACAGCATCTTCGGGAGCAGACGGCACTCAGCATCAGCGGCATGGACTGGTCCTCTGCTGGCACCCACATCGTGTTGAATTACCTGGAGGAGTGCATGTACGAGGTATGCGTGACAGGGCAGCGCGAGGTGCTGGGGCGGGCCGATGCCGGGTACAGGCCGCAGCTGCCCCCCCCGCCCACAGGTTCCTTGTGCAGATCCAGAGGAGGTGCTCGAAGGCGCATCAAAGCAGCATCTAGTGCAGTGCCGACCAGTGCTCGTTCTGTGTCCCCATCTACTTCCGTGTGTGCGGGGACCTGCTTCAGGCAAGAGCAGGGCTGCGTGGTGAAGCGCAGCCTGCAAGTGAGAGACGTGAGGTACAGCAAGCCACAAGGGCGGTCATTGCGGTCTGCTGCCACTGCACGCAAGAAGGCGTCCCTACCCCCCTGCTTCGGGTGGGTGCGGCGGGACCTGCCGGCGCCCCCTGAGCCCCCCTACCGCAAACGGGACAGGGCGCAGGCACCCTCGACATGCAAGTGTGACTGGCCAGACTGTCCCAGTCAGCGTGCAGTGACGTGCGCCCCTGATGAAATGGATGGCAGCTACGTGCGCTGCTTCCAGGGCCGCACCAATGTGAATACGGTGAAGGGCATCAAGTACATGGGGCAGCGGGACTGCTTCGTTGTGTCAGGCTCCGATGATGGCATGGTAGTGGTGGTGGAGCGCAGCAGTGGGAAGCCTGTGAACGCCATGCTGGCGTGTCGGACAGGCCCTGCCAACTGCCTGGCGCCGCACCCCAGTCGCGCCATGCTGCTGGCGGTGGGGGGGCTGGACAGCGCTGTGGCCGTGTTTCAAGCCGTGGGGGAACCGGCGTACAATGGCAGGCATGTAGACCGCAATGCTGAGGTGGCACTCTCCCACGCCGGCGCCGTGGTGCGGCGGCGGGAGGCAGGACTCAGCCAGGGCCGCCTTGGGGCGGCGAGTGGGTGGGCAGGCCACTCCGGCAGCATGGGCCACTACGACAGCGAGGATGAAAGTGACTATGACATGGGCGTCATGTCGATGGGGATGCACGGCGGCATGCACTCCTCAGACGAGGAGGATGACTACGGGGAGCTGGAGGGCGATGAGGACGAGGAGCCCTCCTTCGAGCAGATGGAGCGCTGGTTTCAGCAGATTGAGCGGCGGAATCACAGGCGACGGGTGGAGCAGGGGCTTGCGTTCAGTGACGATAGCGACTACGGCGAAGACAGCGGCGATGATGAAGATGACGGAAACAGCGACGGCGACGAAGACAGCGACGGCTGGGTGGATGACCGGGGTGGTCCACCAGCAGGCCCAGCTGCGGCTGTTCACCTCCCACGATATGCCTCCGGTGGATTGGCAGACATGTACCAGCATTTAGCTGCCCTGGTTAGAACGCTAGACCCGGACGCGCATCTGCCGTCTGATTTGCCAGGTGCCACTAGTACTACAGGGGGCCGGCAGCACGGAGAAAGCGATGAAGAGGAGGGCGACTGATGAAACGCATGCAGGCCACCGCGGTCCAGGGGGTGGGGGCACGTGTACTCACGATCCACCGCAGCTGTGCCCGCTGCTGCTGCCGCTTCGGGCTGTTGGATAGCCCCTCCTGTCTTCCTTCGTGCGAATAAATGTCTTGCTTTACGCTGGACTTGCAAGACAAACTCAATAGAATCTAACACTTTCATCACCAAAGAGTATATCTGTTAATTTTGTTTTAGCACCTTGTGAGTGCTAACTGCTGCTTTCACGCTGTGTCACTAACAAAATCCGCGAAAAGGGCGTAAAGGCCTCAGTGCTGGCGAATGGCTCGTGTGAGTGAGCTGTGGGATTCAGCCCCGTTGGCCAGATTCTCACATATAGCTCCGGCAGATGTTGCGTTTGGTTTGCTAAGATTTTGGGGCAGCGGAGCAGGAGTGCGCGGGCCAGCCAATGCCGCAGCAGTCGCGTGGATGACTGGAGGCGTCGCCTTTTTTGGGGTCGTGCCGACAGGGTCTGCATTGCTGATTGCAGTTGCAACCAGTGACTTTTCGAGCATCGTCACGCGTGTTTTCACCGTGCTCACAGTGCTTGTAGGCATACTGACTGCCGGCATTGGCGTGTCTATTTGGTTCATGGACCCAGGCGTGGCGCCCCGCCACATGCTGGCTGCTGCAGGCAACAGGAAGCTGGTGACGACACTGAACGCCATCATGCCCCGCGTCATTCACATGAAGCTGAAGCAGAGCTCAATGGGTGCCCTTGGCCTGTCCCAGTCCTATGCGCAGCTGCGCTGGTGCGACGTGTGCCTGCTGTACAAGCCTGCTGGGGTTAGCCACGCCTCCAGCATCAGCAGCTGTGTTTACGGCTTCGACCACTTCTGCGGTGTGCTAGGTCGGGTGGTGGGGCGCAACAACCGCAAGCGCTTTGTGTGGCTGCTGCTGCTTGGAGGCACTGCCTGCGTGTTTGGCGCAGCGGCATGCTTGGGCGCGCTGTGGGACTTCTGGGCACAGGGCGTGCAGGCGAAGCTGCCATGGGGCGAGTGGGACACCAGTGTCCCTATGCGTGTCTCTGTGTACGTGGCTGCAGGGTGCTTGATGCTTATTGGCGCCCTGCGAGTGCTGGGGGTGGGGGGCGGGGGGCCCCGTATCGTCTCCGCCGCCATGTGGCTGGGGGCGCAGTCAGCTGCCGTGGGGGTACTGACTGCATGGCTCCCGCTGCCCATGATAGCCTCCCCTTTCGTGCTGCTCCTGCCGGGCTTTGTGGTGGGGGCGTGTGCGCTGCTGTCCTTTGCAGGGTACCACCTGTACCTCATCGCCAGCGGCAGCACCACCAAGGACGCCATGAAAGGCGCCCACACAGGGCAGACACTGGCACAGCGCGCCAGGGAGCGTGCCCAGAGCAGCCCATCTGAGCCAACCACGAAGGACATGCCCAGCAGCGAGGAGCCCCTCGGCATGTCTGGCAGCTCCCAGCGCCAGCGGGGCAGCGCGGGGGAAGGCCACACCGCGCCCAGTGTAGCCGCTGTGACTGCTGTTGCGCCAGTGTGTCTGCCAGCGCCGGTGCCGGCAAACCATGTTGGTGCTGCAGGCGACGAGGAGTCCGCCCCACTGCTGCCCCCTCCTCCGGTGGGCTTGCAGGAGGCCGAGAGGCGGGCAGCTGCGGCAGCCGCGCTTGGGCTGCCGACCTCACATGCCCTGGTGCAGGACGCCACGGCTGCCGCTATGGCCTCCGCTGCTGCAGGGGAAATACCTCGCCAGCTGTCGGCAGAAGTGATGCAGCCCACTGCGCAGGCGGTTTGGCGGGGGACTTGCAGCATCCTGGCGTCAGCAGGCCACGTTGCAAGGTTCCTTACCACACGAGAGGAACACCGCTGCATTGACTGGACGTGCGTGGTGCCCACCCGCGAGCTTGGGGAGTTCGCGGATGCTGTGTTGGAGCAGCTGCAATGCATGACGGCGGACAACATGGCCCGGCACATGTTGCGCTCCAAGGGCAGCTGGGCAGACCTGGGGGGGGGGGCGCCAAGTGCACCAGGGAGCACAACCCATGGGGATGATGTGCAGAAAGCCAGGCGGGTGGAGGAGCTCAGCGAGCAGCTGGTGGCAGCAGGTGTGTGGGGGCTGCGGGTAAACAGTTTGTTCCTGCCGCCGTTCGTGATGGGGCGAGTGGTACGGGCCTCGGCGCAGGCTGCCACTCAAGGGCAGTCTTGCTGTGGAGCGTCGTGATGTGGTGTGCGTGTGCTGCTTCAAGCTGCAAGGGGGGAGGGCTCGTTCCTTGAGTGCAGCCGCGCATGCATGTGGATATTTTGTCCCCTCGCTCATGACTGCTGCAAGTGCATGTCAACTGTACATGGACTTGAATGGGGACGTGTCCTAAGGCACAGCTCAAGGCAGTGGGGACGCACGCGCCTCAGCGCTGGTCGGCACCAGGGGCAGCTGAAGTGGCTAGGGGGGGCAAGTTTTGGTCCAAAATTGTGGCGAATCAATCTGGCATTTGGGATATAACTCTGCTTTTTTCAGATTTTCCCACAAACTTTGTATTGCCCTCCAACCTGGCCCAGTTTGGGATTGCCCACTGCACGCGCCACCTTGCTGCCTCCGAATGGGCGCAATCTGTGGCCCAAGAATGGATCTGATTCAAAAACTTGGCACACTTTGCTGTCGAATGTGCAGGTTGGTGCTTGAGGAGGGGCGTTCACAGCCCCCCTGTGAACCGGGGGGCAATTGCCGAATTTGCTACCTGCAAGTCTGCAGTGGTCTGCCAACTCCATCACGCCTAGCCAACATCGACTTGAGCATGTGAAAAAGGTCAGGCATTTCCAGGGGGCCTCTGCCTGTGAGAGAGCCACCCTGCATTTCGGCAAAAGCCGGCCGCTTTCAGGACCATGTGAAAAATAACCCCCCCATTTTCGGCAGGCCGAAAAAATGCTTGCCAGGCCTGTCCAGCCATGGCACACCAAACATGCCAAACACCACTATATTTTGACAACAAATACAGTGTTGTCCCACTTTTGGTCGTAGAAGCATCACTGAGCAGTGTGCATCAGCATGCAGCAGACACAGCCAGCAGCGACGGCCGTTACGCCGGGCCGCAGCCTGCAAAAAGCACACGACCGTCAGTCAAACAGGCAAAGCAGTGCAACGAAATTACATCCAACCATTGGAAATGACTTTTATGCGAGTGTCTCAACAGTATCAGCTGGTCAAGCGCGAGAAATTGGCAGTGCAAATAACTCACGCTTCTTGCAAGACTTGGATAGCAGCGGTGACGCTCACTTCAAGCACTCCAGCCCTGAGCAGTGGGATGCTGACGATGGCTTCTTTGCGCGCGTGAGACAGCCTTTGACGTACACAGACCTTGGAAGCTCACAAAGCTCTTCAGCTTTGCCGCTACCAAGTGCAGCAGGTTTTGACCAAGATGCTGATGAAGGCTTGCTTGAAACGGCCATTCCGCCGTGCCCTCCCACACCGAGCCGCACCCCAGGTTACATTCGTGATGGCCCACTTGTGCGACAAAATAGTTTGGGCGAAAGCAAGCTCCTGATAGCTTCTCAGAAGAGTTCAGTTTCCGCAAGCAGTGCAGTTGACACCAGCGACCAATCACACAGCCTTCACGACACATTTGAGGGATGGTCCACCATCGGCCAGGGCAGCTTTTCCATTGCATTCCAGGTAAGTTGAATGGCGTGTTGTTTGATGCCCAGCGCCTGACGTTGCAAGTGGTCTATTAGTGCTGAAGACACACTGTAACGGCTGCGACACAATTTTCGTTGCACTCGCAGGCCAAGAAAAAAGATGATGGAAAGTTTTATGCCATCAAACGTTCTAAAAATACTTTGAAATCAAAAGGTGAACGTACCAGCCTGTTGAAGGAATTCAAGGCAGCGATGGCGATTGGGGAGAATGACAATATTGTCAAGTACCACACTGCCTGGCAAGAGAACGGTTGCCTCTGGATGCAAATGGAGCTATGCGATCGGGGTAGTCTGAAGCGCATCCTGCAGAAAGTTGCTGAGAAGCGCCAAGAGGTCATGAAGGAGCCCCGCAGCGCCAAAAGCCTCCACCGCATTGAGAAGTGGGGCGCTTTCGCGTCAGACGTGCTGGCAGGCAGGCTGCCAGAGAGTAGCTGCTGGCGATTCGCTGGTAGTGTCGCCCGCGGCTTGACCCACATTCACTCCCAGGGGTACATCTACTTGGATGTTAAGCCTGACAACACGTTCATCACGCGCGCCGGGGAGTACAAGCTGGGAGACCTGGGCATGGCTGCCGTTTACCGCAGCGGGGCCACCGGGCAACCGGCGGGCATCTTGCGGGCAGATGATAACAGCAGTGATGCTGACACGTCCAAATTCGCCCGTCCCAACGGGATGGCCTCCCGCAAGCTGAGCTTTGCGCAGGCAGGGGGGGCTGCGCAGCAAGGCACCGGGCTGTTCGGCGCCGATGACAGCTTTGAGGTGCTCAGGGTGGCTTCTGATGACGTCAATACGGGGGGCGACCTCAGCGACGATGAGGAGGGCGATGTACAGTACATGGCTGCTGAGCTGCTCAAGCCAGGGAACCACCGCCCCCCCGCAGACATGTTCTCCCTGGGCATTTCCCTGTTCGAGGTGGTATGGGGCCATGACGCCCTGCCCAAGTCGGGACATGAGTGGCACGCCCTGCGCAACGGCAATTTGCCGGCGTGCCCGGGTGCAGAGCAGCGCTCCCCTGCCCTGCTGGAGCTGGTGCTGGCGCTGATGCACCCTGAGCCCGACATGCGCCCCACGGCTGCGCAGGTGGCAGCGCTGCCGCAAGTGCAGCACGCGCTGAGCACTCCAGAGGACGAGTTCCTGCGGGTGTTTGATCCTGTGGGGGAGGTGCAGGACCATGGCACGTCCTTCGCGCGCAGCCAGAAAGGCCGCAGCGGCAGCGTGTACAACCTGCTGGCCAACGGGGGCTTGCACGACATGCAGGCCGCCACAGCTGCTGCTGGTGCTGCTGCAGCACCTGCCTGTAGCACCTTTGCACAGCACACTGGGGCAAGCATGGCCAGCACCACCACCCCCTTCAAGGTGACGTGGGACGACGAGGAAAAGCTGGACGCGGGGGGGGCACCTCAGCGGCCCTCAGCGCGAGCCAGGGGGTACCTTCGCACACGCAGTGGCAATCTTATGAGTCAAACGCCGCTCCCTGTGCCCTGTGCTCTGCGGGGGCAGGAGCTGGGCTTGCAGGCTGCCCCAAGTGTCCAGCGCTCCATCAAGGCGTTCGGTGCACCCCTGCCCACCCCAGAGAGCAGCCACCACGCCAAGCAGGTGGCCTGGGCACCCAAGGGACCAGCTCGCTCAAGCGCATGTGACAATGCAGACGAGGACATCAGTGGCGTGGCTCGGCCATTGGATTTCGCGCTTGGTGTGGGCACACCGGCTGCGGCTGCTCGCTGCAGAGATGGCGCTCCGCCCAGCACAGGGCGTGGAGGCAGGCTTTGGGAGGGCGACGGGGGGCATGTTGCGGCTGCTGCTAGACGTCGCTTATCAGGTATCGACGAGGAGAGCTTCTCGGACGACGGCAGCTGTATCAGTGGCGGGCGCCGCGGAAGCTTCAGCCCCATGCGCCGTGGGGCACTGCACCACAGTGACGAGGAAGATGACGATGGCGAGGCACCCTCGCCCATTGTGCCCTCGAGCCATGGCTCCCCTGTGGACATGATGGGTGCTGCAGCCACGCCCTTCACCCGCGCCGGCACAGTGTCGGGACGCGCCAAGACTAAAGCCCGCACCTCCGGCTGCCTCACCCCTCAACAGCTGGACGAGTCAACAGACTCCGACCGTATGGTGCAGTCTGCAGCCAAGCGCATGGCCATGATGACGCTGTCCCCGGGGGAGGAGGAGCAGTACAGCGCAGCACATGGCGGGGCGGCGCCGCCACGTGCAGCAGTGCCCATGCATGGCCCAACCCAGGATGACCTATCCTCTGGTAGTGGCGCCTGTGCTGTCCCTGCTGCAGTGCGGGGGAAGCGCTCCTCCCACCACATGCACATGAGCGAGCCCATGACGGCCACAGTGGCAACCACGCTTTTCCAGCATGTGGGCAGTGACGATGACGATGCCCGGCATTCACCCGCTGTTGTTCCTATGCGTCGAAACGGCAGGGCGCTGCAATGCGACGTGGCTTTTATGCAGAGCGGCACTCAGGTGGAGGTGCAGCCGTCAGGCACCTGGTCTTCTGCTGGTGGCGTGTCCCGTGCGAGCAGTTCCCAGTCCCTGGACAGCATCAACTCCAATGTGAAGGCCCAAGTGGCGTTTGCTGTGCCTGATCAGGTGGGTGCCAGCTCCACCATTGCACCTGGCTTCAGGGTGCCCCCACTGCACGTGTCCACCAGCGGGCACGCATGCGCCGGCATGCTGTCCCCCAGTTTGCTGACACCTGGCGGGTATGTCACCCCCATGGCACAGGGCACTGATGGAGAGTATCACTGGGCCAACAACTAGGCAAACAGCAAACTGTGACGTGTGTGTGTGAACACCATGTCCCAAGCTTGCCGTATATATACTCCTGTATGGTCTCAATGCACTCTGCTGCTATTCGAGGTGAATATCTTGAAATGGGCCTTCATTGCGTTCGTGCATTATTCTCGTGTACCGAGTTTGTTCTGCCCGTACATGGACACTACGAACTTGAGCGCCCTTGGGCTCCTGTGCTGTGCCTGACTGAAGCGACACGAAGCACAGAATAAACCAAACACGCCAAGTAGGACAGTTGAATTGTTTGCTGTGGAGCGTGTCTACAGAACGTGGCCTCATTGGTTGCTGCTGTGAGCATGTTGCGTGTGTGTAGACTGCCGTTGCTGGCGGCCACAGCTGAGCGAGCCAGCCTTACACCAAGCCCACACCGAAGCCATGGGCGCCTGCACGCAACACTGCGTGCACTTCTGAATCGAAATGCTATCCGAGTCGCAGCTCTCGTGGCTGCTCCTGTAGGGGCCGCCACTGCTGCTCCGAAAGCGGCAGAAAATGCCGCACAATCGGCACCCATGGAGATGCCAACAACTGCAATCAGCAAGAAGACGAAAAGGCGTAGCTGGTGGGACGTTATCACAAAGCTATCCAAGTATGTCTCTTGGAAGGACGCAATCTTGCTGTGTGCTGCTGCGGGTATGCTAGCTGCTGCAGCCCTGGCAGGCGTCTCCATTCCTGTTTTGCTAGGCCAACTTCAGCTCGGTGTAAGTGGTACCGCTCTGCAGCCATGGCAGCGTTCACAAGAAGCTTTTTACAGTTTGGAGGACCTGATGCCTGGATGCTGTTTGTTAAGTTGGGGGCGGTCGTTTTGGGTTCCTTCTTGGCCAAGATTGCTGCGACGTGGTGCCTGAGCGCTGCGCTGGAAGACATCCAGTCCTCCTGGAAGCTTGCCCTGTTCGAAGCGCAGCTGAACAGAGATATGCAGCATTATGATGCCAGCTCCTCATCTGCTGAGACCATCTCTCGTGTTTCTTCTGAGGTGCGCGAGATCAAGAGCACCCTCCGGCGCGTCATCACCACTGGCATCACTGCAGCGGCGCAGACTGCTGGAGGGCTGGCGTCGCTGTTCATGATTTCGCCGCAGCTGACTACTGGTCTGGGGGCTGTGCTCATACCTGCAGTGTGGCTGGCCAACACGCTGGGCTCAAGCCTGCGCTCGCAATCCTCCAAGTCGCACGCCGCTGTGGCGGAGGCTGACTCGCATGCAGCTGAGGCGTTGAGCAGCATCCGCACTGTGCGCGCCTGCACTGCAGAGGAAGAGGAACTGCAGCGGTATGAAGCCAAGGTGGGGCGGGCTGCGGAGCACTCCCTGTGGCTTTCCCGCGGAGTGGGCATGTTCGACGCCGCCATGGGTCTGGGGGTGTACAGCATCGTGGCGGGGCTGCTGGCCGCGGGGGCGTCCCTGGTGGGCACTGGCGACCTGCAGGCAGCCGATCTTGCGGGGTACATGCTTCAAGCAGTGCGGCTGCAAGGGAGCTTGGGGGCCCTGTCCATGACAGCGTCCAAGCTGAACCAAGCCAGCGGCTCTGCATCCAAGGTCGTGGAGGTGCTGGAGGACACCCCCACGGTGAACGCCAAGGGGGGGGTCAAGTGGAAGCCCCTTCGTGGTGACATTACATTCAAGGACGTACATTTCACCTACCCATCCAGGCCAGACGACCCGGTGCTCAAAGGCATGTCCTTCAGCATCCCCTCAGGGAAAACTGTCGCCCTGGTTGGCACCTCTGGAGCTGGCAAGTCCACTATTCTATCGCTTCTTGAACGATTCTATGCTGCAGATGAAGGTTCTATCTTGATTGATGGCCGAGAGATCTCGCATATCGACGCTCGTTGGCTGCGCTCGCGCACAGCTGTTGTGCCGCAGTCCCCCACGCTGTTTGGGGGCCTCACCATTGACGAGAACGTGAGGTACGGCAACCCTGCAGCTTCCGCGAATGATGTGACAGCTGCTCTTGCATCTGCTGACTGCCAATTTGTTGAGTCTCTCCCAAAGGGGCGGCACACCCTCGTTGGTGAGCGGGGCGTCTCGCTGTCAGGCGGGCAGCGCCAGCGCTTGGCAATCGCTCGGGCGCTGCTCCGGGAGCCTTCGATTTTGTGCCTTGACGAGTATACCTCTGCGCTTGATGCACACACAGAAGAGAACTTAGCGTCTAGCATCGCCTCTCTGGCGCACAGCAAAACTTGCATCATCATTGCCCATCGACTTGCCACTGTCAAGTCGTCAGACTTGATCTTAGTGCTGCAGCATGGCAAGGTCGTCGAGCAAGGAAGTCACGTGCAGCTTGTTCAGGACGCTGGACCATACGCAGATATGGTCAAGAAACAACTACTGTAGTGGATTTATAAATTCACCGAAATACGCGCACATGGTCGGTCACCGGCTGTCTGCACACTGGGCAGACCGCTGCAAGCCCCTCGCGTCCTTCACTGGCTCTCTGCAGGAGTGCTGTTGCACAAGTATCGCACAGGCACAGGTGCTTGCAAGGGAGTAAGACAACAGTTTTCAGTTCACCCAAGCAAATGGCGCACTCTTTCTGCTGCCCATTCGTGCTTGAAACAGACCGCTTCACCCGTTCGTCGCTAATTCGCTGAGCAGCAACAAGGAGCGACTGCTCCACTTGGCGGAGCTCCAGCACGCTGAGCTCTTTCACATACTTGTCGGGCAGCCCAAACTGTTTCATAACGCTCCGAGCCTTCTTCAGTTTCAGCTTGACATCAGCTAAGTCCAGCTGTAGACTTGCTGCAACAGCAGCTATATGATCTGTCTCAGTTGATTTACCATGCTGCTGCACCTGGGCAGATGACATGGCTGCCCATGGTTCGACTTTGGGGAGTGTTTCACTGCTTATAGGTTTTTGGTTGATCACCCGACTGCCAGTTCTTGACAGCAAATCTTTGACAGCAGCTGGCACCGATGCAGCCATGCCATTTGAAGGCAGCGCGCTTCTGTCTGACGTGGCATCTGCGCGCATGAAGCCAGAGGGACGACTAAAAGGACCCCAACCATAACAATTTGCAGCAGCCACTCTGTACACGTAAGTTTCGCCCACTGCTGCAGTCTTATCAGTGAAGCTGTTAACTTTTGAGTGCTTTAGTACTGTTCTCCATACAGCGTCCTGCCCCAGGCTGTGATGACTTCGTTGAATTTTATACTCCTGCATGTTCAGTGTTGCAGTCCACATAAAACGAATGTTTCTTGTACATGATTTGTCCTGCACGGGAGGTTCAAGCCTGTCAGGCAGAGTCAAATCGGCGCACTCTTGCAGGACTGCATACACCTCGTCGTGACCATTTCCAAATGCACAATCTAGGGGGCTATGCCCCTTATTATCTCGAGTCGTTGCAATGCCTGGGCCAAGGTAAGCAAGCAGTGTGAGTGCTGCCTCCACGGCTCCGACTGAGCACGCGTGATGCAGCGCAGCTTGGCCTTCAAAGTCAACTAAGTCCGCTCGTGGTGGAATCTGAGCCGAAAGGAGCTCATCCAGAACAAAAGTACTGTCAAGTCTACTTGCGTACATGAGCGCCGTTCGTCCAACCTGCAAGCTACGCTGAGCCTACACTGTCATTGTTTTGCTTGCAACGCTGCAGAAATTACCTCATCATCGAAGTTGATGCATGACGGCATGGACGCCAAGACATTTTGTACAGAATGGCCAGCTTTACAAAGTCGCAAAAGTTCATTTCCAGCCTTCCGGAATTCGTGTTCGCCTGTTGATGCCATTCAGCAATTTGTTTTGCCGGTGTCGTGCATACCGTCTGAAAGATTAGCGCTGCTGCGGGGGGAACAGCAAAGCTTCATGAAAAGGTAATTCATGACGACCTCAACATAGAATTGCAGTGCTTGTACCTGCCTTAAATAATATGCCAGAATACTGTTGTATTTTTAGCGCCTTCTGCGGGGGGGCATGTCCCAAGAGGGGGGGTGCCAGCACCACTGCCATGGGCATGCCAGGCCAAGGCTACAGGCAGTATTAGTTCGCCAGTATGATGCTCTACCATGTTATGGGAGACTCATTTGGTATGTGAGGGCAGCCCCTGCAGGGAGATGCACGGTCGGGGGATCAGGGGGGGGGCGCAGGGGGGGGGCTCAATGGCATTCTTCTTCCACTTTGGGTTGATTTGCAATTGCACTGTTACCAACCTTTGCAGCTTAGCCAAACAAAACTGCTAGTCAATTGACTTATCACGCACAATATATCTGCCTGCCAACTGATTCTTTTTGCACGCGCACTTTGCGACCTGCGCTGCGACATCGAGTTTTGGGCGTTGCCTCGCTTTTTATTTTCGGCTATCTGCAGGCCATTCCCGCAGCTGACAGCAGGAGTGACCCGTTGTTTGAAAGAAGTTGCAGTAGTATGCGCTTATTTGTGCTGTGAGTTGCACCAACATCAGATGGCGAGCTGCTGTGAATCTCGTATTTTTTTCAGATTGACCGCGGTCGCTACTGCATATGCCACGTGCCCAGCCGGCCAGTTCCTTAATGATTCAGGCACTTGCATTGACTGTCCTGAGTATACGTAAGTGCAATGTCCACTGCGCTGTAGACTGGTGGCATTTTCGCTTGCGCAGGTACAAAACGACGACAAATGAGGACAGCTCTCATTGCTTGCCTTGTCATGCACGCGCAAAGTCCAGCTCTCCTCCCCGTATCACATGCGAGTGCATATCATCAGCTGAGCTGTACTTTCCTGCAACGAATATTTGCCGTGAATCGCAAGGTACGTGCCAGGAGTGTTGGGTTTGTGTTTCCGTTTGTAACGCCGCTTTGCTGGGGACACACGTATTTCGGCGAGAGTATGTTTCCTCACAAAGGCTCGCCGTCTCATCTCCAAATTATTGCAACCTCACATTTTGTCCTTGTTGCTAAGCAAGTCAGGCGGGAAATGCGTGCTTTTGGTCGTTTTCTCATGGGTCGCATGCGATTGCAGTGCTGATATCGAAGAACTCATTTGCTATTGCGGAAGGAGGTGCTGCAGCTACATACACTATTGTTTTGGCACAAGAACCCAATGGGACAGTGGTCGTTTCAATTACTCCCCAAGATACATTGATAAGTGTGTCCCCTACTTCCGTGTCGTTCACAAGCGGAGACTACACTGTAGCTCAAACCATTGCCGTGTCAGCACCAGATGATGGAGCTATTTCAGATCCAAGTGGCATACTTGAACGTGATGTCACGCATGCAGTTACTGCTGCATCAGATTCTGGGTACGATGCTGTCACCCCCGTGGGCGGAGCCGTCTTGACGGTGACGGTTTATGACGACGACGCTACCACTGCCTGCTCAGTCACCTGCATTGCTGGACGGTACGCAGGTGCTCTTACAGCAACTACACGAGATGCTGTGTGCCAAATCTGCCCCCTTGGGCACTTCTGCCCTGAGGGGGATTGCAGCGCCTCCCCGGTGCCGTGTGCTGCTGGGCGCTTCCGAGCTACGACTGGAGCCACAGTTACCAGCAATTGTAACATTTGTGCGGCCGGGCGCTATAATGAGGTGACTGGTGCATCCATTTGCAAAGCTTGCCCCCAGGGCCACATCTGCAGCCCCCGCGATGCGCTGCCCTCAGAGTGCGCTGCTGGCACCTTTGCGGCTGCTTCGGACACTGGTACAACATGTCGCAACTGTACCACTGGTCGCTATGGCCCTTTTAATGGCATGTCAGTATGCCTGGACTGCCCTGAAGGCTTCAGATGTCCGACAGCCATGATGAGCTCGCCCACTGTGTGTGCCGCTGGGCAGCACGCAACTGCCGGGCAATCCACCTGCACCGACTGTGCAGCGGGCGAGACCTGCCCACGGCCATTCCAACCAGGCTTTGAAGACTGTCCCAGCGGCATGTTTCAGCTGGGCAACAACGGCTTCTGTGTACCCTGCCCTGCTGGCTACTCGTGTGCTGGTGCAGCAGCAGCCCCCGTGCCCTGCCCTGCCGGCCGCTACTCCCCGGATGGACAAAACACCTGCGTGGAGTGCGCGGATGGCACCTACACCAGCATAGCTGGGTCGCCCAAGTGCTTTCAGTGTCCAGCTGGGTATTCGTGTGCTGTTAAGGCAGTGACGCCAGTGGCGTGTGCTGCAGGCACATCTTCTGCGCTGGGGGAGGACGGATGCACTGCTTGTGTAACGGGAACGTACACAGACACCACAGCATCTCCCGCTTGCCAGCGCTGCCCGGCAGGCTTCAGCTGCTCTGCCGGTGCCACTCCCTCCCCGTGCCCCGCCGGTGAGGTGTCGGCAGAGGGTGTGCACACATGCCAGGCCTGCCCCACCAGCACCTACACCCCACAAGGCAGCAACGACTGCTTGCCATGCCCACCAGGACACAGCTGCTCTTCGGTGGCAGATCCTGTGCCGTGTGCTCTTGGTCGCTATGCGAGCAGCTCAGCGTGTGTCGACTGCCCTGCTGGCTCGTACTGCCCCTCCCCCGCCGTGGCGCCGGTGCGCTGCCCGGCTGGAACATTCAACCCAGCAGCGTTGAGCAACCCTACTGAGTGCACTACTTGCCCAGCCGGCAGCTCATGTGCTGATCCGACTGCAGCTGCTGTGGCCTGCACCGCTGGACAGTACTCCCCTGAGGGCGTGAACAGCTGCTTAGACTGCCCCACGGGACACTACTGCCCATCCACATCAGTAAAACCTCTGGAATGTCCGGTGGGCACATACTCAGATGCAAGCCGCAGTGTTGCAAGTCGTGTTGCATGCGCTGCCTGCGGCAACAATGAGCAGTGCACCAACCCTAATTTCGCGCCGCAGAGCTGCCCTGCCGGATACTACATCACTGCACAGATGGCCGAATGCGCTGTTTGTCCACTTGGGCACCAGTGTCTCGCTGCGTCGCCGACTGTTGCAGCTCCATGCGCGGCTGGCCGATACCAAGATGCCGTGGGTCGCTCCACTGCCTGTCTGCAGTGCCCCGCGGGCTTCACCTGCCCAACCACAACAGACCCACCCGTAGCATGTGTGAGCGGCACTTACAGCCTTGCAGAGCAAGTGAACTGCCTAGAGTGTCCAGCTGGATCCAGATGTGCTGATGCAGCGACCGCTCCCGTGGCTTGTGGTGCGGGCACCTTCTCTGCACAAGGCCTCATGGAGTGCATTGCGTGTCCATTGGGGCACATCTGCCCATTTCCCGGCATCGTTGAGTACACACCGTGTCCGTTGGGCACATTTGTGAACGGTGATAGCACTGCATGCGTGGATTGCGCAGCAGGCCAGTACTGCCCAGACCCACGTATCGACACTGGCCGTGCTTGCGAGACGGGATACTACTCCCTTGGCTCCGCCACGTCCTGCACGCCCTGCCCTGCTGGATGGGCCTGCCCATCGAGCAATCAAAACACCGACTGGACTGAATGCGCAGCGGGGTTCTACTCGCCGCTCGCCAGCGCCGTGTGCTTGGAGTGCCCAGCCGGACAGTTCTGCCCAGACAAGGGCGCTGCAAGGCCTGCTGGCTACTGTCTGGCTGTGAACAACCAGTACAGCATTGCAGGGCAATTGGACTGTGCACGCTGTCCCTACGGCTCTGAGTGCGAGGTGAACGGTGCTGGCACAGCTGTAGTGATCACTGCGTGTACCGCTGGGCAGTACAGAACAGATAGTGTCGTTGTCATCGATGGCGCTGGTGCCAGTGCTCACGCCACTTGCCAGGACTGCCCTCCGGGCTATGCCTGCCCTGAACTGGACGAAGATCCGCAAGTTTGTCCCCCGGGGCGATTCCAAGATCTGGCTGGCCAAACGGTATGCAAAGACTGCCCCGCCGGCAGCTACTGCCCCGAACAAGGCTTGACTGACAGCATTGAATGCGCAGCTGGCACATACTCCCCGGGCATCAATCAGCAGCGGTGCCGCTTCTGTACTCAGGGCTTTTTCTGCGACGCTGGTTCAACCACATCGAACAACGGTGGCATCTGCAACGTGCCCCGTGGCTTTTGGTTCAACCCCTATCAACTCATGCTGCCGCCATCCCAGGCCCAAGTCATGTATCCATGCCCACCAGGGTACTACGGCAACGCGAACACTTGTAATGCCAATTTTGATGGTGCCTGCACAATTTGCCCAGCGGGGGAGTTCTGTGAAGGTTTCTCCCTGGATAACGGCGATGGACACAGGGGCGATTGCCCTGTGGGGCATTACTGCCCCCAAGGCACAAAGTCTCGCACAGAGCACCCTTGTGAAGCTGGCACATATAATTCTGCCACGGGGCAGGATGAACAGTCCGATTGTATTGACTGCCCCGTGGGGTCATACTGCATGGAGGGCGCAGACGCCCCGGTGCAGTGCGAAGAGGGCTACTACTGCCCCCTGAAAACTGCACGAGACACACAGTACCCTTGTCCTGGGGGCACATACTCCGATGTGAAGGGCCTGACTGTGGACACGGCATGCACTACCTGCCCCACGGGACACTTCTGCCCCGAGGGGTTCAACGCCCCTGTGCCCTGCCGCTCTGGTACCTACAACTCACTGACCAACCGAATGTTCGCTGACAGCTGCTTGCCTTGCGATGCGGGTGAGGTGTGCTTCGGGAGTGGCCTCACCTATCCCAACCGAGCCTGTTGTACCGGTTTCTACTGCCCCAGCGGCACCGCCATCTGTACCGAGTACCAGTGCCCAGCTGGGACCTTCATGCCATTTACGAATGCCACCAATGAAGATGACTGCTTTCAGTGTCCGGCTGGCTTCGCTTGTCCTCGACGCACAGGCATTCCGTCGGAGCAACCTATCCTGTGCGCAAAGGGGCACTACTGCCCCGCCGGCACAGAGCGCCCAAAGCAGTTCGCTTGCCCCAAGGGTCGATACACCTCGCAGACAAATCTCACAGACGCCTCTGAGTGCACAATTTGCGACCCCGGCTTTTACTGTGAGGGAGGAGAAGACACCGTGACGGACAATTGCCACGCCGGCCATTACTGTCCTGCCGGCACCCCTGCTGCTGTCGAATACCCGTGCCCAGCCGGTCGATACACCACC
>Ga0307982_1000736_pt1 | contig 26147 bp, 17 predicted proteins | sample OrgLakmetagen989_FD_201847 | JGI IMG/M metagenome (GOLD analysis project Ga0307982, IMG submission 201847) | Saline water microbial communities from Organic Lake, Antarctica - #989 | ecosystem: Environmental > Aquatic > Non-marine Saline and Alkaline > Saline | place: Antarctica: Organic Lake...
AGCCCGGTGGAGATTTTCATTCTTGCGGTTTTAGCTCGTCGAGCAAAGTTTTTTTGTCGAACCGCACCGAAGGAGCAGGTGCTCTCGCTGCTGCCACTGCTGATGGCGACACAACAGCGGAGAGCTCACAACCTGTGAGAAGTGACCATGACGCAACTTCTCCACCACTGTCTGCAGCAGGGGGTGCCTGCTTAGTTGCCTTTTGCTCCAGCAAGGGCAATGCCTGCGTTGTTGACTTTCATTTTGGCTTTCCTGGCCGTGTTGCTGAGAAGCCAGTGTTGACAACCAAGCTGCCACCTTGTGAAAGCCTGCAAGGCCCCATCATGTCCTGCTTCACGCCCAGCGTGACGGAGCACTGCGGAACAAAATGTGTGCAGCTTCTCGTTGCGGTGCCTGGGCAGGCCATATTCTCTGTGGTTGTTCGAATTCCGGAGTCACTTGCTGAAAGTGGAGGAGCCGAGGGACACGGGGCAGCTGCTTCGGCCGCCCCCCCTGCGCAGGCCGAATGTGCGTGTACAGTGGACAAGCTTGTGGACATTAACTATGGCCGCCTCTTGCGGTTTGCTGTGTCCGCGCACTGCGCGCCCCCCGTGTCTCTGCAGCACCCGCACCGGGCGCACCACGCAGACGCCGCTGTGAACCCGGGCTGTATACTTGCAGTGTTTCCCATGTGTGTGGTGTGCATGGGCATGCTTGCGGGCGATATAGCCCCTCATTCGGCAGGTGCGCACAGCGTGTCTGCTGCATGGGGGGCGGCCAAATGGCCAGTGCAAGCCCTGGATGCTGCCCCGGGCTATGCAGCTGTACTTGCTGAAGTGTTTGGGGAGCCCCCTAGCAGCATCATCACTGCTCCGAGGTGCTTTATGTCGGCATCTGCTGCTGAGCAAGTGGCAAGTGCCAACAACTGGGGGGGTTTTCTGTGTGTCTCAGGCAGGCGGCTGCAGCTGTTCTTGCCTGAAACCCTTCTCAATTCGTACCAAGCCGCAGCACAGGGTGGCCCAGGTGACGTGGTACAGCACCCAGAGACTGCTCGGAGGCTGGTGCTGCCTTGGCAAGCTGCCCTTCGCCCAGGCTCCAATGTGCTGCTGCCCAGCCCCTGCAGCGACGGCGCCAACGTCATTTCCTGGCCGCTGCGGCCATCACCTGATGCCCTACAAGAGTGCAACCGCACCGTACTATTCCCAACTGAACACTTGGCAGGCATTCCATGGGCACGTGACATGCTGGCGGCCCCGCCCAGCATCCCCTGTCTGCTGCTGCAGCCTGCGGCCTCCTGGATAGCTGCCCTCCCTGCCGCTCAAAGCACGGCGCTTGCAGCCCTATCACGCCTCGTGGGCATCAACACAAGTGACGGCACCGACGAGGTGCAGTTTGCACTGTTGGCTTCTCTAGACAGCGAGCATTGGGTGGTTCCAGAAATCACCCGGTGGGCCCCCGCATCAGCATTTAGGACCCCCCTTGACCCCCACCTTCCTCACTTTTTGCAATTGCAAGGCGCAGATTCTGCTGCAGCCCAGTGTGATGGGTCTCAGCGCCACCTGCAAGGCATGCTTGCTGTCGCCACTCACTGCGCATGTATGCTCAGCAGCTGCACGCTACCTTTGCTGCTTCGAGCATGTTCCCTGGCGAGACAAAATGCCTTTACATCTGTACGTCAGCACTGGCCACACGCCACCAAGCAGTGCCAGCAGCTGCTCACGGCACTGCAGCAGCAGGTACGCGTGGACTGCATGCGTCTCGCCCGCGTCAGGGCCCTTGGGCTGGCCGCCCTGCGCTGTCTCCTGCTGCAGGCCTGCTCCCGCCTGCCACTCTCGGAGGTTGCATCTGCACAGCATGCCATCCCCACACAGGCGTTTGCAGCAGCGCATGCGTGGCTAGGAGAGGTGACTGCAATCGGCGTGGGCATCTCTGCTGGCAGTAGTGCCGGCAGTCAAGGGGCCAGCCAGGTGCCTGCGCATATGGATTTGCATGCGGCAACAGTGGCAGCACTGCAGGTGCCCCCTCTCCCGGCGAAAGCCCCCTCACGCTCGGAGCGACAGCTACCACTGTTGGACTCCATGCCTGTGGCCTCCTTCTCCGGTGCAGCCTTCCATGCCGTGGCCCAGTGCGCTTGGGCACTGCGGGCAGCTGCCTGCAAGCCCCCCCCTGAAGTCGACAGCCTGCCCACTCCATCGCTGTTACACGAGGGCCTGCTGACACCCAACTGCATTGTGACCATCCCAAGTGCCGCTGGTGTTGGTGCGGAGCAGTTGCTTTGCGCCTTGACTATGCTGCCTGCACTGCAGGGGACACTGCCGCCCTCACCGCATGCCAGCGCTGCTGCTGCAGGCACACCCCCTTCAACCCCCAAACAAGGAGCAAGCAGATGGAGGACAACGGAGTTGTTCGGAAGTAGCTGCAGCATCCTGAATTCTGCCAACACAGGCGTACAAGCATGCAATTTCGGTTTGCCTGCTGCTGTGTGCCCATCATCCCGCACTGCAGCCCTTGTCTGCAGCATGTTCCAGCCGCAGGCCGAGCAGCAGCTGGATGGCGGGGGTGTCTGAATGACGTGAACGCAGCTGGTGTGGGGCAGCTTTGTTCGCTTGGGAGCATTTCCTTACCAGCAGACGCTGAAACGGCGTTCAGCTTCACAAGCGAGGGCAGGGGGGCAAGCGGGGTGCAGCCGCAGCTGCTTGTGATTCGCACATGTCCATTGGGAAGATAACAATTTAGCAAGTGAGGTTTGGTTGTCGTGGCGCTACGGACTTGAGGAGGGGCAGGAGTTTACCTTGCAAGGTATTTGTTTTTCGTCATCCGTCTTCTCGCATATTCTTCTGGGAAATGAGCAGCACTGTAACAACCACATCAGCCGATGGCCCCAAGAAAGATGGCTCGAAGATGATGAAATCATTGATTGCTGGTGCTGGCTCGGGCACCATTACCAAGACTTGCATCGCTCCGCTCGAGAGAGCGAAGATCCTCCTGCAAATTCAGGTGCGCGCAATGCCCGCTGAATACCACACCAGGGGCATTTGTACAGTCACCTAGCATTTGTTTTGGACCGCAGGCCATGAGGTGCGAATCTATCATGAAGTATAAGGGTACTTGGGGAACCATGTCAACTGTTGCTGCTGATGAAGGCTTCTGGGGCCTATGGAGAGGAAACCTCGCCAACGTGCTTCGCGTTGTCCCGGTGTATGCTCTCAAATTTGCTTTCAACGACAAGTTCAAGGCAATTGCCAGTGGAGGCAGCACTGCCCCACTCACATTCTCCCAGCTTATGATGTCGGGGACGCTTGCGGTGAGTACTTGGTGCAACGCCGTTTCCTCCACCTCACCTGCAAAGATTTGTCCTGCAGGGCCTTTTCCAATCCCTCATGACCTATCCAATGGAAGTCGTGCGCACGCGCTTATCGGTCGGAGAAGGTCTTGGGCTGAAATATAATGGAATCACGCACTGTGCTCGTGAACTGGTCGCCAAAGAGGGAGCCATGGCATTGTGAGTGCTCCTCACTACCTCAGAAGTTTTCTCCTCACTCCTCACTACATGCAGCTACAAGGGCATTGTGCCTACCCTGCTTTCTGGCGCGCCGTACGTCGGTATGCAAATGTCTTTCTACGAGGTTCTGAAGGGTTTCACGCCCAAGTCTGATTCCCCGACAGTGAATGCGCTGTACTCCCTGTTGCCCGGCACGACCGCAGGGGTGGTTGCGCAAACCATCACATATCCAGGCGACACTGTACGCCGACGCATGCAGACCGATGGCGCTGGTGGACGCCCCTCCCAATACTCCGGTTTGCTTGATTGCTGCCGCCAGATCATCCGCCGGGAGGGGGTGGCTGGCTTCTTCCAGGGCCTGCGCACCAACATCATCCGCTGCATACCAGGTGCAGGCATCCAGTTCTTCGCATATGAAGCGATCCTGGAGGCACTGCATGCACGGTCCCAAAGCTAGACGCTTCTCAGTAGTGTACATAATTGAAAAATCATCGAATTTGGCTCCATACAAGAGCCATCGCATTTCGCTAGAATTACGCAGCAAGCGCACAAACAACGTGCACGCACACATACTATTCAGAGGGCGCCACAGGGACACCAGCTGGCTCAGCGGCACCTGCACCTGCATCAGCTGCAGGCGTTTGAAGCGGCGGGGCGCCGGTCTTCTGTGCGCCCCAAGCCAGCAGCTGCGCCACCATGTCATCCTGGGACACCTCCAGCTCCTCCTTGGTGGCTAGGTTCTTCACCTTGGCGGTGTGACGGCTGACTTCGTCCTCCCCTAGCACAATCATGAAGGGGATGCCTTGCTCAAAGGCCTTGTCGAACTGGACGCCCATCTTGGGGTTCTCAGAGTACAGGGTCTCGGCACTCAGCCCAGCCTTCCACAGGGCGGCACACACCTTCAAGCGGGCAACAGTCATGCCCTTGCCAACTGACGCCACAAGGACGCTCACCCCCGGCTTCTTGAAGCTGCCTTGGGCCTTGGCGCGCGCCTCCATGATGGTGAACACGCGCTCAATGCCAATGGAGACGCCCACACAGGGGACCTGGGTGCCGCTGGGAGAGAACATGCCCACAAGGTTGTCATACCGGCCGCCGGCCGCAATGCTGCCCACAGCCACGGTGGGATCGGTCAGCACGGCTTCATAGATGACGCCGGTGTAGTAGTCCAGTCCACGGGCCAGGGACAAGTCGAACGAAATGTACTGAAGGGCGCCCATGGCATCCAGGTAGTCAAACAGCTTCTGGCATGACTCCAGTGCCGCCTTGGCGGTGGCGTGGCCCATGAACTGGGAGTCAGGGGCAGTTAACTGAGCGAGCACAGAGCGAGGCTCGCCGTGCACATGCACCAGGCTGCCGATGCGGTCAGCGGCTTCCTCTGCCAATCCTTTCTCGCCAACCTGCGCAATGAACACATGTGAATTGCGTGAAATGTGCTCTGCAATACTACGAATGCACAATGGGGAGTGTGGTCTCCGTTACAGTTGCAGCAACCGCCCCCTAAAGCGAATAGGGCGCGGCCGATAATGTAGCGTGGATTCTAGGGCTGTTTCCTCAGTCGACCGTGGCCGTTGGAACGCTGCTGGTCCTCGCATGTCACACACAAGCACACAGGGGGGGGTGACTTACCATTTCTGCCTTGACTGTTTCCCAGGGCTCCTTGTCCAGCTTGTCGATGCTGCTGCAGATGGTGCGGAACTTGGCTGCAGGCACTCCGGCAAGCTCCAGCATGCCGTCCAGCAACCCACGGTGGTTGAACTTCAACTTGAAGGAGCCGATGGGCAGGCTAGACAGGATGTCGCAGGCGACAGACAGTACCTCTGCGTCAGGGAGCATCTCCCCGTACGACCCAGCCACGTCGTAGTCGCACTGGTAGAACTCCCGATATCGGCCGCGCTCAATGGACACGTTGTCGCGGCGGTACACCTTGGAGATGTGGAAACGCTTCAGACTGGAGACGCCGTGCTGGGCGCAGTACCGTGCAAACGGAACCGTCAAGTCGTACCGCATGCTCAGCAGCTCGCCGCCCTGGTTGGCCAAATCGTAGATCAGCTTGCCGCCCTCCTCGCCGTACTTGCCAGTGAGTGTCTCCCTCAGCTCAAACACAGGGGTGTCCAGCTCAGAGGCCCCATGGCGCTTAAATACGCCACGGATGGTGTTGAAGGCTTCCTCACGCACAGCCATCTGGTCGGGGCCAAAGTCACGAGTGCCCTTGGCTGTCTTCGGGCGACGGGCGCCTCCCCCTGAAGCAATGCTCTCAGCCAAGGCCACAACAAAGGCCTTGAGGTGCTGACCCTCCTGCACAGCCACAGGCTTACTCAGGGGGTGCAGCATGCTGTTAAGTACCGCGCCTGGCACGGGAGAAGGCACTGCAGGGACAGCAGACTCCACCACTGCTGCTGCCGAGCCTGCTTCCAGGCTCGAGGCGACGTAGCGCAGCAAAGCCAACACCTTGCGTGTGCCGTCGCCAAGGTTCAGCAGACCTGTATCGCCAGGTGTGCCAGAACCCACAGCGGCGGAGGCGCCCCCAGTAGCTTTCTTGTTCTTCTTTGCGGCCTTGGCTGCCGCCTTTGCCTCCCGCTGTGCGTCAGCGGCCTCCTCCTTCTCGCGCAGCTCAGGAGTCATGCCCTCTAGCTGTGCCTGGCGCTTGGCCTTGGCAGCGTCAGCCTTGGCGGCTTGTTCTGCTTCACGTGCAGCTGTGCGTGCTGCGCGCTCTGCTGCCTTACCCTGTGCGGCGCCCTCCGCCTCCAGAAGCAGCGCCTCCCCAGCGCTGAATTCGGCGCCGAGAAGAGACACTGCGCTGTCCACGGCACGCAGGGTGGACACGCCGAGCTGCAGGGCGTCTTCAACACTGGCTGTGGTGGAGGCTACAGCCGCAATAGGGCTGCCTGCGGCAGCAGCTGCCCCGGAGGATGCAGCTGCCACTTGCAGGCGAGCCGCAGAAGCGGACGTCAGAGAGGCCACACCTGAAGCGCACTGCATCAAGGCAGCATACGCTGTGGCACACGTAGGTGCACTAAGCGTGGCTGCCTTGGGCAGGGCGTTGAGCTCCACACGGGCGGCTCGGCGGGAGGCGCCCCCGGCGGCGCGGGCGACGCCGTGAAGCTCAGCGGCGTCTCTGAAGCCCGCCACATCAAACGCATCGGGGGGAGAATCAGATTTTTTCTTTGTGTCGGGGGCCACTCGCTTGGAGTTGGACAGCAGCACGCGGATAGTCGTGGCAGAGAGCACAGCAGCGGGGTGGGGCCGAGCAGTGTCAAACCAGGCTGAATCGTACGGACGCATTGACGCTTGGCAAGCTTCCACGCTGAGCGCAGCAATTGCATCTGCAACAACAGCGACAGCTGTAGTAGCTTCGCTGACCAGGGCCAACACAGCTGCTGCAGGAGCAGTGCTGCGTCGGATGGCATTTGCCTCGGCGTCAGTCACTCCTGGCCCGCTTGCCAGCAGTGCGATCAGGCAGTCTGCTGCGCATCCCAAGTGCAAAACAATTGCATCAGACGAATTCAGCTTTTCAGCAATGAAATGTAGGACAGACTTGCGCGCAAGGGTCTTCTCCTGCAAAATAATATAGGTGAACATGTTCCTGCACCACGCCAACTCAAACATACGTACCTGACTGAGGGCAACTAGATATGCTGCCAGTACAGCACGGGACTCAACAGCAGGAAGAGCACCAGTTGTTGGTTGGCAAGGCTCGACTTCAATGGTTTTGCCAGTCTCAGGTGCCTGCAAAACAAAAAGAAGTGCGGAAGTTGGACACTTGCGCCAGCGTCATTTGAGCCGTACCTTCTCAATAATGGCCAGATCCAACTCTACAGGAGCACCATGTGCAGCAATGCTGACAATATCTTCTGGCGCAATTGTGGCATTGCCGATAGTGATCTTCGACATGGTTCAAAGCTTTTCACAGACGCCGACAAACTCTAACCGCGACAGGAAACTGTGCCACTGTGGCTGAACCACCCACATTGAATGCATCTCAAGACCTTTTTCTGTTTGTTGACTGAGCCTGTGGGCCACAGAAGTCACCAGCAGACATTGAGCATTTTGCCGGTTGATGGGGGGCTGCGTGAGCTACAAAAGCAAATTTGAAGGCAGTGCACATATTCGAGGACTTGTTGCAGCCACATTTGCACCCAGGCGCGAAGGACAACCCTTTCGAGTCTCAGCCTACCCTCGCACTTCTCCAGCTACACACTTTTGTGCTTAGGGAGACAGGACCAACAGTCGGCATTCAGCCCGCAAACGGCTGCGGCATTTGAATTGTCTGTGATCGACTCAGTTGCGAAATGGGTGTGTTTGATTTCAAAAAAGAGCACCAAACAACACCAGGAGCATCAATGACACCAGGTACTGCCTCAAGCCAAACAGCGCCCAGTGTTGGTGCAGCTGCGGCTGGTCAAGCCCAGACAAGCCACGGGCAAGGCCTCGCAGCCCAGCCCACTGCGGCGCCAGCAGCACAGCACCAAGCTGCCGCGGAAGCACCCGAGAGCTCCTCTTTACTGGAGTCTACTGCCAGTAGAATATCGGACGCCTTGCATGCTGCTCTGCCCTATGGGCAGGCAGCGGTTGATGCCGTTTTGTCGGCATGTCGAGCTGCCATGACCAAGGATGGTTGGACGTCAGACAATGCGCCAAGAAGCATCGCAGTCGTGATTGGTGCTTCAACCTTGTTGGTCAGCGCATATTGGGTCGTAAACGTAAGTTGCACGCCGCTTGGCGTGCTCGGATCAGAAGCAGCACATGCCCACTGCAGAGCGGGGAAAACGCCACCGAATTACGGAAAGACATTATTGTCAAGCGCCTCGGCGACGGCGATGAGGACCCCAGCGTTGGCCGCCACGTGAACTTTAATATTCCATTGTCCGTTTTGCGCGGGTAAGTTGTCTGCTTTCTGCTGCTCCTGCACGCAACGTTTGAGTTCGCTCCTTCGCAGTGAGCACGGAGACGGTGAGGATGCCGAGTACGGGTATGCCTGTGGCTGCGGCGCTGTGCGGTACACCGTCACTGCTGCCGCTCGCCCAGCAGTGCTACAGCACGACCGGGCGTACAGCGTGCGCAGCTCCACGGAGCTGCTGGTGCCTGAGGGGCACATCACCTGGCACACAACGGGCGACGCCGTGCGCCAGGTGCCCATCTCCCAGGAGGTGCTGCAGGCGCCCAGGGAAGCCCTATTTGCCTGTGCACGCTGCCACCAGTACGCCTTCACATATCCCTCCCGCTTCGGGTCCCACATCGTGGGGGTGCCGGCAGATGCCCTCAGTGCCAGCGACGGCGCTGCGGTGTCAGTCACGGTGCACCACATCGACTCCAGGCACTGGGAGGACGTCCTGCACACCGCCATCACTGCGGCAGGTGCGGCTGATGTCGCCGCTGTGACAGTAGACCCCCCCTTGCTGCCCGCGGGGGGTCAGGACTGGGAGGGCTCCATTCGCGATGCAGCAGCTGGGGCCGGGGGCGGCAGCAGCGCCTCGGACACGCACACCACTGCAATGCACGCAAAAGCATCCTGGGAGGCGAAGGGCTCCAGCTCGGCCAGCACTGATGCTGGCCGCGCGTCTTCGGTGGAGGTGGGCGAGGTTGGGTGGGGGGAGGGGGATACCACCCCCCCCTTACCCCCCAACGCCGATTCAGGCAGCGAAGCAGGGGACAGCGACGTGGAAGAACCCACACCGCCCCGCCCCGTGCGGCATTTGGCGCGCCCTGTGCCAGAGCAGGCACCCGCGCCTGCCCCCACAGTGCGGGGGGCGGCGGCCGCTGCCGCCCGCTTGCATCGTGCCGGCTTCCCCACGGGCACAGCACAGCACCACGCGCCTGCGTTCGTGTACGCACAAGGCACGAACTACCACAGCGATGGCTTGATCAACACTGCACGCTTCATGGATGCCTCACTTCCCCCGCGGGCCATTTCCGGGTCAGGCCTTGCTGCGCCGCTGCCGGTTGGCCCACTTCCCCCCCACGCTTCGTCTGCGAGCTCGCAGCCATCGGCGTCATCCTTCAACACCAATTCGCGCATTGTACAGAGCTTGGGACGGAAGCTGCCGCGGGGCGCTCAAGACAGCAGCTACGCGTCGCACACCTCGCCCAGCAGCGGCGTGAGCCCCCTTGGACCCCTTTCAGGGGCTGCACCACAACACTCTAGCCGCATGCATGTCATTGCAGACGAGGCTGGCGAGCTTGGTACCTCCCCCGAGAGCGTGATGGGCGGAGAGGTGTACTCCCCCTCCCTGGGACGCTCCTCGCCGTTTGCCCCCGTGGTGTACGACGCAGCCAACATGCGCAAGGTGGACCCGTCCCCATCCCCCCCCTCGGCACATAGCCTGCGCTCCTCGGCGCAGTCATCAGCTGCGTCCAGCAGCAGCAAGGCCGCTGCTGGCGCCGCCGCTGCCTTGTCCCGCCTTGCCTCTGGGGGTGCAGGGGGGGGTGCCGCGCCCGTGGCGGCACGGCGCCTGGCCATGTCGCCAGCCATTGGCCAGGAGCAAAGCTTTGCTGCAGCCACCCGCCGGGCCGGGGCAACAGCCCCCTCAGCCCAACTGCGCGCCCCCCCCAGCGCAGGCTCCAACGGCAGTGACGTGGACAAGTGGTGGAGGCGCACGGCATCTGGGGCGCTGGTGTCTGCAACGTCAGACCCCGCGGCAGATGTGCCGACTGGGGGGTCCGCTGCCACAGGCAGCAATGCCGCCTCTCCCCCCTGGTGTGGCGTGCAGGGCCTGGCATCAAGTAGCCCCCCTGGAACCCCCTCCCGCTCCCCCCAATCACCCCCTGGGCATGACTTGCTGAACACGTCGTACTTGAGCGCGGCATCTGCTGCGTCAGCACGCGCAAGGCAGCTGGACTGGTCTGCAGGGTCCTCTGTGCCCAGCAGTGCCCGTGGGACACCGGCCCCCCGCGGCAGCTACAGCCGCACCGATGCTCGCACGCCAGCCTCGGAGCCCAGGGGGAAGCTTCCTGCGTCCCCCATGGAGTATGCAGCACCGCAGCCATCCAGCACCGGAGGCCGCATCCGTGGGGGGGTGTCTGAGGGGGTGTCTGCAGCAGGTGTGGGCCCCACCGGCGCCGGCATCGATGCCCCCCGCTCCTCCCTGGGACCCGCGCGGGGCGCCCTGGACAAGACGCCCACACGGGTCAAGCCAGGGCGCAAAGGCGCTGCAGCACCAAACGCCACACAGGGTGCTGTCGACCGCAGTGCGGCCGCGTTGACGGCCCTTGTGGATGGGTCTCCCGGAGAAGCCGCCACTCGCCCGGGGGCGGTGGCGCAGAAGGGTGTCGCTGCGACCTCCCCTGCTCACCGCACCGAGTCCCGCTCTGTAGAAGCCACTGCTCAAGAGACAAGCCCCGCTTCAGTGCACAGCGCCACGGCAGGCCCCCCCCAGCCGGCAGCCCCCATGCAGGCCCCTGCCGCCGCCTCCGCGGCAGCCCGGGACAAACGACGCTCCCCGGCTCAGAACAACATCCCCCAGCCGACACCGCAGCGACAGGGGGTGCCCAGACGGTCCTACCTCACACGCACCGCGGGTGTGGGTGGCACTCGCGTGCACAGTACCGCAGACGGCGTGCCGCTCAGTGCATCGCCAGTGAATGCCGCCCGCCTTGACAGCATGAGCCCAGGCAGCGATGCAGGCAGCGCTCGGGGGGTGCACTCTTCACCGCGGGCAGTGTCAGGGGCAGCTGCTTCCCCTGGCAGCATGGCTGGTATGCTCAGTGCACCGGTGCCTGGCACGGGCTCCGTCTCTGCAGCTGTTGCGTCTGCAGCGGTCTCTGCGGCCACAGGCGGCAGCGAGCGCCCTGAGCTGCCCCCCCCTCGAAGCGCACAGCGCGACGCTGCAGTAGCCAAGGCGGAGCGCGCAGCAGAAGAGAGCCGCAGCCAGATGCAGGCACGAGCTGAGATCGCGCAGCACAACGCACACACCGGCGTGGCAGCTGCTGCGCTGACGGGAGTGCGGCAGCCCAAATCTCCCCACCGCCTCGGCCCCAAGAGTGCCCAGCCTGAGGACGAGTCCCCCTCGCATTCAGACCACGACGGGCAGCCCCCCTCACCCACGCCTTCAGGGGCAACGAGGGCGTCCAACCCGGGCTCAGCAGGGGGGGGTGCAGTGGGCAAGGGCAATGCAGCGCGGGGCAGCAGACAAAGCCAAGCACACAGCAATGGGTTTGGGCATTGAGTCTGGCTGGGGCTGCCTTAGCGGTGTAGATGTCACTGCAGGGCTGTGAGGGGGGGTGGGCCGATGGCAGCCATGCAGCGTTGCACCTGGCCTGATCAATTCACCAAACTCTTCTGACAAGCAGACAGTTGTCAGTGTGCTGTAGCTTACTATTATACCATGAAGCTCTTCGCGACTGCCCTTGCAGCGGCTGCGCTTGCTTGCGTTTCGGCGTTGGACCTGCCTACACAGCTGCACATTGCTTACGCTGGAAACAATGCAGGCCGCAGTGATGGCATGTCGGTGATGTGGCACACAGACAATGCTACAAGCACATCAACTGCCAAGTATGGCACGCAATCTGGTGTTTACAGCAGCACTGTGTCTGGTGAAGAGCGATACTACGGCTTCACATATGACCACGTTGCTGTTTTACCAAACCTGCAGCCAAGCACAACATACTACTACATCGTGGGAGATGATGCAGCGGGCTGGAGTGATGAGTTCTCGTTTGAATCTGGTGGGGCGTTGGGCACCTCTGCTGCTCCATGGAAGTTCATGCTGTATGGAGGTAAGTCCCAGGGCAGCTGCAGATGCAGTGCACTAGTTTCTGGATTCAGTCACCAGCTTGGCCGCTTCTTCTCAAGCTCTTTCTTGTTTTCGCAGATGTAAGTTTGTTTGTGTTTTTGTTTTCCGGTTCTGCTCGATACACGTCTTCCGCGCTTTGAATTGCAGATGTAAGTGATGCTTCTCTCGAACAAGATGCCTGGAGAAGCTCGCAAATCACTTCGAATGCAGGGGAGTTGACAACTCCAAGGATACGCTGGAGCTCGTACAGAAACGGTATGCCGACAAAGATCTCATTTGGCATGTGGGGGATATTTCTTATGCGGGTACGCAAACAATTCGTCTGTCTGACTCGCTGTCGTATGCGAAGCAATTTCCCAATTTCCGTGCAGACGACGCTTTCCTTGCCGATCCTCTCAAGTTCGGATATGAGAGCAGGTACGATTTGCAGTTGCATTTGACAAATTGTATATCTCACACACCTTACTGAGCAGGTGGAATGACTACATGCAGGCTGTGGAGTTTGTGGCTGCAACAAAGCCGTACATGGTCCTGCCTGGCAACCACGAGGCCGAGTGCCACTCCGGATTCTGTGAGCTGGACAACACCTTGAAGCACAAGCTGACCAACTTCACAGTGAGTCATTGCCGCTGTGATGGCTGCATGGCGCCGCCCCATTGCTCCTACTTTCACAGGCATATAACCACCGCTTCCGCATGCCCGCCCCCGAGACTGGAGGCGTGCAGAACATGTGGTACAGCTTCAACCACAAGAACGTGCACTTTGTCAGCATCAACACTGAGACCGACTACCCCAACTCTCCCAACGACGAGTATGCCGGCCTGAAGAACGGCGGCTTCGGCAACCAGCTGGGCTGGCTGCAGTCCGATCTGGCCAAGGCAAATGCCTCCCGCACAGCCGGGGAGCTCTCCTGGATCTTCGTCAGTGGCCACCGCCCCGTGTACTCTCTGCACGAGCAGAAGAATGGCGTGCCCACCGGCAGTGCCACCGCCCTGCAGACCGCAGTGGAGGCCCTGTTCAACCTGTACGGCGTGGACATTTACTTCTGCGGACACGTGCACAGCTACGAACGCCAGTGGCCCACTGTGAACAACGTGCCACAGAAGTCGTACAACAACCCCCGGGCGCCAGTGTACATTGTCAACGGCGCCGGCGGCAACATCGAGGGAGTCACCAAGTACACAGACGACACACCAGCGGACTGGAATGTCGTGCACCAATCTGTGTGGGGGCTTGGAGAGCTCACCGTGTACAATGCTTCTCATGTGCACTGGGAGTTTTTCGAAGCTGACAACAGCACACTCACGGATGAGATGTGGCTCGTCAAGGAGTAGCACCGCGATTGTGGGGGGGCACTCTGTGAAATGCACAACGCCCTTTCTTCGACAAATCATGCTTCCATATTTCTGAGGGTCGCTTCTTGATGTCTGCGGCTGCTGTTCAGCGGTACTCTGTCCCAGAGGGGGACCTGGCGTGGCGTTGCGTCTGCTGCGAAACGTGCAGAAGCAATGGCTTTCAAAGGCTCTGTTCGACCATCGAACAGAGGCCCAGCCTCAGCAAGGTGTTGGTATGGTCATGTTTTGCAAAACAAACATGACAGCCCTGACATTTCTGCACTTCGACTGGACGGCAGACGCCCAACCAGCGAAGCAGAAATATCCTCACCTCCAGCTGCTCCTTTCGCAACGACCGCTGCAGCATGGCCAACGCGCCCAAGGACGAGTGCAGGAGCAGCGAAACGGAGTGCACGCAGTGTGTCTGCTTGTGGGCCCGCGGTGCAACACCTGCCTCCAGTTGAGGCAGATGCTGCCGTAGAGAGGCTTCAAGCTCTCAAGTCTAAGCTGTCACCAGATGAGCTAGCTTGGCGTGAGCGCATCGCAAAGCTGGAGCTGAGTGACTACAGTGGATTTTCGCCGAATCAAGTGCTTGGTGAGGCTGCGCTGCTTGGTGTATTGCAGCCTCACCAGTCTCCTGCTGAGATAGCCACTGCCCAGCCCGCAGCATCCGCAGGCGCAGCCCCGACAGCGCCAAAACACTGTGCTGACCCTTCCCCATGACATAGCAGCATGCCGTACTTCATGTTATGCTTCATTTGAATGCCTACAGTACCGCCTGCTGGCCCTTACTCTGGATGAGCTGCTTCCAGAATGAGTGGCACTCCTCAATCACGTGCTCCGCGTATTCCTTGTTCTGAGCGGTACCGCCGAAGCCGAACGCGTTGATGATGCCACTGTCTGACTTGTAGTACTTCAGCCAGTGCACAAAAGACTCAATCCTGTGAAAAACAACGGCAGGGGGTGGGGGGGGCACAGCAGCCAGACAGGGGGAGGGTACGCACAGGTTGGGGCAATGGGTCTGCACATCGTCCAGGTCGTGCAACAGGTGCGCCATGGGGTCCTCCACGTTGATGCTGATGACTTTCCAGTCGGTCTCTCCGCTGTCAATCATGGCTACGATGCCCAGGGGCTTCACACGCACAATGGAGCCGGTGGCCCACTGCCGCTGCCCAATGTCTATCACGTCCAGGGGGTCATTGTCGCCGATGCAGTTGTCGCAGTCGGCGGTCTTGTGGGCTGGGTCCTCCCAGGTCTGGGGGAACGCCCCGTAATTCCACATTTGGTCACCTGCAAGGCTGGAGTGAGCGAGCTGCAGACGCAAGGAGAGAGCAAGGAGGGACATACCCCACTTGTACTCGCGCAGGGCGCCATTTTTTGTGTCCTGCTTGATGGGGTTGTATGCCTCTCCAGTGGCGATTTCGAACTTCTTGCGGGTCCATTTGGGGATTTCGCACACAAAGTTCAGGGTGCCGTCAGCGTTTCGCAGCGGGATGTCGTGCCAGGGGGAAATGCGCACACGCTCAGCATTCGGCTGCTGGGATGTGAAGAAGACACGGTATGCAAGGGTGGAGGCAGTGCCGCTGGTTTCTGTGCGGATGCGGGCGATTTCGCCAGAGGGGATTTGAGCTTTGATGAACTTGAAGCGAGCCATGTAGTTCTTCCGTCTCTTCTCCCTGAGCTCGGCACCTGTGAGGGATACAGCAGCATGTGCAGGCGCAAGTTTCGTCTCGAACCAGTTTTGCGCACCTGCATCATCGGCATCCACATAAATGGAGTGAAAGCCATTCCACCATCGGCAGAAGTCCTGCGCTGCTGTGTTGAGAGGGAAGAGCTTGCATCGCAAAAGTCACGAACCTCGAAAGAAATCAGGTCATCATCTTGGTCGGCAGTGATGTCGTCTACGATGACCCTTGCCTCCTCTTCGGATACTGGCTCTCCCAGTCGAGCATGCAGTTTCTGCGCAAGAGCGACAGTCGCTAAGTGCCAAGATAAAGCGAGACATACACACTTACGACTAGCTCGCTGGCATCAATTTTGCCATCGCTGGTGTAATCAAAAAGATCGAAAATTGATCTCATTCTGAAAAGAAAGAAAGCTTTTCATGTTGTCGCCTCAGGTTGTGCAGGAAGCTCGGCTCACCCGGCAAGCTCCTGCTCGGAGATAAAAACAGTCGTCCCGTCGGGCAGCTGGCTGCTCTGTTGGTACAAAGGTGGCATGTCAGACGGCAATGAATCTTTGTCTGAATCGTCCAGACCCAGAGCAGCTCCTGTGCTGCCACTCCCTGCATGAGCTCGGTAAGCATGTCTTGTGGGCGAGAGCAGGGCCATTGCTCGCTCTTTTTCAAGCTCGTTGCGGAGGCGCCGAACCTCCTGCCGCAACCCCTCTATATCAGAGGGCATCGGAGCATCAGCTTCACCTCCGGGAACATCTTTGGTGATGGCAGCGAATGGAGGCGACCCTGGCACCACAGGCGGTGCAGCAGCAGCCATAACCGAAAATACCAAGAAAATTTCGTGACCGCACAACAACAGGAACCTTGGGCCTCAACAAGCTTCAGCACCCAGTGACTCAAGCTTCAGGCTAGTGCAAGGTAATTTGAGTCCGTTGCTTGATCACCAAATGTTGTTTTGCCGCGCAACACAACTCCCCCCCAGCCAGGTGGGGCCCTTCTCGTCATGCACGGCTGGACTGGGATCGCCCGGGGATCGGGCTGGTAGAGAAATGGCAATCAATTTAAACTGTGAGTTGATGCTTTCATCACCCACAACATAACTGTGAGTCGTGTGCGCTCTAAGCGCAACAAGCACTTCGACACACAAGGCGAAAGACACGGAACGCGTCTCATGGGAATAGGTTCAAACAGCACTGGTCCCAACTCAAGCTACAGTGCGAGTGAATAATGCATTCAGCTAGGCTGGCCTCATTCCCTGCAGGGGGGGCGCCAGGGGAGACGCTGCCTCACAGCCCCGAATCAAAAGCACATGCGTGCTCCCTTCTGGAGTGTGCTCTGCCGGACTCCTTGCCCTGCCCCTTACAAATCTACCCAGGACATGCCAGCTGCTACTGGCCCTCACTCGATATGACGGACGTTTGCTTAGTGTTGGGGCCTCACATGCACTCTATAAACCCTCGCGGCCTCTGCTGCAACCCTTGCACAGGCCACTTGGTTCGGTGCTGCCAGTGCGATACAAACTGAGGAGCTGAAACCGGTCCAATTGAAACTTGCACCTTGCCCCACGTGTTCCTCCTGCGGCCACTAGAGTGGTACTCGCGGTCATGCTGTCTCCCTGCACCCTTGAGCCTGCGAATGCCCCTTCCACCCGCCTCCCTCCCGCCACCTTCTGCATGAACATGGGAACTTCCACGGGTGGGTTTCAGACCTGGGTGCATGCATGTTTCGGCTTGAACCACTTGCGTTCGCTCCAGTGGCTAACGGGTAAGAATGACAACAAGTCTAAAGACAAGCCCATAATTGATACAGGTGCATACCTAGGCAAATGTGTCGATCCAAGGCAAGTATACACCGCAAAGAACATTATCTGAGCCTGTGGGGCTGCTCAGCTTCCTGGCCGTTGGCAAGCGGGGGGGGGTTGCGGAGGAACCTGGGGGGGGGCCTTGCTCCCCACTCTGGCACGCGCTTCTTGAGCAAAATATTTGCACCTCCTAGGTCAAGTTGCCCTGCGTTTATACCAAGCATGGCGTCTGATGGCGACCAGCGCGGGGCTCTGCCCCCGCCCCGAGTTGCGTCGCGCTCTGCCGGGCTGGCCTTGAAGAGCCACCTTGAGCATGGCAAAATGCGAAACGCCGGCGCTTACCTCAAGGCAAACTCTGCCTCGCATGGCATTGGCCAGGTTGATGACAGCTTTACGATTGATACGCGTGCTATTCAAATGCAGCGGTGGAGCATGAAGTACTGGCTTGTCCCTCATGCTGCTGGCAACGACGGTGAACCCAAGCCATTCGATAACTTGAATAGCGCGTTTGACATTCGCAATGCAGTGAGGTATCGCATGCCGCTGCGAGTCAGCACGGCACTCTTTATATTTGTGAATTTTCTCTTCGTGGTCTACGATGCCAGTCGCTTCGGTGCTGACTTGACAGTGGGGTCAACATTCTTCACAGTGCTGCTACTACGCCTGGTTGGCCTGCTCCCAGCTGCACTAGGCCTCGTCCTCTTCACATACTCTACCTGGTACCGCACATACTCGTGGATGTGCACCCCATTTATTTTTGCCTTGGGTGCACTAACTGTGACCTACTCGATCGTCGGAGACGACCCAGGTGAGTTTGTCGCAATGCGAGCTGCCGTTTCCCTGGAGCAGTATTGACTGCTTTACCAAGAGCTCAGTATTCGGCTTGAAAGCATGTAGGAAGATGTATGCTGTGATGATGAGAGCCTGACATGCTACGGAAGGACTTGATTAGTCTTGATTTTTCCATGCTTCGAGCGCATGTTTGCGGCATTATCATCCGAGCTTCATATGCTTTCTTTTGCAGGGTATGGTACTTTGGCATTGATGATAACTGTCCTCTTCTCATTTTCGCCTGTATACTTCTGGTGGTCTGTCATCATGTCAGCCACTTTCGTGATCGGTTTGGGAGTGGGTATTGCTCTGCGTCCCCCTGCGGCGTTTGACAGAGACAGAGCCGCGGGCAACGTTGAAATCGCCGACATTTTTGGAACTCTGGGGATCTTTCTTGTGGCTGTTGCAGTCGCTGGCCGCAATTTGGATTTGCAGCTGCGTCGCTCGTTCATGGATGAGTACAAGCTTCGTGCGGAGAGCGATTTGATCACGGCTGAGCAAGAGCGGAGCACGACGCTGCTCAACTCCATGCTGCCAGCCAGCATCCAAAAGAAGCTGCGCAGGGCACAGGCCAGTGGCCGTACCACCCTTGCGGACAACTACGATAGCGTGACTGTGCTGTTTTGTGAGATCTACCACTTCGCGGCGTGGTGCGCTGACAAGAAACCGGAGGAGGTCGTGCGCGTGCTCAATATCGTGTACTCAACGTTTGACGGGCTGCTGGACCAGTTCAAAGACGGCGCAGTGCATAAGGTGGAGACGGTGGGCGAGGTGTACATGCTGGTATCGGGCGCGCCCAAGCGCACACTGCGGCACCCAGAACACGCCGCGAACATGGCGCTGGCCATGGTCGCAGCCATGCCTGATATCCGCGAGTGCATTAGCCTGGAACTGGGGCTTGACGCAAGCAGCCTGCACGTGCGTGTGGGCTTGAACTCAGGCAGTATCATGGCGGGGGTGACTGGGCTCACCCAGCCCCGCTTCAAGCTGTTCGGGGACACCGTGAACACAGCAAGTCGTATGGAGAGCACATCACAGCCAGATCGCATTCAGACCACTCCCTACACCGCGCAGCTCCTGCAAGAGAGCCTCACCCCGTTCAAGCTGCAGGCGAGGGGGGGGGTGGAAGTGAAAGGCAAGGGCATCATTGAGACTTTTTGGCTGTATGGGCGCGGTCGACTGCTGCCTGCATCTGGAGACACGGCAGTAGTGCATGCACTGTCTGATTTGGATTTTGCCGAGATAGGGTCCACTGGCTCCAACGTGCGCTCCCCACTGTCAGCGGGTAGCGGCAGCGCCTCCAAGTCTGCTGCCCAGCACGCCATCGAGCAAATGATTGCGGAGAGCGATGCTGTGTTTGGGGAAACACCACACCTGTCCAGCGTGGGACAGGCCACCCACAGCCCCACACATGGCTTGCCTGGCATTCGGGCAGCCTCTGCAGCCTCCACCTGGTCCACGGGCTCCAAGCCTGACGGCACAGGCAGTGAATCGCGCTTGGCGGAGCTGCCTGCCATCATGCTTGCAGCCCCCAGTCTGCACGAGATGGCTACGGATGCGGATGCGGCCAAGTCACCCCTGCCAGGCACAGGCCGGCCGGCCACCCACCTGGGCGCTGCTGGCATCAGGGCTCCTTTGCCCAGTCGAACACAGGAAGGTGTGCGCCCGGGAGCAGCCACGTCCATGAAGGGCAAATTCCAGCGCTCTGCTTCTGTGCGAAACAGTGCAGAGCACCAGGCAGTGGGAGGAAGCAGCCAGTCAGCGCCCTTTGATTTTGTACAGCACTTGCAAGTTTCCACCGGTGTGGGGTCACAACGCCCACCACGCCCCAACGCCAGCAGCTCGCAGCCGGCAGAAGCAGCAGCCGCTGCGTCGATTCCAGTGTCGTACAGGACAAATCCCAACGACAACAGCGGCCTGGTGCCTGTTCCGGAGCTGAATTTGGACACCTTGACTGCTGCCAACCAGGGCGCAGGGGCCCTCACATCGCTTGTGATGGCTGCCAAGCTCTTCAGTCCCCGCACTGATGCAGCCACGGATGCCACACAGGCTGCCCCCGCTGATGCAATGGCTCGCAGGGTGAGTGATGCGTCAGCCGCCGCCACAGGCACAGCAGCAAGCTCCCCCAGAGACTTCAATGACGTCGTATCTGTGGGCCAAGGAACTTCCAGCGCTCGCAGCGAGGCACAGGCAGTGCTGGCCGAACTCGGTGTACGCCCCAGCGCTCTGTCTAGCTCCCAGCTGCTCTCCACTGCAGGATCATCGGCCAGTGGCCGCACCCCCCTGCCCCCTATCCGGCACTCTGCTCGGGGGAAGGGGTTGGCCAAGGAGGGCTTTGTGGCGGACGTCACCAGCGACGAGCGGGAAGCCCGCTTTGAAGCCTCTTTGCGTGCTGAGCTTGCGGGCGGGGGGCGCACTGGGCGTACCGACGGCGGCGTGTATACCAGCACACACCGCACAGCTGCAGACTTCACACAACGCACCATGTCCGGCCGCAGTGGTCGCAGTAATGCGGATGCTGGGGAGCTTGAGGAGTACCTGGCAGAGCTTAACCCGGAACACACTGTGGGTGGGGAGTGGCAAGCCGCTCGCGACAACAGCACTGTCTCAGAAGGGACAAGTGCGGGGCGTGATTCATCTGAGACTTCTGTGCGTCCAGCCCAAGTGGTGCCCCCCCCTGCTGGAAGTGTTGCCCTGAACATGGGGGACATGGGGGGGGGCTCTGCCGCTGCCCCGTCCACACTGGGCGGTGATGAGCTATTGGCTTCAGCCAGCGTGGTGGCCCCGGAGCTGGCTGCCGGCACAGCGGTTGGTGGCTGGCGCCGGGCACCCTCGGGTGCAGAGGGCGACGGCGCCCACGGCAACGCTGTGGGCATTGCCCATGATGCCCCGGCTCCCCCCGCTGCTGCCTCCGCCAGCTGGGCAGAGCAGGACCTTGACGACGACGACATGAGTGTTCCAGAGTCCCCCGCCGCGCTGCCGTCAAGCGTCCCGCATCCTGGAAGTGCTGGCACCCAGGCCAGCCCCGATACAGATGCTGCTTCCACAGGCAGCTCCACGAGCTCCGTCATGGGCAAGTCCAAGGTGCACCCTGTCCCGCCTCGCCAGGCTGTGGTGTCCTTCCCGCCGGGAAGCAAAGCTGCCAGCACCGGCTCCCAGCCCCCGCAGCGCAAGCGGCCGCACAACGCCGACAAGATCTTGAAGCAGCAGTCCAGGAGCACAACCGCCATTGTGCGAGCCCAACAGGGGCGGGCATCCCACAGCCTGGCGGTTGCACCCAAGAAGGCAACGGGTGCGGGTGCAGGCGCGCTTGCCAAGCTGCGCAAGGTGGCCAAAGGGGCCAGCGCCGCCAAGGCGTTTGAAGCCAAGGATGCTGGCGTCGCCAAGAAACGCAAGGCTGACTGGTCCCAGCTGTGTCTGTACCGCGCCCCCAAGGGTGCATCTCGGGCTGCCCATGTGGTGGAGTCCGTGTTCGTGCAAGAGCAGAGCAAGGTGTGGCGTCGCTTTGCATTTGTGTCCGTCGTTGGCGCACTGGTGGCGGCTGTCCTATTTCTGCTGTACGACACCATCCGCCTGGTGTCGGAAGATGACAGATTCAGGAACGAGATCTGGCCGCGCCTCGCCATCGTGCGATACGGCGTGCTGGTGCCGGTGCTGCTGATTTACTTGGGGTTCTCCTTCACCAAGGTGTATCGGAACAACCACGACGTGGCACAGATGTCCACCGCGGTGACGCTCCTGTTGGTGGGGGGGTGCATCATCGCCACCAATGTGCTCGGCCGTAATCCTGGCTACGGCGTGCTGGCCCTTTTCATTGTGTACTCCCTGAACATTTCGCTGGTGGCGTACCTGTGGCGCGTGCTGCTGTTCTCTCTGCTTGTTGTGGTGTACACCGTCACCATTGCTCTGTCTGGCAGCCAGGTGGACATTCCCATCGACACCGTGAAGGTGTCCACGGACTTCATTTACCTGCTGGTGTTCTTCTTCGGGCAAGCACTCCCCGTGTTCGCCGCAGAATACCACCTGCGACACAACTTCCTGCGACGCATCCAGCTGCGGCGAGCCCGCGCTGCGCTGCACAAGGAGCAGGAGCGCTCCAGCCAGCTGCTGAGCAACCTGCTGCCCCCCACCATCGTGTCACAGCTCAAGAACGGCCGCGAGCTGATTGCTGACTTCTACCCAGAAGCCACAGTGCTGTTCACAGACCTGCGGGGTTTCACAGCGTTTTCCTCCACCGTCACCCCTGCCCAGTTGGTCGCCTTCCTGAATGTGCTCTTTTCGACGTTTGACCGCATTTCCACCAAGTTCGGCGTTCACAAGGTGGAGCTCATCGGTGACGCGTACTTCGGGGTCACAGGCGTCCCCGGCGCCGCAGCAGACCAGTCTGAGCGAGCCGCCAACATGGGCCTGGAGATGCTCATGCATATGCCAGCCATGCGCAGTGTGGCGGGCAGTGACATCAAAATGCGCGTGGGCCTGCACACGGGCCCCGTGATTGCTGGCGTGGTGGGCCGGAAGGACCCCCGGTACCACTTGTTCGGGGAGACGGTGGATGTTGCCATGGGTATGGAAAGCAGCGGCATCCCTGATCGCATCCAGGTCAGCCAGGCTGCGTTTAAGCGACTGATGAGGCGGCAGTACCTGCGCACCATCAGGTACTTGCGCACTCTAGCAGTCATTGCTGAAATCCGAGCCTATGCTGACAGTCGGGCCACAGGCGGCAATTCTGAAGAGGCCGTCCCCACAGGAAGCAGCCATGCAGTGCAGCTAGTGCAGTCCGCTGTCAACCGCAATGAGGACGGTATCCAAGCCCTAGAGGGCGACGAGCAGTTGGTGCCTGGCAGGCCCTCGCTGGTGCTGAGCCAGTCAATGCACAGAGAGGAGTCACAATCCACTTCGCTGCCATCGCAACTGGCCAGCCCTGTGCCGAACCTGGATTTGAGTGATGGGCGAATCCGTGCACGCAGCAGCTACGCACTTGAGGACAGTGAGGACCACAGCAGTGTGCTCAAGGCAGCAGGCGGGTACTTCCGCAAGGGCTCTGACGAGCTGCGCGTCCCAACCCGTTCCAACCTGCCCCTGCAGTCCCCAGATATTGTGCTGGATCTGCCCAAGGACTTGTTGGCCTGGATGTACTTTGCCCAGCCCCTGGCCCACGAGGAGCGAACCCACACACCTGTGTCCGACGACGAAGCGAACATCCGCCAGGGGGCACACACAGACATCACGCAGGTGTGGAGCCAAAAAACCGGCAACTTCTTGGGGTTTGACATTGAAGGCAGCTCTGTGCTCACATGCTCGAAGCACCCATTGCTGCTGCACACGCTGAATGATGCTGCTGAGTCTGAGTCAGTGCTTCAGACCATCGCCAAGAACGAGCTGCCATCCCTGGAGGCACCTTCGCCTGATGCGGCGCTGCAGGCAGCAGGAACCATGGCGGCCGGGAAAATCATTCGGCCTAAACGAGACAAGTACGATGACTCTTCGTGGCTGGTTGCATCCAAAGCTGAGAGTGTCCACAGTGTAGCGCACGTTGCAGATTTGCTGGCTGGCAGGCTGGACGCGGCGTCCCTGGTCGCCACCACTCGAATGGAAGTGCGGGATGAAATCGCATTCTCGGCAGCAGCGTCTTCAAAGGCCGAGCATTCCCTTTCGCCGCCTGTCACGGCGCACCTTGCACTGGTCGCGGGCCTCAAAGATTTTCAGGATCCGTCGTCTTTCTTGCAGAGGGCGTTCTTCGGCAGTGGCGGTGGCTTCTTCGCATTTGCCTACCGCGGCACGCAAACAATCAAGGGCGTCGGTGACGAACACACCTACATGCTGACAAGAGCTTTGCCATGTGGCTTGGATGATTCCAAGCTGTCTAGTCCATAGACTGATGATAATCCAACGTTTCTTTGTTTTCAGAATATCGTGCTCGCGTCGCTTGCATGGCGCTCGTCGAAGAAAACCACACCCTCTGCAACCACCAAGATACGCGTGAGGGCCTCCAGCTCAGCGTGCATGGATCTGCACTCCGTGAGCTGCTCAGCCGCAGTCTGTGAGCCGTACGCAGAGAGCTTTTCGTGGCTGTGGTTCTGAATTGCCAGCAGACAGGCTTCAACAGGAGTGAAGGCTACTCCAGGGGGGAAGCTGAGCATAGCCTGGGCCGTGAAGAGTACCAGTGGCGACTTGAATCGCATTGGATCTGAGCGGTACAAACAAAGCGAAAGTGGCGTGTGAGCTTCTTGCAGGGACATGTCCCCCTGGTCCAAGTCAGCATCATACACTTGAAGCGACGCAGGTGCTGCTTGCACTTCCGAACCGTGGCCCTCCATACAGATTATTGCAGGGATGTCCCCCCTTCGAAACAGTCTTGTTGTGCTGGCCGAGACCAGCGTGTTCAAGTGCATGAAATGGAACGTGTTGTGAGCTCCAACACTGCCTGCTGCGGGGCCGGACTTGAGCGGCCCAACAAAAGTGCGATTTGGAAAACCACCAGTTGGCCAGCCTTTCCACCATGTTGGATCATCCATGTTGTTTGCTACCTCGCCACTTTTTTGGGAGGCTGCCGTTCGGAAAGAGAGGAAGCTGTACGCAGCTTCCAACGCCCAGACCACAGGACGCTGCCCGGTCGATGCTACAAGTCCACCAATTGTCTGTCGCGTGTGCACCAGTGTCTCCAGTGTGCTATTGACACGCTTTCTCGTCTCCTCAGCTGGGTCTTCCAGGCTTTTCTTCCAATCAAATGAGCTTGAACCGCTGCCTAGCCCTGCAACGCTGCACCTCTTAGTCAACACCAGCTGGTTGTCTGCAAGCTGGCGGAATGAAACACACGGAAACAGGGAAGGAGAGAACGTGCGAGGTGCAAAAGTACTGTATGGGAGAGGCTGGCCCTGTGAGCCTTTGCCCGGTCCTTGAAATGCACAATTCAAGAGCATTGCGCCAGACTGCTGTGGTTGTTCCCACTCAGAGCTGTCTGAGCTGCACATCCATTTAGAACCAGCCTCCAAGAAAATTGCAGAATCGTGCACATTCAGAGCCTTGGTGCGTGTCCTACTTTGGATTTTGTCTGTTCTGTGGCAAGCGTAAGCTCCTTCCCCAGCCAAAAAAACTGCTGAAACAAGATCGGGGAATCCGAGGGGAGAGCCAAGAGCTGAAACTGCACATGAAACCGAGAGGCCCGTCATTGCTTCAAAGGCTCTCGAAAATTCAGCTGTGCTTTTGTGCACGAGGTCAAAGCGATGAAATCGCGCAGAGCCCTGTTTGACATCATGTCCTAAACCCTGACTTGGCGACAAAACAATGACATCTGACCAGCCTTCTTCCAAAATCTCTTGGCCGGAGCTCAACATGTGCTTTACTGAGGTGTCCGCATACTTAGATGTATTTACCATTCCCATGCCGACATAATTTGTTCTCCTAAAAGGAGCAGCAGCAGCTGTTGCAAAGATAACGTCTGCAAGCGCTACAGCTGACCTGGTACTCATAAACCCTCCGCCTGACCAATACCCATCAGTCAATGAATGAATGTCATTTGCAAATTCTTGCTGCCAATGCAACCAAGCCCTGCTACTGGCAGCAATTAAAACCTGCTGCCAGCTGACGACGAGCAGGGCAAGTGCGTGAAACTTCATGCTGAAGGGCTGGATGAAAGGCTGTTAGGGCCTTGTGTCAAATCTGCATTTAACGAGAATGTGTGTCATGGTGCAGCTGCATACACATAGTGTGCTTTTGCTACCCCCCTGGAGCTGAGCTGTCGCTTGAGCTTGGCTCTGTATGGGTCAAAGCTAAATCGCTCGTTGACTTCTTGGGGGGGGTTGTAGAGCACGACAGCTGCCCTCAGTGGCACAAAAGCAAGTACCCAGGTAAAGAGTACACCTACTTTTATGCATGTGCGCGAGGCGTGCGTGTTTTCCTGTCCTGCTGTGGTGACTTTCTATGCGCCAGGCTGCGTTTCGCAATCGTTTTGCTTTCGCAGCCCCGAAAAGCGACAACCACAAGCGTGCCAAGTACCATCGGCCGCCCTGTGGCTGGAACTTGTGGCCATCAAGTACACTCTTTGCTCCCTTTGAGGTTTAACTGAATCAGCACGGGAAGCCAGATGCGCCATAACTCTCAGGCACTGACTCTTTTGCAACTCAATTACTTCCTGCTGGCCCCCTCAGAGTGTCCCGTGTGCGGGCCCCTTGCTGAACGAGGACCTCCAAAATACCAGTGGACCTTTGTCGCTTGCCTAGTGAGATTCCTGCAGCAAGCTAGTATTTTTCTTTGCTCACCATGCAGCGAAGGATAGCACCACATGCTGTTGACA
>Ga0307982_1000737_pt1 | contig 26124 bp, 12 predicted proteins | sample OrgLakmetagen989_FD_201847 | JGI IMG/M metagenome (GOLD analysis project Ga0307982, IMG submission 201847) | Saline water microbial communities from Organic Lake, Antarctica - #989 | ecosystem: Environmental > Aquatic > Non-marine Saline and Alkaline > Saline | place: Antarctica: Organic Lake...
TGGAAGCGCTGCGTGTGGCGGAAGAAGAGGCCGCTAAGGCACGGTCTATTGCACTGAAGCAGGCAGTCGGGAGTGTCGGAAAGGTGAAGCCCGTGTAAATTCATTCGTCTGCATGTTTGCCGCTGGGCGCCCCCCTGCTGCTGTCAGAGCATGCCACCGCAGCCACGAAGCCCACCAAGCGACCCACTGCAGCCTGCAATTCAAGCGCCCGCATGCAGGCGGGCAGCTCCCGAAGCAGCTTTGCTTCGGCCAGGACTCGACGCATCGGTTCGCAGTGGCTGGCATGCTGGGGTGTAGGATGTGCGTCTGCCCCCCCCGAGGCACCAGCACACTGCAATTCACAGCACCATTCTTCATGCGTATAGCCTGCGGTAACTGATGCTTGGGTGGGAAACCACGGTGAATCCCTCAGTACGTATGCCGCCGCTGGGGGGGGGGCGTCACCTGCAGGGCCCAGTGCTTCAGCCGCGGCAGCCGGCAACTGGGCTGCAACTGCTGCAGTGGCAGGCCGTGCAGCCCCGCCTTGCTGTTCAGCTTGGACACACACTGGTGAGTGCAGTTGATGGAACCGTGCCACATGTTGGTACCCCCTCCAAATCAGCTGTACACCCTTCACCGGGCAGTGGCAGCTGCACGCCCCCCCCCGCCCCAGGGAGCCATACAGCCCCATGCCCATGGGAAGGCTTGAGACGAATGACTTGAACGACGTAATCATAGGAGTCACATGTAAGTTGCAGCCAGCAATCAGCTCTAGGGCGCTGCAGGCTTCCTTGGCCGAGTTGACGTCATGCACCAAGGGCACAGCACCCACAGAGGCGGCGGCGGCGGAGGGTGCCACTTCACGAGCAGCCAGCCATTGCTGCACAAGTGCAGGCTGTATATTTACAACGGGGGGGTGGATGCCAACTTCCCTGCAGCAGGTAGCGGCCAGCTTCAATGCAGCTGCGCAGGAGATCACGCCCGCTTGCAGGGCCAGCAAGGAAGCATCGACGTAAGAATCAAACACAAACACGCCCTGGGTAGCCAGGCTGTGGCGTGTTTGTAGTGCCGTAGCAGGCACTGCTGTGCTCGACTTCGGAACAATGTCGTGCATCAGAACAAGGGGGCCCCCGCTGCGGAGATACGCCCCCCCCTGCTCCGCATGCTCAGCTGCTAGCTGCCGTCCCACCATTGCATCCGCTTGCCCCGTGTCGCCAATCCACACCATCCGGCGTCCCGGCCACAGCTGCTTTAGACGCCGCAGGTGACGCAGCTTGTCGGAGGCCATGGCAGCGTGCCGCAGTGACGGCAGCGCCGGACCGCTCATCAGCGTGTACGCCGCCACGCTTCGCTCCTCCAGGGTGCTGCGGGTGGAGGACCGCAGCAGTGATGGGCGCGCTGTCACAAAGCCAAGCGTTCCGCTTGGCACGCCCTGCAGGGCTTCGGGGAGCTCGCCGTGGGGTGGGTGCGTGGCGTCCGCACCGCCCGACCGCATACATTCCAACAAAGAGAGCACCCCAGGATACAAGCGACAGCCTGGAAAACTTGTGTCAAACAAACTCGGGAACAGGGTGTCGTCAATGTCACACGAGACCACAGCCCGTCGTGCAACTTCGCCACGAGAGGCAGCTTGTGTGAATTCTCCTAGCAGCTGGCTTTGAGCAAGCAGTGGCATCCACTTGAAAACAATTTTGTACAGACGAACACTCGGATAGTTTGAATCCACAAAGTTCTGCACAAAATGCCAGCTGTTGAGTCAAACTGGCAACGAAGAATGAGGCGCACAATGCACTTACACGCAAGGTGTCTGCCTCGGAGGCAGAGCAGCCCTGAAAGAGGCGCAGGACTAAATGAGCGAAGTCTAGCGACCTTCTCAAAGAGTGGAAGATGCATGGAAGAGTTGTGATCAGCTTGCAGCGGTCAATGAGCCGAAGTGCTTTGCCGTCTGGAATCGCAGTGAGAAATAACCGAAGCAATTTCTCAAAGCTCTCCGCGTCACCAAATTTTGCCTGGAAAAGTGCGGGTGTATCTTTGAGTGGCACTTGATCTAGTTCAGCCCAAAAGCTTTCGCCCAGTACATGGTTGGGAACCCAGTATGCAGCAGTAGCCCTGCTGTGCTGTGAAACGTGGATTTGGCTTTCAGCAGCCTGCGAAACTTGATCGCTGCTGGGCGAGGGTCCTGACGTCCCACCATCCATATTTGAATGGGCTGCTGACAACACTGAATAGCAATTGAATGATAATTGCAGTCGAGATGGCCACTATATCTGCGCGCATGGTGCACCTGTATAGTCCCTGAGGGGGGTGGGCAGGGTCCATGCCCCCCTCTGTAGCAGGCTGGATCACACCTGGATGCCCCTTGCACTGCCACGTGTGCCCACTAGCGCTGGGCTGTAAGGGGGCCTCCGCCTCCACTTCTGCACTGCATGTGTATGTGCCGGCTGCAGCAGGCACGGCAGCTGGCCCCCTAAACCGTCGCGAAGAGTGCACAGCTGCTGCTTTGTGGGGGGGGTGCTATGCCATGCCTTGCCCAATCAGTGCTTCATGGCAGTGCGCTTGCAGCCAGCTGTTGCCTGCGCTGTTTCAAGAAAGGCGCCACCCGCTGCAAGGCCTCCAGGCGCACGATGACGTAGGGAGCTGCATCCACAAGCTCGGCCTCGCCAGGCACAAACAGCACGTCAGAGGGCTGCAGGAACTCCATGAGGTCCTCGAACTCGTCATTGCCGTCGAAGTCTTCCAGCAGCGCCGCCTGATGCATGGGAGCTCGGTATCTCTCAGCCTCCCAAGCGTGCAGGGCGTCAGCGACATTGTCGGGGACCCGCAGGCCGTCTTGCGCCATTTTGGGGTGCATGCGGCACTGCAGGAAGTGCACCACCTCTGCAGCAGTAAGCCCCATGTCCAGTGCAGCTCCCACTGATGCTTTTGTGAGTGTCCCGCTGACCAAGTTGGGCATGACCGCGTCCACCTTGACGAACACCCGCAGCAGATCCACCGCAAGGGGCGACGCAGTGTACACATACACCCGCATGTTGCGCTCCACCACGATGGCCATGTGTGCTGCCGACAGCGACAGGTCGGAAGACTTCTGCCCCGTGACAGCGGAGGCGGCGGTCGCGCGTCCCGCCACAAGCCGCATGGCCAGGGAGGTGGGCGTGAAGCTGCTGCCGTCGCCAGTGATGAACACAAGCCCGAACGCAGCCAAGTCGTGCAAAATGACGCGCTGTGTGTCGTCCAGTGAGCGGGTGCTGTACACTGACCCGGCAGAGCAGAACCCCATTTGGAACAGGAATGCGAGCACAGCTGCTGAGGTGACAGCTGACGATGCCTGTGTGGCGGAGCGCACATACTCCGCTACAAATGTCCACAGCTGCACTTGCAGATCGCTCAGCAGGAAAGAGTACCCCCGCTTGGTTATGTGCACAGTGCGACTCTTCATGATCTCCTTCAGTGTACCCAGGCGGGCGTTAGCTAGGGAGCCGCCTGCATCTGCGTCTGCCCCGGGGGGGGCGGCCGGTGTGGGCTCGCTTGACGCCCCAGAAGCGGGGCCTGTGGTGGATATGAGGCGTCCATACCCCTGTGATGACGTGTCGGGCTGGCCCGGGGCGAGCAGGCCCGTGGTCACCAGCACCGTGATGACCTGCGGAGGGGGGGGCTGCCCTGCCTCGGCACCCACCAGGTATGCCAGCATGGCCTCCCAGGTGGTGCGGGCGTGCTCTTCCGCCATGGCCGTGACAGTTGTGGTGACCGATGCTTCCACGGTGTGCGACTGGAACGGGGTGCCGCCAGGATGCGAGCGGTGGTGCTGCGAGGCAAAGGGGGTGAAGGGGGGTGTCTCCTCGAGACATGCAAGTGCTGACGCAGATGCCATACCTTCAGCGCAGCACGGATGCTGCGAGATAGCACAAAGGCTCTTGCCATTTGCACTTGGCCATCCACGCCCATTGCTTTGACTTCTTTCTTAGATCGCTTGACCAACTTGAGTGCTAACAGCTGCAATGGAGTTCACGAACTTGAGGGTTGGGCGACACCGAGCACAGACAACCACCCACATTACTCAAATGAGTATGAACTTCTGACTGCGTTTTCTCGTCTGCTTGGAACCAGTCAACAACAACACCCTGAGTGACGGGCGACTCAGGCAGCAAGAGCCGCATGACAATTCTGCGAGTGCACTTGCTGCCTGGGAGTGACTACGGTGCGGCAAAAGCGCGAATACATACAGACGACCCAGAGAGTTTAGACTCTGTACAACAGCCAGTGCTGCCCATTGGTTCGTGTACAGCTCTTCAAGCTCTGCAGGCTTCAGTCCCTGCAGGAAGGAAAAAAGCGTCTGCACTGCCATCTTGTGCCCAAGTGATGCCTGAGATTAATTGCTCTGTGTGGAAAGCAATCAGATATCTTGACAATCAAGTGATCATGAGAAGTTTAGAGGTTGCAAATTGCTTGCTCTGGACGTGAGCAAGCAGACTGCTGGTCAAGTTTTGGTGGAGCAATATCTCGAGTAGAATACCTGGAGGCGAAGAAATGATTTAGCACAATACACGTGTGCGCCAACCGGTGTTATTTTTTGTGTAGTGCTGCAATGCCCTCGAGTGCTTCGTTTGCTTCTCGCTGGCATTTGTTCAAGTGACTCAGGCCGCGTCCACGTGTACAAGTCGAATTGTGCACATGGCCCCCCTCTGCAAGGCGCAGCCGAGACTCAACCCGAGCAAGCTCATGGCTTCCCTGCCTAGCGGCACACCATGCAGCAACGCAAGGCATGTGCTGCAACCTGTGTGGGCCCCTCTCTGTTCGCGGGTGGCAAAACATGCTCCAATGGGGAGAGTGCTGCACATCCAAGGTGCTCAGACTTGTGCGCGAGAGCGCCGCAGCAGAGTGAAGAGGCAACTTGTGCATTGAGTACTACCGTGGGTCATACAGTGCACAGTGTGGCATGGGAGGCAGCTTTGCTGCCTACAGCGCCACAGCAGCAGCCACTAGCGCCGACACATCAGGTGTGCCCAGGCCAGTCGTGGCGTCCCACCCAGCTGTGGCGTAGAAGCCAGTCTTGCAGCACAGCGTCTCCGTGCACAGGTTGTTGCCTTCAGTGATGTCGTTGAAAGCAGCGGGGTGCTCCGCGGCGATCTTGTACAGGGAGGGGTTGGCAAAGCCCAGCTTGGACTTGCCTGCCTTCACGCGAGCGCTGTTCACAATGGACATGATGCCAGCGAAGACAGGGCAAGAGGCAGATGTACCGTCCACGGCAGACACCTGTCCTTCTAGCTCAATGTAGTAGTTGTGCCCCAGGGCAGCGACGTCAGGGTACGCGCGCCCAGCGGAGTTGAAGTCGCTGGCGGCGGGGGTGGCTCCAGCCTTTGCCAAGTAAGCCTTCACCACAGCGTCTTGGTAGGATGGACGGGTAGAGTACACAGAGAAGCCTCCGCCGGAGGTGATCAGGGCGCCCTCAGCGTTGGAGCAGACGATCTCAGTGCCGCCGGTGGCGCACTGCAGCTGGCTCTGGCAGATGGGCTCCGTGGCACCAGTGGTGGTGGCAGAACCCTTCTTGAATTGCGTGGCTCCCACTGCAGTGATGTAGGGAGAGGCAGCAGGGAAAGCGGGGTTTGTCTTGTTGGCGAAGCAGAAGCCGTCGCTGCGACCGTGGGCGCCGCTGTCGCCAGAGGACGCCAGCATGGTGATTCCAGCCGCGCCGATCTTCTGGAAGTTGGCATTCACAGTGTCCACAAATGCCTTGGAGGAGCCGCCGTTCTGGCAGGGCTTGGCGCCTGACGCGATCTGGCACTGGTCGGCCTCAGACCACCCGTAGGACATCGACACGACATCAAAGCCCTTGTTGTCGGCAGCGAAGTCCTCAGAGAACTCGTACATCCAGCCGGCAGACGTGTAGTACCAGTTGGTCGCACCCTCACCGGTGGAGCCGATGTACTGCACATCCAAAGTTGACTCAGCTTGAGGTGGGTCCTGCTGGAAGGGACCGTAGTGCTTCTCAACATCGAAAGACTTCACGCCAGTGTTGGTCAAGAAACTGCTGAGATCAGAGCTGGAGAATGCAGTCAAACCTTGGAACTCAAAAGCGCCCTGGGTGATCTTCTCGGCAGTGTGGCTGCCCTTGTTGTACATCTTGGAAATTGTCTCAGGCACGACAGAGACGTCTGTGGCAGCCACCTTCAGCGCATGTGTGCGTCCATGGCGAGTTGGCTTGGGTAATTGGTTCAGGCCAGAAATGAACTTCACTTTGCCTGCGCGTGGGGAAATTTGTCAAGTTGTAAAAAATGTTGTTGGGTACTCCACCACGCCAACAACACAACTCCATTGCACTTACCCTCAAGCTCAGCAGGGAAGGTATACTCCCCCAAAACAGCATTGATCTTACGACCAGATGCGTTGTGGCTGTACTGGTTGACATCTGCCTTCAGCATGCTGCTGACAGCTGCTGCACTGCCGGAGCAGCGCAGGGAAGCTCCTGTGCGATGGATGGAGCAGTCGATGCCCTGGCTCTCAAAGTACGAGGAAACATCAGCCACAAGCGCAGGATCAGCTGCAGTCATGGCGTTGACGTCCTTGGGGTTCATGAACTTGCCGAACGAAGACCTGCACGTGATAGGGGTGCACGCCATTTGTTGAAGTCCGCCTGCACGGCACACTGCTTACGAGCCGGGGGTGGAAATTGCCCAGAATGCAGTCTCCAGCTTCTCAAGGTTGCGCATGGGAAGTGCTACGGAGAAGCTCAAGGTCTCGCTGGGAGCTGAGCGGCCAACCTTGGTCCAGCTGTGCCCATGAGGGGCGAGTGCGCTGGCGCACGCAAGCGCCGCCAGGGCGAGGAGGGTGCCGAAAGTCTTCATGACTGAATTGAATAGGAAAAGCAACAAATTCGTTAGCCTACGTCAAAAGAATTGAACTGCCTGCTGGCAGTTTCAGACAGATGCAGTCACTTCACACGAACCGAGAAAAGTAGGCCCCCCCTTCACCCCTTCCCCAGGCAATAGGATGTCAATCATGGTTGAGGCGACAGCGTTGAGCAGAGGTGCCCATTAGGTGAAAGTCTTGCCGCCAACCTCGGTGTATAAGACATGAGTTCGCACAAAGTCGCCAAGCAAATCTTCAAATGCCTGCAGCATTTCTCGGTGGTCATCACGTAGCAGGGATCCCAGGAATGCATCACGCTTCCAAAGCGGGACTTGAGGCCGACCAGTAGGCGTTGTTTTCCCACCAGAAACCATGTCATCCAAGTTCAAGTTTGCGGCCAATATCTTTTCGGCACACATCGTGGTGAGAATGTCCTGACGAGACTCTCCCAGTACCGGGGCAGATTGCTGCAGAGGTGAAGGAGCTGACGAAAGCCAAGCCTGGGTCCATTCAGATCGTTCTAACTGCTCGCTTAGAGCTGCTTGGCACTCCCTGTATAACTTTCCGCCCCCAACATGCGGAGCACCAGCCACGGCACGGGTGGCCCAAAATGCCTGCATGAGGTTGCCGCCCATGTAGATATCTTTACCGTACGTGTCACCAGGGCGGTTCTTGTAGATAGTGTGCATGGCCATTTCAAAAATGTACACCTCCCCTGTGTCAGAAAGGCCAACATCAGCAAAGCCCGAAACAAAGTGTCGGTTGCACAGCTGCTTTTCTACGACGCAATCTGCTTTCTTGAACTGATTTACATAAGTATATGCACTTGCCATTCTTGCGTCATGCAGGGATTGATTTGAGTTGATACCATCGCGCTCCATCGCCTCTGCATACTGCGGCAGCAAAGGGCCAGTATTTGCAAAAGCGTCAAATGCACCATTTAGGGAAGTGACCAGATACCTCTTGGTTAGAACAGCATTAGTGACGTGTTGGGCTTTGTGCTTCACAAAGCTCTCCATCATCTGCGCGTGACTTGCTTTCGTGTCCCAGCTTGCAGATGGATCAGCAGAACGGAAGAGGCCTTGCTTGGCAATATATACGCGTGGAGGGAACGTTCCAGCAACAAGGGCCCATGTGCGAAAATCTGTTTTGACGGCATGTGCTACAGCTCCACTTGGATCTTTGTACAAGAAAGGCTTCATCATGTATGCAGAAGCAAAACTGCGCTCCAGTTTTGTGTTTTTATCTTGGCCCGGTCTGGCCATGGCAGCAGGCCGATAAAAGGTTTTTTTGTTCTCAAAATCTTCAATAATAGAATCAAGAGGTGATATGCTGAGAACACCTGCTCCCAAGTAGCTTCCTTCGGTTTTGTGTGCCCAGAGTGGCCACTCTTCAATTAGCTCTGCATTCTTCATGGCAGCCTTTCCAAGATCAAGCTGAGCAGGCAAGGATACACATGGTGGTGCAACCCAGCCCCTTCCAAGCACCATCGTCCTCGACGAGATAGGGAGCACTTTGTTGGATTGAGTTTCAGCCCAACGCGCGAATTTGGCGGCAATCTCTTGCGCATTTTCACACAGTTTCAGCTTTGAATGAAGTGTCCGCAGCATTCTGTGGCCTTCTTCCCTTGTTGGTAGCTTTACATTCGGGTTCTTGCGCGTGGACATGAGGGCCTCGAGGTCTATCCCAGGAGTTGTTTTCAAAGGGCTCGTTGCCTCTTCAAAGCTTCTGAACCACTGCGGGTATGCATAATGAAATCTGGTGTTCCAATACTGAACTTCCCCATCATACTTTTTGCATGGATAGGGGTAGATTCGCAGAATAAGATCTGCTTTGCTTGGGTCTGAGCTTTGCCCATACCCCAAGTGAGCGTAGGCTGACTGCTGAATATACCTCAGGTGGGTTTGTTCGCATGAAGAGACGTAAGCCAGGGGCCTTGCTTTATGGTCAACGGCAAAATACTCCTCAAGTGCAGCGTGTGTACTCGAGCCCTTAAAGTTGGGTTGTTTCCAAATGTATCCCTGAGGCTCAAAACGGCTTGAAAACGCAGCAGGGTCCTGAGCGTAAATTGTGCCAAAACTGGTTGCCACAGACAAAAGTAATGCAGTAATCTACAATACAATTAATCCGGAAGCATTTATTTGCACACCGCCGATGATTCTCTTACTCGAGCCATTTTAGGCGGAAGAATTGCTCCTCGTCGTATAATATTTATTGACAATCTTGCTGCACAGCTAGAAAGTAATTGACCCCAGCAAAATTCGAAACGTATGTGTGAGCACTAACCTTGCAGCCTCCGTGGTGCCCAGGAAAGTATGCCCAAGCACTTCTTTGACCAAGCTGTCGGACAATGCTGCTGTACCCATAGATTTGCATTTGACCAGTACTTTGCATGAGTAAGAACTCTTGATAAAGTGAGTTTGCATTGTTCTCCAATCTAAGCACGAGGTGAGATTTCAGCTCGATAGGCCCCTTTCGCATCATTTGAAGCGCCCAGCCCAGTGCGCACCTTGCCACCACGGGACCAGGATGCGCGAGTCACTTGCTCTCGTCTAGTTTGGATTGCCACGTAATCAGCACAGTCCATGTTATGTGCACGTAGTTGCAAGTTGTGTGCGCATTTCGCAGAGACCCCCTGAGTGGACATCTGTTCATAGGTGTTGCGGGGGGGGCGGCACGCTCACGTACGCTCGGGACCTCTCTCTGTCACCTTTATAGCCATGCATACAGAGTATCACACCAAGTGGGAAAATTCGAAGGACCTGTCCCAGAACGCCCCGAACTGAAACGAATATACCATTGAACCTGTGGTTATCACTTGTTGCAGGCCTACGTTTGTTTGAAATCGCAGTGCATCGCCTGAGTGCGAGTGGCTCGGTTCAAAAAATATCTTCTATCGAGATGGCGGCTGCCCCACACAGCATTTCAGTTCCCATCTTGCAAAGTGACAGCTGCGTCCTTCTAAACTGCCCAAATTACGAGAAGCGTATTTTGGTCGAGGGCGTCATCAAATACTTCGGAGGCTGCATCTATGATGCTCAGCTCGACGCTAGAACTTCTTCTCACGAGGCGCCGACAATGCTGTTTTGCTGCGGACGGCCGAAATCTACGCCTTCAGACCTGAAGGAACTGCTACTCAAGATCCCACCGTTATCTGCGTGCATCGTTTTTGAATCGTGGCTGTACAGTTCAATTCGTGCAGGGCGTGCCCTAGACACGGAGGGCTTCTCCTGCATTCATTTAGTCCCTGGCCCTCAGCGTGGCTGCTTTGCACGCCGCTTCCAAGGCAGTGCCCCCCACAGTGCACTACTTGGAATCGACAGACGCCTTCCAGAACTGCCAGTGCTATCCCTGCCGCCATCTGGTGGTTCCAGCGATAGTGCCTCGCACCGCGTTCCCGGCCATGCAGCTATGGGCCATGTGGCATTCAGGCGCCCAGTGGCTGCTCAGCAGGCTGCCACCGGTCCAGCCCTGGCTGGCTGCGTGTTTGCAGTGTCGGGTTTCACTGCATCCACACACCCCAGCCGCGCCCAAGTTGTGGACGTGCTGCTGTCCGCTGGCGCTTGCGTGCTGTCCATAGCCTACTCCCACCTCATCTCGCACCTCCTCGTGTACGTGCCCTGTCCAGCAGTGGCCATCGGAGGAGACGGCCTAGTGAGCCACAAGCTGCCCTCACAAGGGGATGCAGGTGCATGCGCAGCTTTAGAGCACGCAGGCACGCTGGGAACCCTTGTGCCCATAGCCCGGGCAGATGCAGCGTCAGCCCCCCCCCAGCACCCCGCTGCACTTGCCGAGGCCGAGGAGGCTGAGCGCTGGTACCGAGAGCTGAAGTTGCTGAATGCAGATTCGCCGCAGGTGTATGCAGTGACCCCGTTGTCCTCTGCCCGAAGCAGTGTGGCAGTCCCCACGCAACTGGACGACGCGCCCTCTGGCCTGGAGGCCGGCTTGGGGAGCATGAAGGCCGCCAACGCCGACACAGCTGCGCGGGGCATAGTTGCACAGGCCGGATTGCAGCCAATTCAGTCACTGGAGACTTCAAGCGGCTTTGTGCTGGAGGCTGTGGTTGGGCGTGTTGCCACACCCGACGTTCTGGCCGAGGTTCAGACCGAGCCACTGGATGCACCCAACTGGATATGGCGCAAGTCCATGAGCGGATGCGCGCGTGCTTACCTAGCCAGCACTGCAGGAGCAGCTGTGGTGACTGGGGAGTGGCTTGCCAACAGTCTCAGTGCAGGCAGGCCGCTGAATGACGGCGCGGGGGTGCTGTCTCAGCTTGGGAGCGGGGCCCCCCTGCCGTGCCTGCATGAAGTCATCACCGCAGCGCGCATCATGCAGGTGGCAGACGAGGCTGACATGGTGCGGCCTGCGGACACTGATGAGTTATACTTCTTGCTGTGTGCATTGCGACAGGCTAACGGTTGGCTGCACCCGTCTGCTCCGTGGCAGCAGGCAGCCTCAGCCCCAGCCCAGCCCCCCTCCGAAACCCTATTCGCAATGACCACGGGGTACAAAGCTGCTGAGGACTCCACTGCCATGACTCCTCTGGGCTGTGCCTCCGCGCAGGCAGCCAGCCAGCAGTCTGTTGCAGTTGCCCTCAGCGCCTGGGGCGGGGTGTCTGTCCTTGCTGCAGCCGAGCATCTTTCAGTGCCCGCCTCCGGCAGGCCCAAACATGCCTTCGATAGCCGGTGCCGCATGCTTGTTGTGTGGGGCCTGGCCCGCGTTGAAAAGCTGTGCGCCACACTTGCATGCGGCGGCTGGGTGCTATGGCCCTCCGTGCATGTCCTCCCACCAGGAGGCGCCAAGTCTGCAGCAGTTGAAAACAAGCATGCCGAGTTGGCAGCACATGAGGTATGCATTGCATCAAGCAGTAGTCGACAATTTGGAAAAGTGTTTGCTGGTGCCCCCAGGGCGTGGAGGCTGCACGGATTGCCGGTGTTCCGAGACTGGGTGTTCCTCCTGCTGAAGCCTGCCGCTGCAGCCAAAGCCGCACAAGGCCCGCCACTGGATATGCTGCACCGTGTGCTCTTGGCAGGTGGTGCTCAAGTGCACGTTATTGGACAGCTTGGGGATGTGCAGCTGTCAACACCAGTGTTGCCCAGTGCTTCAGTGGCGCCCGCAGAGGGGGCTGCAGCTGTTTCTGCAGCAGCAGCAGCTGATGAGCCCAGCCAAAAGTGGCCAGCTGGGCGCATCCTGCAGCCGCATGTTGTTGTCATTGTGACTGCAAACGAGTCCAGCTTCGACCCGTTTGCCCAGTCAGTGCTTGCTGCAGCAGCGGCAGCCCCGGGCGCAGCCGGGCGAACAGCAGTGGCTGGGCGGGGCTGGCCCCTGGACTACCTCACACAAGAAGTGCTGCCGGCATTCATGCAGCTGTCGCCTGCTGCTTGAGCACAGTCAGGACTTGTCTGCATTTGTTGCACTCCACACCCGCAGGTCGCTGCAGATGGACGCTATGGCTGTCGCAAAGCCAGGCGCGTCGCTGCGACGCACCGCTGTGAGGCTTGCCTCTGCAACAGTGTTCAGCTGCTGCATGTGATCAGCTTGAAGCCAGGCCATGTCAGCTAGCACCCTTTGAATGCATCTCAGCGCCTCATCGGCTGGGCTTTCAGCTGCTTGTAGCAGCTCCCACAGGCTTTGTTGCAGTTCATCAGTCAGCAAGGCAGCCTGTCGCTGCAGCTGCAGCCCCATGATGAGCTGCAGCAGCTCCGGCAGAACCTGTGCGCGCATATCTGGCAGCGAGAAGGCGCGGTGCTGGGCTTGCAGGCTATGTAGTGTCACCAGATGCAGCCGCACCAGCGCAGGGGGGGTGCTGGACTGGGTCATGGAGCTCTGCAGTGCCTGCAGGATGCCTTGCACTTGCCCAGCAGCCTCAGGCGAACGGAACTGCCCCCCCTTGACGATGCTGTGTGCAAGCCCACGCCAGTGGGTGACAATGTGCCGCCGCAGCATTAAGTGCAGCGCTGGCGACAGGTCCATTTGTACCTCAGCGCTGGCATCTGTGCCTGCAGCCGCACCCGCCAAATGCCCCAGCTCAACGAGCGACAGCAAGCCAGACTGCAGCACAGCTTCGTTCACCAACGTGATCATGGTCTGCGAGTGCCCATCCTTGCCTGGCACCACAGCAGCACATTCACCAAACAACCGCAGGAAGTATAGCAGCACTTTGGTGGCAGAGTGGGAGCCGGCACCTGCGCCGGGTGCAGACATGGTGCGGCCACGGCCAACAGAGCGCGAGGGGACCAGTAAGCCCAGTCGAAGTGCCTGCACAATGGGTGTAGCCACAGTATGCACGATGGTGCCCGGCATGTCGCTGTCTACGCACCCGAGGTACTTCACCACAGACCGGATGAAACGCATTGCGCTGCTTGCGGTGTTCAAGCAGGTCACTGCGATGCTGGAGGGGGCCTCCGGGGCAGGGCTGCGTGCATGTCGACGCGCCATGAGCGCTGCAGAAGTGGACGGCGACAGGAACACCGGCACTGCGCGTAACAGAATGTGCACAACGGGCATGAATAAATCCCGTAGCCGTGCACGCGCATCACCGCTCCCCTGCGCACCGCCCAAGGCACGGACCACTGCACTGAGGATGATGCACGTGCGCTTCAGCTGTGCTGGGAGGGACCTGTCGGCCGCCACTGCAGCTTGTATAGCTGCACTGTCAGCTGTGCCCTGCGCGCCTGCCAGTTTTGACAGCGGGGATGTGTAGGCTGACAGCACCCCCCGAATGGCCCCATTCTGAGAATCGCCCATGTCGGAGGACGATGACGATGTGTGGAAAAGCAGCGTGCAGACAGCTGCCAGCAGGTGTGCTTGCGCTTCCGTAGGCAGCGCTGCAGTGATGTCGGCAAGGCCAGATACGAAGGCGCACATGAGAGGGAGCTCGCTGCACAGGGTGACAAACAGCCGACTACGTTGCCCCAAAGCAGAGAACAAGGCAACAGCAGACGCAATGGTAGAGTCTGCTGGGGGGGACACGGCGCCCCTGGTGTCCACAGCGGAAAACACAAGCGTCGTGATGTCGGTTAGCACACCTGTGGCGGTGTCAGCCGAGAGACTCTCGCCTGCGTGTGACTGCCCAGGCAGGTGGGCGTCCAGCCACGGCAGCATGCCCAGCAAGCACGTGAAGCATGCCCGTTGCAGACGGTGCAGCAGATGCATGGGGAGAGTGGACACTTGGCTTCCCTGGGCTCGGCTACTGTGTGCAGATCGCTTCTTCAGAGTTGCACCCACAGCGGCGCCCAGTGAAGCGGTCAGCATGAGAACCTCGCCAGCAGACTGCTGCACCCCCGGCGAAGCTTGCATGTGCACATCAGTCCACACATGCGCCAGCGCAGCCATCAAGGCACACAGGGTGGCTGTATCATACACCGCCCATTGCGCATGCTCCTCGCTCCCGACGTGGCTGCCGTCCACTGCAGCCTTGGCCACGGGGGCAACCTCCCGCAGCTGCAGCAGCACAGCCTGTACCAGCGACGCAGTAACATTGGGCAAGCGGCCTATGCGGCCAAGCAGTGCCAGGCACTGCGTCAAGTACCCGTCCAATTCAGTGCCAGCTGCACTGGACCCCGGCGCAGCTGCAGACGAGCCAAACACCTGCTGCAGGATGCTCTGCACTTCCTCATGGCCAATACTGTGGCTGCCGCTTGCTGAGCCCGGGCGCTCCCCCCCTGCACCTGGCCCAGAGCCTGCCTGGGCACAGCCTTCCTCCAAGTCGTCCTCCTCTTGCAGAAGGGAGCCAAACACGGCGGCAGCACCAAACGCGCCGCCACCGCCGCTGCCTATCGCACGCAAGTCCTGCGCGTAGCCCCCCCCAGCAGAAGAGCGCTTGGTGGGCGTGTTGAACCCTGACCCCGACCCCCGCATTCCCATGCGCACGCTGCCGGAGGTGGCCACGGTGGACACAGAGCCAGCCAAGGAGGCGGCGTCGTCGGGGCTATCCCCCCCATCGCCGTCCTCAAGCATGCTCAGCATGTCGCCGTTGCACGAGAAGCGCACACCGTCGAAGAGTTTGTTGGCCAGGGACTCCATCGCTTGCATATACAGCTGGCTGGAGGCGGACACCTGCTGCTCGCTGCCCAGCTCCGCAAGCAGCCTCTCAATCAACGTGTTCCAGCCTGCAACACACGACAGATAGCCGTCTTGGCTGAACGTTGCTGTGTCTGCCAGAGCCACCGTCATGCCAAAGAAAGCAGACACAAATTCAGTCATGTTGAAGTTGGGCATGGCTTCAAACCTGCCGGCGTGGTGCTGCACAAACGTGCCCACAAACTCCGCAAACTTGCCCGACACCTCCTCGGGCAGGGTTGACATGATGTTTTGGTTTGCGCCGCCTGCACTGGGCAGCAGCATGTGCTCCACCCCCCGCAGCATGTGGGAGGCGATCTCCCCGAACAGCGCCCCAAACTCCGGGGGCACCCGTGGGGTGCGCACCATGTCAATGATGCAGTTCACCGCAGCCAGCGTGGCGTCCGTTTGCAGCCGCGAGGAGTGTGATGCTCGCAGCCCCGCTGACACCAGGGCCAGCACAGTGTTCAGGCCGGCGATGGACACGTGCAGCCCAAGGCCCCACTCTGAGAGGATGCTGGACAGCACACCAACTGAGCGTGCAGCCAACTTGTAGTTGACACTGGTGGCATCAGTATTTCCGCTGAAGAATCCAGCTGGTGGGCGCTGTGCTTGACCGTGTCCCCCCGGGCTGGTGGCCTCTGCTGAAGCAGGTGTGGCTGGGGCCACACCTGAAAAAGCACCCTCAGCTGCAGCTTGCATTGTGCTGCACACTGCAGCAGTCATGGCCACCAACGAGGCTGACAACCCTTTGTACACTGCTTTTGCTTGAGCTCCTGCCAGGAGCCCGTCCATCACGATTCGAGGGGGGGTGCCAGTCACCTCATCCACCAGTGTGCTCACCGTGGCGAGCCCCACTGCAACAGCTGTGGGGTTGCCCGATGCCTGCAACAGCTGCTGGGTGGTCTGGATCAGCTCACCACCCTGGGCCTGCCAGTCTAAACAGGCTGCTCGCACTGCAAGCGTGATGAGCTTGCGGGTGACAAATGCGGCATACTCCTCGGCATGGGTCAGGAGGCAGCGCTGCCACAGAAACTGGGTGAGCTCAATTCGTGAGGCAGCACTCAAATACTGTACACGTGCACAGGGTGTGTACTTGCGCCGTGCAACTCGGAAAATGAGGGAAAACTGACCTGCCACTGCTTGGGTAAGATGCTGAGCAGTGTGTTGGCGGCGAAGAAACACAAGTAAGCATCAGTCCTGCACTTCAAGGCACGATGCGGCACGGCAAAACAGTCTAACACAATAATGATCGCACGTTGTTTGGAGAATCTCAATGCAGGTTGGCCAACCCTTCTCGTGGAAGCGAAACTCATACAGTTGCTTCTCTGAAGAAAAAGCGACACAAGCTCAGGGCGCTTCTCGTGCAATGAACGGGTTCTGCGCACCTATCCCTTTACGTGTTGATTTGTCTATTGAATTCCCATAGTACAGTCGCAAGACCCGCTGCAGCTCTTGCAGCAGCGGGTTTCCAACGCCACCCTGGAACTGCATGACAGCGCTGAGGACTGAGTCCAGCTTGGCCGTATCTGTGGGGGTTGGAAAAACTTCAGCACCTGCCAATGCCAGTGAAATACCAAGCAGATATATTCTCCAAGCTTAGATGTGTCCAGCTTTGGCAACTTGAGCGTAGCGCACCCCCTTGTTGTAAGGTCCTGTACTTGCGGAAATTGCTTCACACCGTCATCTGCTGACCATGGAAGGCATGGGCCTAGAGGACGAGCTGTCGGAGATGTATCGATGGGCTATAACTGTTGGATTTGGTTCTATTAGAGTGAGTCAGTGATTCCAAGCTGGTTCGGGGCTGCTGTGCCTGGCTCAAATTGAAACGTGGCAAAGTCCTCCAACGGAAGCTCGCAACGCATCCTCACGTTTTGTGCACAGCCTTGGACTTCTGACTTCTTCAACCGATTCCCTCAAATTCCTAAATACCCGGACTGGTCGGTCGCGGAGAAAAGCATTTTCACTAACTTGCTGTTTTATCGAGCAAACTACATCGCTATGGTCATCCTGGCTTTTACTGTTGCAATGTACGAGCATGAAAAGGCCGCTCGTGCTGGCCATTTTCACAACATCATGTGCAGGTTCTGGAACCCACTTTTGTTGTTTGGGCTTATCTTGTGTGTCGTTGTGTCTCTTGTCATTTTGAAGCTGCCAGTTCGCGCTTTGCCGCCGCCGGTGCAGCGGTACGCAATGCACGTGCGCAGCGTGCAGCAGCGCCTCGGTGCTGCTGCGCTGGTATCCTTGCTTCTGCTTGCACTCATGGGCTGCGTAACGGCTCTGATTTGGGTGATGTTGGGCACTCTGGTTTGTACGTGCTCGCAGCGTGCTTGGGCGCTAGTTACTACACGAAGTCACCAACCTGTTCTTGCAGTTGTTCTTGCTCACGCCGCGCTGCGCCCTGTCAAGCGCACCGCTGAAATGCATGAAATGCTTGCGCGTTTGAACGTCAAGTGGTCCTCCCCGGATGGGGTGGCAGGCCAGCCAACTTCTGATATTGAGGGTGGCAGTGCCCAGCGCGACTCTGGGGCAGAAGCACACACAGGCGACGTGAGACAACGCTCTGCATCAGGGAGTGGGCACAATATGGTTCCGTCCGGCACGCCTGTTGCACTGAAGGGAAAGGTTGGCTCCGGCGCGGTGCAGGGGGGGGTGCCGGTGAATGCAGCCTCGCTGCCGCGTCCAGGTGGCAAGCACGCAGACGGCGTGCATCGCCGTGCAGGAGCAGCCATGAAGAGCGATTAAGTTGGGCGAGTGGAAATAATGTATTGCTACCTGGTATACGCTTTGGCTACACGCCATGGCTAGCACAAGTGCAGGGGTGCTTCAAAAACTGGGGCACCCCGCAGGCCCGGCTCAAGAGCGACTGGCAAGTTCCTGCAAAGACAAGTTCTTTGTTTTACACATGCTGCATTACTCTTGGGTAGTATTCTGTGTCTAGTGGCTGTTGCAGGTAGTTCTGAAAGTTCTGGCGACACCCAAAGACTGAGCAGTGCTGCAAATCAAGCTTCTGTCTGAGCTCGGGCTACCGGCTACCACTGGCCATGGCTGCAGCTGAGGTGCCCGTAAGGGATCTCTTCACAGCTTTGGCGAATAGCGACCAGGATGCCAAGCTGTCTGCGTTGCGGAGCTTGGGGGTCTTGGCTGGCACTTCACGTGGGCTGGCCAGGCTAATCGCAGATAGTACATCGCTTCCAAGAATGTGCTTCTTTGTCACCGGGCTTTGTGAAAGCAGCATATCACCATCTAAGGAGGTTGTTTCCCTGTCGCTGTCAATTCTGTGGCAGCTTCTGCACGCTGATGGTGAGAATGACGCCACCGAGGTGCTCCTCTCCCAGCTCTCACCGTTTCGCTGATTGTGCAGAAGAAACGAATACGGCAGTAGTCTCAGCTGAGTGTGGATCCAGGCCAGTATTCATGTTGCTGAAAAGTGTTGAGACTGATGTTGGGGTCGCAATACCTGCCTTTCATATTCTGAAGCGCCTCGACAAACTGGGTAAGCTGTGCTCCAACGGTAGTGCTCCTGCGGCCCTGGGTACTCCCCCTCCCTCACAGAAAAAGGTACAGCAATGGCTGCACGGCTCGAAGGCATCATTGAACTCCTGGTTGAATGCCTACAGCTACAGCCAGCTCCCGATTCTGTGCGCATCGAGCTGTACAGTGCCTCCCTGGCTGCCCTTGCAGCATACTGCAGGACCAGTGACAACAACCTGCGCATCGTAGCCCGCAAGCACGGCCTTGAGCTGCTAGGCCCAATGTTGAACTTTGCATGCTCAATGCAAGGCAGCATCTCTGCGAGTGACACAGTCAAGCTGCATTGCAGGAAGCTCGCCGCGGCGGCTCTACTGATGGGCACGTATGCCTTCAAGAATGCAGCCTACGTCGCCGTGCTGCTGGAGGACAACGCATTCGCCACACAAGTAGTGCACGCAGCAGCTGTCTTCCTCGCGGCCCCCATTGTGACGAAGACCTCCATCGCACTGCTGTGCACCCTGGCAGGCAAGGGCGCTGCTCGCGTGCTGTGGAGCAAGCAGGCCCCCCACTTGCTGTGGAAGGCAGTCACACTGTACTCCAGTGCGGATGGCATGGATACACCTATATTGACGCTCCCAGGAGCAGCCATTGATGCGTCAGCCTCTCCTGAGAACGTCATTTGGGTGTCGCCCCCCACAGCCGCCCAGTCCAAAGCCGTCATGAAAAGCGCCACCGGCGCGCTGTGGGTGCTGCTGTCAGACCCACCAGATGACGTGCTGTACCTGTCCTCTCTTCCACCCCTCACACAGGACGTGTGCACGCCCATGGCAGCCAGGTACTCCTTGCCCAGTGCGCCCGCAACCCAGCTGCAAGCCCTGGAGCCCAGGAATGCCCAGCTGTTTTCGCCGGCAACTTTCTCTCGGTACCACCCTCAGACCCTGTCAAACCACGGGACGGAGCAGTGCACCCACCAGGTGGCTTTGCACCTGGGCGAGGGTGCGGTGTCGTCCCCACTGCCCCCCGGGCTGCTTATTACCTCCAGCATTGGCCCAGGTGGCGCCACACGGGGCCCAGCAGGGGTAAATATGAACGCTACCCGTGTGTGGGCGCTGCCAACGCAGTACCTGCACACCCTCCCCAGCTCCTTGGAAACTGCCCTTGCAAATGCAGCCACCGGTGCCAGCATGTGGGGGCGCCCGGCTGCACAGGCGGGCACCGTGGCCAACGTCGCTGCTCGTAGTGCGCTTCCGTGGTACCTGGCATTTCCAGGGGCATGGAAGATGCTGATTCTGCCTCATTTAACGGCACAGTCATCCCCACTGCCCGATACCGGCGCAGCGGCTGGGGGCGAGGCTGCAGGGAGCGCCGAAGCAGCCAATGCGCCGACACCCAGCAGCTACGTGTCTGGCGATAGCAGCCACGCCGTGCTGCAGGCAGCGCTGTCACTGGCAGCGGTAGCACATCCTCGCACCTTGTCTCCTGCTTGTAATCTTGGTCCTGGGGCACGGCCCTTTCCAGAGGCTGATGCAGCGTTCGTGAGCAGGGCAAGTGCGCTGCTCAGCGAAGCAGCAGGTGCAGCCGTTGGACAGCTACAGGGTCGTCCAAGGGCGGACAAGACCTCCGGCAGCCTACTGGGCAGTGAGGGCGATGTGGGCACTGAGGCAGCCTCCCCCCGCTCCGAGAGCAGCTTCACTCTGCCCAGCATCCAAGTGGGCGGCAACAGTCCGTCTGTGCCATCTGTGACTGCCTCAGTGGGCATGCCTTACGAGGCCTCCCCGGCGGCCCCCCTGTCTGCCCCACTGACCATCAGCACTGCCGCCATTGGTCACGAGCCGCAAGCAGGCAGCGCCTCGGTGCCCACTAGCCCCCTAGTGAGCAGTATAAGGGGGGTGCAGCGCCTGCGCTCAGACCGCAGCGGTGCTGCGCTGGTCACAATGGGGGCCTTGAAGCTGGCCCCCTCTGTGTCCACAGCTTTGTCCCCAGCGGGGCGGGCTGGCGATGCAGCTGCCTCAGCTCAATCCCGCCCATCCACGGCAGGCACTGACGGACCCGTCCTGTGCATCCCACAGGCACAGCTACCTGTGCCCGAAGCGCTGCCTTACAACGGCAATGCTGAATTGTGGGCCCATGTTCCGCACTGGTTCCCCGAGCTGCAACTGGCGGCTGTGTCGGATGTAGCACAGCGCATGGGGCCTCCTGAGGCAGACACCCAGGCAGCTGCAAACGATGCGCCTGTACTGTCCCACATGGATGTGCTGCGTGTGCATTTCCCCCACATTGCGCCGGAGGGGTGGGTGCCCCCCCCTGGCCTGGAGGGGCTGCATCCCCCCGCTTGGGCGTGGTACGCCGCACAAGACCCCAGCCATCGAGCGGTGCTGCTACCAGCACTACCTGCACTTGCATCGGATGCAGGCATGTCTGCACTGCAGGCGTGTCCCCTAGCTGCACCAGTTTCATCGGTGCCCGTGCATTCAACTCGCCCCACGGCGTTCCCCGCCGCCGAGGCGCAGCCCAACCACCCCCCCCACTTGTTCATCACACCCACAGGCATCGTAGCCACCCGTGCATGGGTAATCCCAGCTTCCTGCCTGCCCTCTGTGCTGCAGGCTGCCCCCACAGCCCCCCTTGCTCTTGAGCACATGGTGTCGGTGGCCCTGGAGCAGCGGCAGTCCATTGCGCAGAAGCTCGTCCTGCAGGCAGTGGCCCGTATCGTGCGCGATATGGGCTTAGTGGGGTCTGCTTCTGATGTCGCCCTGCGGCGGGCCACAAATGCTAGGTCCCTGGTGTACAACGTGTACTCGGAAAGCACTGGGGTCGGCGCCTGCACAGTGCAGGGGGTGCAGCAAGGCCTGCCGTTTGCAGTGCCCAGCGCGCACTGGGCTGGCGTGTGTGCTGCATACGCTACGCAAATCTACGATACAGAGCTGGGGGGGGAGGTGTCCCCCCCTTTACCCCTTTCGCAGCTTGCAGTGCCTCTGTTGAAGGGTGCCGCCCAGCGCAAAAGCAAGCTCAAGAAGAAAAGCTCCAAGGCAAAGCCAAAGCCCTCCAAACGCACATCTGGGGCAAAGTCTGCGGGGGACGATTCGGGGCTGGAGAACGCTTCTGCCGCCGCCGAGGAGGAGGAGGAGGGTGAGGGTGACGGGGAGGAGCGCGAGACGACCGCCGCGGAGGACGACGACGACGTGGCCTCCATGGCGTCAGACGACGATATGGCAGTGGACGAAGAGGATGTGCAGGACCGAGAGGACGCAGACGATGATGGCGCTGTGGTTGCGACGCCAGACGCCCTGCGCCGTGCATCTAGGACGCCAGGGGCGTCCCCTGTGGCGAGCCCCTTGCCGCTCCAAGGCGGGGGACTGGAACTCTCTGCCTCTATGGAAGGGGATGGCAACCCTGGCAACTTGTCGCCTGGGGGGGAGCTTCGCGCTGCTGCGCTGCAAGACACGGATGAGGACACTCTAGCCAGAGCCATGGCCCTGCAGGTGGACTTAACGGGGCCAGACATGTTGGGTCAGAGCGGCATTTCAGCAGAACCTGGGGCAGTGGATGGTGCCGACGTCCCAGCCCTGGCCTTCGAAAGCCGCTTTGAAAGCGGCAACTTGCGCTGTGCAGCACGGGTTGGCCCGCGGGAGTACGAGCTTGTTCTGGAACCAGACACGAACACATGCAGACACACACAGTGGTTTTATTTTGCTACCAGTGGCATGCAGTGCGCCGCAGATCATAGCGTTTTGTGGGGCACAGCTGCCCCAGGCCCCGAGTACGTGTTCCACCTGGTGAACTTGGAGAAGACAGACTCCAGCTACAACCACGGCATGCGACCAGTGGTGTTTTTTGTGAAAGACGGCGAGGAGCAAAGTGAGATGTGGGATCTGTGGGCGAACCATGAGGGGGGGGGGGTGGTACCCCCCCCCTCCGCACTGCAGGAGTACACCGTGCTGCACAGCCAGCGTCGGCTGTGGCTGCCGCCGATCCCAGGCTGCGGCTGGCGCCGTGCAGGTGGGGGCATCGTGTACTACCAGAACCACTACAGCAAAGTGAAGCAGATGCCACTGCTCAGCCGTGCCGAGGTGCAGTCTGCGGTGGAGGGGGGGGGTGCAGAGGGCGCGGAGGAGCAGCAGGATGACGAAGACGAGGAGGGGGACAGCGACGGGGCAGAGGGACCCAGCACTAGTGCAGACGGCGCAGCACCTGTGTCGCGCCTGTACTCTGAGACGTTCCGCGTGGTGTTCCCGCCAGGAACAAAGGCTGCCTTCTTCGCATACTGCTTCCCGTACACGTACACAGACCTTGGCTTGGACGTGCAGCGATGGCAATGGCGGGCACAGCGCGTCTCACAGGGTGCGTATGTCGGCATCACGGACTTCGCCCATCCCAAGGACTCGTGGAGCTGTCGCGATGCTGGGGAGGAGGCCAACGCCCCGGCAAGCGCTGCTGAGCTGCACGCTAGACAGGATGGCGACAACGAGCTGTGTGCCTACAAGCACGCGGGAAGGCATACGGCAGCAGACATGCACCGCACCTTGCCGCAGCCAGCTGCGGCGACACTGGGAGCCCTGCGCCCTGAGGGCTCCCTCTTTTCCAGTGGCATCATGGTGCGCTCGGTGCTGTGCCACTCAATTGCGGGGAATGCACTGCCGCTGCTGACCATCACGGACTTCAAGCAGCCAGTATTGCCTGTGCTGCCGTCCCCCGCAGCCCCCCTGCCGCTGTCCAACGTGCCCCTGCATGCGCGGCCCACCATCGTGCTGTCGGCCAGGGTACACCCGGGGGAAACCAACGCCAGCTGGATGATCCGGGGCGCGCTGGACGTGCTGACGTCCTCCGCGCCGATTGCCCAGCAAGCTCGGGGCCGGGCTGTGTGGAAGGTCGTGCCGTTTTTGAACCCGGATGGCGTGCTGAACGGACACCACCGCACCAACCTGGCAGGGGTAGATTTGAATCGGCACTGGAGCACACCAACACCAGCAGTAGCGCCCACGGTGTGGCACTTGAAGCGGCTGCTGCACGCTGTCCAGCGTCGTGGCCGGCTGGTGCTGTACTGTGACTTCCACGGACACAGCCGCCGCAAGAATGTCTTCACGTTTGGGTGCGAGGTCACTGTTGCATCAGCAGGCCCGGCCGCAGCCAAGGAGGCGGAAGGCTGGTCAGCCTGGGTGCAAAAGATGTTTCCAGCACTGCTGGCTGCGCGTGCTGATGACTTTGCCATGAAGAACTGCAGCTTCAAGGTGCAGAAAAGCAAGGCCAACTGTGCCAGGGTGGCTGCGTGGCGGGACACGCCTGTGGTGAACTCTTTCACCATTGAAGCCAGCTTTGCCGGGGCAGATGAAGGCGCCAACGAGGGGGTACATTTTTCCACCCGCAACTTCGAAGAGATGGGGCACCATTTTGTGGCATCCCTGACCGACTTGATGCACTTTTACAACACGGTTCCCACGGCAGGAGCTACTGCTGGTGTTGCACCTGCGATGCCCATCGCGCCCCACGCACTGGAGGCACTGCTATCCTTGCCCGCCGACACCGCACGTGCTGCAGCGCAGGCAGCAGCCGCAGTGGGCGTGCGTAGTGTCCCGGCCTGTGTCCAGCGACTGCCGCGGCTGGAGCAGCCGGAGGCGCTGCTCGGCAGCATGCTGCGGCAAAGCGGCGTGCCTGTCGCAGGCTTGGCTGCCATTGGCTTGTGCCCCCCACCCCCAAAGTGCGCAGATCTGTCCGCTGCAGATGCTGCAGCGCAGGCCCTCCTGGAGCTGCATGGGCCCCACAGCAGCACCTGGCCGTACGTCCTGCCTGTACAAGCTGGGCAGGAAGCCAGTGAGCACTGTGATTCTGTGAATGATGTGCTATCTACGTCCCTAGCCGGGTATGCCGAGACCAGCTCCGGCGAGGTCCCCTTCCCCTGGAACTTGGCACTGGACCCCTTGAGGAGGGTGCCGCCAGCCGCCGTGGCGCAGCTCATGCAGGCTATCAAGGCTGCCCCTAAGCGCCGCCAAGCGCCACTTTCCACAGTGCTGGGCGCGGCTACTGCCCAGTCGTCTGGGGGCCCCGTTCGCAGCTTGCCCCCCAAGGCGCCCACTGCCCCCTCAGGGGGGGACCGCACTCCAGGGAGCTCACGGCGCCGCCCCAGCTTGGGGCAATCCCGCAGCGCCATCAATTTGCGATCACTATCGCTGTCTATGGGCTCTAGTGGCACCCCGCGCGCAGCTGCAGATGACTTGAGCAGTGGGGGCCTGGGGTGGGTGCAGGACTTGACGGCTGCCGGAGGAAGCCGAGTGCCAATGGTGGCACCAGTGGCTCGAGCAGCTGGTGTGGCAGCTGCCTTAGCAAAAGCTGTTGCAGCAGCTGCCAAGAAGGGTCCCCGCAAGCGGGCGGGCGCAGGGAAAAAGCGCGGCTCGGCCAAAGCTCCTCGAGGGGGCAAGTCAGCCCGGGGAGGCTCCAAGAAAAAAGCCCCCATCAGGCGCAAAAAGAAAGCTGCTTAAATCTCATAATGAATGTCAAAAGGCAACCTCTCTGCAGAAGCTCTCCAGTCTTTTCCTCAGAGTATGGAATTCCTGCCGGACAGAAGCTTCTTCAGGTTGTTTGTCGTATATCAGCAGTAACGATGCCGCGGGGAATCAAGAAGCAGCATCTCCCTCAAAAGATATGCATAACATGTAACAAGCCATTCACTTGGAGAAAGAAATGGGAACAAGGTGAAGCCTCAAGTGCACCCCCACTCCATGATACGTCACACATACGTGCGTGTGCAGTGTGGGATAGCGTGCAGTACTGCAGCCAGCGCTGCAAGACAGCTGGCAGAAAATCACAAGTTGGTCGCACTTCAGTAGCAACAGCTTCAGCAGCCGCTGCTGTGTCCGCAATACAGCAAGCTGCTTGTCTCCATACACCGCATGAGCCCCAAGCGACCCTGGCTCGCTGCGTGGACGATGCGGCAGAAGCGCGCTAAGAATATACATGATCGGCAACCAATGCTGCTACATCGGGTAGACCCAAGCTTGCAGCCTCCGTGGAGACCTGCTCTGTGCGCAAAGAGCGCTTCGTCACTTTCAGCCTGGGGTGGGCCTTGCCGGCCGCCGACCCCAGTCGGTTTACTGCTGAGTCACTGGGGGCCGCGGCCTGCCAAGCACACAGCACTAGGGACTCGCAGGTGATTGGGTGAAGCTGCATAGCCTGCACACGGTTCAGGCAGCCTGCCAGTAGATGCTGCAGGCTCCCCCTCGCCGCTGCAGGCAGCTGCAAACAGGCGGTGCTGGCGGCGAGGCACACCGCCATGGGATGGGAACTGGGTGGCAGCGTGCTGATATGCCCCTTCAGGCTTTCCATACATGCTGGCGCATTCAGAATGTCGGTTTCTGGCTTCTGCTGCAGCCAATCTAGCCACCGAAACCACTGTTGCACGCCTGTCAGCTCCGCCGTGCCCCGCTGCTCCCAAGCTGCATCCATGAGGGACTTCGCAATGCGCTGCGTCACTAGCGGTACGAAGGCCATGTACAGCAGGCAGCGGCGCAGCTTGCGCCGGGCGTCCATGGCCCGCTCTGGGCGCCGCTGGCTGGAAGCGGTAGCCTGCACACGCAGCAGCTGCTGCATCACGTGCAATGGCGAGATGACCCCTTGCTGGCTGGCCCATAAAATGGACACCATACCTTCACCAGCAAGCTCTTGTGAAAGGGATTGCTGGTGCCACTGGCTTTCTGGGAGGGGGGGCACAGCGTCACTGTCGCTCCCCCCACTGCTGCAGTACGTGCGCACCGCACTGCCCAGCTGGCGCTCAAC
>Ga0307982_1000739_pt1 | contig 26089 bp, 28 predicted proteins | sample OrgLakmetagen989_FD_201847 | JGI IMG/M metagenome (GOLD analysis project Ga0307982, IMG submission 201847) | Saline water microbial communities from Organic Lake, Antarctica - #989 | ecosystem: Environmental > Aquatic > Non-marine Saline and Alkaline > Saline | place: Antarctica: Organic Lake...
CCTTTGCTAGAGCTATCTGAAAGATTAGCATAGAACATAGCTGATTTTCCATCATCAGATACAATATATGAGTAATCAGTTCCAGATGGAGACTCTGGTATGGTTGGTAGATATCCAGCAGTTACTAGTTTTGTCATTGCATCATTGTATTCAGTTGTACCTTCTGAATGAAGTGTTCCATTTGAACTTGAGCTAGCAAAAGATGGAGTTGAGAAGTTGTTATCAAGACGATATAGCTCAATAGCTTTTTCAACTTCCTTGGCTTCTGATATTTTATGAGTGTCTTGTGATTTTTCACGAGCGCTAGATAGACTAGATAAAATAATTGAAGAAAGGAGACCAATGATAGCAATTACTACAAGGAGTTCTATTAGAGTGAAGGCTTTGTTATTTTTATTCATGAATATAGTATATCAAACTTACTCTAGTCCTTCATTATACTTATCAACGGCTTCTACAATGTCATCAATGTCTCCTAACATTGCAGCATCAATCTTGTGCCATGATTCTTTTACTCTATGATCTGTAATCCTATTTTGAGGGTAATTATATGTTCTAATCTTTTCTGATCTATTTCCTGTTCCTACTTGATCTTTTCTTTCTGATGCATACTTAGCATCTTCTTTCTCTTTCAGCATTTCTTCAATTTTCATAGAAAGAATTGAAAGTGCTTTTTCCCTATTCTTTTGTTGAGATCTTTCTGCGGTCGACCTAACTGACATTCCTGTTGGTTTATGAATTAGTCTAACAGCTGTCTCTACCTTATTAACATTTTGACCTCCTGCTCCTCCTGAACGAGAAAGCTCCATATCTAAATCAGCTGGATTAATTTCAAATGTGAACTTCTTTCGAACTGGCAATACAGCAACAGTAGCTGTTGAAGTATGAATTCTACCTTGTTTCTCAGTAGCTGGAATTCTTTGGACACGATGTATGCCTGTTTCGTACCTTAGAGTCTTATATACACCTCTACCCTTAATCTCAAAAGATGCTTCCTTATATCCCCCAGCTGTTGTCATTGATTCATCAAGCTTGTTCACTATCCAACCTTTCTTTTCAGAAAATCTTGAATACATTTCTGCTAATTGAAAAGCAAATAGAGATGCTTCGTCTCCTCCAGCTCCAGCACGGACTTCTAAAATTATCTCATTTGGGAATTTTTCTTCTTCAATCTCACTCTCTAATATTCCATCCATTTGAGTAATTATATCTTGCTGTTGTTTTCTTAATTTTTTAATTTCTTCTTCTGCAAGAACTTTCATCTCTTCATCGGTAGCCATTTCAAGTGATTCATCTATCTCTGACTGTAGGCGATCATACTCAACAACATAGAATTCTGTTTTTGGATTTTCTTTATATTTTTGTATATCAATGTTTTCCATAAAATTGTAGGTAAAACAAAAAACACCTAAAAGGTGTCTTTGTTAACTTAAGTTACTTCTTTGAAGCAGCTTGACGAGCCTTGAACTTTTCAACACGACCTGCAGCATCAATAGTCTTTTCTTTTCCAGTATAGAAAGGATGACATTGTGAACAAATTTCTACATCTATGTCTTTTGCTGTAGTATTTACATCAAAAGATGCTCCACATGCACATGTTGCTTTAATAGTATTTATTTCTGGATGTATATCTTTTTTCATATGTAGAAGAATATTAACAGAATTAAGGTTTTTTGCAAGGATTATTTTAAACTTTTATCTATACAATTACACTCCTACCTTTCTGCCTCTTCAAGGAAGTCTATCTGACTTTGGAATTCTTGCACATGTCTCATTACAGATGTTCCATATCCTTGGCCTGCAGAATTAGCCCAGTTTCCTCCTGCATAATATTTAGCAGCAGCAGTATGTTCTGCAGTATATCCACCTGATGATGCTCCATTATCTTTCAATAGAAGAGACATAGCAGTAAAGGCATGACTTGGAGTCCAAGGATTAGCTACTTTCACCCCATGTGTTTCTGCAACTCTTTTATCATACATTTTCCAGGTTGCAGGAATAAATTGTGTTGGCCCCATAGCTCCACCCCAAGTTAGAGAGTTAAGTGGACATGATAAAGGAGTATCATTTGGATCAAGGCCTAGCTCTTTAGTAATCTCCAAAAAGATAGTTTGGTCATCTCTCCACGAATTATCATTTGGACCAGGCATTATGCTATGCCATTTTTTATGATCTGGATCCCCTGCTCTATTACATGTTCCCACATTATTACCAAAATCAGATTCTTGTTTTAAGATAGCAAGAATTAGTGCAGGCCTAACTCCTGTAGCTCTTGAGGCAATATTTGCATAATTTAAAGCTTGTCCAAAAGAGATACCTTTCTCACTATTGGCAAGTGAAAACAATGCATCACGAATTGCTGAAGCCTGTTGTTTCTTTTCTTGTATTATTTGTTCATATGTTCTTTCTGTACTTTTGTTTACAGCCAACAACTGATCCTTACTACTTTTCTTTTGGTCAACAGTATTTTTTGCAGATTGAATCTCTACTCTTGTATCAACTTCTTCATTCTTTTTTACACTAAGAACTTCTTTCTCCTCTATTATCTCTCCTTTGAAATTATTAAGATCATCTGTTAATAAATCTAAAGAATTATTAATCGTATGATATGCATCAACATCTACAAAAAAATCTGACAGATTATCATTTGAAAGCAGAACTTCTGCAAGTGTGTAGTCATCAATATAACTAGTTCTTAGAATAAGTCTTGATATTGAATCCTTGCTTCTATTTATTCTATTCTCTAAACCTTGTAGTGCTTCTTCCTTTTTACTAATATCCCCACTTAATCTATTAATTATAATATTCTTTTCCTTAATAGATAGCTCTGCCTTATATATCTCTCCATCTAAAATATTTATATCTCTTTCAATAGAAGCACTTTTTTGCTTTGTTACATTTAAATTTTCTTCTATAATTTTTTGTTCTTTTTCTATCCTTTCAAGCTCAGACTTTAATTCTTTTTCCCTTAGCTCTTTAACTTCTGGATCATTAGGATCAACATAAGAATAAACAGAAGGAGTTATTATTGATATAACACAAATAACTACAAATATTTTCTTTAGGGCCTTTATCATTTCTCTATTATACACTATTTATTATACCTATCTAGAACCTCACTAAGGTTTTCATTTGGGTGGACAAGAATTGGTTCTTCTTGAGTTGGGATATCTATATAATATGGTTGATTAGGTTGAAAGCTACTACTAAAAACTTTTCCTTCAGTAAAAAATAATACAGACAAAAAAATAAATATTAATGAAATTACCACAAATATGCTAGCTACTGCATTTTTATTTTTCAACCATCCTTTTTCCAAAACCCAAGAAACTAATTCAGATTCATCATGGTTAATAATAGATAGTTTCCTTTTTCTAGGATTATAATTTTCATCTTCAAATCTAACTTTTTTCATGTAATATTATTATAGCAAAAAAATCTGTTTATAACAGACTTTTTATACATACATTATTCTTCTTTTGGTGTTTCTTCAGAATTCTCTTCCTTCTTCTCTCCCTCAACTTCAATATCATCAATACTTGGCGCTTCCTCTGGAATCTCTTCTTCCTTAGCTTCAACGATTGAGATAATTGTCTCATCATCATTTGCAAGTATTTCTACACCTTCAATGGCAGGAATATCTGAAGCATCTATCTTACCTCCTATTTCTAGTGAAGAAATATCGATATCGATATGTTGTGGAAGATCTCTTGGCATAGATTCGATTTCAATTTCTTGAAGTGTTTTAATAACAACTCCTCCTGCTTTTTCTCCTGGCGCCTCTCCGATAAATGTAAGTGGTACGTGAACTGTAATTTTCTTTCCTCTTTCAATTGCATATAGATCAACATGCCTTATATCTCCATTAACTGGATCAAATTGCATATCATGAACTAGAACATCATGTGAATCATCTCCTTCTTTAGCTACAATAATTGAAGATTCTCCTGTTTCTTTCCAAACTCTAAGTAATTCTGCTGCATCAATTGATATAGGTAATGAATCTACTTTAGGTCCGTATAAAACCCCTGGAACTATTCCATCTGCTTGTAATTGTTTTGTGGATACCTTTGTATCTCTTTTTATTATTGAAAGTGTAAACATAGTGGGACATATTATACATATAATAGATAAAAATACAACTCTACTCTGCCATATGGTCTTTTATATATTCTTTAGTACCTCCAACCTTCTTTCCTGGATTAAATATATTTTCTGGATCAAATATATTCTTTGTCTTTTGAAATATTTGATATACGTTAATACCAAACATATCAACAACATATGGAGTACGGATTATTCCATCATTGTGTTCGGCAGTAATAGTTCCACCATATTTAATAATTATTTCATAAATCTTATCAGAAACATCTAATATTTTAGACTTCTCAGCAGGATCACTTAAATCCATAAGTGGAATAATGTGTAGATTTCCACTTCCTGCATGCCCTGCAATATTAACGTTTATTCCATATTGTTTTAGAACGCTAATAATTTGTGGAAGAACTTCTGGAAGATGTTTTGGCAAAACACACACATCTTCAATAAATGGAGCTGTCTTTTTAGTCTTTACAGACTTACGCAATAGAGCAAAACTTTCTCTTCTCATTGCCCAGTATTTTTCTGATTCTTCTTCTGTATCAACTACACGAGATAGAACTTTCATATTATCCATCGCCTCTTTTACCATTTTAGTCTTAAGAATAGCCTCTTCTTCCGTATCTTCTACTATTTCAACAAGAACAATTAGTTTTGGTAATCCCAACATTCTAATTCCCATTAGAACCTCTGGAAGGAACTTGATTGCAAAAGAAAAAAATGATTGTCCAAGATTTTTGGCAATCTGAGGCATGAATCTAATTCCTAGCTTAAGAGTTACATCATCAAAAGTCTCCATGCTCTCTGGTCCAACAGGTAAAAGCTTATTCACGATATCCGGAAGTCCTTGCCATTCTTTAAGAAATAGGACAACTAATCTCTTATGCTCTCTTGTTTTAATTAGTCTAACTTTAGCATCAGACATTATTCCTAGTGTTCCCTGACTTCCAACAAATAGCTGTGATAGGTCAAAGGTATCTTTTTCCTTATCATATACATTCCATAATTGATATCCTGATGAGTTCTTACTTGTTTTTGGTTTTGCATTCTTAATTACATCGTAATTTTCAGTAATTAAACTATACATCTTATTATATATCTCTCCTTCAAAATCTGTTTGAGATAATTTAACATCTAATTCTTCACGATTAAGTTTCTTAAATGTATACTGACTACCGTCTGATAGGTTCATTACTACCTCATTCACAAAATTATTAATCTGGCCATATCGCAATGTTTTCTCTCCTCCACAATTATTCATTATCATTCCTCCAAGAGCTGCAAGAGATTTAGATGCTGGATAGATTGGTAATGATATATGATTTGGCAATGTCTCTTTTTCAAAATCACGGAAAAATACTCCTGGCTCTACAGATGCCTCTAGTTTTTCTATATCCACGCTCTCAGCATTCATATACTTTGTGGTATCTAATATAATACCTTCTCCAATTGCTCCTCCTGTCATATCAGTTCCTGCTGCACGAGCAGTAATTGATAACCATGGGAATTCTAACTTATACTCTCTCACAAACATAATTACAATTTGTATATCAGCACTACTTTTAGGCCAAACTACAGCATGAGGAACAACCTTGAAAAGGCTAGCATCACGGCTATATTTTTCCAGAACCTCCTCACTGAACTCTAAATCCCCTTCAATTTCTGACCCTAATGTTTTAAGTAATTCAATATCTGTCATATTATATGTGGTTAAATAGTCTAAGCCTTGCCTCAACAACTCTCTCCACTTCATCAATACTATTCTTCATCAACTTATATGGAGCAATTTGATCTGGGTCTTCTAAAATTGCTTTCTTAACAGCATCCACAAATGCAATTCTAATTTCAGTATTGATATGAACACATGCCATTCCATTTTTAATTCCTTTTGTGAAATCTTCATCAACTAATCCTGATCCTCCATGTAATACTAATGGAACACCTGTTGCATCAGAAATTTCTTTCACCCTATTCTCATCTATTCTTGGATTGCTTTTTCCCTTTAGCATTCCATGCATGTTCCCTACTGCAGGAGCCAACATATCAACTCCGGTTTCTTTCACAAATCTCACAGCATCTTCAACTGAAGTCATGAATGATTCATCGGTAGCCACTCCCTCTGGAACTTCATCTACCATCTTTGATGATTGACCTATGTTTCCAAGTTCTGCTTCTACAAGGATATCTCTATCTTGTGACCTTGCATATTCAACACACTTTCTAGTTTCAATAATATTTTCTTCAAAAGATAATTTAACTCCATCAAATATTACAGAATCAAATCCTGCATCAATTGCCTCTTTTACACCTTCAAAAGTATATGTATGATCAGCATTTAGAAATATTGGATAATTGTATTGTTCTTTTAGTGACTTAACTAGAGCAACTGCTTCATGCACTCCTACAAACTTTCTTTCTCCTTCTGATAATCCAATAATAATTGGTAAGTCTAATTTACGAGCTGCATTAAAAATTCCATGTAAACCTTCTAAATTTGAAATATTAAAGTGCCCAACAGCTACTCCTTTTTCTTTTGCTTCATTTATATATTCTCTAAGTGTTTTATTCATACTATTTATTATATCAAATATAGAAATTGAGGCACCTATTGACAAATATCTAAATGGCTATACTATTTAAATAAGCTCAATCAGTAAGATATTGAGAAAACCAACAACCAATATAAGTACCATGAAAAAAATACTAACAACACTATTTGTAGCAGGATGCATGTCATCTTGCGCAACTATGCCTGATGGAACCTTTGCACATACAACAGACACTGGGCAAAAAATCCCGGCTACTACAGCCTATGGAGGAGCAATGCTCATGGGTGCTGCAAACGTTCTTAGCGTTTCGGCCATGCATGGATTTGCTGGAATACTCGCAAGATAGAATTAATATCCTTAATTCTAATAATCCCTTATCAACATTTTGTTGATAAGGGATTTTATATATTCCACAACTAAGTTCTGAATAAAAAATAAAATCTGATATAATAATTTAATGAATGAAAATAACAATGAACAATTAGATTTTTTAGCAGTTGGAGATATCGTAACAGATGCTTTTATAGAATTATCAAATGCACACATTAGTAATATAGATGGGAATAGAGAGTTGTGTATGAACTTCGGAGACAAACTACCATACAAAGATGTTGTAGTAGTTCCAGCAGTTGGAAATAGTCCAAATGCTGCTGTGTCAGCTCATAGACTAGGAATAAAAACAGCTCTTGCTACCAACCTTGGAGATGACAAATTTGGTATTGAGCAATTAGATCAATTGAAAACAGAAGGTATTGGGACAGATCATGTAACAGTACATGAAGGAGAAGATTCTAATTATCACTACGTACTTCGTCTTGGTGCTGAGAGAACAATTCTTGTAAAACATACAGAATTTGAATATTCATTTCCTGAGATGGAAGTTGGACCAAGATTTATCTACCTATCTTCTCTTGCAGAGAACTCACTTCCCTACCACCAGGAAATTGCAGAATTTCTGAAGAAACATCCAGAATCTAAATTAGTATTCCAACCAGGAACATTCCAAATGGAACTTGGAAAAGAAAAGCTGAAAGATCTGTATGAACTTTCATATATATTCTTCTGTAACAAAGAAGAAGCACAAAGAATTCTAGGAACAGATGAACAAGATATATCAAACCTGTTAAAGATGATGCGTGAAATTGGACCAGAGATTGCTGTAATTACAGATGGACCAAATGGAGCATATGTATATGATGGAGAGAAAGTTCTATGGGGAGGAATGTATCCAGATCCAGCAGAACCAGTAGACAGAACAGGGGCTGGTGATTCATTCGCAAGTACTTTTACTTCAGCTCTTATACTAGGAAAAAGTATTGAGGAAGCTCTAAAATGGGGACCAATTAATTCAATGTCAGTTGTGCAACACATTGGAGCTCAAGAAGGATTACTTACTAAGGACAAGCTAGAGGAATTTCTAGCAGAGGCACCAGAGGATTATGTGGTGAAGGAGATTTAAAAAGAAAAAAACCATCAATAAATAATTGATGGTTTTTTCTTACCTATGTGGATAATCCCCCATTTTTATCCACATTCTGATATAATATATATACTATGAAAGACGTATATTTTGATGATGAAAATACATACGGAAAAAAACCACGTAAACGAAGTCATGATAGTAATGGTGGCTTAGTTAACTATTTACTGAAAAAAGGTATTGTAAATACAAGATCAGGAGCAAATTTACTATTACTAATTGCAGTTTTTGCAATGGTAGGATTAACATCTTTTTTATGGAACAAGGATAAAGTATCTGCAGAATACATAACAGATGAATATGGAAAGGTATATCATATTGATGACTATGTTAAACAGATTGAAGAACAATCTATTAATCAAAGAAGTTAAAATTTAAATACTAACTTATGAAAAACACACATGATACAGAAAAGAAAAAATGTAAATTGATTAAAAATCATGTGTGTAAAGAGTCTTCTACAAAAAAAGCTTTTACGCTAATAGAATTACTTGTAGTGATTGCTATCATAGGACTACTTGCAGCAATTGTCCTAACCTCTCTAAACACAGCAAGAGAAAAAGCTAGAGATGCAAAGAAAGGTGTAATGGCAAAACAATGGATTACAGCTCTAGCATTAAACTATGATACTACTGGAACTTATCCTATTGACGCAACATTAGCATCATTTGTATATGCATGTTTAGGAGAAGATTATCCAGTCCTAGCTAATGCAGGAGGATATGATTGTGTACTTCTTGGAAATGAATCAAACACTATTAATAGTGCACTATCTGAAGAATACCCAGTACTTCCAATTACAGAGGAAAAGATGCCTACTGGAACATATGATTATAGAGGAATTGGATATGGAAGATGTGATAGATTTAATTGTGAAAATATAACCGGTGCAAACAAATATGAAATTAGATGGTACTTAGAAACAGATACAGATACTGGAAATTGCCCTATTGGAACTTGGGTTAATTCTCCAGATCCAGCTCCAGACTATTGTAGATATCAAAATACTGAATAAAAAAATAACACCTCAAGGAAAACCTTGAGGTGTTTTGATTTTAAAAGATAGATAAACCTATCTTTTCCGCCTTAGTACACAAACAAATCCTGATAATATAAGGAGAAATACTGAACTTGGTTCAGGCACTGCTGCTGCAGTATTATCTCCAAACATATAGAATCCTGCATCAGATAAACTATAGATCCCTGGGCCTTCTGGATGAATAGTCTGAAAATCTCCAGTCAAAGTCCATGATGAACCTACTGGAGCATAGATACCTGCAAAAGATACATTATTTGCAGTAATATCACTTATACCATCTCCATTAAGAGAAGCATTTATGATACTAAAACTATTATCTGGTAATTTTGATTCAAGTCCAATCCACAATGTGGTGTATGGACCAATACCTAAAGCGTTAGTGAGATTAGCAGAAGCACTTCCTGCAAATGTTCCATGAGTAGAACTAATAACATCTCCAAAACTCATAGTTATTGAAGTTGAAGTTGCAACTATCGTGAAAGACATTGTTAAGGTCTCTGCTACTATTGGAGATGCTCCATACTGTCTCCAATTCTCATAATCATTTGTAAGAGGTGCAATTGTACCACCGTTAGCGATACCAAATTCCTGTTCTGAAGAAGCCATCCGTAGTCTTCCATTCCACTCCCCATTACTACGGGCAGTGTCGAAAGTAGACTTATCTGAAATAACTGTAATTGCGGCTTGTGTACTTGAGAGAGTTGCTAATAGGAAAAATCCCAAAAAAGCGACTCTCTTGGCGAATATATTTTTTTTAATGTGCATTTTTTTATTTGGGTTGTTGGTTTTACCCTAGACATAAGATATCTAAAGTTCTATGAAAATGTTAACACACATAAATAAAAAAGCAAGTTATTTTAACTCTATTAAATAATTTTCTTAACCTCATTTAATATTGCAACTTCCCTCTCTCTCACATAGACCCCAAACTTACTTTGATTACTATCCACTAATTCTAATGCCTTATCTAGAGTTACCCATACAACTTCGAACCCTTCTTCCTCCTCTTTCTTAGTAAGACTGTTTTCTTTTAATTCTCCTACAAGATTAGCTACATAACAATATGATGTTTGTATTATATTCTTATACTTAATAATTTCTACAATTTTACCAATTTCTTTTATCTGATCTACACTTGCTCCAACTTCCTCCATACACTCCCTCTTTAGACCACTTATATTGCTCTCTCCATCATCAATTCCTCCACCAGGCAACTTATAGTATCCAACCTTCTTAACATGCATTAATGCGATTTTTTGACCATCAAAAATTACCGCTCTTGCAGCATGTCGAGTATTCATTAAAGACATCTCATATTCTGTCACTTCTTCTTTTTGGATTTGTTTTAAAAGTTTCATTAATTACCAAAATCTCCCATCTCCTTATTAATCTCAGTATTCTTCCATATCAAAAGTCCCACAACTAAAGTTCCAAAAATAAATACTGAAAGCATTATCCACCAAAAATATTTAATGAATAAAGTAAAAAGATTAAACTCTGTCATATCAATTCCTGGATTTATCACAACCTCTCCATTTTCTTGTTTAAAAGTTACCATTTCTCCTTTTGCAACCAAAGTTCCTTCTGCATTTAAAATTCCTATATATACATCATATCTACCGTCAATAATTTCCTTTGCTAAAAGATATTCCCAATTACCATCTGAGTCAGTTGGTAAAGAGATAACTAATCCTAAATTAAATAAATAAATATTTGTTATAGAATTAGGAAGTCCCTTACCTTTTAATAGTACTTTTTTCTCTAAAAAAGATATATCGTTAATACTTAATTCTTTAAGAATACTGGCGTCAGAATCTAGTCTAATATCCTCATATTTAACCTCTAGAGAGTTTTCTACTGATGGATTAAGTCCTAGTAGTATTTTGGTCATATCAGTCTTAGTTCCCTCTATGGTAGTTTCTTTATTTATATCTGTAAAATATATATTTTCTTCTACATAATCTGAAAGCCCATCAAGATCAGTGTCTGAAACAATATCAGTTTCACTAATTTTTATACTTACAACATCTCTATCATCATCAAAGTTTAAAACTCTTATTTCTGAAGATGTAACTTTCTCTCTAGACTCATCCAATCTAACAATCCTTGCTTCTTGAGCAGAAACTGTGATAAATGAGAAAGCTAAAATTAATGTAAGTAGTATATATTTCATATTTATTTTCTAGATACAACCTTCTCTGCCGCTTCTATAATATGAGTCACTCCAAGCTCATAGTGTTCTACTAATTCCTCAGGGGTTCCTGATTGACCAAACTCATCTTTAACTCCAATGAATTCTATTGGTACAGGATTATGGCTTGTAACATACTCTGCAATAGCACTTCCCATTCCACCTAGAACTTGATGCTCTTCTACAGTTACAAGTGCTCCAGAATCTTTTACTAATTCATTAATCATATTAATATCTAATGGTTTGATTGTAGACATATTACAAACAATTACCTTCATCCCTCTTTCTTCTAATTCCTTAGCAGCCAAGATTGCGTTATATACTAAATGTCCTGTGGCAATAATTGCAACATCAGCAGCACCTTCTTCATCATATACAATATGAGCCTTCCCTATTTCAAACGGAGTATCATCTGTAGTTATTACTGGTGTATTATTTCTAGCTAATCTTATATATGTTGGATCAGTAGTTTTTGCAGCTGCTATTGTCGCTTTGCGTGCCTCAATTGAATCACATGGAGATATAACAACCATTCTTGGAACTACTCTCATTAAAGCCATATCCTCAATAGCTTGATGTGTTCCACCATCAGGACCAACTGAAACTCCCGCATGACTTCCCGCAATCTTTACTGGAACATTGTTATAGCAAATAGTGGTTCTAATTTGTTCCCAGTTTCGACCTGGTGAGAACATAGCGTATGAAGTGATGAAAGGAATCTTTCCCATAGCAGCCATTCCACTTGCAACTGAAGCAAGGTTCTGTTCAGCAACTCCTACTTGGATAAATCTCTTTGGATACTTATCAGCAAAACTTCTCATCTTTGTAGAATCAGTAAGATCAGCACAAAGTCCAACAACACTTTCATCATCATCAGCTGCTATTAAAAGACCTTCTCCGAAACCTGTTCGAATAGCAATCTTTTCTACATCATTACTCCAGATGTTTGGATTTAATTTTAATTCTTTATTAATCATATTAATTTGAAATCTTACTTAATTCTCTCAATGCCATTTCTCCCTCTTCTATACTTGGAGCTTTTCCGTGCCATTCTGGTTTGTTCTCCCACTCAGGAACCCCCTTTGATGGAATATTATTAGCAATAATTACAGTTGGCATATTTAATGTATTTTTTGCTTTTCTAATTGCTCCATCTATCATATCAAAATCATGACCATTGATATCTATTACTTTAAAGTTGAATGATTCAAACTTATTTACTAATGGATCAAGTGGCATAACATCTTCAGTAAATCCATCAATTTGAATATAGTTTCTATCTACAATTAATATTAAATTATCTAACTTATACTTTGCAGCATGCATAATAGCTTCCCAGTTTTGTCCTTCATTTAATTCTCCATCTCCTGTTAGACAATATATTGTCTTATCTCCTCTATCAATCCTATCAGCCAATGCCATTCCTACAGCTTGAGATATTCCAGAACCCAGGGGTCCAGAACTATTTTCCAAACAATCTAGAAACTCTCTATGGGGGTGACCCTGTAAACGAGAACCAAACTTACGAAGAGTTTGCAGTTCTTCTAATTCAAAATATCCAGCATGAGCTAAAGTTGCATAAAGGACTGGACATATATGGCCATTGGATAGTATTAAGCGATCTCTGTCCTCCATCTTAGGATTTTCTGGATCATGTTTTAAAGAATGAAAATATAGGTATGAAAAAATATCAGACATACCAAGAGGTCCTGCAGTATGACCAGACTTAGCTTCAACAAGCATCTTTATAATAGACTTACGAATATCATTTGCTTTTTGTATTAAGACTTCTTTTTTTTCTTCAGATAAATGTTCCATATGTATTTATTATATCAAACTTTCTAGCTTCTTTATATTTTCTTCCACAGAACCTTTAAACACAGCACTCCCAGAAACAAATCTATCGACTCCAGATTCACTGAGGATTTTTATTGTTTCTAAATTAACACCACCATCAACCTGAACATCTAGATCAGGATATTTTTCTTTAAGGTTCTTAACTTTTTCCAAAACTGATTCTTCAAATTCTTGTCCTTGATATCCAACCTTCTCTATTCCCATAAATTGAACAGTTGAAACTATTGGAAGATATTGATCTATAACAGAGATGTCATCATCTAATTGTAGAGCTATTCCTATTTCGATATCTGGATGAAATTCTTCAAATCTATCTATTACTCTTGGGTCAGTTAAACTTTTATGATGGAAAATAATTCTCTTAACTCCAGCATTTGCAAATACAGGTGCGATTGTTTCTGGATTAGAAACCATTAAATCAACTTCAAAAGATAACTCCTTATATTCAAGGATTAATTTTTTTAATTCTTCAGCTTCTTTAAGAGAAAAAATTTGATCTTGATATGGCCAGCTCACTGAATCAACAAATTGACCATCCATAAGATCTATTTGTGCCCATCTAGTTTTCATAGAAATTTCATCACAAGAAAGAGCTATCTCTTGTAAATCTTTAGGCATAATAGCTGGTATTATTTTGTTATTTATATTATTCATCTTCTGATTCTAATTGTTGGTGGATAATACTAAATACTTGTTCAATTTTTTGTAGCCTTCTTATGTGCCTCTCTTCTCCACTAAAGTCAGTATCAAGAAATTGATCAATTGATTCCAATGCTTCTTCTGTAGTTATAAATCTAGCTCCTAGACTTAAGATATTAGAATCATTATGTTGTCTTGATGTAATTATCTCTTCTGGAATTTCAACTCCATCACCCCTAACAGCTTGGCCGTTATACACCATAGCTCTTACATTTGGAAAACGATTAGCTACCATTGCTTCTCCTTGTCCTGATCCTCCTAAAATTATACCTTTTGATTTATGATCAGTAGAAACTGCACGAGCAGCCAAAGCACAAAACTCTGGATAATCATCTTCCTCATCATATTCATATGCTCCATAATCAACTACTTCATAACCAGCTTTTTCAAGATGCTTTAATATATCTTCCTTCATCTCAAAACCAGCGTGGTCGGAGGCAATATGAATCTTTGTAGTACTAAGACTATGTGTATCATAATCAATCATATTAGTCTTTTTTCTTAGCCTTTATTTTTTTCTTTTTAGGTTCCCCTCCTTCTATTGCAAATCCTCCAGTTTTAATTACATGTTTTACTAGAGAATGGGTGTAACCAACTTCATTATCATACCAAGCAAGAACCTTTACAAGGTTACCATCTACAACTTTTGTGAATGATAAGTCAGCAATAGATGCATTAGTGTTCCCTACTATATCTTGAGAAACTATTGGTTCATTTGTTGCAGAGAATATTCCACTCCACCTATCATTAAGAGATGCTTTTTGAAGTAGCTCATTTATTTCTTCTACACTAGTATCTCTCTTTGCGATAAAAGTAATATCAGCAATAGACCCAACTATTACAGGAACACGCATAGCCACACCATCAAACTTATCTTTTAGTTGAGGTAAAGCTTTAGCTGTAGCAATTGCTGCACCTGTAGTCGATGGAATTATATTTTGAGCAGCCGCTCTTCCTTTTCTAAAATCTCCCTTATTAGGACCATCAACAATTGATTGAGTTGCTGTGTACCCATGAATCGTATTTAATACAGCTTTCTCAATTCCAATACCTTCATCAAGAATTGTCATTACGGGGGACCCTGCATTTGTTGTACAAGATGCATTAGAAGAAACTGAACAAACATTTAAATTATCATCATTCACACCCATTAGAATTGTTTGATGTTGTTCTCCTTCTCCATCACTTTTTGCAGGTGCAGATATTACAACCCTCTTTGCTCCAGCTTTAATATGCTTTTCTGCATCTTCATATTTACGGAACACTCCAGTAGATTCAACAACAACATCTATATCAAACTTTTTCCAAGGAAGTTTTTTTGGATCTGGTTCACTTAATATAGTTATTGGTTTCCCATTAACTAAAATTACTGGATTATCATCCTCATCAGTATCTACATGAACTTCAAAATTTGATCTTCCATATACAGAATCATATTTTAATAAGTAGGCTAAATTATCAACATCTCCAAGATCATTTATTGCTACTATATTTATTTCTTCATATTCAGAAGACAGTTTAACAAAAGCTCTACCTATTCTCCCAAAACCATTTATTGCTACATTTATTGTTTTCATAATTATATTTTTTATTTAATTTCAAATACTATAGTAATCTTAGATGTAATCTCTTGATTCCCTGGGGACAATTTTGGTGCTGCCATGTCTGATGATAAGGAAAATACTTCTCTATTGTACATAGGCTCTGGATATCCTCCTTGATTTTCTTCATAGAATGAAACTAAATCTCCAAGCTTAACCCCTAGGCTTTCAGCTCTTTTCTCTGCCTTCTCTTTTGCATCTGCAATTGCAAGGTCTCTTGCTTCTTCTTGATAGTCTTTGTCCTCATCAATAACAAACTGTAATCCGCTAATGTATGAAACACCTAAACTTCCAACACTAGATATTAATTCACCTGCTAATTCCATATCCTTAATCTTTACCTTTGTAGATTGAGAAACTTCATATCCTTTAATCTGTTGTTCTCTATCATTACAATCAAATCTATTTATACAAGATTCTGATGCAACCCATTCATAAACAGGATTCACATTATATGAAGTAGTTTTAATATCATCTTCTTCTATTCCTGACTTCTCCAAAAGACCTATAATATTATTAATTTTTGTAGTTGCAACCTTCTGTGCATCCTCAACAGTATTCCCCTCTTCTCTAACATCAAAATTAAATACTGCCACATCAGGAATTGTAGTAACTTCTCCTGTTCCAGAAACAGAAATTGTTCTAGATGGATATTCACCTCCAATATTTGCATTAGATCTAAACTCTGTAATTGTTTTACCTAGTAGAAAAACAGCTAACAGAATACCTATTGATAATAAGACTGAGTAGGTCAGTCCTTTTAAAAAAGGATACTTTTCATGGATTGAATTAAACATTGAATTAATATAATTACTTTTAATAATCTAATTATATCATGAATTATATTTTATTTTCCCACAAGTTTTGCAAAATTTTCAAAAATAGAGATTATGGTCATTGGTCCGATTCCCCCTGGGACCGGTGTTATATAATCAACAATCTTACTAACCTCCTCATAATCAACATCTCCAACAAGCCCCTCATTAATACCAACATCTATAATTACCTGGCCAGTTGATACGTATTCTTTAGTTATTAACTTGGGGACCCCTGTTGCTGAAACTATAATATCCGCAGATTTTGTTTCTTCTTTTGTATTAGTAGTTTTTGAGTGACACACTGTTACTATAGCCCCTCTTTTTTCAAGCAAGATTGCAATTGGTTTTCCTACAAGCTTAGATCTCCCTACTACTGTCACCTTCTTATCTTTTAAAGTTATATTATAGTAATCAAGCATTGTTATTATTCCAGTTGCTGTAGCTGGATAAATACAATCCTCTCCAGATTCTATTTTTTCCCAGGCAAAATCACCAAGAGCATCTATATCTTTTTCTACTGAAATACTATTTAAAACTTTCTGTTTATTAATACTTTCAGGTAATGGTAACTGAAGTATTATTCCCCCAACAGTCTCATCATTATTTAAATTCTCAATTGTTGATATTAGTTTTTCCTCTGGAACAACATCACTACACAAAATCATTTTTGTTTTAATCCCAAGTTTATCCGCCCAAATTATTTTATGTTTAACATACCTTTTAGAGTCTTCTCTATCACCAACCATTATGATGACAAGAGTTTTATCACAATTAGAAAGCCTTTTTTTTAAAGAAATAAATAGCTCATCTCTAATTTTTTTACCATCCAATATATTCATAATTATTTATTCAAAACAATATTTAACATTTCCATAATTCCTTTCTTACTTTCTGCTATACATAGAAATCCTGATCTATGACAAAATACAGCATCTGAAACACCCGTAACCTTTTGAAGGTCTTCATCATACAACCCTCTCCATTCCATTGGAGGATCAATTCTATTCACAAATCCTTCTTCTTGAACAGCTATCATCTTCCATTTACCGGTTAACAAATCAGGAGCAATTACAAAAGCAGGTTCCTCATACATATTCAATACCTCTCCCCAAGGTATAAATCTATCTAGGACTATAACCCTCTTATCTTTTGCATCAGAATATGCTTTTTCCACCAAAGGAATCGCCTCCACCTTATGTCTTGCTAATTCAATCTCTCTTTCAAGTATTGGTCTAACAAAATCTACTGCCTTAAAAAATCTCTCATCATAATCAGCTTCTTCTTTCCAGCTAGGTAAAAAAGTTTTAACCATTGTATCAATTGAATATGATGTATATTCTTCATGTTTTTTTTCATGAGTTGAAAAACCATTATCTCTTGCATCAATAACTTGAATCAATCTATTATCTACTATATCTGACGCATGCTTAGAACCACACAATTTCTCTCCCCATTTTTTCCATACTAATCCAAAAGCTGCATATGGAATTCCATTTTCTCTTTCTCCTGATCCTCCTTTTTGATGATGATCAAATCTATTTTTAGAGTCATCATATATTCCTCCAACATCATAAACAATATCTGCATTTTCTATATCAACAGAATCACGACTCCTTTTTATTTCTGCCTCTTCTCCAAAAACAATTTGCATTAGTGCTGTAGCAAATACATCGTCTGCATGGAATCTTTCATCGTGAGTAACAATATTCATAATTATTTACTTAATCTTTTAAAAATTGAATTGTAAAGATATTTTACAATAGAACCAATGGCTATTATATATACAAATACGAATACACTTTCTCCTATATATGGAATATATTTAATTATTGATAATACCCCAAGACCTATAACACTGTACAAGAATGTTGCATGTCTATTATTATCTAATCTATTATTAATCTTCCTTATCCAACCACCAATTATCATACTGGCAACTGCTATTCTAATAATTACTATTATAGAAAATATTGTTAGAAGTATTATTCCCAGAGGAAATCCAATAAGGCTAACCATTAGAATTATTGATATAGCAGGTATAGCAATTGTTGTAATCACACCAATCAAAAATGCTTGTATCCATTTTTTAGTTCCATACTTAACAGTATTTTCTGAGAATGATTTAAATAGATATATTAATAAGTACATTAATAATATAGTTGTAACAAATCTAAACAATGATAAGAACCCAAAAAATGTAGTCAGACTTGATTCAACAATTCCATTATCACTCCATTTCTTTGTTCTGTTATACATAAACTGATCCTTAAACTCTTCTGGTTCTTCCACTTTTTCTGGAGAAAAATATGAAAATGATGAGTCCTTAGAAAGACCGAAGAAATCTCCTATAGATAGGTTCTGTGTTGTTATCGTAGAATCACCTCCAATATATCCATTAAGGAAAACTTTTCCTGTAATTGCACTGATATCCCCTATTAATGATCCCATGTAGTCTAACTCTCCTCCAAGAACAATTATGTCCCCTTTAATTGATGATGACTCCTGTATTAAAACCTTTCCTCCAAAGATAAATACATCTCCTTTAACATCTCCTGATATTTCTACATTTCCAGCAATGATAATTATATCCTCAGATACATTACCTTTTATCACAACATCCTTTGCTATAATATTTACATCTCCATTTATATTCTCAGAAATAATAATACTACCTCCTGCAGCCGATAAGTCATTAAGAATCTCCTCCTCAATTAATATATCTGTTCCTGCTAGATAATAATTCTCATTTGAGATTTTAGAATCTGAATTTAAATTGATATTTTCAGAAGAAATTATTTCTGCACCAAAAGAAGCTCCTGGATTAATAAATAGGAGTGAAAATATGAATAAAAAAGGAATATATTTAAACATATTCCAATCTTAGCATATTTTTCTATATAATCGATAGTTCTATATAGTTTCTATAATTGTAGCACTTGTTCTTGTTTTCTTCCCGAAAGGTATATCTGAAATGATGATAATCTTATCTCCCATCTTTGCCCATTTGTTTTTAGCAAATAATTCTCTAATCATTTCTATTTTTACAGAAAGATCTAGTGACATTTTTAAAACTACAGAATTTACTCCGTAACTTAATTGTAGTTGATTTGATATCTTTTGATTCGGAGTAATTGCAACAATGTTTTGATATGGCTTATATCTTGAAACTAATCTTGCTATGTAACCTTTTTCAGTTATACAAACAATGTAATTTGATCCAACCTCATCTGCTACATGTAGGGCACCTGATGTTATTGCGCGAGCAACGTCATCTTCTAGAACAAAATCGTCCATACCAGTCTCTTCTATAACGTATTCAGACTCTGTATGCCTCGCTACTCTACTCATAACATTAACTGACTCTACTGGGTATTCCCCTAGAGTTGTCTCTTCTGAGAGCATAATAGCGTCTGTTCCATCAATAATAGCATTAGCAATATCTGAGACCTCTGCACGAGTTGGTACAGGAGATGAAATCATTGATTCAAGCATTTGTGTTGCTGTAATTACAGGTTTACCTGCTTGATTACATTTTTGGATTATCATCTTTTGGATAAGTGGAACTTCCTCAGCAGGAACCTCAATAGCAAGGTCTCCACGAGCAACCATAATTCCATCTGATAGTTCAATAATCTCGTCAATATTCTCTACAGCCTGAGGTGTTTCAACTTTAGCAATAATATGAGCTTTACTTCCTCTCTTCTCAAGTATATTTCTAAGTTTCTTAATATCTGCTGAGCGACGAACAAATGAAAGTGCAAAAAAATCTACATCATTCTCTATACCAAACTCTAAATCCTTCATATCTTTTGGAGTAAGTGCTGAAATTGAAAGATCTGTATTCGGAAGATTAACTCCACGACGTCCCTTTGTGTCTCCTCCAACAATTACCTTACAAATAATATCTGTTCCTTTAACTTCTATAATTTCTAATCTTTTCTTTCCATCATCAATAAGAATAGTTTCTCCCTTCTTTACTTCTTTTGGAAGTTTTTTATATGTTATTGAAGCAATTTCTTGTGTTCCTTCTACATTACGAGAGGTAAGAGTAAATTTTTGTCCTTTCTTAAGTGTAATTCTTTTATCTGCATCATTATAAAAAGTCCCAATTCTAATTTTTGGACCTCCAAGGTCTTGAAGAAAAGCAACTGGTAATCCAGTTTTTTTTGAAGCGGCACGCCCATTATCAATTTTTCTTTGATGCTCTGCAAAATCACCATGAGAGAAGTTCATTCTAATCACGTTTAGTCCTGCTTTTAGCAGTTTCTCTAGCATTTTCTGAGACTCTGTAACTGGACCAATTGTAGCTACTATTTTTGTTCTTTTTTCTTGTAATTTCATTTAAAATTTAAATTAATATATAAATAACACTTAATGTTAATTGTCGACAGTTTAACAGATTTTTAAATTGTAACAAGACCTAAGAAAGTATTTAACCTATTCATCTGCCAATTTCCTAGCTTCTTCTCTAGTATCAATAACATAGTCTGTTTCATCTACAATCTCACCTACTAATTGTTCCAATGCATCCTCAAGAGTAACAACCCCCGCCATTCCTCCAAACTCATCTTCAACAATAGCAAGGTGTGCTCTTTCTTTTTGAAATAGTGGAAGCAAATTATCTATTTTAATGTCTTCTGATACGTAAAGTGCATCATAAACAAAATCCGATATCTTTTTATTATCTTCATGCTTAGCAAGAGATATTAATAACTCTCTTCTTGAACACATTCCAACTGTATCATCTAAGTCTTCGTCATAAACAGGAATCCTTGAATTTACTAATTTATACACATCCCCCTTAATCTCAGATAATTTTAGATCTTTATGAAAAGCAACTACCACTGTTCTTGGTGTCATAACATCTCTTGCACTAAGATCATTTAGAGTAAATACTCTTTCAATCATTTCTTTTTCATCAGCTTCAATAGTTCCGTCTGAATGTCCCATTTGACTCAAAACATGAAGATCATCTTCTGAAACTAAAATTCTATCTTTTGAGAATTTTTTTGTAACTTGTTCTAGTACCCAAATGAAAGGAAGTAACATGGTAGTAATATAAGTCAGTGGTCTTGCTGAGAGCCTAGCAATTGTTTCCGCATTATTCTCCCCTACTGTTTTTGGAATTATTTCTCCAAAAATTATTATTAAAATTGTAAGTCCTGCTGAAACAAAACCGAAAAATGCACTACCTAAAGTTTCTGTGGCTACAATACCTATAATCATGGCACCAACTATATTAACTATATTGTTTAGTATAACAATTAGAATTATAGGTCTTTGCATGTTCTCCTTAATTTTAAGTAGTGCTTTAGCACCTCTTAGTTTATGTCTAACCATTACATGAACCCTGCTTTCAGATACAGCAAAAAGAGAAGCCTCTAGTCCAGAGAATATGGCTGATCCTACTATTACGATTATTATTAACGATATTAAAAGTGTCATTTTTATATAATATATATCATTTTATGATATACCTCTATGTGCAGCTGGAAGGACTCGAACCTACGACCTCGTCATTATCAGTGACGCGCTCTAACCACCTGAGCTACAGCTGCAATACGAGAAAATATATCATGTTTTAGGGTTTTGAGCAAATAAAAAAGAGCTGGTTGTCATAATGACATACCAGCTCCTATTAATAACTAAAATCTATTATTTAGCTCTCGGATGATCCGGAGAAGCAAGAAGTACTGAATACTTTCTACCACTTTCTTTGAGTTCATAGAACTCTTTTAAGGTGATAGGATTTCCTTCTGAATCATCCGCAAAAGCAGGTTCTCCATTGACCTTCCATAGCGTGAGATCAAAGATTTGATCGTGTACTGCTTCCACCAAATATTCAACTCCTGTAATAACAGGTGTTGCTGTAAATTTAGCTGAGACAATTGAAATAATAGATAGTACTATTAATGTTGTAATTTTCATTTTTTATATGGTTCTGATTTTTTAGATCTGGGGGAATCCCTATCTAACCAATATATATTATATCATTAAGAAATCTTTTGTCAATATTAAAAATATCTACCTTTTTTCTAAGACAAAGAAATAATGATAGGAATTTAGGACTGGTTTCTCCTCTGATACAATCTTAAAATTTTTTAATAATTTTTTTCTAATTTTTCTAACAGAATATCCCCTATTCCCCATCTCCCAATAGTGCTGACCATTAAATTTTGTTTTTTTAAAAAATTTTGGAATAGTTAAAATAAAAGGTAAATATTTTTTGTTAAACACATATAAAAAAGGAAATTTAATAACTATTTCAAAAGTAGCCGCATCATAAGGAATAGAAATTAGAACTTTATCAGAAGAAACTCTTGTGATTTCATCAACAGCCCTATCAAAATCCTCAAAAGGTATATGTTCTAATACCTCGAAACAGGTAACTAAATTATAGGCATTATTATTAAAAGATAATTTTCTTACATCAGCAACAAAATCCGGTTTTAAATCTTTATCAAAGTCACATGTACTAATATTGTATCCCTTACTTTTTAAATAGTTAGATACAAAACTATTACCTATTCCTATTTCTAAAACAGCACTCTTATAATTTTTTATAACTAATTCTAATTGTTTATGATATGAAATAAATCTATCCAGGGAATCATATTTAAAATCATAATGTTCTGGTTGCACTTGAATATTAGTCATAAATTATATTAACCTTTTAATGATACTAGTATATAGACAGTTTTTATTTAAGTAAAGAAAAACACCACGGTTAAGTGGTGTTTTTCGAGATATACTCTTTCTTTTGTTCCGCCCTATCTGGTTCTTTCCCAGACGTCAGATGTGAATTTAAGGATTTCAACATCTTTATCCATTCGTATGTGAATATCGACCGATAAGCAATATATAAAATATATTACGCCATCTCTTGATTGATTCCACGAACAGCTTCCGCTACCCGTGCCTTGTTACGACTTAGTCCCTGTTATTGAATTCACCGTTACACCATACTAGATGATGCTTCGGGTGCTCCCAACTCCCTTGACTTGACGGGCGGTGAGTACAAGACTTGAGAACGTATTCACCGCGACGTTGCTGATCCGCGATTACTAGCAATTCCAACTTCATGAGGTCGAGTTTCAGACCTCAATCCGAACTGAGGATAATTTTCTAAAGATTAGCTCCACCTTACGGTATTGCATCTCGTTGTATTACCCATTGTATCATGTGTGCAGCCCAAGACATCAAGGGACATGCTGACCTGGCGTCATCCTCACCTTCCTCCCCCGCCTCTATACACAATCTATATGTACAAAGGCGGGGGCAGTCTCGTGTGACACTTGTAACACACGACGAGGGTTGCGTTCGTTACCCCACTTAAGGGAACAATTCAAACCACGAACTGACGACGGCCATGCATCACCTGCCTAGGAACCCGAAGGCTAAATCCGTTTCTGGAAATATTCTCCTAGGTGTCTAGTCTTGGTAAGGTTCTTCGCGTATCATCGAATTAAGCCACATGATCCACTGCTTGTGCAAGTCCCCGTCTATTCCTTTGAGTTTTAGCCTTGCGGCCGTACTACCCAGGCGCCAGACTTAACGCGTTAGCTACGCCTCTTGAGGGGTCGATTCCTCAAAAAGCTAGTCTGGATCGTTTAGGGCGTGGACTACTGGGGTATCTAATCCCATTCGCTACCCACGCTTTCGTCCCTCAGCGTCAGAAATGTGCCAGTTAGCTGCCTTCGCTTTTGGTGTTCCCCATGATATCAACGGATTTCACCCCTACACCATGAGTTCCACTAACCTCTCACATCCTCTAGTCTTACCGTTTCTCTTGTTTTTCCTCGGTTGAGCCGAGGTCTTTAACAAAAGACTAATAAGACCGCCTGCGGACCCTTTACGCCCAATAATTCCGGATAACGCTTGGGGCACTCGTATTACCGCTGCTGCTGGCACGAGTTTAGCAACCCCTTATTCCTAGAGTAACGTCAATAATTTCCTCCTCTAGAAAAGGTTTTTACACACCTAAGTGCTTCATCAACCACGCGGCGTCGCTCCGTCAGACTTTCGTCCATTGCGGAAGATTCTCGACTGCGGCCACCCGTAGGTGTATGGTCCGTGTCTCAGTACCATCGGTGGGGACCGGGCTCTCACCCCCCCTAAGCGTCATAGCCTTGGTAAGCCTTTACCTTACCAACTAGCTGATACTCCGCAGACTCTTCCTTTAGCGCTAAATCGCTTTACCCCGGAGGGACTATCAAGTATTAGCTATGGTTTCCCATAGTTATTCCTGACTAAAGGGTAGATATCTACGTGTTACTACCTCGTTCGCCACTGCTGTATAAATACAGTCGTTCGACTTGCATGCCTTATCCACGCCGCCAGCGTTCATCCTGAGCTAGGATCAAACTCTTATTTAAAAAAACATATTCTGGCTTCTCTCATCACCGCGATGAGATATGACCACAACTGTCCTTCAAGCGAAACAAAAGAAAGAGTATTTCTAAAATTTTATTTTCGCGATCCTATTGAATATATTAGAACTTGCATCGTTCTATTTTTTAATTTAATCATTGATTAAATTTCAAATCTTGTATTTAAATGTAAACGTACATTTACTTCAACACAATGTAAAACAAGGTATTGAAGTGATAGGTATTATACTCATATTGGAATTGAAGTCAAGCGGTATTTGATCTTTTAATTATTATTAATATCTTTAGACCACAAAATACTACTTTTTACTATTAATAATGACTTTTTATATGTTGTATATTATTAATATACAAATTACTTTTTTAATAAATACCAAGTCGGGTAATCTTCTTCTGTTATATATAACTTAAGGTTTTCCTCTTCTACAAATTTGTCTACAGCATCCTTAACTCCAAATACTGTCCCTGCTACTACACCATTTAGATAGTCGTGACCTGATAAAACACCTCCATTTCTAACTTTTTTCCACCAAATATCTATGTCTTTTTTGCACTCATCATAAGAATGATTAGCGTCTATGTATACAAAATCTAGTGAATTATTTTTAAATATGTTAGATGATTCCATAGATGTCATTCTTAATATACTACTTCTTTTACCAAAAATAAATAACCTAATTTTAGTAATTAAATAATTTATATTCTGTGTTTTTTGATCAAGATTAGATCCATCAACATAATCATCTTTTGGAAACTCTTTCCAAGGATCTATACTATATAGTTTTTTTAAAGTTGAACCAAAAAGTATTTTGTAGGAAAAATCACCCTCCTGGACTCCAACCTCAACCCCTTCTCCTTTTAGGTCCAATCTATTTAACAGATAAGGAAGTTCTAGTCTTTTATTTACATTTCCAACACTTAACTTCTTCTTATTAAGAAAAATAGATATTATATACTTAGTACTACCAAATATACTAATCATAAATACTAAGATAAGCTTCTTTAAAAGGATTATTTTTTTAAACATAGTCATATAATTTCTTTTTTTAATATTTCGTAAATTGAAGTTTTGGGGAAAGTATCATTCTTATTTATATTATTTCTTCTCCAAACATCATTGTATAGATGAATGCAATTAGATTTTCTAATTACATTATTTAAATTACCATTCTTTTTTATAACTCTTTTAATATGATCGTACGGAACAGGATTAATTATATAACTCTTGAGAATTTTTATATTTTCATTTTTAAAAGCAGGAACTATCTTTGTTAATAATTTAGGACCAGTTTCACCATGTTTTATTTTTTTAACATCTAATTTATCACAGTATTCATAACAATACTTCATAATTTTTGAATTTTTTG
>Ga0307982_1000741_pt1 | contig 26064 bp, 23 predicted proteins | sample OrgLakmetagen989_FD_201847 | JGI IMG/M metagenome (GOLD analysis project Ga0307982, IMG submission 201847) | Saline water microbial communities from Organic Lake, Antarctica - #989 | ecosystem: Environmental > Aquatic > Non-marine Saline and Alkaline > Saline | place: Antarctica: Organic Lake...
ATATGAGCGCATGAGCAATGTCGCACGTCTGATATCTGTCAGATTCAGCATGCTGTATGTCAAAGCACTGGGTTGGTAATGGCTTCTAGCACTCCAACCTGATGATCTTGACGTCAGATTTTCATCTGGGGCATAAGCCAGCAGTTCCATCACACGCCGAACTCGAGTTTTTGTGAGAGTCTCAATTACACATGCTTTTAAGGCATGTGCTATTTGCGCCATGCGTGACTCTTGAGCGACCGCCTTCGGCTCAGATCGATCACCAAAGAATCCAGCATGCAGCAACTCCACTGCTGTCGCTCTGTGTACAGGGTCCTTCACGAAGCACCGGCGGAGTACAGCTGCCAGGGGTGGAGAGCAAATCGATGGAATGAGAGCTTCACCTGGTGAACTGGCCACTGCCATCATGATTTCAGCAGCAGATGTTTTGTCAGACCAGGGCGGACTCCCGGTCAACATTTCGACCACTAAGCAGCCAAAACTCCATAAGTCGCATTTGAACAGATCAGCTCCGACACTTGGTGCTGCAGCTAGTTCTGGAGCCATGAAAGCAACAGTACCACCATACTGTGTGCTCGTTGACGACTCAGCTTTCGCCCCCTCTGCTGAGTTGGAAGGTGACAGGAACAATGCCGACCCAAAATCTGCAAGTTGGGCGTTTCCACTTGCATCCAGCAGCACATTTGCACCTTTAATATCATGGTGAACAATTCCATGCTCGTGGCAAAACTGAAGGCCTTCCAGGACTTGATGTCCAATGTGATAAACCAAGTCTTCGCTCAAGCCGTGCATGAGGTGAGCAAGCTTCGCAACGTCACCACCAGCTGCGAAGTCAAGCAGAATCAAGGCTTGAGGAAGAACATTCGCTCCATCAGGCTGCAATACTTCCATTCCATGAAATCCTATGATGCAAGGATGACGTGGAAGTTGGGTCAACGCTGACCATTCTGTGTCCACAAACCGCAACGAATTCACTGAAGCAAGCGAGACCAGTTTGACAGCGAATGCACGGCCTGTTCGCCTGGACCAAGCTTTACACACATCGGATGATACCCCAGCGCCTAATTTACCTTCTAGCATCAAATCGGCTCGCAATGCCTCGCTGACTTCTTCAAGCCTGGCAATCAGCTCGCTTCCTTGCCGGCCGCTATTCATCTCGTCTGGTTCGCAGACTGAGACAACCGACGGTGTTTCAGAAACAGTCTTTGAGACTTGATCTGCAGGCTTTTTGGCAACTCCAGCAAGGGGGAGACGTGGAAGGTGCAAAGCTGTTTCACTGGCTTCGGGGTTTGAATCTGGAGCCTCGTAGTACAGCTTGCGAGTCTCCACCAGTGAGCTGTCTTGCCAAGGTTCTGAGCTGTCTACACTTTTGCTCAATTCTGTAGACTGCAAATAAATATTTTATGTCAGCTTATGCACCCTCTGTGCTCCATCTCACCCGAAGAGTGACAAACCGGGCTCGAAAAGAATCATTTCTTGACTGTGACTTGTCTTTTGCGAATTCGCTGGAGCTTTCAGCAGAAGAAACTGCAACAAAGCTACAATGTGAATCATTTTCTTGCATGCATTCAAGTATTGACCTTGCACTCACGAATAACCTTGATTTTTTGACCTGGAAGTAGAATGCCTGAGGCTGGGTAAACAAACACATGGTCACTCTTCCACGCAAATTGAAACGCAACGCTAATGCTCTCTGCCAGGAAGGTATTCTGAAGGGTGACATGTCCACGCATCTGACTGCCATTGCTCCATTTCAATGTAATTATTTTTGCTGGAGAGCAGCGCAGCGCTGTCCCAAGTGCCCGGCTCAATGGATTATCCGAGCGAGCTACCGCTATAGCCACCTGCGATGCCCGCCCCGGAAGCGAGGGCAGGCAATCGGAAGCCATTGCACATGTTGCACATCTAACAAACTGCAAGTATGCTGACCAAGTGTGATAATAATACCCACCTGTGATTCATTGCATGCTGTCAATTGTTCATTACGCCCCCTTCGTGCACCTGGGCAGGGTGGGGGTGACGACACACGTAGGTCAGTTTGGCTGGTGACCGATCGAGCAAAGCACCGAGTTTGAAGTATACTGGAGGATCTTACTGCCCAGAATCTCACTGGGTTCACATGCCTCGTTCGCCCCCTTCGTTGCAAGCCTCAAATTGAACTGCAGAATGGCCAACAAAGAGAGGTGTCACCGCTGACCTCTTGTGCTTGCTTTGACCAAGTTCATGTGCTCGCTCAGTTCCAAGTGGCTGCTAAGCACTAACATCAAGGACATTGTCGGCCCTTGAGGCTTCCACGTGGTTCATTTATGGGGCCAATGGTGTCTAGGGGGGGTGCCATTTGAAGGTCAATGCCAGTCTCTGGGCCAACCTGCTGATGTCCGGGAACAAAATTACTAGTGGAAATCAGTGTTGTGGTTGGTTGGAGCCTGCTTCGATTGGTCAATATGTCCCTTCAGCGCGCTTTGCGATTGAGCTCGATGCGTCGGCTCGGTAGCTTGCCAGCTCGCGGAGGAGCGCCTGCTGCCCTGGTTCCAGGCAGCATTGAGCCGCCCCATTTCAGGCTTCCACTCCCCAAACAAGATGTATGCACAGCTTAGTGCCCGATCACACTTTCATTTCACTGCTCTTTGCCTGCAGCTGCTCGAGGAGGACGAGCTCATCTGGAATGACGGCGTGGCACCTGAGGCCTGTCTTGACTTTGACGCACCCCATGTGAACTCTTATGAAGCGTTGGCATGGTGGTTTGGTGGAATTATGCTTGTATATTTGACTTATCGGTCAATGGGTTTGATGGACTTGCACAGCTGGAAGAAAACGGTATGCCCGGTCCTGGCTCGCGGAAATTGCTCTTGTGTCAGATTGTGTGTCTTTACAGGCCCCAAGGGAGTTGCCAGAGAGCACAAGGCTGGCTGACGGCCTTTACGAAGAAGAGTCATATGCTCAGGGTCCACAGATAGTTCAAAGGGCAGAGTAATATGAATTGATTTTTGCGCAACCTCACTGAGTCCCGGGCACACTCTTCCCTGCGTTGCTTGACAAACTGCGGGCAAGGCTTTCAAACATTCGGCGTCACTGAGTCCCGGGCACACTCTTCCCTGCGTTGCTTGACAAACTGCGGGCAAGGCTTTCAAACATTCGGCGTTCTGCTGGGGAGACGCTTGGTCGACTTTTACCCAGAGCAGCCTCAAAGTGTGCAGCTGATACGGCCATCGGCCCCAGAACTGCATCGGACCCAAAGCTTTGCCGAAGGCACTGTAGCGATGCCTCACGCACCAAAGCAGCTAGATCAGCCCCAGAAAAGCCATCACATGACGAGCTCAGGGCAACGGCAGCTAGATCCACGTCTGGCGTCATGGGCGTGTGCCTGGCAGCCTTGGCCAGGATGTCAATGCGCTGCTGGGGCGAGGGCAGCGGCACATACAGCAGCTTGTCCAGGCGCCCAGGGCGCAGCATGGCACTGTCAATCATGTCAGGCCGGTTGGTGGCACCTATGACAAAGACACTGCGTCTGCCACCCATGCCATCCAGCTCTGTCAGCAGCTGATTCACTACGCGCTCCGACACCCCGCTGCCGCCTTCTGACCCCCCCCCACGCCGGGGGGCCAGCGCATCCAGCTCGTCGAAGAACACCACACAAGGCGCAGAGGCCCTTGCTCGGGTGAACACCTGGCGCACTGCACGTTCAGATTCGCCCACATACTTGTCCAGCAGCTCGGGGCCCTTGATGGAGATGAAGTTGGCGTGGCTGGCGTGCGCCACCGCCTTGGCCAGCAGCGTCTTGCCGCAGCCGGGGGGGCCGTACAGCAACACACCTGCTGGCGCACTCAAGCCCAGCTGTGCAAATTGCTCTGGTGCGCTGATGGGCTTCACCACACACATATGTAGCTCCTCACGCACATCAGCCAGCGCGCCAATGTCCTCCCAGGACACGTCAGGCACAGTGGTGAAGCCCTCCCGGATGGCGCTGGGCTGCACGCTCTTCAGCGCCGATTCGATGTCGTCTTGTGAGACGCACAGCCCTGCCAGCTGCTCCGCCTGCAGCGGCGGCGTGTCTCGCCAGGGGAAGCGGGGGGGAGTGCGCTGCGCCGCAGGCGGCGGCTGAGAGCCGCCACTGCCCGACGCTGCAGCTGCCAGGGCAGCATCGCCAGTGTCGGGAAACAGGGACGCAAAGGCTCTGTTCACAGCGGCAATGGCGGCTTCCTTTGCGAGGGAGGTGAGGTCCGCCCCAACATACCCCGGGGTGCGCCGTGCGATGTTGGCCACAGACACATCGGCGGCCAGGCGCATGCTGCTCATGCAAGTGGTCAGAATGGCACGACGGGCTTCTTCGTCTGGGATGCCCAGACACACTTCCCTGTCGAAGCGTCCGGCCCGGCGCAGGTTGCTGTCCAGGGAGTCAGGGCGGGCTGTGGCAGCCACCACCACGACATTGCCAGCGGCACTGCGGGACGTCGCCAGCTGGTCCAGGCTAGACAATAGTTGTGCAACAATGCGTTTCTCCATGCCCCGCGACGAGTCCTCCCGTTTGGGCGCGATGGCGTCCAGCTCATCAATGAACAGCAGCGCAGGGGCATGCTCCACGGCGTCTGCGAATAGCTGCCGGATCTTCTCCTCGCTCTCCCCAGACATGCCCGACACAACCTCAGGGGCGGATACAGAGCGGAAGTGCACCCCCAGTTCGCCTGCAATGGCGTGGGCCAGGGTGGTCTTGCCGCAGCCGGCAGGGCCATGAAGCAGCACCCCCACTGGGGGCTTCACATGCATGAACTCATACAGCTCGGGGTGGGTGAGGGGATACTCGATCAGGTCGCGAATATCATCCAGGATGTGCTGTATGCCCCCCATGTCTGAGTAGCGTGTCTCGGGTCTGGGCGTGGGGTCCCCGAGGGTGCTGCCTGTACGCCCAGGCATGCCGCCTGCCTTGCCTGTGGAAGCCTCACGCTTGCGCTTGACTCCACGGGGCCGGGGTGTTCCATCAGCACCATCAGCAGTTGGTGTTCCGGTCTGCAGGTGCTGGTACATGGAGCTGTTCAAAGCTCCTCTGGCCGCGATCGCGGCTGGAGAGCGATCTGGCTCAGGTTCAGCTGGGACATCAGCAGACTCAACTGCAGCTGCAGTCAACGATTCAGTTTCTGCTGGCTTTGCAAGTTCAGCTATGCAGGCCTCGATGGATCGCCGTAGCTGTGCCTGCATGAGGGCGGATTGCGGAAAATGATTGCAAGAAAGCGAGAATTTGCCTCACCTTGGCATAGCGAGTGTATTCGTTGTGCCTAGCCAAAAGCTTCAGAGTGACAGACTGGACTGTTTGTTCAGTATCGTCCTGGCTTGCTTCAATAATACTCGCCACACGCTTGCGCATGAGTGCACTGGATGCTTTGCCGGACGACATTTCGAGAGCAGAGTTTGTCACCCGGACGCGTCAGTGCTCAGCACAGACGCTCCAAATCGTTGCTGCTGCAGGTTTGCCACAGCAAACACGCCACTGAGCAAGACACCAGCAGTGCGATGAAGATTTGCGTGACTTGGTCGTTGCATCGTTGGTAAATATACTTCAATAACAAGCTCTACCCCCCCCGCTGCCGCAGCCACCTAGCTCCTGCATTCCGACCAGCTCATGCATGCTTCCATTGAGAAAGCACACAATTCAGAACATCTTACATGACGCGCGCAGACAGGACGTGCACCATCCCAATCTATAGGATTCCTGGGCTGACTGTGTGGAACTGCTGTGTTGTCTCCACTCAAGTCTGCTGTACTGTACTTCAGCAAAAAGCTTGAGCTTGGCACCAGCCACTGCAGACACATTGCCACTGTACGGATGAGTGATGCGACTTCAACTCGCAGCAAACAAGGCAATGTCTGTTTCGATTTACCGCCAAAAGCAAGCCGCCTGAGTCCTGCGGGGGCGTCGCTGAGCGATGATGTCAAAACCTCGGACCCACCGGTCGGCTACAGTTGTACTTCTGTGCTGCTTGTATGCTTGGTGCTTTTCTGCTGTTCCTGTGTATCCATTTTGGTTCCATATGCTCTCTTGTGTGAGCGGTCAAGCAGTGCTGGATCGTCCCTGTCGCAAGGTTGGTCAGATCAGTTCTGTGGCGTCGTCCGTCCATGGATGCAGGCTGGGCACAGCGCAATCACTGCGGTGGAAGCCAGATGGAACACTTTCATGTTGCAAGTGGAGCTTGACAGTGCAGATGTGACCCCCATCCGCCGCCTTGGCCTGCTTGCCCCCACCTTGGTGCAGGCCCCCCCCTCTGGGGCTCAGGTGCTGCTGTTTTCCACAGCCAGTATGACCGCTCTGCAGGGTAAAGCACTGCATGCACCCCTGCAACTGTTGCTGTCGAGTGCCCCTTCTTCCCCCCAGGCGTTGCAGCAAGCCCTGGCCGGCGCGCGCATCCAGGCGGCGCGGTCTGGCGTCTTTCCCTACTCGTCAGGCAATGCGGCGTGGTGCGCCACTGGCAAAGCCCCAAACAACGTGTCCACATTGTGTGCACGAAATTCAGCAGCAGCCATGCCAGTCACTGCAGAATTCTTCCCCTGGCCGGCTGGACTAGCTTGTGCGGCTTCGCTGAGTGCCAGTCAATTCTTGGGCAGGTCGTCATATGACGAAATGTGCAGGCAGGTCCATATACCAGGCGCCAATGGAATTGAAATGGAAATATCGGCATCGGGCAACCCCGCTACCACGGTGGAAGCAGGTGCAAGTGCAGCGCCGCCAGCTGGTGGGTGGGGGGGCTTGAAGTGCCACGCACGGGCTCTGCGCGATACCCTGCTGCAGCCCCTGCTACAAGCAGCAGCCACCGACCTGCACCAAGAAGCAGCCTGGGTGGCGCCTGGTGTGCAGCCGTTGCCATCAGTTGCCGGGTCTCTGGATGAAGCCGAGCTGCGGTTTCTACAAGAGTCATCGTCTACTCGCCATCATGTATGGGTGTCCGCCGGCACAGCCCTCACGCCACTGCATTACGACACAGAGCACAACACTTACACACAGCTGACTGGAAGCAAGCTTTGGCTGCTGATGCCCCCCTCAGCTTGGCGTTTACTGGGGGGGTACCCTAGCGGGCACCACGCCTGGCGTCAGGCAGCGGTGCACTGGGCACACAACGGCACGATGCTGGACCAGTGCAACACCAAGCCCAGTGATGGCTTGGCCCCGGTCTGCCTGCATGCGGATGCTGTGGGGGGGGTGACCCTTGCCTGCAGCGCCTGTGGTGCTGATTCCGCGGGCGGCGCCTGGCCTGCATACCTTGTCTCCCTGGAAGCCGGCAGCACCCTGGCGGTCCCGCCCATGTGGTTCCACGCTGTGCTTTCTCACAACGCTGGCAGTCAAGCTGCTATCGCAGTGAACTCTTGGGCGCCAGACCTGCCCCTACAAGAAGCCCAGGATGCCCTGGCGCAGCGGGGACCCCCCTTGACCAGACAGCCGCACACAGATGTGCCAGGGGCAGCGACCATACTGCGCACATATGTTTGGAGTACCCTGCAGGCACTGCTCACGCCAGTACAGGAGGCCGCCAAACGTTACCTGCAGCAGCGCCGCAAGTGGGCGGCTCACAACCTGGTGGTGGATGCGACGACGCTGCAGCAGTCTGCATCGCCTCACACCGCCAAGCAAGTGTGGGGTGATTTGCAGCGCTTACTGCACTTGACGCCGCAGTGCCTTGTTGGTTGGCTGTGGATCAGCAGGTGGCATGTAGGGCGCCGGGGCATTTGGGCGCCGCTTGAACAGTGCACCCGTGGGGCATGCGCCCAGCTGCACACCATGCCGTTACTTGAGTCATGTGATGACGTCACTGCCTACTTGCAGCAGCTGTCGTCACAGAGCATGTACATGCCGGTGGCCGGCACCCCCTGGCGCAACGTGCTTGGGAGTATCCCTGCCCAAGCAACGCTCGAGGCACTCAAGGGGGGCAAGCAGCTCGCCAGTGATTTCGTGCGCAGCGTGCAAGACACCGGAATGACCCTGTTCTCGGTGCTGCCCAGCGACGTGCGGCAGCGAGGCGGGGGGCCTGGGGAGCGCAGGTCCAGCTTCCTGTCCACTGGGCAGGCCCTGCATTTGAGCGCCAATGCGGCTGCTCTTGCACGGGGGTGGGCCACAGTGGAAATGCTGCTGGGTGACCATGTGGACGAGCTTGTGGCTGGCGTCGCCAGCATGCACCTGCCCTTGTCCCCACCTGGCTTCTCCCGAGGGTACCCCGGCAGTGATGGACGAGGGGGGGCCGACTGGCTGACCCCTCAGCAGGTCAAAGAAGTGGAGCGCACACATGGGATGCCATGGTATGCCGTGCCGCAGCCCACACAGCAGTGCGGGCTGGGCGCTGCAGGCAGCCCCCGCCCCGCCGGCGCCGCCCAAGCCGCCCAGCTGTACTGGCACGTGCTCGTGCAGCCGCAGCTGTGACAAGGCAACAGCTCACTGGTCACCGCCCAGAGCGCTGGGCTGTGGGGTGCAGCACTTGGTCTGGGGAGACCGATCCTGCTCGGTCTGTGCGTGTGTTCTCCACGTTGCTCACCATGGCGCTGTTGGCGTGTGCGGCCTGTGGAGGGCGCTGGTGAAGTAAAGCCCACAAGCACAAAATGCAAGCACAGTCTCACCTTGTTCTGCACATTCATGAGAGCTTCTCGCCCAACCACAAGCATGCGCGCCACTAAGAGCGGGTCCTGCAAAAGTGCACGATTGACTGCGTCGCAGCGCAGGCTACTTCCACTCGGGACATACTCGCTCAAACCTGGCTTGCTCAAACTCATCACGAGCACTTATTGCAAGCTTGTCTCCCCTGCTAGCGCTGGAATGTGCTTGTGAGCAGCACGAGCTGGGTGGGTAATGAACGTACCAGTTTGTCCCATCAACGTCATTCCAGTAGAAGCCACGACATGTGCGAAGGATGTCTCGATACAACTGCAGCGCCTCTCGATTGGGACCGACATTTTGTTTCAAAACAACATCTGTGTGCTTGTGGATATTCTGAGCCCAAGATCGGAGCACAGCACTTGCCCTCATCACTGCTTGCTGGAAATTTCCTCAGCTTGCTCCAGTGGCGTGTGAAGGGGACAAGATGTGCACTTTGAGCAAAACTGAATCCGACAAAGTTCAAAGAATAGTACTTGAGGTATCTTGGCTGCACTGTCGATGGGCATTAGTGTTCTCCCGTGTCGTCGTGGGCATTAGTGTTTTTCCAGAATTGGATGTGGGCCCCTCCTTCACTTGCACGCCCCATCCAAATTGTTGGTCCATCAGTGCCTTGGTATCTCGCGTGTTTATTTTCCCCGCCCTGTGCATGTAGCGGATTTCTGTTTGATTCCGGATAGGTATACCTGCAAGCCTAGTGCAGTAATTCATGCGTGTATCTGTGCATGGTTACTTGTATGCTCGTCCGAAATGGCCGAGGGATCAGCTTCCCCCCACCCGCTTTTCTACGGCTTCAATTGGATTAAGCCTCCATCAGATGGGCGGCAGAACAACATTGCAGCTACAAGCCTGGCAGGGCTAGCAGCTACACCAGTACGGTTGGCGACTTTTCTTGGTGTCTGTTGTGCGCTATTTCACTCCTTGCACAGAACATGGAGCAGTGTATCCAACAGTTGCACGCACGAACTATTCACCAGATTGAGAAGGGTGCATTGGGAGTGGCAGCCTCAGCCAGTTCTTCCAGCCCGCTGAGCCGCCTGAGTCCTACACAGATTGCTGCACTCCAGTGTTGCGTTGAGCAAGCGGTGCTCGGTACCCTGCAGAGGCTAAAAGAAACACCACACGATGCCATCGCACGGGAAATTGCAGTCCAGACGGAGTATTTCTTGCTTGCTGTGGACTCTGGAAGGATGACCCTGCCTGTGGGCAGCAGCCAACTCTCGCCCCCGCTGGCGGTGGCAGTCATGGGCAGCGACGAGGCCTGCGACGCCGTGACGGCGCACGCGACGGCGTTTGTGTGCAACACACTGCACATGGACCCCACCTCTGTGCTGGAGCACGTGGCGAGCGCGGTGGGGGTGTACATGTCCGCCTGCCAGCCCAGCGAGCAAGCCGTGGACAAGCACTGCTTTCCCATGGCAGAGGTGCTGCAGCGGCTGCGGGGTGACCAAGCTGCCCTGGCATGCTGCAGCGACTTGTTCGAGTGCCCACTGGCTGCCGCAGGCGCCGGCCCGGTGACCCCTTCACCGGCCTCTGCCGCTGCCCCGTGAGGCCCCAAGGCGCCTGTAGCAAGCAAGTGGCTGCGTAACAGGTTATGTGACAGCAAAGAATGATTGAAAGAGCGTCACCCCCATGCCCCGTGGAAATGGCTTGGTGCTGGCGGTGAGGTGGGCTAGCTAGGCAGCCTTGTGGAGCATGGTGCTGGCGCTGTCCTCCTGTTGGAAGCCGGCAAGAAACTTGCTGGAACGGCAACAAGAGCCAAGCAAAATGTAGCCGGAGGCAGGGTGTTCAACCACCCCCCATCACGCCCGCCGGCTTGCATAGTCCACTTACAAGGGTGTTTGTAGGGGGGGCCTCCGCAGCCGCGGCGCAAGGGAAAGCTGAAGCTGACAGGCCTACTTGCTGGCCTACCCAGCGTTTTTCTCGGGGTGCCACTCGTCCAAAAGCATGTTTTTTTTATCGCATGGGCCTACGAGAGGCTGATATTCGGTGAAATGCAGTTCTTTGGTCACATGATGAGGCCCCCTGGAAATGCCAGACTTTTCAAGCAAGCAATGATCGATATGCCTTGTTTGCTAGGTCTGGCTGAGGATATGGCGCAAATCTCTCGCCGTTGCAAGAATTTGTGCAGGCATTTGCCAAATAAATTAGCTGTTCTGCACTTTGTCGGCATTTGCCGGCAAAAGTCTTCTGCCTTCGCACCTCGCAAACGGTGTGGCTCTTGACTGTTTTTTGCATAAGTGTCCTGCAGCAGAACAACGTCCGCACGGTTTTTCAAATGACACAAAACATGCCTCAAGACCAGAAACCTTCGCCAAGAGCGCGCTCGCGTTCTCGCTCACGAAACTCGAAGGCACCTGCAGCTGAGGACAATAAGATTCAAACACAAAATCCGCACACCTCGCGAGCAGGAAGCTGGGATGGTGCCGGGCCAGATACGATTATGGGGCCATTCATTTCAACGAAAGGGTTGGAAAGCATTGCAGCCCACAAGTATGTTGGGTGCGACTACACGCCTCTTGAGGTCGTCATGAACAAGTTTGTATGGCAGCCCGGAGTGGAGCTGCTGCCGCTGTGGATGGCGCCCAATGCCGTCACCTTGCTGGGCTTGCTGTGCCACTTTGTGTATTTTGGCTCGTTTGTGTGCCTGCTACTGCTCACTGACGTGCACAGCGAGAATTCCGATTTGCCTCCGTGGGTGCACGGCATGGCTGGTGGGCTGTTTTGGCTGTACAGCGTCCTGGATGCCCTGGACGGCAAGCAGGCGCGACGCACTGGGAACTCGTCGCCACTGGGGCAACTGCTTGACCATGGGTGTGACTTTGTGGCCAGCTTGGCACTGCTGCCCTTTGCCTTTGGGCACAGCGTGCGGTGGGCCGGCACCTCCAACGAGCTGTTGTTCCTGCTGTTTAACGGAGTGAGCACATTCGGGGCACAGTGGGAGGAAGCACACACCGGGCAAATGCGCACCAACATCGGCTCCTTCTTTGGCGTCACAGAGGCGTGCTACTTGATAAGCGCAGTGTTCGGCCTGTCTGCTGTGTTCGGTGACTCGTGGTGGTTGAGCGTCGCCGTCATCTCGGTGCCTGGCATGCAGTGGACCTTGCAGCTGACCTACGCACAGGTGTTCCTGGCTTCAACAGGTATTACATCGGCATGGGCAGCTCTGAATTTCTTGCACAAGGTGTGCATTGAGCACGGCAAGTGGTCCGCTTTGGTGGATTGGGTGCCTATCGGAGGGGTGGTGTGCACGGTGTGGATCTTGTACACAAACGGAGGGACACAATTGGTATTCTACCCTGGGTTTACAGTGGTGCTGGGGCTTGTGCTGGCGCACTTGTGCACTCAGCGCATCATCACTTCCATGAGCCACGAGACGTACTCCCAGCTGCAGGGCTGCCTGACTATCTTCACAGTGCTGGCAGCAGACGCCACCATGCACGGCGACTTCAGCCAGGGCGTCATCATGGGGTTCGCGCCGGACACAGGCGCCTTGGTGTCGCTTCTTGGCTGGTTCGTCAGCATGCTGTACTTCAACTATGTGTGCAGTGTTCTCATCCAGCTCAGCATGTTCCTAGACCAGCCCATTCTCACACTGAAACCGAAGCCAGTTGAAGCAGTGAAGGAAAAAGCGCAATAATCCAGTCGAAATGCACTGATATCCTGCGGTTAGAAGCCAACCCTTGCCACCTTCCTGCTTTCCCGAACGCCAGTGACCGAGCACACCATCTTGTCGTGCGCCAGGGGCCGCATAACATGTCCTGCTTCCGACTGCGCCAAGATGACCCCAGTGTCCACTGCAGCGGTGGCCAGGAAGTAGCTGCGGCGTGTGCCCAGGGAGATCACGCACGCTCGCACAATGTCCCCGGGGCGAAACAGCTCACTCAGCACGACCTTGTCCACGTCAGACTCGCGGCAGTTTTCTTGCTTGATGACCCCCGTGAAGCCGCTGTCGGCTGCTGCGGCTGATGCGCCCTCGGAAGCTGAGCCCACGGGGACGTCATCCACAACCAGCAGCCGCACGTGAACCATGGAACCCGCAACGCGAGTCACCTTGCCCTGGACAATGCTACCAACACGAGGAACCACAGTGGATTTCTTGTTTTGCACTGATTGCAAAGGTGCAACCGACAAAATGCCCAGAAGGCCGTCGCTTGGGGAGGCGAACATACTGATCCGACCCTTGCCCACCACCGAGGCGCGCAAGTCATCACCAGATACGTAGCAGCCCGTTCCAGCCTTGAGGCCGATGGATTTGGCCACAATTTCACCAGGAACAACAGGCTTTGTGACTAGGCTGGCCTGCACATCTGCGGCAGACACAGCTGCAGACTGAGGCTTGGCTGCGGAATTTGTGGCGTTTGGCTTCGCGATTGTTGGTAAGCTTGGAGGGGCAGCAGTATAATGCACTGCGGTTTTCCGCACATCTGCCATGATTCAGTGCTGGCGTCGCTGTCGAGAAGAAAGCTCAACTGCACAGCACCTGATAGGGTGTAGTCCAAGAATTTTTTTCGTCGATTTGCTGTCACCTATGAAAAGAGCCGCGAGAACTTGTTGATTACCAAAAATCCAAAGCTCAAAATTGTCCTTTCTGCAGCTTCAAGTGTACAGTCGAGTGGGCCACGAATAGTGGTGCGATTTTGCGGTGTGAAGGGGCCATCCATGTTTCGTTGAGATGAGGCAGGCTATTTTAGTATGTTCTCATTCTGCATCGAGCGGCACAAAAAAAACGTTTGACAAAACAAACGATGCACGCAGCAAATGTCAGGCGTTGGACGGCCAGTGGCGAGTGTCAAGCAGTTCATTTACCAGTTCGATTTGCTCGCTCGTCAGGAAGATTCTCCTCCTCCGCTAGCCAGCATCGAAGCTCATGCAGACGCGTCCAATGTTACCCCGCCAAGGGTCTCTACTGAAGCCAATCTTATTTATCATCTGCATCGTTTTATTTTGCGACTCTGTGGTTTGTGTTACAACGGATCTGGACGTGGTACAACCTTCACACACGGCCGGCTTTGCTTGGCGAAGGCTGCAAGGCACAACAAGCAGTCCCCGGCGAGCACCGTATACTGCCGTGGTAGCTGTTTGGAATGACGCCTCATCTCTGTCCATTGGCCTTCCTCGTGCCCAGCCAGTGACTGCTAAGAGCTGCTCCACAGGGCTAACTCAAAATGCAAGTGTCACAGCAAGTGCGTATTGCAACATTCTGATTACCACCGCCTCAATGCCACACAGCCACATACACGACCACACAGAACATCTCGGCTGTGTATTTGCAACCAACGGTGGATACTTTGGGGGACAGCCTGTCAACTGTGTGGGCAACTACGTCGCCAATGGGACAGTTCTACAGCTGCAGAACGCACCAGCGACCAATGCTGCATTCTTGAAGAACGGCTCAATGATATTTGGGTATGCAGATACACATGCATTGCAGGGGCTTGCGAGTAGCAGCAGTCAGCTGGTGTCCGGCAAAGGCTGGCTTGTGCGTCGCGGGGCCGTACACTGGAACGCCAGCCAGGACCTGAGGCACCCTTCCCCGTTTGCTGAGGAGTTTGTCCCACGCACAGCCTTGGGTGTGCTGAAGAATGGCAGCATGTTGTTGCTGGTGGTGAGTGGCATCGAGCTGGCGCATGTGGGGGTCAGTCTGCAGGAGCTATCCGAGATGCTCGTGCAGATGGGCGCTTGGCAGGCCGTTAATCTGGATGGCGGGGGCAGCTCAGACGCCGTTTTCAAGGGGGCTGTGGTGTCAGCCCCAACTTGCTCCGACACATCCCATGTGTGTGAGCGCCCGATTGTGAGCATCATGTGTGTGGGCGAGCACAAGGCAGCCGCTGGAGACAAGCCACACGGCAAGATATTCGAGCAAATGTAATTTCAATACTCCTGCATGCAGCAACGCACTGCAGTGCAATCGCTGCATGCTTGCATTGGTCTCGGCTCGCTGCGCCCGCCTCATGTGGTGAAGCCACAGGCGGCACATGGCACGCCTGGTGCCACGCAGGAGCCACACAGTGCCACTATCAGGCAATCTATGCGCCCAAGAGCTGTTTTTCACTTGGCCATCTAGCGCTTGTTCGCTGCTGCTGCAGCCTCTGGCACGGGGCTGCTGAACTCGCCCTGCAAACTTCGCGCCAGGGGTGTGTCGGGCAGCAAGTACGCAAGCACCAGCCCAACATCGTCCAGCTTGCCACCTTGAAATGTGTACCCAGCAGCAATTGCACCCACCGCAAAAGGCGTACGAGCAGTCTCAGACGCGCCCACCTGCTGTGCTACCGCGGCAAGGCCATGCACAATGCTGGACAGCTCCTTCCGACAGACCTCATTCCTGCACACACACATACACACATACACTATGTTCAAGTGATGATGAGCGGGCGCCACATGCTCCTTACGCTTTGTGGGCTGCAGCTTCATCTCCAGCTTGCACTGCGGCCAGCAGCTCCTGGCCGGCGTCGCTCACGTGCGCATTCAGGAAGGCAGTGATGGTCTCCATGAAGATGTTATCGAATAAACCATCACTCCCGATCAACACTGCACAGTGCAGTTGCTGTCTGGCTGCGAGCTGCTGCTATGCGACTGAATCTACATACCCAAGTCTCCTGGGCACAGCGGCAGAGCAACTTGCTGTCCATGGTGGGGCCGGTCTTCTGACTGCGCACCCAGCTGCAGAGGACTGCACAAAAACCAGTGTGATGTTGGCAGCTGTACAACTGCCCAAGTAACGCACCAGTTGAAGTAGTGAGTTTGCACCTCTGATCGAAAAATTGGCACCCATGCCGCCTTCCCATCAGCAACAGCAGATACCCGGATACCAGCCACGTTGCGGAGAGACTCAGGAAGTGACTTGATCTGTTCTGCGCTCTTTGAGTTGCTCAGGGAGAATGCGACCACCTCACTGTCCCCGACGTTGACAATTTCGACCCCACCATTTTCCGCAGCAGTTGCCAGACTAGCTGTTGAGCTCCCAAGCGTGCCATTACATTTACCGTACGCTTGCTGCAGAACAATTAATGGATTTGGTGTCGGGTTAGGCAAATCATGGTGCGCAGTTGGCTTGCTGGCCTCCAAACAGTGCCGCATGAGTTTGACTGGGTATCGCATTGGGTCAACGCCAGAGCTTGCCCATCCGCCGACTCCATCGGCGACTCCCAATGCAGTTGGGCTAACAAAAATAGCATCTTCTCCATATCCTTTACTTTGCAATTTCTCAGGTGAGGGGTAGTTGCAGTGCTCTGCACAAAACACTACTTTCGGAGCAGCTACCGTTGAGGCTGCCCGAGCCCACAGTCCCCAAACCATGCTGCGGTGCTGAACACGAGGTGCAAGATACATTGCGGGTACTGGAAGGTGGGGCAATTTCAGTTTATTGCAGAGCCAGAATGGTGATTTAGAGCCAGTACGAGCAAGCGCGGCGCCATGCAGCTGCCGATCAGCCGGCGGGGTACCAGGGGGGGCCAATGAATCCCATAGGCAGTTTTTCCAACGTCACGTCACCAAGGACATACGTGGTGTCACAGCAAGCGCCTGCAGGGGCTCCTGGGCAGCAGATCATGGCTTACGTGTGCTTCTGCAGCTCCAGCAGTCTCTCTGCTGCCTGCTTGAGAGACTCGTCTTGCTTGCAAAACGCAAAGCGCGCAAAGTTGGCCACGAGGTGCTTGTCGCTGGGCTGGTAAAAAGCGGAGGGGGGAATGGCAGTGACACCCACTTCGCATGTCAGGAATCGGCAGAAAGCCCAATCTCGTGTCATGGTGGGGCACGCTGCCGTGCTTTCCTGCATGTACTTGTCGGGCACTTGCACACTGGAGGTGTCGGCCATCACAAAGAAGCCCCCCTCCGGCGGCACCACCTGCAGCCCCGCAGCCTCCAGTGCATCGCATAGTAGGCCACGCTTCCGCAGGTACTCTGCTCGCAGGTAGTGGAAGTATGTCTGGAAGCCTTCGTACTCCTGCTGCGCTTCCTGCAGCGACCAGGCCACGGCTTGCTGCAGGGGCGTACACACGCTAAACTGCACCCACTGATTCACCAGGGCCACTCCCTTGACCAGGGGGGCTGGGCCCACCACCCACCCGATCTTCCAGCCTGTCGTGGAGAAAGTCTTCCCTGCTGAGGACACCGTGACGCTTCGATCCCACATTCCAGGCAGCGTTGGGAACTGCGTGTGTGTGCGGTCATCATACGTCATGTGCTCGTACACCTCGTCGCAGATGACGACCACTTGAGGGTGGCGTCGCATCACCGCAGCCACTTGCTCCATTTCTGCAGCATCCATCACCTTGCCTGTGGGGTTGTGTGGCGTGTTCAAGATGAACACCCGTGTACGCTCAGTGATGCCTGCCTCAAGCTCTTCGGTGTCAAGCGCCCATGCAGGCCCCTCGCCCTTGGGGGAGCTGCGAAGGGGCACATACACTGGTTTACCGCCTGCCATTTTTGCTTGTGCTGAGTAGATGTCTGTGCAAACAAGTGGTGGGGGGACGGTCAGTGCTGGCTTTGGGCAGTCACCACGCACCAAAGGAAGGCTCCAGTAGCAATACTTCGTCACCAGGTTGCACAAGTGCTTGCATCAACGCATAGATGGCTTCTGTAGCACCCACCGTCACTGTCACCTGCGCAGTACAGCACTCATTGGCAGTCATGCTGCGCAGCAGCGTGCCGATCCACCCACCTCACTCATTGCGTCAATCTCTCTGTCAAGCACACGCGAATACCACTTGGAAAGCTCCTGTACTAGTGATGGGTGTCCAGCAGATCGAGTGTACTGATTGTGATCTTCTTCAATTGCCCTTTTGCCAGCCTCCTTCAAAAATACCGGGGCCTGCCAGTCAGGGAATCCCTGCCCTAGGTTCACGGCGCCGAATTCCTTGGCCAGGGGAGTGAATTCATGCCACACAGTGGGGCCATCGAAACTATCTAACCTTGAAGCTAGCTTGTGTGCAGGGTTTGCAGGGCCACCAGCCGCCATTTTACAGCAGAGGCCTTGGGACTGCGGAAATTGTTGCTTGTGCACCTGGCAAAGCTATGACGTAGTGTGGAGATAAGTTGATGGCAAAGCTGAAGCTATCTGATACAGCTGCGCACAGAAACACTGTAGATTTACGAAGCCGACCTTTTCTCGTCACCCTCGGTGCACAAAGCGCTGAGCACCCATGTGTGTGGGACCCCCCTGCTGCATGCTGCTGCTGCCCCCAGCAGGCTTGCATCAGTCACTCGACACAGCACAAGCCGCTTCAAGGCCCGAACTTGTATGCGCCTCATTTGGAATGGTGCCCAGAATCGGGTGGTGCAGCAGTCCCCCCGCCTTCGCCGCCTGCACCAAAGCTGTGGCTTCCTGCGTCACCTCCTGCATGTCCTGCCCCCACTCGGCGGCGCCCACAGAAGCGGTGCCGCCTTGCGCAAAGGCAACATCCACAACATCTAGTGTGGCAATGTCGCACTGTACTTCCTTGGGTGGCACCCCCAGCCGCTGCGCCATCAAATCCGCCAAGCTGGGGCTGGTGCGCCCAAGGTCCCCGTGCACGAACTCCTTCACATATGCACCAGCAGTCGTGGTCAAGTGCAGGATGAAGAAGTGCCCATCCAGCCACTGTGCCCTGCGGCGCAGGACTCGTCGCTCCCTGAGCATGAGCGCCCGCCGGTGCATGACCCTCACCGGTGTGGATTGCTGGATCAGCTGGCTGTCTGCACAGTCCACTGCAGCGACTAGCTCCTTCTCCGACAGCTGTATGTTGCACCAAACTAGCGCTGCATATGTCTTCTGCTTCTCCTCGGCGCCCTTTTGCATGGCTGAGTATTCTGCAGGCGTGGCCATGCAAAGGCCGGTAATCCGTACGCCGTGCTTGTTGGCATTCATCAACCCCTGCAGCTGCTGAATGGCACCTGCACTCAGCACCGTGCGGCTGGCATCTGTGATTTCGATAGCAAAGGGCCTCCCCGACCCCAGCATGCGCACATCAATGTCCTCCCGTCCCGCAGCCGAGAAGTTGCTGGAGTCGGGGGGGGCGCCCAGCGCAGGGCGCAGCACCCGGGCAACGCTCTCCGATACGGAGCGCTCATCAGGGACGCCCTCTGTGTCTTGCCTGATGCCGTCTCTGAGCAGCTGCCGGTCCTTTGGTGATGCTTCATCTGCCTGCAGCACCTTTGAGGGCGCAAAGCCCCAGGGGGACTGCGACACACCGCGCTGCAGCTTATTGTAGCGCCCAGTGAGATACACTGGCGTGCGCATGGCATCCACTTGAAACACGCTGGTGCTGCTCACTCTGGGCGGGCAGGCTGGGAAGGTGTGGGTTTTGTCTGTTGTGTACAGGCGGAGACGCAAGTCCCCTCCGCTGCCCACCCCCTTGCCGAGGTCAGCAGGGGACCCGGTGTAGTGCTGCCGACGCCACTCCATGTACTCATGCAGTGGTGCTGGTCCAGGTGTCACTGCTGGGGCCTCTAGGCTAGGTGGCAGGGGGGGCACTGCGTACCCCTCAGTGTTGGGCAGGCTCTCCGGCAGCCAGTGCAGCGGCACCAGGCCCGGGACATACGCTGGCATGTTTGTGTGACTGAGGCCTTCCAGGGCCTCAGCCACGTCTTTGTGGGAAGGCGCTGTGAAGTACCGGTTGTCTCGTGTGGTGCGGCTGCGCTTGGATTTGGGGGGGGCCTCCCCCGCTGCTATGGCGCTGTGGGCAGCCAACAGAGACATGCCAGCTGTGCGTGCGGATTTCAAGCCCTGCAACTCAGCATCACAAGCTGCATGCACAAAGTGCACTTGCAGCCTGAGCCCCCCCTCCGGTTGCTCGCCAAGGGGGGCCTCACCAGCTGCCGAAGCGGGGGAGGTGGCTTCCAAGCCGACCTCAGCAAGAGCAGCTGTGTCCATGGTGCAGCTCTGCACAGGTGCTTTGAGGTCTGTGTCCTCCACCAGAGGCCCCGTGCCGCCGCCCAGCTGCCACTGAGCCGACTGCGTCGCCGCTGTCAACTGTGTCAGAATGCGGGAGCGCACTGCATCCTTCACTGAGGTCATGTCCCCAGGCAGGCGATCCATTCCAAGCTGCTCGCAGACAAAAGCTCTGCACACGTGCTCAGTGAGTGTTAGATTGCAGCTGTAGCGCGGTGCCGTGTGCCTCTCTTACCGAAGGGCGTGCTGCCGCATGGGCACTGACGTAGGGATACGGACGCCGATGAAGAAACGCCTACTGTCATACTGCTTGGACCGAATGGCGTCTATGAGGGCAGCGGTGGGTGAGCTGTGAGGCTCAGTCTTGGCCCCAGGCTGGGGGGCGGCCTGCGCTGCGGCATCCGGGGCCGCCGCAGATGGGGCTGTCTTTCTGGCACACGTGGAGTCATGCTGCAGGTCATGGTGCTGAAGTATGCCCAAGCACACAGGACACACATTTTGTGCGTCCTGCTGTTGCAGAGGTTCAACTTCTAGCGGTGAAGTGGCTACTGCTCCCAAAAAACTCGCCAAGCCTGTGTGAACCTCGCTGGCTGGCAGTGTGTAGAACGAAGGCTGACGAACACCCAATAGAGCCCCCACACAAAAATAACAAGTTCCAACTTTCAAGGCCTCACGCGCTATTGCTGCACTTCGCTGTCCGGCTTGCAGTAAGGCGGACGCAGCCATTGCGGAAAATGCTTCAGCGTGTTTTGCTAATCAGACTAGCCACCAGCTGTACTGTAGCGAAAACCCCGAAGAAAAAAGACAGGCGCACAACAAGAATACCAAAGAAGCAGGAAACTCAGAAGGTGCGATGTTATGCTGGGTCAAGCAACCTTGATGCTTGTGCTGGATATCACCTGACAGAGACCGAAAAACTCGCAAGCCCCCTAAAACAGGTTACACATACGCCCAGCTTCCAAACTGCTTGCTTGCCCTAATCAATACCGTGCTTGTATTCAAGACACCATATCGTTAGGCCTGTCCTGCTGAAATCGTGCAGTAAGGCTCACAAGTCTTCGCTCAACTTCTTGGATTCTTTCCTGGACGTCTCCTGATTCGCTTCGTGATCCTGTATGGCATATTCCAGCATGTCTCTCAGCAAAACAGAAAACTTTAATAGAAGGCAAATGGGATGTTGTCGATCTTGTCTCAGGGGCTTCGTTCGCTCCTTGAATGTCATCCTGATGGTGGTCGGAGTGGGGTTCCTAGCCTACGGAGGTACGGCACTGCACTTTGGACTGGCCATGGTTGTCACTCACCTGGACACTTGTGCAGCTTATCTTGGCATCGAACAAAAGAGCATCAATCTGCTTTCAGGTTCGTAATGGCTTCTTTGTTTAACGGCAGAGTCGTGAAGGTTGCCCTAATGCGCAGGAAGCGTGCTTGGCGTGGGCTTTGTGGACTTCTTTCTGCCCTTGATCACAGTGATATGCGGTGAGTGCGGTGTGGCTGCTCAACAGCAGCTTGATACACTGTACTTTCTCTCACAGGCCACCGTGTGCGCTGCTGGCTGCAGTTCAGCATGTTTGCTTACTTCCTGCTGGCGCTGTGCATGCTGGGGGCCGGGGGCTTCTTTGTGTCGCCTGACGGACGCGAGAGGGCGCGCAAGGTCATCAATGAGGACAACTCAGAGGCCGGCAGCGTCGTGGACCACAACCTGCTGGCTGCGGGCCTTGCTTTCATCACCGTGGCCGGGCTGCACATGGCAGCGGTGCTGTTCATGTACTGCCAGACATCTGCCTTGGTGGACGACCTGGCTGCTGCAGAGGATGACGCGGAGGATGCCGCAGAGGACGCAGAGGACCCCCTGCTGAAGACAGAGGAGGGCCGTTCCATGAGCAAGCGAGAGCGGCAAGGCGCCAACGCCAGCCGCAAGTACCAGGAGAAGAACTCTGCCATATATGAAAAGTACAACATTGGACGCACGTAATACATATATGCTTTATTGCATCCTGGCTATGCCCTGAAGTAACTCAAGTATGACCTGCCATGAATCAGCCCCCGTGCAAGGCCACGCATGTGGGCTGAGGGGGCGCGGGCTGCCAATGCGAATGGACACTTCCCAGCGACCCAGTGCACGGCATACCGCACTACGAAGAAATAATTCCTCTTGCTGCTGTTGCCTGCTCGATTTGATTCAAAGGATTGCATAGTGCTTACCCTGGCCTGTGGTCCAGTGCGCTCTGCTCTCTCTGCAAGCTAGACCCAATGGCAAAGAGTTTGGCTGCAGTGCTGCTTGCAGCAGCACTAGCGGTCTCTATCCACACAACTTCTGCAGCCACTGGGAAGGTTGTGCAGTCTGTTTTGTTTCACCGCCATGGTGACAGGTGGGTTTTGAATGCTGATTCAAATTCCGCAATTCTGAGTAGTCGTGAGTCTTTGCAGGTCTCCCACAGGGTGCTTGCCTGCACAAGCAGCAGAATGCCCCATATACTGGCCTGCTGGTTTTGGCCAACTGACTCCACGCGGTATGCACCAGCTGTACACGCTTGGCTCTGATTATCTCCGCCCTCGCTACATCGAGTCAGCCGAGCCCCTCCTGCCAACCAACTGGACCCGCTCGGGGCTGTACGTGCGCTCCACGGACTACCAGCGCACACTGCAGAGTGTGACTTCCCTCCTTCAGGGTTTGTACCCTCCTGGAACCGGCCCCACACTGTGGGATGCACCTGCTCAGCCAGCAGTCACGCCCGATCGGATTCAGGTTGTGCCAATCCACACCGAGCCACAGACAGAAGATGGCCTGCTCACCTGGTCTGGCCCAACATGCCCCACTTGGGCTACCCAGCGCAACGCTTACTTGAACGAGCAGGAAGCGGCCACAGGCGAGGAGGGCATTTTCAAGACGCTTCTGGACAAGCTGGCGACCGCAACCGACTTCCCCGGGCTGAACCTGAACAACCTGTACAAGGTGCTGGATGGACTGTTGACGGACACTTTCCACGGCCACCCCCTGCCCGGCAAGCTGGATGCGGCTGATGTCGCCCAGGCTGTGAATGCAAGCCAGTGGGTCATGGCGCAGTGGTATGGCACACCCGAATTCCGCAAGCTGGGGGGCGGCTACATGGTCAGCTTGGTGCGTGATCGCATGTTTGCCCGCGCCAATAACTCCGCCCAGCCCGAGTTCGACCCCAGCACCTACCCCTCCCCCACGTGGGAGCAGCTCACCGGCCCCCGCTTGGCTGTGTACTCCTCCCACGACATCACCCTGCTCACCCTGCTGTACGCGCTGGGCCTGGAAAGCGGCCCTGCGGAGAACCCGCCTTACGCCAGCAGCATTGTTTTTGAGCTAGTGGAGTTGGACTCTGCTGCCCATTTGCGGGCAGCTGGCCCAGACATGACCAAGTTCGCTGTGCGCATTTTTTACAACAAGGGCATTGGCACCAAGGGCTCCTCCGGTGAGAACACCACCAAACCGTTTGATGCAAAGAATGTGGTCCAAATTCCTGGGTGCAAAAACCAAGGCACCGGCGGGGACATTTTATGCCGCCTAGATGACTTCATGCAGCTGACAGATGCTGTGAATGAGCCCAACTGGCAGGAGCCCTGTGGCCTTGTGGCCCCCGCCGCCGCCGGCAGCACCAAGGGCAGCGCAGGCCCCACCAAGCTCCTTGAGGTGGGTGTAGGGGGCGCTTTCGGAGGCTTGGTGCTGGGAGTCGCCATCACCTACTTCTTGACTCGCCCAAAGCAGGGCACCGATGGCGCAGCAGCCGGGCCATACAACCACTTGTAATCCTAAAATGCATGTCGGTGTGAAGCACCTGTGGCCAGGAGATGTGACTTGTTGGCACCTCACAGAAGCTCGCATGGCCGGCAATGACACGGGCGCTGCTGAACAACATGCCATGCAGCTTTTGTGTATTGCAGCATTGCGGCCTCTTGCAAGGGGCATCTGCGCCGTAGTCTGCAGTGTGCAGCTGCTGATGCCAGTTGGAGGGGGTTATATTTCTGATGAGAGCTGATTGCTTACAACAGCAGAAAGTCTGTGTGGCAACACATCGTCAACTGTTTCGTGATTGGTGCTGCGGTAAACCTCTCACAAGTTTTGATATCCTGCATACCCCCCTCTCGAGTGGGGTCAAGGGATTGCGTGCCTCGAGCTCGGTCGAGTTGATTTCGCTAGAAAATACATTACATACACATCGTTCACCCCGAAAGCATTCATGAATACAATTTGAGTTTGTTAGTACACCGGCAAACCAGCGATTAGCCAGCAGGCTTGCTCAAGGAGACACTGGAGAGAAGTCTCCAACGCAATCGCTGCTCTCTTGGCTGTCCTCTCGCATGCAAGCTGAAATTATGGCCAGTGCAAACATGCCAGAGTTCTACATGCGGCCTTTACCGAAGGTTTGCGTTGACATGAGCAGCGAAGGTGAGGACAAGCGTGTATCGTGGTGTGCTGGGCAGCGTGCTCGAAGCTTGTTTTACCTTCGCAGAAGGCCAGTCTTTATTCGCACATGCTTTGTCAAGCGGAACAACAAAAGCTTTCTTTGCGCTTATTGCACAATTTCGCACCCAGGATGAGCCTGCTTATTGTGGCTTGGCCAGCTTGATAATGGTGCTGAATGCGCTTCAGGTGGACCCTCAGAGCAAGTGGAAGGGGGTGTGGCGGTGGTACAGTGAGCAGTCCCTGTCTTGCTGCAAGCCCCTGGAAGAGATTCAAAAGGAGGGTGTCAGTCTATCACAAGTGGCTTGTCTCGCCCGCTGCAATGCCCTACACGTGGAGGAGGTGCCCGGCGTGCCTGCAGTCTCCACGGGGCTGCTGGACGAGGCCCTCAGTGCAGGGGCAGCCGCGAGCAAGCCACTGCAGGGAGCGCACATGATCGCCCAGGATGCGAAAAGCATACTAGACGTGCTTCATTCAGCAGCCGATGGTGCAGGTGTGCTGCAGGGCATGGCCGGCTTTCGACGCGCAGTGGCTGAGGTATGTGCCAGCCCTGCTCCGCTGCGGGAAGCAGTCATTGTGAACTACAATCGGGGGGACCTGGACCAAACCGGCACAGGACACTTCTCCCCCATCGGTGCATACGACGAGGCGTCAGATGCAGTGCTGGTGCTGGACACAGCCCGCTTCAAGTACCCGGCGCACTGGGTGGCCCTGCCCCGCCTCTTCCTGGCGGCGTGTCGCAGCATTGACCCGCAGCAGAGCAATGCACCTTGCCGTGGATGGCTGCGCCTATCCCGCATGGCAGCGACACCACTGCTGGTCTTCGAAATGAGTCCCTCGCTGTTCGAAGGGCAGGTCGCCCAGCCCTGTGCCACTGGCTGCGCTGGGGGGACAGGTGGTGAAACCTGCGCCAGGTGGCGCTCACTCCTGCAGGAAGTGCACAGTGAGGTGCGTGCCGCCCTGCGTGGTGATGGGCCTTGTGTTGGTGCGGCCAGCACCGCTCATACCACCCATGGGGCGCCTGCCACCCACTGCGGGGCGGCGGGAAATGGGGCGGCACTCGGCGAGGCGGTACCAGCTCCAGTGCACGCACTGCGCTTCATCGCCCAACACATGCACCAATCTGCACATGCATCTCCCAGTGCACGCGCGCTCGGCGGCCTGTTGACTGCATCCACCTGTTCCAGCTGCACGTCACAAGCGGCGGCAGCAGCCGCGCCCACACAGCGAAAGCTGTCTTCGGCACAAGCGGAGGATGCACAGCGCCTGCTGGCTGCCCTTGAAGACACCCAGATGTACAAGTGGGTGAATTTGGCCCTGGGCGAGGCACCCCCCCCCCATGCAGGCAGCAACACACAAGTGTCCGTCTCCCCGGCACACAGCCTGGGGATCCTGTTGCTCGCTGTGTGTACCCCCCCCTCTACACTGGCCGACCTGGCCTGGTCAAGCGGCGCACCAGCTACCGAGGAAGGCAAATACACGCAAAAGAGCCTGACAACTTGCTGCAACACTGCTGACGCAGTTTGGCAGCAGCTGCAGGAAGCGAGTGCAGCCGACCTCAGCGCTGGCAGCAGCAGCACTGCGGCAAGGCTACTGCGCAGCGAAGTGTTTATGCTGCAGCAGCAACTAGCCCAAGCTCAACCGTCGCAACTCCCTAGCAGTAAATGAATTCAGAACTCAACACGAGTCAGTCATTCAAACACAAAATCCGCAGCCAGGGGCAGGTGGTCGCTCCCCGTCAAGCGGCTGGGGCACCCCCGGAAGCCCTCGTCTTTCATGACCTGCGTCATGGATTTACTTTGTGAACCCGCGCACTTGACTTCATCCGTGAGCACAGCCACAGCCGTGGCCAGGCCCTTGGTGGTGAAAATATAGTCCAGCATCCCTCGGAAGCCGGGGGTCCAGTTGCTCCACGGCAAATTGCGCCCCCACACGCTCTCGTACGCATTGGTCCATTGCCAGGGGGAGTGTAGCGCACCTTTGAGCAGAGCTTCCGTGGCATTGGGCAGTGCTTTGGCAATGGCCAGCTTCGCTGGGTCCTGCAGCAACCAGTCTTGCTTAGAGGTGATTGTGGGGGGGAAGCCGCCAGTGCGGGTGGAGGGGTGTGTGAAGTGCCGAGGCGCCACGGCGTATGGCAGC
>Ga0307982_1000742_pt1 | contig 26053 bp, 27 predicted proteins | sample OrgLakmetagen989_FD_201847 | JGI IMG/M metagenome (GOLD analysis project Ga0307982, IMG submission 201847) | Saline water microbial communities from Organic Lake, Antarctica - #989 | ecosystem: Environmental > Aquatic > Non-marine Saline and Alkaline > Saline | place: Antarctica: Organic Lake...
CGAGTCACATTGGTTGGACCTGGTGGAGCCAAAAAAAGACTGACTTTTTTTACTCAATGCCGTCTTTTTGCATCGCCACACACTACACACACCTGCAGGTGGAGCACGGGCTGGGGGAGCTCGAAATTTTGCCCAAGTTCTTGCACAAGGGCTCGTTCGTGCGGCGGGTGCTGGAATTGTCGGTGGAGGCACACCAAGGCTTGTCGCCGGACATGGTGCTGGTGGTGGGGGACGACGTGGTGGACGAGAAAATGTTCACCGCGGCCTTTGCTCATGTCGCTGCGCAAGCCGCCAAGCCACCGCCGTCGAGAGGGTGAGTTTATGTTCTATTTCAGACAAGCGAGCGCACGCTGTACTGTGGGCACGGTGTGCCTAATTTATGTGTTTGTTCCGCGTGTGTTTTTTGGCTCTTCATGCACTTGTAGATTGATCAATAACTTTATTCATTTATATTGATCAATATATGTGATAACAAAAATACAGATACGTGAAAGCGGCCAAAGCAGCGTTGCCCCCGCGCGACGACGACACGAGCAGCGAGAGCAGCTCCTCAGCCTTGCAAGCCATGTCAGAAAGCAACGATGGCCTTGACGCGTCTGCTTCTAGCTGCAGCAGCCCCGTGAGCAGCAAAGGAGGAGGATCTGCGGGAAGGGCACAGGCTGAAGACGACGACGACGACGACGACGACGAGAACGCGCTGTCAGCAGCGGCCGAAGCGATGCTCGATGGGCCCAATTACCTCCCCCTCAGCCCATCTGCAGGGCAACAGTCGGCGGCAGACAAAGCCGCGGAAGCAGCAGCGGCCGTGGACACCCGCATCTTTTGTTGCACGGTGGGCAAGAAACCCACAGTGGCGAATTGCTACGTGGAAAGCGTGAATGACGTGGAGGAACTCCTTGGTGCGCTCATGCAGAGCGCCTAAGCAGGGAAGGGGTGTTGACGAGAGACAGAGACAAGGGCAGTTGGCTTCAATATTTTATGTATCCTCAGGCGCCCGCGCCTTGTCGCCTTGTCACGGAGCCTAGTAGTCGCGTGAACGTTAATCAGGCCTCACCAATAGCACCACTTCTATCTAATTCTAATTGATAAATGGAGTCAGAGTCAGAGTCAGAGTCTTAGTTAGTAATAGGGATACAGAAAACGGTGACGTATGATGATGTGGGTGCTTGGTGCTGAAAGCTGAAAGAGATATCTGAAAGGTAAAAGCAGTTCTCTTCAATTCTTCTACCAAACTGGATTTGCGTTCTTTAGTCGTAATTTAGTCCAAAATAGTTTTAAGTAGCAACACAAAAAATTGTGCATCGATTTAATGTTCTCATCACCGCTCTTCGTTGCATGCCAGTTCTATACACCTCTTTTCTCTACACATTCGCTGCACTGAACAAGGCACGCAGTGGCATGCATAGATCTTTTGCGAGCAATCGCAGTAGAAGCACGATGAAAGCTCATCTAACACTGGGCGGTTCCAATTCCAATTCCGGCGTTGGCGGTGCCAGAAGGAGGTCCAGTAAAGACGCCACCACCGGCACCGCCACCGAATTCCCAATCAGGGCTTGGGCTTCCCGCGCTGTCGTGTCGGGTGGAAAGTTAAACGACTCTGGAAAACCGTGCAGCCTCAGCAGCTCTCGAGGCGCGAGCAAGCGCACTCGTTCGTGTGATGCTACTTGCCGAAATCGTCCTGAATTGCTGGTGCTAGGGGTAGCTGACTCAAGAATTGCGCCATTCTCGGCACCAGCCTCTTCTTCTTTCGTACAGCTGCTACTGTGATGAGCACTACTACTGCACGAAGAAAACCTCCTTGTACTCGAGTAATCTGAGTCTGTATCACTCCAAGGCCAGGCATCCCACGCATCCATGTCTAAAAGCGGACCACTTTTGCCTACTTGCTTCCCGTAGCCTTTGGTAACCGTGAGTGTTTCGGTGGAATCTGGCGTACACACATCAAACGACACGTAACCATATTTCTCGAGCGTGCTTCCGCTCAACTGCAGCCCAGCTAGCATTCCACGCTGGTTAGCAGTTTCAATACCGTTTGTAGCACTGGTGCTGCCACCACAATCATTAGCAGCAGCAGCTGCAGCTGCAGCGCTGGCAGCATCAGCTGCAGCTACTTCCGTTGGAGTAAGCAGAAAGTCAGCCAATGGACGCACCCGCGGCAGTGGATCTGGCGGCAGAAAACGCCGCGGCAAAGCGCAGTTTGTGCGTGACGCCAACAGGAAGTAACGCGAGCGAGTGTTGGGAAGGCCCAAGTCGCGCGGCGACAGAGCGGCTTCGCAGACATATGTGAACCCTCCCTGTTTCAACGCTTCCAGAGCCACAGCGTGGCACTGCGAGCCTTCAAAATTCGGAACGTTCTCAAGCAGCAAGTGCTCTGGCGGTGCTTCCAGGGTTGGCAAGAGGTGCATCAAATGCAGAAACGACCTCGAGCGAGTGTCTTCCGCGTCGCGGCGATGGCCTTGAGCACAAAATGGCTGGCAAGGAGGGCTCATCGTCCACAGCCTTGCAGCGCCATTGAGGTCTTCGCTGGTAAGATGCTCGATGCCCTTGCATGCTGACTCGCCACAATTTCCAGTACTATTTTCGCGCCACGCGTGCTTGTAAACTGTGTTCGCTTTTTCATTGACGTCAATAGCCTTCACTACTTCCCACGCTGCCCCATGTTGGCATTCTTGAAGTGCAGCACGCATACCGCCAATGCCGCTGTAAAACTCAATCACCGGTAGCAGTGCGCTCCTGGGTTGGCATGCTAGCAACACTAGGAGCACTCTGAAGGAGCTGAAATACGTGCCGGAAGCTAGTCTCCTTACCATAACCTTGATCAACTACACAATCAACAATCGAACCCAACACTACTGCGTTGCTCAGCTGAATGATTTACTGTAGTGCTAGCACAGCATACTTCGATGCTAAACGATTGTTTCACTATCAATTAACGTGTTTGCTGCAATCAATCGAGGATGCTAATTAGCTAGAGACGCCATTTTATCATCAAAGGTCAAAGGGAGAGAGAAGAGAAAAGGAGGTAGAATATCGAGAGAAATTTCGACACTGCGACGCTGCTGTTGCAACTTATTATTACTTTCTTCTTCTTTTTATGACAACACCTCTGTAGTAAACTTCAACCCCACGTACGCCCTCCCGTCTTCCCGTCTACTCCTCTAGCTAGCCTAGTCTCTTCGTCTCTATCGTTAAACTGTTGGAGCACAAGCCCAAGAAAAGAGAGAATTCATCATGAATAGAAGTGGCTTAAATCGCCGCCTGGTCATCATGGGGCTGGTTGTTTTGGCATCTGCATCTCAGAGCACGGGATTATCAGCCAGAGCACCAGTCGCGCCGGCAGAATCACCCACGCTTAAATACTATGGCGCCGGTGGGCCGACCGTTGAAGCGCAGTCCTGGAACGAGCAGTCGGCGCGAGAAAAAAATGAGCTGCTCGATGTCATAAACCCTAGCCCTTTTGCTCTGTGCTCACGGGCACTATATTTGTGGCTCATCTTCACACCGGTGGGTAATTAGTGACAGCAGCTAAGGCATTCAAGTATGAGCACAGATTCCGGCTGTTTTACTAAATTGACCAACCAGGACACGTTACTACCCGCTTTGAGAATTGTATCCTTTCTCGTGTTGTAGGTGTTGTCAACAGCACTGCCTGCGTTCTGGTCCGAAACTTTCCGAAACCATGCCTGGTACCCTCTGGTGTGCTGGACGCTCGCGCGCGGCGGGGCAGCCTGGATCAAGTGGGCGCAATGGGCGTCCACGCGGCCGGACATCTTGCCGGAAGCTTTGTGCGCTCACTTGGGCACCCTCCAGACGCAGGCCCCGACCCACTCGTTTGTGTACACCCGCGAGTCGATTGCGCGCACTTTTGGTGTGCCCCTCGAGGCAGTCTTCGAACGGTTTGACCCCATTCCAGTGGCCTCGGGCAGCATTGCGCAAGTGCACTTCGCGACTTACCAAGGCCAACAAGTAGCAGTGAAAGTACGGCACCCCCGAGTGGCTGAAAGGCTCAGTTTAGACTTCCGAATCATGAAGCTCGCTGCGGCTGCTGCCGAAGCTTTACCCGGTCTGAAATGGCTCAACTTGCAAGAGTCTGTGGCAGCGTTCAGCTCGACCATGACGGGCCAAACCTTCCTGGACACCGAGGGCAACCATTTAGCGCTTTTTGCTCGCAATTTCGAGGGTTGGCACGACGTAGGCTTCCCCACCCCTCTCGTAGCTTCGGAAGAGGTTTTGGTTGAGTCCTTTGAAAGCGGTCGCTTGGTGAGCGATTTCACGAAATTGAACCCTTTGGGGGGTGCTGTTAGAAGCAGCAAGAGTGGCAGCAGAGATGGCACTAGTAGTAGCAGCAGTGGAGAAGTAGGCACGTTGATCATAGCTGATGATCTCAGCATAAGCCGTGTAGGAGGAGGAAGCGGAACCAGCGAGTACCCAGTCCTCCCACCGGCAGCTGCTCACTTCTTAGTCACCAAAGGTGAAGACGTGTACCTGAAGATGTTGCTGGCGGATGGTCTGATGCACGCCGATTTGCACCCGGGCAACATTTTGCTGACCTACGACAAGGAAGCAGCGGCGCGCGGGGACTCCAACCTGAACGCGCGCATTGTGCTCGTAGACGCTGGTACGTGTGTGTGGTGGTGATGCCTACCCATGTTTCCTGTGATGTTGCGCTGACGCACTTCTGGCTTTATGCATACGCACTACACACAACACCCTAAAGTTACCTACACTGCCTCTGCATCTCCGCGTGTGTTTTTCGGAAGGTATGGTGGCGAACTTAAAGCCATCGGAACAGCTTCACTTCGTCGGGCTGCTCTGTTGCATGGGCAACGGCGACGGCGAAGGCGCGGCCGACCATGTACTCAATTTCAGTGCGATGCAAACCTGCACAGAACCCGCGGCGGTGGCTGCGTTTAAGACCGCAATGACGCGCTTCTTTGCGGAGCACTGCCGCGGCTACTACACGGGCATAGATCTGGCTGAAGTTTTACGAGGCGTGCTCAGCCTGGTGAGTACTTGTTTTATTTTTCAATCACAAATGCGCTCCTGCACGTATAGAAATTTGATTTTGTCGTGTTGCGCATGCGTGTACAGTAAGACTTGCCAGTTGATACACACACGTGCGCGATTTCCACTGGCTGTGTGTTCGTTTCTAGATCTACTTGACACAACTCACCTGTCATACGTTTCGTGTGACGATAAGCTTTTTACGCTTCATGCTCTCAGGTGCGAGTGCACGGGGTGCGCATTGACGTGAATTATGCCACTCTTGTGATGAACGCGCTATGCTTAGACGGCTTAGCGAAAGCAGTGCTGCCCGATTACAACGTCCTCGACCACGCCGCCCCATTGCTGAAAGCGCACCATCGCTGGGGACAAGGCAACTTTGCTGCTTCAGGCATTGGGCGAAAAGTGCTGAAAAGTGTGGCCTTGCCGTGGGCCATGGCGCAGAAAGGCCGCAAAGACAGCGCAGCGATTCGCGGCCTCGCTCGAAGGGAATGGGAGGATCCTGGCCGATAAAAAATTTAGACATAATAAGCGGCTTTGTGGACTAGGAGGGTATTTCGTGTCCTCAAATTTAGCTATTTCGCATACGGGGCCAAACGGAGGATCTTGCATCTAGAGGTTAAAGAACTGAATCCACAGGCACGAATAGCACTTTAAACCAAGTAGAATGTAGGAGCCCGGGCTTCTTTTCTTGAGAAGTGGCTTAAAGCACGGGGTTGGGATTTCGACAGAAGCCTTCGCGGCCCTGGGCTTTAATAACAACCCGCCCTTTCATAAGAGGTCGCGATTCACGTGCGCACCGTGCGCGCGTGATTCACGTGTGCGGAGGCTATAGTTATTCATTCCGCGTGTTTTACGCGCTAATTTTGCGCCTAGGACATTTTCAAGTGCGAACTTGAATCACTTCGGTATTATAGAAAATTCAATTTCCGCTTGATTTTCACAGAATTAGGAACCTAGCTCCCATATCCGATATTCGATAGTCCATTCTCAGATTCCCAGTTCCCTATCTTTCGAGGTTGGAAATGTCACATGGCACAGCTCGCCCGCCGAGTGCGTTCAGTGCGTTTAGCAAGGGAGAAGGGAATGCCTCGGTGTTGACTGGAACTTCCTGTGCAAGTGTTTGTTGAACGCCGACATGCGCGCACATAACCACGGATGCCACCTCAATTTCTTCTCAAGTTGTTGAGTCGTTCCTCGAGTTCTGACACAGCAGGGTCTGCAGAAGCAGCTCCTCCTCCAGCAGCTGGTGACCCAGCGCCGCCTGCTCCCATTCCCATCGGCACTGCTGCTTGCGGCGCAGCTTCTTCGGCTGCTCCTTGCTGCGGCACTCCACTTGCGGGCATGCCCGTGGGGGCTTCAGCTAGGGCCCCGTTGAGCGTGATGCCAATTTCGTCCAAAATTTGCGATACGATTTGTTGCTCTTCCGCTTCGTCGTTCTCGCCTTCCATGACGTCGTCCATGGTATCGCCCATCATTTCCATCGTCATTTCGGCTTTCATTTCTTCTTTTTGAAACTCGGCCATAATTTTGTTGAGCTCAGGTAAGTTGAACACTTTGTTCATTTTTGCCATCGCCTGACATGCAACATAGAGGTCGATTCAAGAGCGAGAAGCAAAATATACACGCATGCCCTGGCCGGCGTAGCTAAGAACAGGAAGCTAGAAACAGAAGTGTTTACTGACTCTAGATACACGACAATCATCTCTTTTTTTTGCACTCGCACCCTCTGTATTGAAAGCAAACTAAAGGAGATCATAGGACCTTCGTAGTGCCACGCAGGGCCGACGCCATTGCTTCATGGGATTTCACGGTTTGAATCTTCAACAGCACCGCATTTAAGTGGGCCCGCATTTGCAGGAACTGTAACACATGACATGAATGAAATAATTATTAGATGCTCTAGGGCGTCAATAGCGCAAGTGCTAGTGTTTGTTCGACTTTTGTGACAAATGGCGGTTGCTTGATCATCTAGCTGTATTAGTCCAAGCTACAACAATGATATTCTGAGCGAACTTCTTCGCGCTCACCTTTGTGATAAAATTACGAGTCCGAACCAACTCTTTCGCCTGAATTTGAACTGCTTTCATTTGGTCAGCAGCGGCCATCTTTTTAATGTCCGCAATCTAGCCAGAGAAAGAAGAAGGCTGTGTTAGTTTTCTTTTTACTTTGCTTATTCAATTGGTGTAGCAGTGGAAAATTACGCACCAATTTCTTTTCCTCCCGTTCCATGCGGGTCCTCTCGCGATCGATCTCACGAATAGCCCGAGTAATCGTTCTTTTGTTTTCTTTAATCAGGTCCGCAAGAGGGATCTATGCGATAGAAGCAAGGTGGCCCAGAGAAGGCGTCATTTACAAACGGTATGCAGCTTTGCATGCTTGATGGATAATCTAAGCTCATTGTCTCTAGAGGCGCACCTCTTTCCCGAACATATTCCCCATGATGCTCCGTTCCAATGGGGGCTATGTTCCGATGCCAGACAGACAGCAGACGATGCGATGATGAGGATAACTAGCTAGACTACTTAATCTTTTCAAGAGAAGCGGAAGAAAACAGTAATAAGAGATGGAAGCAACAACGCAACAACAACTAACACATGAGACCGTTCACAGTATATATTAGGGTAAAAGTGTAACTCCCTTCGCTTGGTGGCTCCCTCTCGTCGTGTCGGTAAATATTTTTAGATGATGATAGAGCGATAGAGCGCGGAAGTCGGCGAAAGTAGCTATTATTATTAATCGTGTAATAGAGAGCTGTATCAGAGCAGGAGTAGTGCGCTGTGGAAGACTCCAGCTGTCTTGAATGGTTATATCACGTTGATTGCATCATTGCCGACACGAACTGAAGGCACCAAACTCAGAGAAGTTAGCTTTTTGTGAACATGGCGGATGAAGCTTGGCCGATGAATGATGGACTTGCTAGGCCAGGGGAGGATTACGATAGCTGCGCAGCCATTCCGCCGCCGCCAGAATACACATGGATTAACTATGGCCTAGGTTTCGTAACCTTGATGTTTGTTGGCACCTCAGTAAATTTATTTGTTCTTAATCACGATCATCATTGGGGCTATCAAGCACTCTTTATGGCGGTGCCTCTCTCAGGGTTGATAACTTTGGCTTACGTTTTGAACGTTGAGAAGAAGCGGATTGCAAGCATGAAACTCAAATAGTAATAAATCATAATTAAAATGTACACGTGAAGTAAATTATTGATATGGCATGTTCGGGTGAATTTACAAAGCAATGTGTTCTCAGTGAATTAGCATGTCGAATCTGAGATTGGAGCGAAGCCGAGCTTGCAAACTTCCAATCATGTATTCTTTATGTGCCTCTGTGACTGCTGTGTACTTGCCTTTCTTTGTTTTTGGGAGAGTATTAAGTAGACTAGACTAGACGAAGCAGGCATATTTTGTGCACTAGCGAGGGCGATCTATTACAAATACCAAAGAAATTTTGCAGCAGCTCTTGGATTTGTAGTCTAGTCTGGTTAATATTCTACCAAAAACAAAGAAAGGCAAGTACACAGCAGTCACAGAGGCACATAAAGAATGCACTTGAGCTGCATATATGCGCTAGCAAATTCGCTCCAGAAGGTCAATTGAGGCTCCAACTGGCGCCTTTCCTCCGAACAAGTCGGAGAACTGAGTGCTCGTTCGTGTGTCACGTCCCAGGTCCACGTGGCGATTCTCTAGACTATTTTTGCCCAGCAGGGCGTCGTCTCAATTTTTTTCTCAGGCTTCGGCGCCAGCCGATCTCAGCATCGCCTGTCCTCTTTCATGCTAACGAAGTATGGGTCACGTGGCTGCAATGCTGCGGGCTGTACAAACACGAATGTTCACAGGCTTACGAACACCCGGATGCTTCTCCGCTCCAGACGCCGTACTTAGCGAGGTCGAAAAAAGATTCGATTGAGACTCACTTGCTATCTGAGTTTGGTGGGGGGTGGGGGGTTCTCACCGCTCATCCTGAACCGAATTCCTCTCCTCCGTGTCCAACGTCAAACCCACTCCACCGATAGGATGCTTCCACCCATATCGAGGAGCTGCGAGCCTAGGCCTAGTCTAGTCTAGTCTGGTTAATGTTCTACCAAAAACAAAGAAAGGCAAGTACACAGCAGTCACAGAGGCACATAAAGAATGCACTTGAGCTGCAAATGCGCTAGCAAATTCGCTCCAGAAGGCCAAATAAGGCTCCAACTGGCGCCTTTCCTCCGAACAAGTCGGAGAACTGAGTGCTCGTTCGTGTGTCACGTCCCAGGTCCACGAGGCAATTCTCTGGGCCAGGCCCACTAGGATGAACATCTTCGTATCTTAATTAAAATGATAAACGATAAACTATGATACAAATCAGGGAAATTATTACAATTCCTTATCAGCCTCGGCAACTCCAGCTGCCCTTTTGCAGTGGTGTGTCGCAATTAAAAGGACAAAGTATGCTTGAGTGATTTCTTTGTGAGATATATAATTGCTGGTAACTTCATAATTGCTGCTGGTTGTTTATCAAATGGGGATACTGTAGAAGCCGCTCGATGTTTGCACCATTGTCAAACCTGTTCTCGAATTCTCGCACTTTTTTTACAAGCCTAGTCGATAACCTTAGCTTTCGCTTTGGCATTGCGAGCTGCGACCACCTTGGCCTCAAGCTTCTGCCAAATATTTTTTCGATCAAATTGTAGGGCATGTTGCCTTGCGCCTTCCAGCATGGCGGCTTTGTCGGCAGCACTAATGTTCAGCACGGCGTCTTCGAGGCATACAGCCAAACTTGGGGCTGAGTTCACGTCGGCGTAAAAGCAGTGCGACCCTGCAGCTTCGGGAATTCCTCCAGTGCGGCACGTGATCACGGGCCCACAATTAGTGAGCATGGCTTCTGTAATCACGATTCCAAAAGTCTCAACGAATGTCGGGTGGTACTTGGAGGGGAGTGCATACGCGGCGGCACCATCAAAAATCTGGGGAAAAGATTGTTCATGGGTATGAGGGTCGACAGTGTATCCAAATGGTCTCAAGTTCTTCAAATATTCAGTTGATGCGATGTCCATGATAGACAGATAACGAAGGAAAAATAAATAAATTTTGATTTGGTTCTAGTATTTTCTTTTGTCCACAAAATGTGTATATGTGGTACGCACGGCGGCTTTCTCGGCGTCGGCTAAGTCAGTAATGAGTTGGATGTTGGACATTCCTTCCGTCAGCGCTTGCAATTCGGCTAAAGCTTCCCCGCGGCCAACGACAAGAAGTGTATAGCCTGCGGCGGGCAGCCGCGACGTTTGAAAGCCTTCGACGAGTTCAAAGATACCTTTGGCCTCGATGACTCGCGACAAGTAAAGCACGTACTGCTTCGACACCAAGCCTCGAACCTTGAGAACCTCGGCCGTGGTTAATGGATCCAGCTCGGTGTAAGCGCGAATGTCGAGTGCAGGGTAAGAAAGACTGCATTTGGCTTGTAGCTGGGGGGCAAAGGTTGTCCGAAGAATGGCGTCCACTTCAGCAGCATGCCGCAGCACTTCGTCAAGCGTAAACTTGTGAAGAACATAGAGAGAAGCAATTGAGGTTGCAATGCACGAGGTAAGCAGCTTAAGATTCACATTGAATACAGAAGAATGCACACAAATATAATGAAGAGTTACTCTGAGTTTTGCATGAAAGCACACCAGTCTTTTCTCTATCGTCTGGCATAAACTTACCAAGAACACAAAATGAAGCAAAGGAGGTTGCGATGCAGTATATAGGTAGCGTGGGAGCTCAGCGAACGCAGAAGTATCCACAGAGATAAAGTAACAGAGAGTTATTCGAAATTTTGTATTAATAAGCTCCAGTCTATGCTACACCCAAAGTAGATCCCAATCTTTTGTGCAACTAGAAGATATGACATTCACTGACCTGGCTAACGCACACTGGCACGTCAAATCTCAGAAACTGCGATAGCACCGAGATGGCGGCACCGAAGTTCCCGTCCTTGAGTGCGTTGCTCAAAATGTTCGTCACGTCACTCCCCACGGCTTCGGCCACCGTAGTAATGTCGAAGTTGTCACCCCACGCGCCTCGGATCGCATCAACAGCGTCCAAGCATATTTGGGCATGGGGTTGGAGGTACAAGCACATGAGCGTCATTTTCATGCTCGGGTCCGACCGTGCAATATCCACGATGGCTGCGACCATACCCATGTTGTACCGACCGTCGAGAAGCTTGTAGTTACCCACTGCGGAAGGTCGCAGCACAGTGATACCAGCACTGTAGGGCTCGATTTCATGTTGCGGCTTGAGTGGCAAAGTGCTGATTGCTAAGATATCCTCATGCCATGTCACGATAATGGGCTCGTACCCCCGGAGCAGCGCTGCCTTTCAAAAAAGAAAAAGATCGTTCGCAGGATTGAAATCACATAACAGTGTCATAAAGAAATCTGTGCTTCTCAAAGAACTAAACCACACGAACGACGTATCATACATTTCAATACACATTGCCTTGAATATGTTCGGGTTAATGATATATGTATTCGCACACACTTATGTATGGAAGATAGCAGGACAAATAGAAATATAAAACACAGGGAGGTTCGAACGCTTTCGCACCAAAGTCGCACGTACGCACGCACCTCGGCCAAGTTGCGGGCTTCGGTACTGTGACCACAAATGACGGGGTCTGCGCGCACCACGATTACAAGAACTTGGCGGCTTTTTGGTGAATCAGTCAAAGATGCGGTGAACGCTGTGGTTCCAATATCAGCGACGGGGATTTCATTCGAAGGAAAATGTTTTCCAGAAGCATTGTGCACAAGAGTACTGTTTGCGGTCTTCAAGTCAATGCATACCTCCAACGGCTTTTCTACTTTTATTGATTCTCGAGGGACGACATCGTCAGCAAGGTGGTCAAATACACTCGTGGCACGTGGATAGCAAAAATCAGTTTGCCGAGGAGCCCGGGGTGCCGTACACAAGGCGTCCAAGTGAGCAGGTAGCCTGGAGAGGCGCTCGCAGTTGGCTACTCTCAAGGCAGTTGTCATATATTTGAATTGAGAATGAACCTATTCGGGCAAAGGGCATGGTTATGGTGCAATGTCAGAGACCTGCCCAACGACACATCAGACAACACTCACGAAAACATTGAATTTGATCAGTTCGTGGTGCGGTAAAAACATTGAAATAAAAAAGGGCACCAAGAAAATTGTTTCTCAGGAAACTTCTACACTTCTTCCTCCTTCCTACTTCCTCTCGTATGCTCGTAATTCAAGTCACGCATTGAACTGACGAGGATGGCGATGATGAGACAAAAGAATCATTAAAGGTGAGTGACGCAACCTTCGAGAAGCATGCGACAAAAAAAGATGTGAGGTTAAAGCACACAAAGAAACCCTTGAAAGAAATTCTTTGTCGAAGCGCCTAAGACAACATAGGGACTTCACATAATAAGACTGTGGGAGTTCGGAATCTTCCAGAAGAAATAAAATCTAAATCGCGACAGGGCCAAAAGCCGAAACTTCGGAGAACCTTCCAAAAGAAAAGGAACGACGGTGAACGGTCCTCAATAAATTCTTAAATTCTGCAAATTTTACAAGTTCAGGTGCCCGCGCGATGCGCGGCTTCGGAGCAATGTGTTTGCTGCGGAGGAGTAGGTGCGTGTCCTTAGCACCTCAGTGCACGGCCTTGAGATGCCCGTGGATGACAGAGTGCCCTCATAGTGCCCGTGGTGCGTGTCCCTTCTTGTGCCCGTGGTCCGCCTTGTGTTCTTGTTTACTGCACATGTACAGCAGAACTGTACTGTACTGTACTGTAGTACTGTAGGTACATAAAAAACGACGACCACCACGAACGAACCACGAACGCAATTCCGTTTAATATATAGGATGGCTCACCCCTATAGAAAACCGTGAATTGTGTGAAAAGTGGGTTTTCGCTCTAGCTTTCACCATCCGCAGCCCACGTCGATGCGCTTCGATACGGCCTCTCAGAGCCAAAATCTTTTGAAATTTCGAAGAATGGCGCCCTGTTGTAGTTTTAGAGCGTGGCCGAGGCCGCCTCGTTGTGGGACTTCGGCAGGTTGGCGCGGGCCGCGACGACAATGTAGTCGTGATCGGCTGGGTCGTACTAAACCGCCGGTGCCTCGCGGATGCGCTAGATGCGCGGTTCGCTTACTAAGGCTACGAAATCATCATTTAGGGATTGACATGTGTCTATGAATCCCGTTTTTGAGACAGGCCCCGAAGGGCCGGAATTAGAAGACTAACAGGTAGAGAATTTATATGGTTAAAAATTATTACTTGTATTGTAACTCTTCACTCCTCTAGCTAGTAAGTTACTCCCGCCCGGGAGAAATATATTTTCTTCTTTTTGTAGTATCTCTTTCAGCTCAATCGGATACAGCCCATTAACACTATGGTTAGTCAAGGACCTCACATCCCCTATAATAAGTTGATACATCACTTCCAAAGAGACGCTGTTGTGGTGGCCAGATCTTACTTTTGAGACAGGCCCCGGGGGGCTGGAATTAGAAGCGTGTATCGAGCGCAGCGCTTGATTCAAGATAAAAGGAAAGCTCTATGACCGTTTGGGTCGCTCGGCCTCCCGGCTCGCTCCGCCTAAGAAACTGGGGAGGGGGGGGCTAAGAAACAAGGGGTTCGCCGTTTTTCTGCTCCCTTGTCACCCGCGATGTACTGTAGGAAAACGTGTTTATGAGGAGTATTTTTTTTTTAATGTTCGCCTATTAATTCATTTGGCTCTCGTCAACCGGATTTGACTCGGCATGTAAGTTCCAAACAATTCCATGGAGAACTTTACCAAGTATTTGTACACTTCTTGATTCTTCGTTGGGTTGGCCACGTTGCTCGGATGCCTGTGACGCGGGTGCCGCTGGAGTTGCTTACTGGCTGGGTAGCAAATTCTCGGCCGAATAAGTGCCCTGAGATGACACGGGGTCGGACATAAAAAAGGCTCTACTAGCAAAGTGCAAAGGGCTTCCGGTCAACATCAAGGAATGGCATGCCATAGCAGAGAATAGGTCAAAATGGAGATCGCGATCGTACTCGAAGCCTATGCCTCTTTCCGAAAATTGATCCTAAAGGGTTCATGGAAGTAAAGATGAACATTGAATTACGCAAAAGGGCACTCAGCCCTGTCTGGCTTGTTCTGGAGAATTCATCAATATGAATTTTTCTGACCCCCCAGGGGAGACTGCATTTAGAAGCTTACAGGACTGGTACCCTGGTACCGTCTTGTAGGCGCCTACAGAGTTTCCCGGGCCAGACCAAAAGCCGGGATCGGGGTTTGTATGACAATCATAAGTGTTCTCTTCGTCGTAGCCGCTGCGAGCACGGTGCGGGTGTTGGCTTTGACACAGCCCCCGAGGGGGCGGAATAAGAACGCCAGAAGTCAGAAATTTTTGTGCGTGGCCCTGGCGGTCGGGCATAGAGTGTACCCACCTACATCGGGCGGTGAGCGGTGAGACTCCATGCGCGACAAATCATCCGGCAGTACTTGGCCTTGGCTGTCGTCAAGCCACTGCCGCCGTTATACGGGAGGTGCTCGGCTATCAGAGCGCCCACGAATACGCCGGCAAGGAAGTCGGCGCGCGTGTTTTCTGTGGTGCGCCTGATTAGCACTTCCAATGTAGTAAATGAGCCCTGCCTGCTAGTTACTAAATACTTCCCCCTCGGGGGGGACCCAGAAAAGCAGAATAGCAATATATTTCTTCTTCTCGGCCCTCTATTTCTGTAGAAGGAGTAGAAGTACTAGGCAATCGTTTAATAGAAAAGGTTATGAAACGCATCGGAAAGCAGCTCGTCACTAGTAGCTGGGATAGCGAGAAGTTGCGTGTCCGCGAGAAGAGTGTCATTTGGTGAGCGAGCAGAGTAACGTTCAACATAGACCGAAGAATTATCCAGGGTGCCGTCCGAGCTCGAGTCCGAGGAATGAGTAGGATCGAAAGAGCCATTCGCAGAGGAATTCATTTAGAGTACTGGATGCCTTATACCTGTAGAAGGAGTAGAAGTGCTAGGAAATCGTTTAATAGAAATAATTATGAAAAGAAAGGGAAGGGAAGTCCACAGCAGTTTTGACTTCAACCTCTGTAACTTCCCCTTACAGGGGAGATCAGTTTCTACAATTTCTGTTCCTTCGGAACATAGCTAGATCAGAAACGAGAAGAAGCATTGCCACTATAACGTGCCCACTTAGACTCGTGGCGATGGCTAGATTTATTTCATGAGGCCAAAGGTCACTTTTGAATGTCGCGCTAACCACATATTTCCCTCGATTCGGCCACGTAAAATCCGAGGTGCTATTCCGTACTGTGGGCAACGGTAAATAGATGGAAATGCAGTGCCGGTCTTTCGTTAGTGAATAGGAATTGAACGGAACCAAAAGGAAAGTTCGGCTTTGCTACACTAACGAACCAAACTGAAAGAAAAGTTCGTTTCCCGCCGAATTAACGAACCCACAGCGAAAGAAAAGTTCGGTTCCAAAGAATTAACGAACTAGAAACGGACCCGGAATGGAACCGAGCTGCTATCTTGGAAACCGCGGATTTCACTTATATGATTGGGAAAATCGATTTGGAGCCGATTTGTGCTTATCGTTTTACTAGTTATCCGAATCCCAAAGAAGAAAATTTCCAGTATAGCAAGTGGATTTGTACTTTGATGCCGAATATAACTCGAAGTGGGAGTGCCACCCTTAACGAACGGAACCGAATAAAAAGTTTGGCTACTCATTTCTTAACGAACGGTACGGAACTAAAAGTTCCGTTACAAAAAGTTAGTGAACCAACTCGGAACCGAAGGGAAAGTTCGCTAATTCTACGAATCCCTAAAAGTTCCCGGAACTGCACTTACGAAAGACCGGCACTGGATGGAAACCTTCCTTTCAGTCAATAAAAACGGTGCCCCCTCGGGGGGTCAGAAAGAGGAAATTCCCATTTTTCCGAGAGAACTCAGCGCACATGAAATATCTGTTGCGAAGTGCCCCTTTAGAGCGATTACTTGACTTCATTTTCATGTATAAGCTCCTGCATGAAGATGGCTCTGGCAGTTGGCTTCCGATATGGCAATGTAATAGAAGGCGGTGTGCTTGATTGGATTAATTTATACTCCATCAGTACAGAGATAGGCAAGAGCAAAATCAACATACTTCCAAAAGTTTGAACTAAATATGCGGTATGTATTCGGCGTCTTCCCTCCAACACGCGACCTTTTTGATGTTGGCTTTTCTGCAGCGAAAGTAAAGCCATCTTCAGGGAAATGTTTGCATGCAAATGAAGTCAGGCTATTGCTATCGGGTAGGCAACGTTTTTCTTTTATCGCAGAGAGCTGAGAGGGGCTTCGTGGTGGCCCCCTTGATTGTGAGTGGCGCTTATTAGTTGTGGGCACTTGCATGGCCACTTGGGCGCATGTGTGCTTCATTTGGCATTGCGCTGCCATCTGTAATTTTATCGTGTACTTAAGTACCCTCGTAACGTAGCTCAGGGGCCGGTGTCAACAATTGCTTTGGGTTCTTCTGTTGTTGATCTGTATAATTAATTTTCTTCTAGCACCCCCTGAATTTATGAATTCGTTTATGAAATCTCGGAGTATCTCGTCGATACCCAGAAACCCCGATATTATGTTTGCCATTGGTGTGCATCCCCCAACATCTATGATACCAGGCGCTAAAAGGTGATATAAAGGCGATCTTATAGTCGCACCGCTACTAAATAGAACAGGAAATCACTTGCACTCTCACTCCGACTTGAATTCTATCAACTACTCTGCACTCTACTCAGATTTTTTCGTTGGTAAAGTAGGCGTACTTGGCTGCCTCGAAGCAGGAATCAGTGGAAATTGGGATGCTGCACTCAGCACTTGAGGAAAGACATTCTGCAAACGGCCACTTGTACGTTGAAGCTGTACCCCCCCTCTGCTGCTTTCCAGAATTGACCCTGCTGTGGCTGGATGTTGCATCCTGGCAGCCTCAGCAGGGGTTGCACTTCTATTCATGGGCAACAGCTGCTGTTTCAATTGTGGCGGCTCTTGAATGCAGAATATATCGTCATACCTGTTACCCTCACTTCTGCTAATTCTGCCAACGTAATCACTGCTAATAGATCTGTAGCTCCCGGTGAAATCGCTGCAGTTGGCGCTGCTGAAGCTACTGCCATTCAAATCCACTAGCAGATTTTGGAGCCGCCATAATTCTTGAAACGAGCGCTGAACTAGGGAATCAGCCTGCGTGTGAACATGAGGCTGGATCAGCGACTGGATCGGTGACCAAGTCTGCGGCCGGGTAGTAGATTTGTTTTGAGGCTGGCCCTGAAGCGCATGATTCTGCGACGACTGTCGTTGCACTTGGTGCTCTGGTTGACGCGGTGCTATTGGGACAAATTTGGGTGTAGGTTCGGTACCACTCACAGAGCTGCTGGCAACATCATTGTTTTCCCTGCCATGCACCCTCTCAGCACTGTCGCCAACAGCACCATCGTCAAAACAATATCTTCCGGCCTTGCCAGCATCAGCAGCACCGCCAGCATCAGCATTTGCGCTGGCCTCCTCGCGTTGTCGCTTTTTCAATCTGCACATGTCGAAGTCGCTCCCACTGATCTGGGCACGTTTCTCAGCTATGTACAATTTCTCCAACGTACTCAATGGGCGCTTCGACGAGACGATTAATATTTCACGCATTTAAACATACAGTTCACAGTGAAATCAGTAAATCGTATTGTGTAGTTGAAGGATAGAAACAATTTTCTCGCTCATTCCCTTGTTGTTGATGTCGCCTTCACAACAGACACCGTCCCAGTCTCCCATTCTCCAATTCTTTAACCTTCCGTTCGTTACCTCTTGAGAAAGATTACTCCATGAGTTACAACAAAGATTACTCCATGAGTTACAACAAAATGTCAACAGAACTCTCTGTCTCACCTGCCCATTTAGAGAGGTCGAGCCACCACGTTGTTGTTTGTAACGGTTCGAGATGCTTCGCATGGTTGAGTGGTAGCGGTTCTTGATGGAGACGTCAGATCGTCCAGGCATGTGCGCTGCAATGTAAGCCCACTTACGATTGAATGATATTCGGATCATATAATGAATTATTGGGGGTATTACAAAATCAGGATAAATGAGGTAACAAAGAGAGAATATAAGGAGGTACTTATGTCTAGTCAGTGGTGCAGACGTCAATGAGAGTTCATTCAGGAGATGAGCGAGGATCAGTTGCAAGCAACCAGCAACATTCCATGTTCAAAATTCCTCCTTTGCACTTATCTAATATCTTGGCTCTACAGTTTACAAACGCCTCCTTTCGCCATCTCTCCGAACAATTAGTTCAAAAGCACCTCCACCCCACCATCCTTAGTGCAATCTTTCGCACCTGGTTTCCGTGTCTCTGGTGAAGCGCATAGATCTGGAAATCTTCATGTGCAGTCCAACCTCCTATACGCACACTGGGGTCAAGAGTTGTATAGTACCGCTCTCGACATTGTTTTCCGGAACGGCCAGGCAAGTGGAAGGTGGCCAAGGTCCATGACCCAGACCCGTTTGCTGCAACGTGCGCCAATAATAAGTTATCCTCCTGAAGGGAGTAGATTAATGGAACCAGGGATTACATTCAGCGCGAGTACTAGTAGAGCAATCAAGGGACAGAGAAAGAGAGAAAATAACAAGTGAAGTAAAAGCCCAGCGCAAATATCTACGCAAGCCATCAAATAGAGTGGGGGGGGGGGTGAAAGGCTTACAGAAGTTGGCACACCTGCTCAGTCCAAGAGATGCGTTTCATTACTTTGTTGGGGCTCGTAGCGGCAGCCGCTATGAATGGATAAATTGAGCCCGGCATTGCCGCAACTGTGGTAGTAGATGGCATAGTTCTCAGCTCATTCTGCGGTAGCTGTGGCCAGGCAGCGTGTACAACACAACAATATGAGCACAAGAAGTACAAGCAACGGGAAACGCACAATGAATGTAGCCAAAGCACCAATGCACCAATGCACCAGAAATAATTACATTGCAGGTCGGTTGAGCAAGAGCCAGCTGCATGCGTTTATCAAACTGCTGAGGATGGACGTTCAATTCGGAAAAGGACATCGGGTTCGCAGAAAAAGTAGGAGGATTTATACGACCGGAAGTGCCGGGATCTGCTGCGGCAAGACCGATGTCGTCTGCTGGTAAGAAAGGCTGCAGGTGCATTCGGGCCTCTGGTTGGACCATGCGCTGGGGAAAGCTGGACCACGGTAACATGATGGCCCTAAAAGCTACAGTAAATGCCTTGAAAGATAAGTTTTGAAGTAGAACGAGAGTGAGAAAGTTAATGTCCTGCTCATAACCTTGTCTCACTGTTCATTAACTAGGAGTATATCTTCACCTTAAGCGAACGTCGCGAGTGTATAAGTATAGCCCTTGGCTCTATGATGCCTTGATGCAATTCGCCAACATCGGAGGGGCCAACGGCAGTTTGTTCTTGTAAGATATTATAATATAGCCGACGTTTCGGTGATCGATTACCGACCGAATTTCGCGCCGTCGTCCCAGCTGGAGGGTGCAGAAAACCTGCAAATACAGTATTACGAATTTCATATTACACAACCCAAACACAACAAGACAAATAGGTACTGGCAGGCAGCTTTTTTTTTTCAGTTGCTGTGTGCTATATGTATAGATGTATAGCAGGTAACTGGCAGGGTGCTATCTTAACCTCCCGAGACGTGACTGGGTTCTTGGAAACGAATTCACTCCTCAGTATGAGCGCCCACGCCAAATGCCCCTTTGTATTTGTATAGGCACCGCCGGATATGTTATACGAGGGATTCAATACTGCAGCATTTCTTTTGATCAAGCAATCAAGATAATGGCGATAGGATTCTGCTTGTATCACTATCTTCACTCGTCCCGGGGGGGCGGAATTAGAAGGCTAAAAGGTTGAGATAACTAGGAAAGCCACGTAAACTAAAACTGAGATGCTAACCGGGCGCAAAACATGCCCGAGTGGCCATGGATGTGCTTGTCAAAAGAAGAGTACCTTCCCGCAGAGAGGAGGGGACTGCAACGAAGCCCCGAGTGTCTCGAAGTTTGGCTGCTTTTTACGGGATTTCGTTTCGACTAAATTTACCGAAATTTACGAAATTTCGTTGCGGCTCCCTGAATGGACGAGATCTGGTTCTTAGCACTATTTCGCAATATGTCGGCATTGCAATCTTTCTGACGTGTTGAATCAGCAGCTGGCGACTACAACAGCGACATAATCAGTGACGAGCAACGAGGCCCAAGCGCGACCATAAGAGGCTCGTCGCAAAGCGGCCCATTAAGGAATTTGACTTGTCGCAAGGCAGTGCCTCGGGAAGATACTGCGGCGCAGGGGGGTAGGTATCCAGTTGCTATCTTTCCTTCGTTCTGTGCCTTTTATGCTCAACCGCCCCCTCCTCTCATTTCGGCTGCATAGGCTCCCTTTAACGTTTAGTGGATTTCGGCGAACGAAATTTCGTCGAATTCGCCTCATCAGACGAAATAGAAATGAAATTACGGAATATATCTCGATGGCCGCCGTAAAAAGCAGCCAAGTCTCGAAGGCGATCCAGAAGACAGAAGCAGAGTCGCCTAATCCGCCCATCCCTATCCCCGAACGACTTCGCGACAGCTATAGGGAATTCCCTGGAGAGTTAACTATTTATAGTTTAATCTATGATCTATCAGATGTGACAAGGGAACGAGGTGGATGCAGACCGAAAGCAGACAGCTGGGATGAATGGCACTGCTGATTCTTCTGTGGTTTAAAAATCGCTTCGTTGCATCAGGAATCACTTATTTAGATTTGAAAAAAAAGGGCTGGGTTGAGCGAGCAATCCCGTGACTTGTCAAAACATAGACGGCCCACCTGATTAACTGCTTGTAGGATCCACGTCCATCACTCACTCGAAATTTTACTGATTAGAGTCCGCAGGAAAATATGAGTCAGGGACGGGACTCTGGCTGCTTCGAGTTTATTGGCTTCATTTTCCTTCGGCCAAGTCAAGAGCTGCAAGCCCATCGTGGTGGCGCCACACTTTACTTAACTCAATCGTCGATTTTTTCCTGGCACTGTTGGTACTGCTGCGCTCCTTTTCAGTATCAGTGCCCACAGGAACAGGAACTCCCTCAGCGCATTCGCTCGACGAATCTGACGTTTGTAGAATTTCCTTGGCTCTCGCCCATAGCCGTTGCGTGGTAGCAATGTTCCGTGTAGCTTCTTGAACAGGGTCTTCCTTGCGAGGAAACGTGTCAAAGTAGCAGTGCCCACTGAAGTTACTCTTCACCAGCCACAAAATCAATTCCAGGGCTAAGTGAGGATGCACCGACGCAAAACAAAGACCATCTTCAGCGCCCAATCGAGTGTAACCATCGTTGAGCTGCACACCAAACAATTTTCCTTCTCTTGCCACCAGACTCGCCGATTGAGCAGGGTTTTCTCCGGCAGCTAAGCAATGCCCCACGTCTAGCGTCAAACCAAAGTTGTCACGGTTTACGTCCCGGCAGAGGAGCAAAGCAGAACCCGTAGATGGGACCGTAAACCATCGCGTGTTTTCGTCGGTGGGTTTGAATTCCAAAGATATTTTGAGTCCCGGAAGAGCGTCACAGACGGTTCGAAAACTGTCAATTTGCCGCTGCCAGAGATCTTCGTGGTTGACCTTGTTGGATTCAAACAGAGGTACAATAAAGAAAATCCAAGGAGCGTTGCTTTCAAGGATCCTATTACACAATAGCAACCAAATGCGTCCGAAACTTTCCTTTTCTTGAAACTTCGTACCATTTCCTTTTTCACAACTTCAATTTGAAAGGTCGTGTCTTCAATTTATCTCAAATACACACTCTTACCTGCAAAGGGTAGTCATAGCCATCGAAGGCAGACCAAATCACAAGCTCTTTTGCGCCAAGACCTATGGCAGCATGCCCCGCTTCAATGGTAAGCGCTACAGCTGTGGCGCGGACTTGAGGGTCAGGTGCAGTGAGGGCGCCTGCATGAAACAAGGACTGCGGGTAGCGCAAGCAGACAGCCCCAGCGGCTAGTCCTGATTGCTGGAGAGCTTCTTGAGCTTGAGCTACAGTGAGTCGACCAGTGGAGCCAGGTGCGTCATCGTCACGGCGCAAGTGCTGTAATTGGAGTGACGACAGGGGCAGAGAAAAAGCACACGAGAAGCGGAGACAGTATCATAAATATTCAAGGCTACTGAACACAAGGGAATCGAGAAGGTGTACGGTTCAATTTATCAATAAAATTGCGAATAATGGTCAATGGATGTGAAAACCACAAAAGTAATTGAGGTAATGGGGTCACTATTCACAACACGTAGGAGCAAGGTACTCAGATTCGCACACGGCACCTGAGGATAGTTGAAGTCCACCAGCGTTAAGCCAGGAATAGTCCCCTGTCGCTGCACCCAACTCGCTACTTTCTGAGGATGCTCCCACAAATCAGGGCGATCTTTCATCGAATTGAGCCTAGACGCCATATCCCATGGGCACTCTAATGGGTTTGGGCGGTGGGATTCTTGATTATGAGCGCGTTGGTCGCTGGAATTGGCGCTGTTGCCACTGCTATGACTGCTGCTGCTCCTGGACGTGCTGCTGGTGCTTTCAGAAAAAGCTGCTACGCTAACTCCGCTGAGTTCGCTTGCTTGGGTTGCGGCAGAAGCAGATTTCCTGCTCGATCGGTTACTGGCTGATGTATCTGAAGCAGCAGCAGCTGGAGCAGCCGGAGCAGCTGGAGCAGTTTGAGCAGGAGCGCTGCGAGCTACCCCTTCCTTCAGTGCCAACTCCACTTGCTTTCGTGACGGCACCGAGGGCACCGCACCCATTGTAGTAACGGCACAAGCTCCACAGGCACACGCAAATTTCAGCGCTTCTGACAGCGGCTGTCCTTCGGACAGAGCTACTGCAAACCCTGCGCGGAAACAATCGCCTGCTCCCGTTTCGTCCACGACAGTCTCGTCTGTGGCCAGCGGACAGCAGTTTCCTCGCACAATCGCCCCGGGTTCGCCGTCCCATCCGGTGATGGTGAAAGGGCCCTCGTCCGGTTCGCACACCAAGAGATAGCCGTGGGCGCCGAGGGTCACAAGCACGTTGCGCGCTCCTTCTTGCTGCTGCAGCACTCGGCACGCTGCAATTACTGCTTCTTCATCGATGACTCCAGTTGCTTCGTCTACCAAGGGTGCTGCTGGCAATATTGTCTTCTCATTCTTCTTTTTGAGATGTGAAGTGAGCCGGGCTAGCTCTGACAAATTTGGGGTGAAGTAAGCACAACGCTGCAAATGTTGCGAGGAGGAGGACCCTTCTTCCAGTAACGAGCAATCCATCCCGCCAGCGTCTTGGTGCACAGGCACCTTGAAGCGAGCAGCCAGTGCACTGACAGCTTCGTTTACAACTTCGGGCACTTCACGCTGCAAGAGCACGCATGCAGCTCCTGCAACGCGTTGCGTTAATGCTCCTTCAGGCGCAGTGAGCTCTTCTACAGAAGGCCACCCTCCTTGGTTCGCGCCGCCTACTACCACTGACGCTATCGTACCAGAGGGTTGCAGAAACACCAGCCCTTGGCCGGAAGGCAGTACAGTAGAGTGACCGCAGCCTGACACATCTACACCTTTTGCAGTGAGTGCCGCTTCTAACATAGTAGCATGCACATCGTTTCCAAATTGCCCGATAAACTGAGCAGCAGCTCGCCCGGTCCCTGTGCTCAAGAGAGCCGCCGCCACCGCCTACATTCATGTAGGCACCGCAATGAGAATGAGTGCAAGAGAGAGAACATAACATGGCAATACATGAAACAAGAATAGACGAGCCAGTGCTAATTCAAACAAATTGCAGTGTAGATTGTTTTCTTTTGTTTTTCGCGTCTCTTTCTTGCTCACAATGATTCCTGGCTCTTCAATACTTCTGAACCCTGAGTACCTGGTTAGCACCTTTGCCACCCGCAGCAGTCTTTCCCGTAGAAGGATCAAGCGTTGTCACTGTTTCACCTGGGCTAGGGAAATGTTCTACTTCATACGTGCTATCGACGTTCATTGAGCCCACAACGAGGATGGGCTTCGTTGAAGTTGTTGAAGCAGGAAGTGCACCACCATAAGGAACACGCATCCAACTAGGGGAAGAGAAAGTAGCTCTAGCACTTGCTGTAGCTATGAGCGCTATGCTTACTAAGCATACCTTCACTTGAAATAGCATAATGCTAGCTATCCTTTTGCTTAACCAAAAAGAGCTGGAACAGATAGTGACTTAGTGAGTAGCTCTTGGTTCTAGCTAGCTTATGAGTAGCATCAGCATTCAGCCAGCATGTCGTGAAGTCGTGAAGCAAAAGATCTGAGAGGCCGTGCAGAGACGTCGCGGTGTTGTGTGTCCACCAAAAATATCCACCAGAGATGTCGCGGTGTTGTGTGTCCACCAAAAATATCCACCGCGCCAGACACCAGACACCAGACACCCTCAAGACCCCAAGCCTCCGCCTCCTGCCTCGCCTCTCGCCTCCTGTGCTTTCGGGCTCTTTTTTCATTTTCCAGACGGAAGTTAATACCGGGCAGATAATAATATTGGCTTGCGCCGTTTTATCATTTATTGAAAGATTCTGGACGTCCGCATCGGGCCGCAAAAATATTTTTTTACAGCTCCAAGACACCCGGTATACGGTTACGTGGTACCTTTCATTTGCCTTAGCTCCCTTTCGATGTGAAATTTTTATTAGGAGTCCCTTTTAAACAGCCATACTATAAAATTTAAGGGCTAAACGACCAAAGAAGGCCAGGGGCTTACTCCCCGCCCTTATTGCCTTGGCCTTTCCGACCTCCGCTCTTCTTTCCCCCAAAACCTCCGCTGCCGCCACCGCCGCTGCCTCCTCCACCTTTCTGCGCGTTGTTTCGCACACCCATTTGCCCCTTGGCCACGTCCCGAGCGCGCACTTGGTTGCGCTGGGCCTGCAGCCTCGCTCCTTGCTTCGAATGCCGGCTCAACAAACCCTTTTGGGTGCCCTTTTGAGCACTTTTGGCCGCGGCCATGTTGTAATGCGAGCCCCCACCCCCAGCGCCCCAGTGGTGCACGATCGCGCGTCTGGCGGCACTGTCCGCTGCGTCCTGCTTGCACGCAAACTGCCCCGCCAACGCCTTGTTGGTGCCCTTGCCGAAGGCGAAACCCGCGTAGGCCTGCTTTTGCAACTGCCGCTCTTCGCGCAGCTCCGTGAACCTTCAGAGAGAGGGTGGGTGGGCAACGACGAATAAAGGAGAACAAAAATTACACACTTTGCAACCCAAGAACCATAACTTTCGAAAAGAAACCAAGCATTCATCTGTTCATGCTTTCAAACTCCTTCATTCGCTTCTTTCTCTTTACCGTTGAATGAGTTGGCCTCGTCGGCTGAGGGCGCGTGACTGGCCAATAGTTCTCCCTAGTGATTTGGCCTGATGCATGGCCGCTACTTCAGCGGCAACTTCTTCGGAGGTCGTCTCAATGCCCGCTTGCTTGTACCTGTGTTTCGAGTGGGGATGAGGGGGGGTGTACGGCGCAGAAAGTGAAATAAAGAAAGAGAGGAAAACAATGAAAAGTCAACGACAAACTTGTGAAGAGAACTCGGGTCCTAAACCGAGGAAGTGAATGGACGGAAAGTGGACAGTGGAAAGTTGAAAAAAAAACGGAAAAGCAAACAGGAATGGTCTGTTGGTATGCCTCATAATTAACTCACATGATCAGAAGCTTTTCTCGCTGTGCCGCCAGCACTGAGTCCCTCTTGTCCGCGGCTGGAAAGTGCTGCTGGTAGTAGCGGCGCTGGCTCCGGTGGCCGATCGACTTGGTGTGCCCACTCACGGCATCTTTGATCAACAGATCACCACCACCGCCTGCACCCTGTGGATTCGCTACAGTGACGTTGTGCAAGCCTGGCCGCCCCAGAAATCGCCGCGGGGTTGCTGCATCACTGGGTTCTTCTAACCCTTCGCTCGTGTTGTTGTTGGTGTTGCTGCCACTGCTAGATGTCGCGCTGCCTTCTTCTCCTGTGTCCTTTCTGTGGCTTTCACCTTCTTCAACTTCGAGTCCCTCCAACAGAGATTCTACAGAAGGGATCTCTTCTGTGTAAATAGCTGCTGG
>Ga0307982_1000744_pt1 | contig 25999 bp, 20 predicted proteins | sample OrgLakmetagen989_FD_201847 | JGI IMG/M metagenome (GOLD analysis project Ga0307982, IMG submission 201847) | Saline water microbial communities from Organic Lake, Antarctica - #989 | ecosystem: Environmental > Aquatic > Non-marine Saline and Alkaline > Saline | place: Antarctica: Organic Lake...
GAATGGACACTGCAGTTGCGTTTGTGAGTTGCAGCCCTAGCTGTACTACAAGCGCGGGAAGCTTCCTTACCCCTTCCCCGAGTCGTTGCCGTCCATGATCCATAATCAGGGCACAGATGACCATGAGAGGTGCAAACCATACCTGAATGACGGAGTTGACCCACATCTTCCTAAATACTTCTCGTACACTCAGCACAAAAACAGCTCGACGAATTGCTTCATTCGTAGGGCCACCCGGAGCAGTCGTCGTGGTAGCAGCAGCTCCACTATTGTTGTTGCCTGCTGCATCCGTACGGGCAACGGGCTGTCCCGATGCAGCAACAGAACCATGAACATAAACCACTGTATCCAACGCTGGGCTTTCTGCGGATCGGTCGCCAGATGCGGCAGCTGCTGGCTGGGAGCTAGCCGCTGCTTGCCACTGCTGCCGGCTGTGCGCGGATCGGGCTGCCGCAGCTGCCGCTGCTGCTGCTGTAACAGAGGCTGCAGCCATGTCGTACTCATCACAACAACGCAGCAAGTTCAAAAAAACATTCAGTAGTGCTTCGATTGTGCTAATGGCCTGCGGTTTGCATTGGCAAGTTGGGTGGGGTATGCTGGGGCCCCAACAAGCCAAACCTGTAGCCTTGACCAATTGAAGTCCAATGGCTAAAAATGCGCATCTGCAGAGTGACCAAGCCCAAAATTAGCTCATCGAGTGAGGATCGTTTGAAGAAAGTCACTCCAATTCCGTTCCCACCCGCCGGAAGCATAACCAGGTGTCTTGCGAAATAGACTGTAAAAATCCGAAGCCATGGCTCGCCAGTTTGGCAATGTATTGAAGTTGATCTCCTACCCGAACCCTGTTCTGAGAGAAAAATGCACTCCAGTATCTGTTGACGATATCCTGGGTTCTCATGTCCAGACGCTGGTGCGGGACATGCTTGCCACCGTAAAGCTCGAGAATGGTCTGGGCCTCGCTGCACCGCAGGTGTGTATCGACTAGCGTGTACATTCAAGCCCACCAAGAAATAATGCGCTTGCCTTTGCAGATTGGCTCTACTGACTGTGTATTTGTGATGCGCACTCCTGCCATTCCGCAGCAAGGTCGTCAGCGGCGGCGAGCGCCCGTGAGCACTGCGGCTCCTCAGTGGCACGCCGTCATCAACCCCACCATTGAAAGCAAGTCCGCACAGTGCTCAGTATGGCCTGAGGCATGCCTTTCCATTCCAGACTACTCCACGCTCACCCGCCGCCACAACCGCATTTCCGTGCGTTACTTCGGCGCTGACGGCAAGCGTCGCCAGCAGGAGCTCTCTGGCCTGGCAGCGGTGATTTTCCAACACGAAACAGACCACTTGAACGGCATGCTGCTGATGGACCGGGAGATGATTGGGTCACGGGACCTGGATGACATGGACTTGGCCATGCGAGAGGCTCAAATGCGCATGATGGCGGCCTTGAAGCGAGAGTTTGCTGAGGATGTGTACGCAGACGGCGAGGCGCGGTGAGCTATGCAGCACACTCTCACATGTGGCTTGCAGCTGAAGGTCGTGAACTTCCTGTCACTTCCATGCTTCGTTGCGACCACGCTTTCTTCAGTGCTGCCGGGGAGTCTGACGTCAGTGTGCGCACTCTGCCCAGCTCCCTGTGCAGCTCCACCAGCCCCCCCTCCAGCTGCAGCAGCAGGCCCACGTCCTGTACACTGGTGCTACCCACTGCAGCATTGGGCAGTTCCTCACCCGAGGCTAGGGCTGGTAGGTGCTGCGCTGACTGCAGACTGTCCAAGGCCGCCGCAGTCCCCCCCGCCCAAGCTGAGCCAATGCCTTTGTCTGCAAGGGCTGCTGCCACTTCGCCACGCAAGAACTGCACATAGCTTGTGTCAAATGTCTCGCTGCAAGCGCAGTAGCGTGCTATGCCCGTGGGGTCTGCGTCTTCCCAGCCCCTCCCCTGCTCAACCAAGTGCCCCCCCCTCAAACACAACAGCCGCAGCGTAGACAAGAATGCACTATGCACAGGTGCCCTATCCACAACACCGCCCGCTTCAGGCCAGGCGGCAGCACTGCGCCTCTCCTGCATATCCAGCACCAGGTGCTTCAAGCCGCTGGACATGAAGCCGGTCTGTCGCCCAGGCAGTGGCTTTGAAATCTCCCCCACACAGAAGTGCCGCACCCCGTCCCACAATAGCGCAGCCACGTCCGCCTGCGGCAGAGCTTGCAGTGCGACACGCATGAGCCACAGCCTGGCCACAGGGGTGTGTCTCGCCAGCAGCTCACGCACGCCTCCCCAGGCTTGCCTCCTGCCCAGGTCGCCCCCCCCCAGGGACATGTGGGTCAGCAGCAGACGCAGCACAGCCGCTGCTGGCTCCTTACTGTGCTCAAGTGTAACATCTGCACCCATGTCTACCGTGCTTTGCAGTTGAAGCCATGGGCCCTGGGTGTATCGTGGCCAGGTGCTGCCTGCTCCAAAGGTGTCCGCTCCAGTTGCAAGGCCGCCCAGGGCAGCTGACACGCACTGCACCAGTCGCTGCACCACAGCTCCCGTGTGCTGATTGGGGTGGCTAAGTATCCATGCACCCATAGCGGGCAGTGCCGACTGCAGCACGTTGAGCCCCCCCCTCACCCCCCTCCCCTCTGCCGCAGGGGCTTGCATCCACACCCACGCACACAAGGCCCCTGCAGCAGGAAAGGCCAAGTCATCGCCTGCCTCCCCATTCTCACAGGCATGCCGCCATGCCTCCATCAGGCCCTGCATGGCGTCGGGGGCAGAAGGCAAGCCGGCAGGGTCGCACGTGACGCCCAGTAGGGCCTGGGCAGCCTGCTCGTTCAACGACAGGTGAGCCGCGTCCTCCACGGTCAGCAACGCAGCCAGCTGCCCAATGGGGAGACTCGCAGTGCTAGCTGCCTCATACAGGCGGCGAGCAGCCTGGAGCGGCAGCTGGGCCCATGTGTGCAGGGCTAAGGAGGGGGCTGCGGAGGGCATGCCACCCCCCTGCTGCTGCTGCTGCTGCTGGCACAAGACGAAGCTGGGGCTGCCCAGCAGGCTTGCAGCTTGAGCGAGCGAGTCACATGCTACAAGGGCTCGACGCCGCGTGCGCTCAGAATTCACACCGTGCACGACTTCAGTTGTGCAGTGTAGCGCCACTGTCAGCCACAGAGCTCGTGCACATGGGCCGCTGTCCTGAAGTGCAGACAGTGCATCCAACAGACGCTCACGAGGAGCACACATGGCTAGCTTTGCTGCTAAAGAATTTCCAAGGTCAGCAATGTCTTGGGTCTCCTCATCTGCCGCTGAAGCTTCTGTCCAGAGCTCAGCAGCCCGATTCAGTGCGGCAGCTCCCACCTTGTCCAAGTCAGTCTGTGCAGCAGCGTTGAGGTTCCTGTTCAGCCTCCAATGCAAGCAGCCTCACCTCATTGGCAGAAATTAACCATTCTTGAAGATCTGCTGTGCCTCTGGTGCCGAAAGTGATTGCATGCGCTTGCGTGGTGTCAGCCATGCTTGCAAGAAGAATTGTCGCCTGCTGCTCCACACCTCTCTTGCACACATGAGCGGGTACAGTGCAAAAGACAATCAAGAGGCGACTTCTCCAAGCATGTACCAGTACACAAATCACAGAGCCAAATGCAGGCGGGACGTATGATTGGCTGAATCCAAGTTGGGTATGCAAGCAGGTGTCGTAAGTGGGGGCTCAAAAAGTCTGTCACGGACACTTGACAAGGACACTATCTTTCATGAGGAGATACTTGTTTCCCCGAACAAGCTGCGAATGAGGCAAAAGCCTGCTCAAGAATGGTAGGGTGCCGCAGACTTTGTATATTTATCCTGAATCATGTGCACAGTGTTGGCGTCAAGAATCGCGCCCAGCGGTGCAAAGCTATGTACTAGGTGGCTTCAGAGTTGCGGCGAGCCTGCTCCTCAGCTTGTGCCTGCAGGCGTCGCCCCAGCGGCGTGTTGGCCAGCATGGGCGAGTCACTTGCGATGGTAGCGGAGTCTCGCCGCTGGCGCCCCCCCATGGGCTGAATGCCCACCTTCTCCAGGGCCCGTGAGATCTTCTCATCACCCTCAGCGGCAGCTAGGGCAGCCTCTGCGTCACCCATGGCACGGCGGGGCGCCTTTGCTGCTGAGCTGCGTCGGCAGCGCTGCTGCTGCTGCTCCTCCGTGCGGTCCATTGATGACTCCACAAGCGCCGCCAACTCGTCATGCGTCGGTGCACGCTCCAGGGATTTATCTTCACCATCCACACCCATGCTTTGCGTGGGAGCAAAACTGCCCACAAATGTACCAAAGGTTTCCTGCTTGCTAGGGGCCTTGGCGGTGGGCTTCGTCTCCGGCTCGGCAGGCGGGTTTGAGCTGCCAGATGCAGCAGCAGCTGCATCTGCAGAGGGGCTCGCAGCAGGCATTGCAACGGCTTCCAAGACTTCATGTGTTTTATCGGCGCCCACAATGGCTTCGTCCTGTGCTGGAGCGGCAGGCGCCGGCGGTGCAAGCTGCTCCTCGCTGCTACTGCCAGCTTTCCAGCTGTCGGGAGCAGACCGCTCAGGCGAAGGAGCAACGTTAGAGGCGGAAGAGCTACCACCACAGCAACCACCTTTTTTCTCCTCCACATTCAGGGGCGTGGTCTCTGCCTGCTTTGAGCGGCCAGAGGTGCGGCCAGAAGCTCGCGACTTTGACCTTTTCTTTTTGGCCATACTACTGCAACAGGTACGTGCAAGGGGGACTGGTATTCAAGCAAAAAGTTGAAAATTCCTTTGGAATGTTCTCTTGTGCAAGTTCAAAGCCACTTCTGCCCTCTGAGTGTTATGCACCCAAACGTCACGGGCAACCCTTTTGTCGCAGCGACGTGCTTTTCTATTCACAAGAAAGCGTGGCACAGCCTGGCCAGCTAGAACACGATTTAAATTTTCATTAAAAAACCAATCACACGCAAGGCCTGCACTAAACAGTCGTGCAAGACCCCCCACAGGAGGGTCAAGGGATGCAGCACCGGTCCACTGGACGGAGGCAGGGCACACTTTACGCAGAGCAAACCCCCGTAAAGCCACCCGAACACGAGCTTACACAGCTGCTGTTCCAGGCTTGGTTTCTTACGCAGTTGCGGCACCATCCTCGTCGCTGGGCAGCAGCTGCAGCAGCAGCTGCAGGCGCAGGGCCGTGCGCTCCTCGGCGCTGCGCTGCATACCGGACAGGGCTGCGGCGCTGTTCTTCTTCTCCATGGCCATGTACCGCAAAAGTGCCTCGGGGTTTTGTGACTTGTGTGTGTTCTGCAGGGTGTCCTGCAGCTCTGCGGCCTCCGCCACCGCCCGAACCAGAAAGCGGGCTTGCTGCAGACGCTCGCCGTTGTGACCACCCAGGGCCAGCAGCACCTGGAGTGTGGGCACTGATGCAGCAGTTGTGTCATCATGCGGCGTCGTTTGCATGATCGCAGGCAGTGCCACCCCAAATGTGCCCTCCGCCACCGCCGCTATGCCCACAGCTGCCAGTCGCGCTGCAGCCAGCCCCGCAACACTCAGCACGCCCAGCAGCACACAGCGATGCATGAACAGCGTAGAGCTATACGCAGTGCATATTTTCTGCTGCGTGCTTGTTGGGCAGGAGTGTAGCAGGTAGCGGCAGGCGTAGCTGGCCAGCATGCCCGCCAGCACTGTGCGCACAGCATCGGCATCCAGCATCGCAACATCACGCTTGGAGTTGATGCGTCCCACCAGTGGTTGCACATAAACACTGGTGACGACAGTTTTGCTGTACTGCAGGGCACTGATGAGATCTTGGGATCCCTCGCCTGCCTCTGCGGCAGCCAGCACCAGCTCCTCCAGGAGAGGCAGCAGCACCTGCGACAGCACAGCGCTGCGGATGGGAGCCACCTGTTGTGTGCTGGGCAAATGCATCTGTGCACGCATGAGGGCTGCAGCCACTTTGCTAGGGGCTGGAAGGGCGGCGGGTGCCTCCAGCAAGTCCAGGTGGGCGTGCAGCCCCACAATGGCATTCCTGCGACGCCGCGCAGCATCCATCACGGCCGTCATGGGGGCCGCCTGCACCGCTGCACGGGCGAGGTGTCCCGCCGCCACCGCCTTCGCTGGCAAGAAGTCGCCCACTCCTTGACGGAGAGTCTGGCGCATGGCGTGCACGCGGGCATCTGTAGCTCGCTGCACACGAGACCGCTCATGCTTCGAGGCTGATTTTGGCGTGGGCGTGGGTGACTCTTGCAGGGCGCTGCTTCTGCGGGTGATGGTGGCTTGCACAGTTTCCCCGAAGGCCCCCAGAGGCTGAGAGGCCATCTCTGGCGCGGCGACATCGCCGAGGTCTTCGCCACCAGCTTCCCCAATAGCTAGCACTGGGCTACTGGGTCGGGTGGGCATTTCCGATTGCGAAACGGCTTCCTCTTGATCGCGTGTCTTCGCGGAGGCGCCGTTTGCCAGGAGCGCCTCCAGCTGCTGGAAGGTGCTCACTGAAGCAGCATTGCCGACGGAGCTGCCCCCGTCACTGCTGCTGTTTGATTCATCCTCTGAGTTCAAGGGTGTGTCGCTGCTGGCGGTGTCCAGGCCCCCCGCCGCATCGGGGATGTACGCACTGCGCTGCCCCTGCTGCAGCTGCCCTGTGGTGGCAGCCAAAGGTGACATCGGCCCCAAAGCGGATGGTCCAGGAAAACGCAGGTCCACTGCAGAATTAAAGTGCATGTGTCAATTCGCACAGGATGATTTGTACAGCGGCACAGAAGACATGTGTTGACTCACTGGTTCCGAAAACGCTGCGTGGCAGTGCTGATAGTGGCTCAGAGCCCATGAGCGCATTGATGGAGCTCATTTGAAATGCAGTATTCTCGTTTAAAATGTGTGGTGTAGCATCTGGATGCACTGACTGAACAGCTGCTTCTGGAATGGCTGCTTCTGGAGGCCTGTCCATCTCACCAGTCGGCGTGGTCGCTTTGCGACCGGGAGGCCGGCCACGGCGCTTTTTCGGTGCATGCTCTTCGAAAAAATCGTCAACTATCAAACTCTGAATCGCCAAGGCAGACGGGTTTCGTGCACGCTTGGAGCGGGAGTGACCTTGCACATTGGTGCTGGCCTGGCCATGACTTTGCATGGCTGCGCGAAGAATAATTTGATTCACCTGAATGCCCGCAGCACGCGAAGTTTGCAAGATGTGAAGCTGCTGATGATCTCACAAGGTAAACAAAAGAAAAGATTTAGCTGAATTCACTCATTTGAGCAGGGCTGCAAGGCGGCTTCAGATTCCTCCCAGACGTGAGCAGCGAGACACGCCCTCTGCTAGGTGCGATGGGGGGTAGAGAAACTACCCCCCTGCAGGTGAAAAATGAACCAAGCTGCATCAAGCATGCAGCAACGGCTTTCACTTTGGTGACCGCGCCCACTGTTCTTGTTTGCATTAGGTGCTGACAGACACCCCTGGTCCCTTGAGGGCCAGCTGCTTAGCGTCGGCGTCGCTCAACACACTGATCTCATACTCCTCACTATTGTAAGGCGGTAGCAGCACCTCCTCCCCCGCTGGGTTCAGCAGCACCATGCGCAGCTTGAAGGTCCCCCCCACTGGCGCCAGGCTGGACGATAGGCCCGTCAACAAAAAACAGCTCCAGGCGCGAACAGTGGCCACAGGCTCATTGTTAATGTACACAGCCACTGCAAATCCATGTGGTTCCCTGTTCACTTCGCAGTTGTGCACAAACCAATCCACAAGCAGCCCCTTGCGTGTCTCCACTGCTGGCTCATGGGGGGAGCCGGGGCGAGGCACTAGCACAGGGACGGACTGAGACAGGGCTCCCACGGGGACAGCATCTCTGGGGGACAAGTGCATGATAGTGGGCACGCCAAACATGTACGGCCTGCAGTGTGCGGCAGGGTGTGGGCAACAGCTCACAGGTCACGGCAGGCAGCACACGGCACAAACCTGGGATGCTGCATGGGTCCACTGGTGGTGACCACATAGAACTCAGCTTCCACATATGCCATGCACGACTTCAGTGCAATGCGCTTCTCGTCCAGCAGCACGGCTCGCAAGAAGTGGTGCCCGGCCGGCACCCCTCGCAGCTGTGCACAGAGATGTGATGGCACACGCGACGTGTGCCGTTACAATGAGCGCTTACATCGATACGGTTGCCGTGGTGGCTCAGGCTGGTGCTGTTGTCCAGCAGCACCATGATGCTGCCCTTGCCCTGCGAAGGTGAGCGGGTTGCTGAGCTGCTACTGCCCAGGGCTAACGGCGTGGTCAGGCGTACCTCTGCGACATCAAAGCCATCAACCTGAAAATCGAGGCTGAAATCATGAGGAAGAGGCGCAGAGAGGTCTGTCAGCATCGTCAGGGCCACTGCAGTCTGCAATGCAGGACGAGGGTGAAGTCATGCAGGCTCTGCGAAAAGCTTTCTTCGATAGTCACACAGCACACACTTCATCAACCACAGCCTGCTCTGCAACATGGAAAAGCTCTACGCGTTCGCCTGTGCGGCTTGCGCCATGGGCAGCTGCCATCTCGGGTTGGGAATGGGCCTATGAAATAACTTGTCGCAACAACTGCCGTTCGATACCAAGCACTGCCAAGGAGTGTAATATTTGCTCTACTTGAAACGAACCAGTTGAAAAAGCGATTTGTTGAATGTGTATGTAATGTATTTTCTAGCGAAATCAACTCGACCGAGCTCGAGGCACGCAATCCCTTGACCCCGCTCAGAGGGGGGTATGCAGGATATCAAAACTTGTGAATGGTTTACCGCAGCACCAATCACGAAACAGTTGCAAGAAAGAAGATTTGTTGAATGTGCACAACTTTCACTGGCAAAGTGGCTGCCCAAGGAACGGAAGGGGGGATGATGGCAGCCAGCAGCTCTAGAAATGTTTCGAGAAAGCGACCTCGCTCAACAGTCCAGACTTTGCTGTCCGAGAATGACTTGATGAGTATCATGATATGCTCAATGCAATATTTAGGCCTAGTTGACATCGTTAATTGCACAAGGGTGTGTAAGGCGTGGCACAGAGCCACCCAACGAAGCTCGGTTGGCAGTCATGTCTGCTTGCCCATCTACGACGTGTGCCCGAGCAGCACGGACCTGCACGTGCGCAAAGCCATGCGGCGAACCGCAACTGGCACCCGCGTGATAGACGACCGCCCAGGCGTGTTGGAGGCGATGGCCTTTGTGTTGCGAGGTGCCCACCGGGTGCAGCAGCTGCGCCTGGACTTCGGCCAGCTCGCCCCAAGCACCTGGCAGCGCCTGGACCGCATCCTGGGGGCGTGCAGCGCGCTACAGCAGCTGCACATCCTCAATTGGCCTGCCATGGGGGAGCTCTCATCCCTGGGGCGTGCAGAGGTTGCCGATGCGTGCAGCGCAGACCCGTGGGCCCCCCAGCACCCGAAGCTGGGCACCGTCGCCTTTGATAGCTGCACTGTGGGCAAAGGCCTGCTGGGTGCAGCGGCTAGCCTGTTACAACATGCACATACAGTGAGGCTGCATCTCATGCAGGAGTCAAAAGCCACCATGGGCATCATGTGGCGTTCACGGCAGGAGCCCAGCGGCGTGCTGCTGCTGCTGCGGGCAGCGCGCGGGCTGCGGCACTTAACCCTACAAGCCTGCAAGGCCCTGTGCCCTAGCAACTGCAGCTACCCCCTGTTGGAGACGCTGTCTTTATTGCGGCAAGGGCATCCCTTGCTGCAGTCGCTTCACTTGGAGCATATGCACTTTGCGGGGGGGGTGCACTTTGCGATGCCCCCCCCCGCGCCCAAGGCCACTGGCCTGCTGTCGCTGAACCTGCATTCCATTCCGCTACATCGTGACGACCTTGGAGCTGTGGTGCAGGCATGTGCACAGCTGCAGCGGCTGCACCTGGACAAGTGCCGCCTGCAGGGGGAGGTGCCTACCGCTGCAGGGCACGATAGCCTGCTGCAGCTGGTGCAGAGCAGCACGCCACACTTGACACAGTTCACGATGAATTGGTGCACAAACACAACATGGAGAGACCTATCTGTGCCCAGCAGCAGTGCTGGTGACCAGCTGCGTGTCCGCATGCTGGCTGAGGGGGGGGTCACTGCCCTCGCGCTGGGGGGCTTTCAGTGCTTTGCCCAGGACACTGTGCGCAGCTTGGCACAGGCTTTCCCCCACACACGCACTCTTGATGTGTCCCATGCCAAGGGGGTCACTGCAGATACCGTGCTGCAGTGTCTCCTCGCCTTCCCTGATTTGGAGGCGCTGGACGTGTGCCACACCGCGCTGACCCTTGAGCAGGTGCAGCAGCTGCGGGGACGCGTACTGATGCCAGCACCACCCGAAGGCGCAGCACAAATACAGACAAGCCTGGCTGTCGCTGCACCACATGTCTTTGTGCTCGCTTGAGGGGCACTACCGCCCCGTGGAGCGCTGCAGGCCGATGCTGGCAGCCTGCAGGATGGAGTCCTGCTGAAGCACACTCAAGCGCCGGGAAGGGCGCCGCTTGGCTGCGATGCTCTGCCGCACACTGCGTTCCATCGCACGTCGGTCCTTTGCCGTGGGGGCAGTGGAGCTGGCCACACCGCTCGCACGGCGACGGGCTTGGGCTGGACTGCGCGTGCCCGCCAGCAGCGCCCCCAAGTCCACACTGCCCCCCCCGGGGACAGCCACAGTGGGACGCCCGGGTAAATGACTTCCAGCACTGCGCAGCGCCTCCTCTGCTGCAGCCTGCAAGCGTGCTTCTTCGGCCCACTGGTCGAATTCACGCATTGCTGCTTGCACCTGGGCGTCCTCCTCCTCCGCTTCCGCAGCCTCAGCGCGGGCACTGGCCTGCGTGACACGCTCGTACAGCTCTCGGCGATGTAGCATGGTGATGATGTCGGCGTGGTTTCCTGCTGCAGCTGCCCTCACGGGCGCTGCAAGGCTCATGTCATCCTTGTGGCAGCCGAACATATCCAGGCCCTGCGTGGGCCATAGGCGACTGCCCTCAGCATCATCAACACTGCTGAGAAGCAATCGGCCAGTCACCAGTACAGCGAGGCCCATTTCGAGGCTGCTGTCCGAGTCAGCTGTCTTCTCTAGCACAGTGGCATCGGCAAGTTGTGCTCGAGCCACGCAGTCCCCCGCTCGCTGAGGCTCCTGCACCCGAGCAGATCGAGTGGCATCGCGCTCATCCCACCGCTGCCACAGGCGTGCGTGGCCCTGTTCAGCGTCTCCAGGGCGCACCACAAGCCTGGGATCTTTCAGCAGCGCCGCCACCAGCCCCTTGTCCCCCACAAAGCAGGCATGCGTCAGGGGAAGCTGCCCCCCCGCGGAGGGGGCCACCTGTGGGGATGCCAGCAGCAGCTTCACAAGGGGGGTGTTGTGCATGGCTGCTGCAGTACGAATGGCCAGATTGTTCCTGGCTGCTGGTTGTGCCCGCGGGTGTTTGAGCACAACCCGCACTAGCCCGCCCTCGCCCCCCCGACAGGCCTCCCAGAGACACTCGTGCAGCGCCAGCAGCTGGCCGTCAGGAATATCGTCACGGGGCACACTGCCAAGCAGCTGGTCGACGACACTGTTGTGTCCTCGCTGTGCAGCCAACACCACTGCGGCGCCCTTTTGCGCCAAGGGTGTCACCCCCCTGTGTGCCTTGGCCAGCAGCTGCGCCACGACGCCCCCGTGCCCAGCTGCCGCTGCAGCCACCAGGGCGCCGTTGTCACGAGCAGCAGCGTCAATGCGTGGGTCACGCAGAAGAATGGCGACGACGTCCTCTGCGCCACTTGCGGCTGCAGCGCGAAGGGCAAGGCCCCCCTCGATGCCGGGGGAGACCCCCCTGCGGAGAAACGCAAGTAGGACGGCTGCACGACCGGCAGCAGCTGCACGAACCAAAGCGTGCTGCACCATAGATGATTCAGTATCTAGACTTTCCGTATCTAGCATGCGCTGGCAAAGTTCGGGGCTTGCATGCTTGGCAGCCACTGGCAGAGCTTCTTCCAGGCTGCAGTCAGCAGCGCCAGCAGCCTCAATCAGCAAGTCAGCGCACAGCTCGTGGCGGTGAATTATTGCCAACTTGATTGAATCTACTATGGTTGGCCCCATGCTGGTTAGCCTGGAGCTCACACTTTTTAGCACTGCTTGAAGCTTTGCTGAATCACCTGCCTCGGTCGCCGCGACCAGTGCCGGCGCCTTGTCCATTCTGCACTCAGGTTTGACCAAGAATTCAGCAAGGTGACACCAGCAGCCCTTTGCTGAAAACCAAGTTGCCCAAGAATTCCTCTTTCAGTGTCACACAGCCGCAGATGTGCTAGACTTGCTTCGCACTTGAGTAGGTGTACTGCTAATCCAGCGAAGATGAAGCCGAGGGCCGCCGATCACCCGAACTGTCGAAGGAGGGCAAGCTGAAGATCTGTATTGACGGTCTATATTGTGGCTCATGTAAAGTGCCATCGGACTGGGCGACACAAAATGCGTGGTCTAACTTGATTGCATCGAAGGGGGGTAACTTCTGTGCTTCAGAAGCAGAGACTTCTCGCCGGGGCTCTGCCGCCATCGCAATTCGTCAACCTCACCTTTCTGTGGGGCTGTTGCTTGCTTTTGTGTTGAACGGTGATGTTGGCAGCAAAGTGGTGTTAGTTTAGTGTGCTTTGCACACTGCCCGTGCAGTGGTTGCTTTTGTGCTTCGAGCCAGTTTTGAGGCGGCAGGCTCGTGCCAAAGAATACCACTGCCAGTTCTCCAGCGTTTAGGCTCGTCCAGACACAAGTGTAAGCTCATACATGTTGTCCCCGACTTATTGTGTGTTTCGTATGGCAAGCGCAAAGACTGGCACATCTGTGTCATGACTTGCGTTTCTTCTGCAGACATCTGTGCTCAAGTCCACCGAAGTCGCTCCAACTTGCATAGAAGAATTCCAGAGTAGAGGGATTTTTATTTGTAGTCTAAGTTTTTGGTTCTTGTGCTGGCTGGTTGTTAATCGTCATGGAAACTGCAGGGAACACTCATAGCACACAGGTGCACAATGCTGGTGTGACTGTATCTGCATCACTGGATACACCGAACAGCTCAGGTGGCGACGCGGTGGCTACGGCTACCCTTATGTCTTGTGAACAGCCAATGGCATCATCCGGTGGAGATGGCATTGCCAACTGCCCGGAGACACAAGCTGGCGTCGGCAACGCGGATTCTGCCGAAACTCCAGCGAAACGCCCAAGGCGATCAGGCTGCCGTGACATCAGTGTCTATCAAGACATGAACAAGATCGGAGAGGGCACATATGGGTACGTCTGTTTGGGTCGCGTACTTTTTCGTTGAAGCACGGCAGTTTTTGTGCAGTGAGGTGTTTCGCACGACGGATCCTGATACTGGCAAATTGCTAGCCATCAAGAGGATCAAGATGAAGGATGAGAGTGACGGTGTATGTCCTGCTATTTGCTTGTTCGATTCTGATTCCAGGTTGGACAAACTCGCTGTTACAGTTTCCAATTTCTGCGACACGCGAAATCAAGGCCCTTGAAGCCTTGGCCAGCGAGCACATTGTGAATCTGGTGGAAGTCTGTACAACGCAACGTACGAATAGCAATGCGTTGGTTCCAGCAACAGTTCACCACGTTGTGTGCCTATGCAGCTTCCAGATACAATCGCATGATGTGCGATGTGTACATGGTGTTCGAGTACTATGACTTCGATTTGGCTGCGCTCATGTCCAAGTACCACGCCCAGATGACCGAGGCCCAGCGCAAGTCATACATGTTCCAGCTGCTCTCTGGGCTGGACTTCATGCATCGCAAGCGCCACCTTCATCGTGATCTGAAGCCTGCCAACTTACTCCTCACGCGCTCCCACAAGCTGGTACTTGCGGACTTCGGCCTTGTGAAACATGTCCCGGAGGGGTACGGTCGAGACCTCACACCAAAGGTGTGTACACTGCACTTCCGGGCTCCAGAGGTCCTCTTGGCTGCCCGTCAGTACAACGGGCGCAGCGACGTGTGGGCTGCCGGGCTCATTTTCGCTCAAATGTTCTCAGGGCACACTGTGCTGCCCGGCGAGCGGGAGACGGAACAGCTGAAGAACATGGTGCAGCTACTGGGCTCGCCGTCGTTGGAGGACTTGGATGCGCTGCGGAAGTGCAAGAACTACCAGACCTTCGAGAGCCACATCGGGCATGACTCGCAGCTGTTTCCGCGGTCAGTAGCCAAGCGATATGGCAAACTCATGAGTCCGTTGGCTCTGGATCTGCTGGAGAAGATGTTGACTTGGACACCCTCTTCGCGTTTGAAAGCCTCCGAGGCGCTGCGGCACCCGTACTTCAGCGACGTCGCACCTGCCAGTTCCTTGCCGCCGTGGCAAATCGAAGCAGCTCACGAATTCGCCCAGCGCGAGTCTCGCAAGCAGCATGGAGATGGCGGCCGCAACCGCGACCGCAGTGCATCCCGCAGCGTGTCTCGCGGTCGCAGCATGTTGGACGGCGCTCGCACCGGTGGCTCAAAGCGCTCCCGTGATGACGTGTCTGTGTCGAGGTCGCCCTCTCGCGGTGCATTCACAGCCTTGGAGCGGGCGGCACCCCGTGCCAGCTCGCAGCACCGTTCTCGGTCTGGAAGCCAGCTGCGGGGCATGACCATGGGCCGGTCGAAGAGCCGGACGCGCCCGGGACGGCCTGCAACAAGCAGCATGCCCCGGGCTGCCGGCCCAGCCCCGCAACCACGCTCAGAAAACGTGCAGTCGAATGTGGACCGCAGTCGCAGCAGCTCACAAGCTCGCCAAGGCCCCCCTCAACCATCCAGTCAAGGCCTCCCTCAGCCTGCAAGTCGAGGCCCCCCTCAGCCTGCAAGTCGAGGCCCCCCTCAGCCTGCGAGTCGAGGCCCCCCTCAGCCTGCGAGTCGAGGCCCCCCTCAGCCTGCGAGTCGAGGCCCCCCTCAGCCTGCGAGTCGAGGCCCCCCTCAGCCTGCGAGTCGAGGCCCCCCTCAGCCTGCAAGCCGAGGCCCCCCACAGCCATCCAGTATAGGGCACCCATAGGGCGAGTAGCAATACTTGCCTAGGGATGTCTCGTGCAGTTTGGCCGGTCAGTGGTTGTTGTATGCTTGCTGCTGCAACTCCTGGCCCCCTTCCCGACAAGGAGCAACAGCGTCTTGGGCCCGTGATACACTGCTGGCTCATTCGCTCCCTTGTCTACACAAACAAAAAACAAACAAAAATAGGTGTCGTGTGCCTGCGTTATATCATTTTATTTCAAGCGGTGAATGAATTCCACACTGCTGTTTCCGAGCTCATATTCTCAAGTCTGGGTCAAGGCGTGTGGCGCGTTGATACGCCGTGATAGCACGCTCATGCTCTCCATCGGCCTCCAGTGTCTGTGCCTCCAGCAAGGCTTCCCGGGCCTGCCGCTGTCTATCGGTCAGCTCTGTCGCAGTGCCGGCTTTTCGGTTGAACATGACATCTGTGCGTAAAATGTGCTTCGGGAACAGCGGGTCCTGCGAAGGAGCACCATCAGGGGATTGATGCTGCACAGGTTGGCCACCATGCAGCACACAGCACTGCAGGAACACCACCACTGAGCCGGCGGCAGGCTGCAGCCGCCATTCCACATCGCGCTCGGCGCAGTGGTAACGCAGCTCAGCGCTGGATGGGTCTGCTGACAACTGCGCCTCTGGTTTCAAGAATTCCGTGCAGCCTCCTTGGAAGTCACCCGTGAGGTATGCCATGAATGTGAGGAGAGATCGCCGCTCGGTGCTTTCCAGGTACGAGCTGTCGGTGTGGGGTGCGAAGTGCCCACTGGCGGGATATCGGCACAGTCGGAACAGTGTATTCAAATCAGTAGCCTCCCATTCGCCATCACTGCTCATGCCAAAGTCTCCAGCTTGGTCTTTCGAGATGCTCTGCTGCAGCAAGGCACTCTTGGAGCGCAGAGCTGCTTCACACCTCGACCACATGAGTCGAGCGAGAGCCGGACTTGAAAATACCACACGCTCACAATTCCTCACGGCGCGCTGAACATGGGCCTCAGAATACTTGATGGTGCGAGACAGCTGCAGCCATTCTTCCAGCTCATCTAGTGTGAACACATTGTGCAATACCAACACTTCATGCCCGGCCATCGTCGAGTGCATCTCTACATCGCCCAACTCATGGTCCTCGGATGTTGCCCAACGCTCCACCATGTTTTCGACAAGGTCAATTTCATGCTGGTCCTGTGTATCAGACCCCAGTTCGGTGGCTGCCATGCTGCCTCCTCCGCAATTCGCTGTCGAAGAATGATCTTGCAACTGTCGTGACGTGCTCCTAAGCTTTCACTTGGAAGCGCAGCTGACAAGTTGAGAAGCTCAATATTGCAATCGCTGTTAAAATGGGCGATGGGTGCATCATGCTTGAATGGTAAGGAACGCCAATGTGCTGCTGCTCCCGTCTCTGATATCAGGGGGGCTTGACTTGGCTGCTTGTGTGGTTTGTGCAGTCAGGAGCTGCCACTTGCCCCAGTGGTGGTGACACTCCTCAGCAATACCACACACCATCAATGACTATTATAGAATTCACAGCAAAGAACCCCGAACACTGGCAGCCAAAACTGCTGGGCTTTTGGCACAATCGGAGGGGGGTCAAAAAACACCAGATGGTGATAGGGTTTTCTGGTGGTGCCTGCTTGACTACAAATGCAAGCCAACTACACAGCAATACGGTTATCATACTTTTGTGTAACTACGTGCACTATGGCAGCCGCTGATGGCCCAGCAGGGGGCTATGTCAAGCTAATCAGGTATGCGGATGCTGACGAACTTTCGTTTGCAAAGAGTGTGTCACACTTCTCTCTGCAGCTCTGAAGGTCACATTTTCTATGTGGATAGGCGGTGTGCCAAGGTTTCAAAAACCATCAGCGCGGCTCTTTCTGGTATGTGGGTTTTTCACTGCTCTAGCTGCTCACTTCCACCGCGTCTCTTGCCAGGCAACTTCCGCGAGAGTGAAGGCGAGGTCTCCTTGAGTGGTATCAGCACAGCCATTCTCGAAAAAGTTATCCAGTACTTTCACTATAAGCTCAAGTATTCCAACAGCAAAGTCCCCCCTCCTGAGTTTGACATCAAGCCAGAGTATGCCAACGAGCTGTTGATCGCAGCAAACTATCTTGACTGTTGAATGCTCCTGCCCTGTACGGCCAGATGCTCATGATCGCACGCCCATGATGCGCTTATAATGTAGACGTTGTGCTTTTTCCATTCAGTGCAAGCATCGAAAGGCTTCGCAGTGTTGACAATACATTGACTGTGCTCACATGGACTCCTCAGGGCTAAGTCCGCCTCCCATGGTGTTGCGCTTCACGCGCGAGAAGGGGGTGATCTTGGGGTTGGTGATGTATCGGTAGATCACCTTGATCCAGGAGCTGTGAATGGGCAAGTCATCGTAGTCTGTGGAAGACAGCTGTCGCACCTTGGGCAAGTCGGTGCCGGGCACATTGGGGAAGTCGTGGTGCTCGTTATGGTACCCCACGTTGTACGAGAACCAGTTCAAGGGGCCGTAGTACGAGTACGTCTCTTGCTCTCCCTCGAAGGTGTAGTGCTCTGCGATGAAGTGCCCCGCCATGGGGTGTACCCCCATGCCCAGCAGGGTGCCCCCAATCAGGTACAGCAGGGAGCGGGGCCCCCAGTAGTACACAACAGCGGCGTCCACAACCACCTGCACAACCCAGTTGATGCCTTCGATGGTGGTGAGTGCCTTGGGCAGCACGATGATGGGTCGCAGGGAGTAGAACAGGGGCTGCATGAAGCACCAAAGCACCTTGCGCAGGGGGCCCACAAAGAAGGCGCCTTCTGCTGCAGTGGGCACGTCCACGTCGATGCCCTCCTCACCTTGGTACTTGTGGTGCTCCAGGTGGTACCGTTTGAAAGTGGCATAGCTGGGGATGCCCAGGGGCAGGTTGGACAGCATGCCCACCACCCGGTTCACCAGCAGGGACTTGGATGCCAAGTTGTGCGCCAGCTCATGCATGGCCAGAGTCATGGCGTGGTTCACAGTGCCACCCACAGTGTAAGCCACAATGAGCAGGGCCCACCAGGGGGAGTCGCGCAGTGCATATGCCAGGGAGAACTGCACGACGTTTGCCAGCAGGACGGTGGGGACCAGAGTCCAGTTTTTCTTGGCGAAGCGCTTCAAGACACCAGGGTTCTCCTTCAGCAAAGCCATACGACGGGATTTGTGAGGTTCTTCTTGTTCCGACCACAAAAATTCCTCCATCGGGGCGTGTTCAGGCTTCATTCCTGTACATCAAAGTGGGTAAACGTCAGCTCAATGCACGCAGTCAAGTAGAGTTGACGCTCCCCTTGGTTTGCAAGTGCACGAGGGAACGATAAAACAGCAGACTGGATAATGACAGGCCAAGGAAAACACATGACACAATTCGGAACGCCGCAGGCACTGTTTGAAGAGGAACGCATGTTGTTGGCAGATAACAAGAAGCGAGGTTGCGGATTTTCGATTGGCCTTGATGATGTCACTATCACGAGCAGATTCAAAGCGCCAACGACGACGGCCAGGGCGTTTGACCAAGTATCACGACAAATAAAATGGCTCACCAAAGCTACCTGAAGCATGGGGTGCAAACTCACCGGTTACGGTCTGGTACCAATCGCCCGAGCGCTTGCTCAAGAGATTCACCGAGAGGTGACGTTTCGAGCAGCTAGCCCAAAACAACACAGGATGTGTACAATCACTGTAAAGAAAAGTGCCCGGTGAAATCTTCCGGCATTGCTGCTCCAATAATTTCCGCAGCAGTTCTGAGATGCCAGAAGCTGGGGGGTAGCCAAGAAAAAGAGTGCCAACGGTTCTTGAGCTCCCACATCAACAATGCCTGTCGTGAATAGGGCAGAGCCAGCACCAAGCACTCAAAATTTCATGATGCGCGAATGGCTTTGGCTGGTGGCCGCATCGCGTTGCGTATAGTGGACTCTACTGGTTGTTCGAAAAATTGTGGCCCCCATCGGTTTGGCAACGCCAGACGTGTGCACAAACCTGTGCGGAGACGGTGCCCCCGCGGCACTTTTCGGTGACAGTAGCTGCATTCCGCAATCTGTATCCATTTTCTGACTGCATTTTATATCTTGGATTGCATTTTCAATTGTAGAAGTCGCTGCGGATTTTGAGCTCATGGCTAGCAGCACTTTTCCGGTGGCTGTTGCTGGCGGGACAGCAGCCCTTGCGATGTTCTTGGGCCTTGTCGATGCATATGGTGCAGTAGCTTGCTTTGCTTTAACTCTTGTTCTCTATGTCTTCGCTTCCCTTTGGTGGCGGTTCAGCTCGAAGGTTGGTTGAGCTTGACCAAGCTTGATGCACTCATGCGTACGTCATTCATTTGTCCTGCTGCAGGATGTCAAGGGCCACGAGCAGCCTCGGTGGGAGATTTTTTCGGTGTTAAATTCGGCATCCTTGGTGGTATTTGGCGCGTCTGCGCTATTTATGCTGCGCATGTGGATCTCTGACCGTGGCGAGGGTGTCATGCACTTCTTCGCGGACCCTGCATGGCTGCTTGCCTTCGTGGCGGGCATGGCAAGTCTTTTCTACATGCTGGCTTTCTTTGGCGTTGCCATTGTGCATGAAGATATTGGCAACAGCAAGCCCCTTGCGATTGGGCCTGCTCCTTCGGTGCCCAGTGCAACCGCTGCCGGATATGATGCTGATGTGAGTGCCTGCTGAGCTGCTGCTGAGCCTCAGCCTTCTTGGTTCTGCCAATGTCCCGCCATGCACATAGCTCATATGCTGTATTATTTACAGGTTGTTGTTGTCGGTGCTGGCACTGCTGGCACAGCATTCGCATTGCGCATGGCTGAAGACGGGCACAAGGTCGTCCTTGTGGAGCGCTGCATGGACATTCCCCACCGCATCGTCGGAGAGCTCATGCAGCCTGGTGGAATCCGAGCCCTTGAGACCATGGGCCTCGCTGACGCTGCCAAGTCTGCTTCTATTGACCCGGTGCAGGTGGATGGCTACGTGTGCTTCACCCCTGGGTCAGACCGCCAACAAGACCTGGTGCTCCCATACCCCACCAGCGACCCAAGCACCATTGCGGAGTTTGTGGGTGTGTTTCAGGAAGACACCCAGAAGCGCATCGATGGCATTGAGCGCGGCCCCATCAAGTCAGGCTTCCAGACCCGTCCCCCCGTCGCCGACTCCGCCGCCCCCTACGGCCGCTCCTTCCACAACCACCGCTTCGTGCAGGCGCTGAGAGACATGGCTGCCAAGCATGCCAACATCACCTTCGTGGAGGGCCGTGTCACCAAGCTGCTGACGCCGTCCGACTGCGGTGCGGCACACCCCGGCGCCAAGCTGAACGGCGGCAAGGACAGTGCCGTCGCAGGCGTGCAGTGGGTGGACCAAAACAAAGAAAAGCACAACATCACGGCGCCCCTCACGGTGGTGGCTGATGGCCCGCATTCCCCCCTTCGTCGCCACGTGATGAAGCAGTCCTCCATCGAGACCACGTCGTACTTCGTGGGGCTGGTGCTGAACCACAAAGAGGGCACCTGCCCCCTGCCCTACCCGCGCCACGGCCACGTGGTGCTGGCGGACCCCAACCCCGTGCTGCTGTACCAAATCAGCAGCACCGAAACACGCATCTTGGTGGATGTGCCCGCGCCCCTACCCAACCCCGAGGACGGCTCCCTGCAGAAGTACCTGCTCGATGTGGTGACCCACCAGCTGCCCGAGGCCGCCCGCCCCTTGTTTGAGGAGGCCGCCAAGACACAGAATGCCGACGTATGCGCCAACAAGCGCATGCCTGCGCAGCCCTTCACACGCCAGCACGCCGTTGCGGTGGGGGACAGCTGGAACATGCGTCACCCCCTCACTGGCGGCGGTATGACTGTTGCCCTGAAGGATGTGTGCTCTCTGTGGCAGCACCTGCGTGGTGTGGACCTCACCAATACCGCTGCTGTGCAGGCTGCCATGCAGAAGCATACACACACACGAACTGAGCACGCAAGCACCATCAATGTGCTCGCCAACGCTCTGCACGGCGTGTTTACCAACCCCGCTGCCGCCAAGAGCAAGACCGGCGGAGCCTCTGCAGATGGCACGCGTGCCCGCCTGCGGGAAGCATGTATGCGCTACCTCTCTCTTGGAGGCGCGTACACTGCTGGTCCTGTGGGGCTGTTGGCTGGCCTCACAGCAAAGCCGTGGGTGCTCGTGGCGCACTTCTTCGCTGTGGCGCTGTACGCTGTGAAGCACGCTGTGCTGCCCTACCCCACCTTCAAGTCCATGCAGCAAGCATACGACCTGCTGCGGGTGGCCTGCATCATCATCATGCCGCTGCTCACCGCGGAGGGCGCAACTGTGCTGAGCTGGTCCCCAGTGCAGTGGCTTATCCATGCCCTGTTCCCCTGGAAGGGCGTTGAGCTGAACGCAGTGTGAGCTGCAAGCACGCACTTTGCGCTTTATGAATTGACACACACAGCGATTGCAGCACTACATGCCTTGCACCTTGAGCAAAAGCGCCCGCAGAAGCCGGGCCTCGCGGCTGACATTGCTCTCTTCCACATCCACATCGCCTTCGGTTTGCCCAATGACGGTTGGGATGTCTCGTCCGTGCTCGTCAGCCGCCTCCAGGAATACCATGATGTCCTGGAAGATGGAATCTTGCAGCGTGAGCATGTTCTTCACCAGTGTCTCCACCAGGCCTAGCAGGCAACGCTTGGCGTAGTACCACGTGTCTGTGCCCAGCTTGCGCTCAAAGGGCTCCAAGGACTTGATCACCCTGGAAATGCCGAATTCGTAGTTCCCCTTGGCGCAGTACAGCGTGCCGATGACCAGGTTGATGATGCATGAGTGGAACATCTGCTTGTCAGGGTTAACCACCAGTGCCTCCTTCTCGGCAGCCTCAATAGCTTGCATCAGCTCCTCGGCCTGATCATTGGCGGTGGTCATGATGTAGGCCACACACAGATTGGCCAGGACAATGGCTGTCACGTCCAGGATGTTCTCCATGCGCTTCTTCACAAACGGCTCGTAGTAGTGGATGGCCTGGCGATACTTGCCCTCCTGCAGGAAGAAGGTATGCGCCACGTTCAGGCGCCACGTGTCGTGCTGCTGGCAGAACTCCATGCTGGTTTTAAAGATCTTCTCCACCTGCTCGTAGTTCTGGCGGTCCCAGTAAATCTTGGACATCCACATGAGCACGGGGATGAAACGGTCCAGGGCTTCGTCGTACACCTTGAGGCCTTCCTTCATGGCGCTGTCGCTGCGCCCCAGGCGGGCGTCCTGGATGGCCTTGGTGTGTTTCCTCAAGAGGTCCACGTGACCGCTGGCCAGCATGTCCAGCTTCTTGTAAGCCTCCTCGGGAGACGTCTGTGTCATGATCACAGCGTCCAGGAAGTCATACAGCTCGGGCTGCAGGTACTTTTGTGTGAGGTGCATGTTCTCAGCCAGCACATCTGCCGCCAAGTCGAAGTACTCGTGCTTGGCATACAGCAGCAGCAAGTTCGCGAAGGTCTCTGGGGGAAAGGGCGGGTTCTGCAGCAAGAAGTTCAGCTTCCTAAAGCCTGCCTGGGGGTCGTCCTCCATGTACATGAGCGCCAGGTTGTGCAGGGAGACAGGGTCCACCTCCTCCTCCACCCGGGGAGGCATGTCAGCAAGGGACTCCCGGGCGGCGTCATAGTTCTCCAAGTTGTACTCCACAGCAGCCTTCAGGTTGAACGCCTCAATGAGGGATGTGTCACGCAGCACCTGTGTGTTGCCCACGCTGTGTACATCCACCCCGTCGGCGTTGCTGCCCACCGACAGCTCCGGGTGCTCCCGTACCCCACGCTCAATGATCTCCGCCACGTGCTTCAAGCACTCCCCGTACTGCTTGGCGCCGAAGCAACACAGAGCAATGTTGTATGTGAGGTCTGCTTGCCACCCTACACTGGCCATAGCATTGCTGAAGTGTCCCTTTGCCCGCTCGAAGTCGCCTTCTTTGTAAGCAATGCATCCGAAGTTCACAATCGTGTCCGGGTCGTCGCTGAGACACTGGTCGACCAGAGTCTGGCAGGCAGCGAGCTCATCTTGCTCATACTTGATTGCTGCCTGCAGCTGCAGTAATCTGTTGCCGTATTTGTCATTGTCAACGCGCATGCACGCCTTCGTGGCATCCTCATATCTGCGCAACGGCCACGGTGGCAAACCGGCATGAGCGAAGCACCAGCAAGCTGCTCACAATCCAGCTCTGTGTAGCGATTGGGCAAGGTATAATTTGTACTCCTCAACCTCTGGATGGAAGCGTACAAGCTGTTCGTAGGTCAAAGCAGCTGACCGGTAATCCTGCGGAAATTGTTGTGAGTAGAAACGGCAAACCACCACACAAACTACATGGGTCGGAGAGGATACAAAGCATTGACATGAAAACCAGTTTCTAAGTCTCACCTGCATGTGATAGTAGCAAAATGCCAACAGCGACAGCGCTGCTCGTGAGCGTGGAAATGATTGCAGCTCCAAAGCCAAGACTTGAGCTGCGTCGGCAAACTTTTGCTCAGCGATCAATTTGTACACCGTCGCCGTGTAGTTCCCCTCCTGAACACCAGCCCTTGTGAAATAAAGGGCGCCCGCTGAGGTGCCAGCAGCTGTTCCGGGCAAAGCAGTGCCTGGGACAGCCATTTTGGAAGCTGACGTTACGCAGACACGCCAATGCCAGTCGCTGAGAAGGTGAAATGAAAAATACAGTCCGTCGTGTAGCTTTTCTGCCCAGGGCCAGCCAACCAGACTTGTGCAGTAGTTCACTGTGTAGAATATGCCATCCTCTTGAAGATTCTCGATTCTTCCTCACAAACACTCGTGTGTGGGGGGGGCGAGATGAGTTGTCATCAAGAGTTTGGGGGGCACATTGCCTCAAGGGACTTCATACAGCTTTCAGCTCGATGGAAGTGCCCGGCCAAAATCGAATACGATTCTTGGCCGTTTAGATAAGCATGGATTTGGCAGCTTGGTGCTTCAAGCGAACTGTGGCTTGTGCTTCCAAACCAGTTTTTAAAATACATCGCCAAGCCTCTCAATCAAAACAGCATGTCAGCGGCTGCTGCCCCCAGAGTACTCGAATCAGGTTCCAATAATAACCCCCACGTGATCATGGGAGCAGAGCTGGCAATGCAAGATGCTGGTTTGCGCGAAAACAGAAAGTCACATGGGTCGAAGGTGAAAACGCGAGGTAGGTTGCGCATTATGGAACGTACAAGCCTGAAGTTCAGGCTAGTGAGCTGCAGTTGGTCGATATGCACTATACGAGTTTATTCTTTCGTCCTGCCTGCTGATTGTTGCTGCGGTAAGTCTGGCGAGCAGGTTGGAGCTTCTCCGGACACTGGAAGCGTTGGCTGCAGGCAGCTGATGCGAGCAACAGTCAAAGCGGCAGATTGATTATCACACACGCTGGGGTACCTCCGATTCACATGTGGATTGTCAGGCCAATTTTGGGATTCGTACGTTGTTCGCTTGCCTACCTTTCTGGCTGCCTCAACCTTCGCTGTCGCAGGCTGCTGTGGCGTTGGGCACAGGAATCTGGCGGCACAAGAAGTGCTTGAACCAGTACTGGCTGTATCGGCACTTTACAGCACAGTTATTTCTCATCATCCTCAGTAGGTTTCCTTCTGTGGTTCGCTTGTGGATACCGCGCAGCATCCGCTTTGTTCGCAGGCCTGTGGTCAACAATCAGCACGTGTGCGAGCATCAATAAATTCGACGTGCTGAATGAAAGTTCTGGCTTCAACTACAATCTCCGGGTCCAAATGTTCTTCGGGGCGTTTCTCAGCGCGCTGCTGGCTGCTCTCGGGCTCGCGTACCTGGTGTCCACCCAGCGCAACTTCACTGCGTACTTAGCCTATGAATTCGACCCCCGGGTTGATGGTTTCACAGACCACGACCAGTACAAGCTGCGAGGGGGGCGCTTCTGGATGCGTGTGCTGGGCTGCAAGCGGTTGCCCAAGGAGAAGCGCGAGATCATTCGGGATCTGGAGCTGGATGGCGCCAGGGCACAGCCTGTGCCCTCTGCTGCCGCGAATCATGTGGAGCTGGACTTTGATTCCAGCAGCAGCAGTGCTGGTGACGATAGCAGCAGCGACGACGGCTCAATAGTGGCACCACACACTATGACACCCACGGGCTACAGCTCAAACCAGGAGCGCGGCCTCCGCGCAGTGACACCCCCCCTTGCATCCGCGCCTCCTGAAAATATGGATTGGGATGCTGTCCCACAGCAGCTGCATATGGAGCCCATTGAGAACGAAGACATGCCGGTGGCGTCCCCTTGTGGCTCAGGCACGCCGCCCCTTGACTTCCTCCCACAAGGACCCCATCTGACCGCGCCCACACCGCCTTTCGTTGATGCAGGCACAGCCAGTCCGAGGCCTGTCACACCCCCGCTTCCAGGAATGCTGTCAGCAGAAGCAGGCACTGCCAGCCCAGCCCCACCGGTGGCTATGGGCCTGTCGCCAGATCAGTACGAAGACCTGTGGGAGTCATACGCTAGGCTAGGGGGCTTCAAGGCAGATGTGTCTTCGAATCCTTCCTTGGGGGCCATTTGCGCCCACCTGCAGGGCTGCAACCTCCGGCTTGCAGCTTCCGGCACAGCTGACGGCAGCAGCACTGTGTTTGCATACATTGCTGAGCTGCAGCCAGGCGAGCAAGAGCCATGTCTAGTCAAAGTTGCTTTCGATCAAGAGAACCAGCACTTGAAGATTACTTTCAAAGGCCCTCTAGGGCACGACGTCGCAGCGGCTGCGGCTGCATTGAGGTTATCCAGTTTATTTGGGGAAATCAGGGCTGCTTGATGGCAGCTTCAGGGAGATCAGAATGAAGAAGCGGAGCTTTGGGAAATGGTTTCGGGCCAGACATGTGTATTGAAGAGCTCGGATTGGGGCAGTGGCGGGTGTGAGCAGCAACTCTGCTGAAGCAGGAAAACAAACGACATATTTCACTATGTGCCGAGAATGGCACGCTGCGCTGCTTCTCAGCCTCTCCTGCTGGCTGGGCCTCTCGACGCTGGGCCCCTACGGGCCCCTGCGATACGGGGGGCACAGCCAAGCAACTCAACCGCAATGCAAGGAATCCCACTGCTTGTCCAAACATGCATCCTTTTCGCCCTGACAAATTTGGAGCAGAGAATGCAACCTCGTTTT
>Ga0307982_1000745_pt1 | contig 25977 bp, 17 predicted proteins | sample OrgLakmetagen989_FD_201847 | JGI IMG/M metagenome (GOLD analysis project Ga0307982, IMG submission 201847) | Saline water microbial communities from Organic Lake, Antarctica - #989 | ecosystem: Environmental > Aquatic > Non-marine Saline and Alkaline > Saline | place: Antarctica: Organic Lake...
AAGCCAGCCAGGGCAGGAGAGGAAATTTCGAATAGAGAAGGGTTGTTGGGGTGGAATGTATTGACATTTTCAAATTCTCTGTCCGACATGGTAGGTGGCTACAAGCAGGCCGTGCACTGGCGGCTGTGAATCTGTGACGGTAGCAGTAGCATGTATTCTTAGAGAACTCTACTCAACGCCAGGCGCTATGCCTGGCCCACCCCCCCCCCTGTATACTCTCGCGGCCCTATGACCCACGATACTTTATTTGCGGTGCACAGCTGCCTTGTACTTGGCCATGCGCTCCGCCATTGACTCAGGTGCGTACTCGCCTCCCTTCTCCTCCCCAGCCATGGAGCGTGCTGAGGTCATGGCGGCGGGAGAGCGCCCACCCGCCACTGGTGGCCTAGCTGGAGACCGAGGCAGCAGTGCAGCAGCCTGACTTGCCGCAGGGGCCCCCACGAAGCCCTCAAAGTCGCCACCAGATGCCTTGCCCATGGACTGGAACAGCTGCTGGCCGCAGATGAGCAGATTCTTGTTCAAGGCCGCGATGACAGATGCGCTGTGGTCGGCGCCCAAGTCTGATGGAGACACCCGCAGCACTGCCAACAGGTGGTTCAAGTGGCTGTACAGCGTAGAAATCTTCTCCAGCGCGCTGCTGCGGATGTACAAGCTGCGGGGGCTGGATGAGTTCTCCCAGAAGAAGTCGCCACGGAAACTATTCGCAGCGGACAGATCCCGAGGGAATGCTCGTGCTGGCAGAACCCGGATTCCCTGCGCACCCAAAGTGGCTTCATCCATTCCCAGCAGAGACACCAGTGATCGAGCGAAGCGCAAGTGCTGTGCCCTGCGGTGAGTCAGGTTGCGCATGTCCTCCACTTGCAGTACACCGTCTGCCTGCTGTGGAGTGTAGTCTTGCTGCCCGCGTCCCACACTCATCACAGCTGTAGCGATTTCTTCAGGCATGACCGCCAAGATACTTTCAGCTTCGCTGCGCCCCGATGCGAGTGAGCGCCGGCCCGATGCGGGGCCTGGCGTGCCCGCTGGTAGCTTCAAGGCAGGCACTGGGCCATCGCCCGGAGGTGCTGCATCCCCACCCAGCTGGGGCACAGCACCAGGCATAAAGAGTGCGGAGGGGTTGCTTGCAATGGTGCTCAGCGTATTCTCCAGCATGTCCACTCGGTTTTGCAGTTCGCCCACATCCAGCTGAGCAGCTGCAAAACGGGCAGCCAATGAGGGTGCCCCCGGCGCTTGGCGCATGCTTGCAGCTGCCTGCAGGCGGCTGCCGCTTCGCATATCGTGTGCGGATCCCCTGGCAACCAGCCCCGCCCCTGCAGCTCCCAGGGCAGCCTTGCCGGCAAAGGAGGCGCGGCGTCCCGAGGGCGGCACCATGCGGGCCATGGAGGCCATGCTGCGGCGGATAGCGCGCTGAGCCAAATTGGACATTGTGCGGGACATGGAGCTCTGCACAGCCTGCACTGTGCCCTGCATTTGCATTTGCTGGTCTGCTGCCATGGCCAGGCGCTTGGCTTCCATCTCCTCAGCCAGCTTGCGCTCCCGTGCGGCCTTGCGCTTGGCCAAGCGGGCCTGCACTGCTGCCTGTTGCTTCTCGCGCTGCTCAGACATCTTGGAGGAACGAGCGGCAGCGTCGGCTCTGTACGCCGCCATGATACGCTCTCGCTCCTCTTCACTGGCACCAGAGGCCTCGCTCTCCGCCATGGCGCGAGCAGCGTCCTCATCCTTGCGGGCAAGCGCTTCGCGTGCTTCAGTCTGCCTGCGAGCTTGCTCCTCCTGTTGCCTGAGCATGCGCTGGTGCTCCTCCTCTAGCTTGCGCATCTCGCCCTCTTGCTCCGAGCGCCACTTGGCCTCCGCGTCTGCCTGGGCAGCCTTCAAGGCAGCCATACGGCGCTGCTTCTCACTCTCCATCTCAGCCTGGAAAGCCGCCAGCTCCTGCGCTTCCTTGGCAGCCTCCTCCATTTCATGCCGCCGCAGGATGTCCTCTGGGGCCAGTGCCGAGAAGGCCTCCGACACCTCCGCCAACTGGCGCTGGCGCAGTGTGATCATCTCGGATGCATGCTGCCCTTCTAGCTCCTGGCTCAAGGCACCTGTTTCGTTGGCTATGCGGCTCTTGTAGCTGTCATTGATTTGCTGCATGACCTCAGCAATTTCAGCAGCGCTTGCTCCGTCGGTCTTGGCAGCATCAACCGCATCAGCCATCTCCCCACGCTTCTCCTCGTACAAACCCTCCAACAGGGCCTTCTTGCGGTTCTGACGCTCTTGGTACTGCTGAGCCATGAGCTCTGCGGTCTCGCGGGCGTGTCGCTGTCCCAGCACGGCTTCAATAGCCTCCGCTTTGCGGTCGGGCGTGAGGGAGCCATCTTCCAGGACATCCAAGAGAGCCTGCTTCTCGCGCTGGCTAGCAGTGAGACTCTCAATGGCACCCAGTGCGCGTGCGTTCTTTACCTGGCTGCTCTTGCGCTCCTCGTCCTGCTTGCGGGCCAGGGCTCTGGCCTTGCGTGCTTGCCGGGCCTCCAGCCGCGCGTTCAGCTTACGGTCCTGCTCCTCGCGGTTGCTGGCCATGGCGGCAGTGTATTCTGCCATCTCTGCCTCCTGCTCTGCCTTGATGCGCTGCAGCTCCTCCTGGGTGACGTTGCCCATGGCAGCGCGCTTGGCATCCTGCTCTGCCCGCTTGGCGGCAATGAGACGCTGCTGCTCCTCTACGGCAGCGCGTGCAGCATCTTGTCTCGCCTTAGCTGCATCCTCTTCCGCCGCTGCTTCGGCCGCTGCACGCTGGACTGCCTGCTCACGGGCCAGCTCCAGTCTGTCTGACTCGGCTTCTGCCTCCAGTCGAGCCCGCTCGTGTGCTGAGGCAGCGTCCATGGCCACGTCGCCTGAGGAGCCACCGACGGCTCCGCCAGACACGGTGGCAACTTTGCTCATTAAGTCTGCCTCCCATGCTTGCGCATTCTTCGCCTGTGCGTCCAGCCTTGTCTGCAATGCTGCAGCCTGCTTGCGACGGGCGTCCTCAATGGCCGCCTTCTGCGCCTCGGCCTTGGCCATAATGCTTTGCAAGCGATCGAGTCGGCGGTCGCGCAGGCGATCATTGGCAGCTGCAGCCTTGCGCTCGGCATCAGAGCGGACGCCAGTCATGGCAGAGTCTATGTCTTTCGACCACTGCACTCGCAGAGCCTTTTCTTGTTCGTCAGCCTGAGACTGAATGAGGGCAACCTTGGCAGATGCTTCCTTCTCAGCGGCAAGCATCTTGGTTTTGAGCACATCGCGCTCGTGCTGCAGCTCAGCATCCAGCTGCTTGCGGTACTCAGTCAAGTCTTCTCGAGACCGTTGTTGGATTTCCTTGACCTTGGCGGCATCTTCACCCGCTGCATTTGTCTCAGCCTCGGCCTTGGCATCCAGCATGGCCCATTTGCGCTGCAGCTTGTCCCGCTGTCGCTCGGCAATGTCCCGCTCTTCGGCCTCACGAGCAGCTTGCACAGACGCGTTCACAAATGCAATGTCAGCTCTCGCTTTGCCTCGAAGGGAGGCTAGTTTGGCCTCCTGGGTGAATGTGGTTGCCATGGCCGTCTCGTCAGCCTCAGAGGCCGCTGTCAGGGCCTGCTCAGAGTCTTTCTCGGACTTCGTGTATGCTGAGTGACTGGAGGCATGCGCAGCTGCAACTGTTGCACGAATGAGGCGTGCGCCAGTGGCATTCCCCCGCGCCTCTGCATCCTGCGCCCTGCGCTCGGCGTCCTCCAGCTCATCAGCGACCTTCTTGGCACGCGCAGCAGCCCGCTTTGCCTTGCGCTCTTCCAAGCGCCGACGTAGCTTGGCCTGCTGGTGCCCACGCTCCTGCTGCTGCTTCTCCGCCAAGCGCTGCACAGTGGCTTCGTGCTCCTGCATGAGCTGCGCGCGCTTGGCCTCCATACTGGTGGATGCTTCCTTGATGCGATTCTCCAGTTGGTGCTTGCGGCGAGTTTCCTCCTCTGCAAGCTCTGCCTCAAGACGAGCGCGCTCCTCAGCATGGCCGCGAGCGAGCGTCTCGCGCTCCACAGCGGAGGTGGCTTCTTCCAGCTCAGCAGAGTTCTTGGCCTCAAGTGCAGCAACGGCATCGTCGCGTTCTTGTCCCAGCGCAGCTTCCAGCTCAGCAATTCCCTTAGTACGTTGCTCCTGGAAATCTGCCGCAGCTTGCTCAATGGCGGCGGTATGGGCTTGTCGGGCTGCCTCTAAGTCGTCGGATGCAGTCTGGATGCCAGCTTGCACAGCAGCTTGGGCTTCTGCCAGCTGAGCTTCACGCTCAATTGCTGCCTCCAACTCTGCCTCGGCTGCTGCAGCGTCGGCGGCAAGCTCCTCAGCATTGCTGTGGCCAGCCTCTGCCGCCTGTTGCGCTTCCTGCAGCTGCTGGCGCAGTGTGGCTAGTTTCTCCTCGCGCTCAGCAGCGATTGCCAGCTTCTTCTTAGCCACGGCTGCTTGCATGTCAGCTTGCTCGTTTTCATACTCCTTGTCAGCGGAGGCCTGCTCAGCCGCCACCTCAGACGCCTTGGTGGCAGCTTCATCGGCCACAGCGTTCTCCATTTCAGCAACGACACCAGCCTGTGCGTCTCGCAGTTTGGCTTCTGCGCGAGCTGCCCGCTGTTGCTGCATGTTGATGGCCATGTCTTCGCGTGCACGCTGGCTTTCAAGCGCCACGGCATCTGCAATAGCTTCTGCATCACCCTTTGCGGCCGCGGCGAGCTTTTGGCGCTCGGCTGCAGATAGCCCGATGGCATCTCCCAGTGCAGCAGCATCTTCCTCAGCAGCCTCCTCAAGTGCCGCCCGCTGCTGCTCTATATCGCCACCATTGCGCCTGTCCACCTCATCAACAGCATCGAGCACCACCTTCTCCCTGCGCTGCGTGTCGCGGTCTAGGTCTTTGGCCATGGCAGCGCTGACGGCTGCCATGCCAGCGTTGTGGGTGCTGCCGCCGGCTTCAGAGCTCTGCGCAGGTCCTATGCGACCACCCACATCAAGTTGAAGATCTTCTTCGGTGTTGACGGTGACAATATCGTCATCATCAAGCTTCAGCTCGTCATGCAGGCCCCTGCCAGACTCCTCCTCGTTGCCCTGCCCACCTGCAGCTTGTTGGGTGCCGCTTGGAGTACCAGCAGGCATTACACCCTCAGCAGATGCGATGGTACCATCTGCAAGGACCACTCGGCCATGAAGTACATGGCCCAATTGCTCCATGTACTTGAGCAAGTCCTCGTCGCCCATGGCAGCGTCATCCTCAGCATCATCTGCCGACTCGCCCTGCTGGGCAGCAACAAAAGCTGACAACTCACCACTCAGTGTTAGCTGATGACGGGTGACTGTGTCCAACGATGCTCCACTCTCTACAGCCAGAGGCGGCACTTGGGCGTGCAGCATGGACATGACATGCCCCAGGTCTGTGAACAGCGTGCGGAGGCGCCCGGAGCAGCGTGCCACAGCCGAGTCAATCTTCTGCACATAGGGCTCCTTGTCCAGCCACTGTACTTCACTGCGGTCAATGAGCTCAGACTCCTCGATGGCGTTCCTTTGGTTGAGGTTTGAATCAAGGCTGCTGTGAGTTGAGACAGCAGCGGACTCCTCAGAGCTCCCTGCTCGATTCAGGGCGCTTTGAGCATGGCCATCGGCACCCAAGCCCAATGGATTGGATGCTTGCAGGTCTAGACTTTCTTCAGAGGAGTGCTTGCGCACACACTCATCATCGGCGGCGTGGCCTGGAATGTGGCTCTGGCCCTGCGCCGAAGCCACCGCAGTTGCCACGCGCTCGCGACGAGCCCTGATGTGAAACAAGTCGGCCACGGATGGAACCTTGTCAGTGTTAGCTAGTAACTGTCCGAACTCTGCAGCTGTTGCATGCAGTTCAGTCTGTGCACCCGGTGCAGTGTCGGCAAAGGGCTCCAGGGCTTCCATCATGCGGCGCAGTGTCTCGGATAGCGCCTCCTCGCCAGCCCGACTGCCTTCCAGGGCGTTATTCACTGCACGACTATTGCCTAGTCCCAGCGCAGATACGAGGCGCCATACGGGGGCACCTGTGCTGGCGCGTTCCCTGTCCTCTCCTGCCAGCTGGGCGCACTGGTCCACTGCACTTTGCAGCGCCATGACGCCGTCACGAATGGAGCCAATCACACTGTTCGCGCTTAGGTCAACAACAAGCTCAGAGTTGTCTGACAGGTCTCGCAGCTGTACCTCGTCGCGTCGTAGCTCCTCCAGTGCTTGCTCAGTGAGGGGAGTTGCACCCGGCTGCAGTTTCGTCATCAACTCAAACATAGCGGTGGCTAGCCTTGCCTGGGCATTGGCCAATGCTGCCTGGAAAGAGTCCTTTTGCTTCAGCTCGCGCATGACGCGCTTTGCGGCAGCAGCACGCATGGCCTCGTCCTCTGGCGTGTACAAGGCATCACGCATGCTGCGCTCGTAAGCAGCGGTGGCCAACAACCTCTTGATGGAATCAGCTTCGTTGTGGATGCGCTTTTGCGTTTGCCTTGTTTGCCGTCCCTGGTCTAGGAACCCAACTGTCATGGCATCTTGGTGCGTCTCCAGCGTTTCGAGTACGTTCACCAAATCAAGGTCATCCACGCCCATCTTTGTCAGATCACCAACAAGACCGGAGCGACGTTCCATCAAAGCCTCTGCCACATTGAGCCATTCAGGATCTTTCTTCAGGGCCTGAATTTCAATGTCTCCTGTAATGGCGCCCAGGTTCGCCTCGGTGACAGTCACAATAGCATCTTCATCATCTGAGTTCTCAGTGCTCTGCTGGGAGCCAAAGGCAGTGCCGGCTGCAGGTGCTGCCTTGCTGTCAGCTTCGACTGTTTGTGCCGCTTCCTTTGCTGCGCTGCCAGACGTGGCATCCGCGGCAGCCGCAGCAGCTGCGGTGTGTTTTTGCAGAGACAGAAGCGAGCCGGTCTTCCCCTTGTCGCGATAAGTGACTCGACCAAGGTTGCTTTCCTCCCAAGGCAGAGTGTGGAAATATGCAAAGCCAGCGACGAGGACAAGCACCAGGAACAAAAATGAAAGTGCCATAGCCAGCGCAACTGACCGATTCAACTCCAAAAAAACTGCGTCATTCCTGCGAGTTCCTACTTGGTTCACAGCCTCAACACGGAGTGGGACAATAGGCCCTTCCGTCGGACAAGATGTGCCAGACTCCATCACTGTGACAATCAGACGCTGGTTTGTGTTTCCAGCGTTTCCAAACACGTATGTGCCTGGCTCAGTGAACGAGTAGCCGAATGCAGTGACGTTGGCTGTAGACTTCATTGCTGTTGCCAAGCGCCTGAATTGGCCGTAATCAAATGTTGGGTTTGTGTTCAACAGACTGTCCTTGAGATAAACTGGGTAGGCATTGTCGCCCCCTCGCAGGTCCCACATGACAGCATCACTGAGGCGGATGCACATCAACGGGTTCCCAACAAGAGGGGAGCTTGTCACGCTCGCAGCGTCTCCGGTGGATTGCAGTTGGCGCCTGTGAACATTGGTGTCTGGAGCAGTGGCGGGTAGTGCGCCATCCCATGCGCTGTCCCCTAGCTTGGCCATGACGGACAAGGGCACAGCGAAGCGTGCACCCTGCAGCGAAGCGGGGAAGCGGACTCGACTGCCAATCAACTGTCGCACAGTTTCAGAGATATCACGTGGGTAACTTGGCAGAGCTCCCAGTCGTCGCGCAGTGGAAGAGGAGTTCCCAGCAACCACTGGCAGCGAGTAGCTGTTCTCCAGAGTCTCACTCACACGTGGAGTGACTCCATACTGACCAACAAAACCGGTCTCTGTCATGATGACACTTTGTACAGTGCACGCTGGAGCATTTGAATCTAGCGCACTTGCGACTTGTGTTGAGCTAAGAACCGATACAATGCTGCGCTCAACGCTGGAGGCAGTTTGAGTATTGAGGCCGTCAGCCAAGCCTGCAACGCACTTCATGCCGGAGGAGAGCATGCCGGGGATGTCCTCCATCCTCAGCAAAGTAGTGTTGTAGACATTTTGGCTGACAGTGGGCCCAACCGACACCAGGGTCTCCATTCGCAGGAGACCTGTGGCGGAGTCCAGCCGCATACGGGGGACCTCACTTTGACATACGCTGTCGCAGATGGTCAGCAAGTTTGGCTGATTGGCGCAATCACATAAGCCTGTACGAGAGTCATACGTGCCTGCACTCCCACTGCATTGGTCTTTGCAAGCTGTGTCCACATCCAGGCATTCACCCGTGTCGGGCTGGCGAGCTTCGCCCCTGAAGCAGACATCGTACACCTGCGGCTGGCAGGGTTCCTCTCCATCCTCCTGGCTCCTTCGTTGGAACTGCTCATCAAAGAACTCATGGAATGCGTCGCAAACACACCAGCCATCCGAAGACTGGAACACTCGGTTGAGGGCCCGGCATTCGCACGTCAGGGCACCTGCAGCAGACTCTGACGATGACGAGCATGGTCGGCATGCTGCTTGACCCACTTCGCCATTGAATGTGTCCGCTTCGCACAGAAGGCATGACTCCGTGCTGGCTTGCTGCTGAAGTCCATTGTAAGTGCCAGCTGGGCACGGGAGCTCTGTTCCAGTGCCGGCTGGGCAGTAGAAGCCTTCGGGGCAAGGGTAGCCATTATGCTCTTCAACTGACTGAGGTGCTGCAGTGGAGGTTCCACCCAAACAAACGAATCCTGCGGGACATTGCGTACAAGCAGGGGCTGCTGTGTCATTTGAGTATGTCCCTGCGGGGCATTGTTGGCAGGACGCGGCGAATGATTTGCGTGTATCATTGCTGCCAATCAACTCCGAGCTTATGATTGATCTGGTGCCTGCAGGACACACCAACGGGTATCGACTGCCCGAAGGACAGTACGAGAGTTCTTCGCAGGCTGTAGGGACAAGAGTGGCATTCACAGGACAGAAGAACCCTGCTGGGCAAGGAGTCTCTACTTGTGATCCAGCGGGACAAAATCCACCCGGTTTACACAGCTCGGGGGCCTCCGTTCCACCTGGACAGAACCTGCCGGCAGGACACTGCACAGGAGTAACAGTCTCGTCCACACAGAAAAACCCAGGGGGGCAGATCGCACAGTCTGCCTGAGATGAAGCCCCTGTCAGGTTTCTGTACGTTCGTCCACTGCAGGGGACAGGTGACAACGCGGTACCTCTCGGGCAAGTGTTTCCCACGGGGCAAGCTTTGGCCGTCAAGTTGAACAGCCCGACTGCATCGCACATAAAGCCAGCAGGACACGCTGTGCAGTTTTGAAGATTCCAAGCTGCTTCCACGGGATTAAATGTGCCCAATGGGCATGGAATGCTTGCGCTGTTCACAGGGCAGTAGAAGCCAACTGGGCAAGGAACAGGCACAGGGTCGCCAGGGGTGCAACCGAATCCTTGCGGGCATGAGGTGCAATCTTCGGCAGCACGTGCACCCACTGTTGCCCTGAAGGTCCCAACCGGACAAATGACTGGCGATGTTGTAGCTTGCGGGCAATACCGCCCGAGGGGACATTCACTGCCCACCGGAGCCGGCTCTGCTGCTGAGCCATTGCAGAAGAATCCAGCTGAGCAAGGACCTGAAACCTTCCCGTCAACACAGAAGGACCCGATAGGGCATGGCGAACAGTCACTCGCTGCTTGCAATCCAGTGGTTGCACCAATGGTCCCGTCAGGGCACATTCGTGGCGAGTCAACTCCCGCCGCACAGTATTGTTGCACTGGGCACACTTCAGGGCTAGTGTTGTTGCCCACACAGAACCCTCCTGCGGTGCATGGCAGGCATGATGCCTGGCCAATCTGTGGCTGAAATGTGGATGGGGGGCATGAAATTTCCACTGCAACGCCCGCTGGGCAGAAGGCACCCGCTGGGCAGGGATAGCCGTCAGTTGAGCCCAGAGATGGTGTACTCGTGGTGCTGCCCTCACTACACACATGACCTGCAGCACACACATCCCCAGTGACACCGTCTGAGGGGTCACCCCGGATTGCACCGCTGGAGCAGAAGTGGCCTGGATAGCAGGGAGCCGCCGGTGCTGTCAGGCCTACAATGTCGCAGTATGCCCCAGCATTACACGCTGCACAGCCAGTCGTACTGGTCAAGCCAGAAGCTGCACCGTATGTTCCCTCTGGACAAGGGGTCTCAAACCCAGTCACAGCACCTCCAGTGCAAGCATACCCTTGTGGGCATGCAGGGGGCGCCGACAGCCCGCTTGTACTGCAAACCAACCCGGCCGGACAGGGCAAGCACGTGGCCTGTCCGGTGCTTGGCTGATGGGTGCCTGGCTGACAAGGTATTGCGACAGCTGACCCAGCTGGACAGAAATGACCAACTGGACAGTCCGCAATAGTGCTGAGAATGCCACTGCCTGCTGGACAAAGCTTGCCAGCGGGACACTCGACAGTGACCGCAGTTTGGCCAAGGTTGGGACAGTGGAAGCCAGCAGTGCAAAGCACACAGTGAGACATGCTGAAGCCGCCAGTGCTGTTGACGGGTGTCCAGGTGCCAGCTGGGCAGGGTGTCGCAGTGGTGATGCCTGCAGCGCAGTAGCTTCCAGCAGGACACACAAAGCCTGTGACACCATCTTCTGGAGCAGGACTGATGGCACCGCCTGTACAAATGTAGCCTGCACTACAGGTGCCTGTAGGGGCACTAAGGCCTACATCAGCACAGTACGAGCCACTCGTGCAAACAGTGCATGCTGAGGTTGATGTAAGGCCTGCGGAGGCACCAAAGGTGCCGACAGGGCACGGAGTTTCGCGCCCCGAGATAGAGCTGCCAACACAAGCAAACCCTTGGGGACATTGAGCAGGTGTTGTGGTAGCAACTCCACAGGTGCTCCCAGCAGGGCATGCATCGCAAGTGGCTTGTCCACTAGCAGCCTGGAAAGTTCCCAGCGGACAAGCTGAAGGTGAAGCTGCCCCTGCGGGACAGGCATGGCCTGTTGGACATACAGATGAGGCGACAGAGTCTCCACCAGCGCAGAAGAAGCCAGCCGGGCATTCACGGTTCACAACAGAGGTCAGGGCAGCTACAGGACACACAAATCCAGGAGTGCAGGGCGAGCACTCCGTCACACTGCGAAGCCCCTCGTCACCGCTAAATGTGCCTGCAGGACAGGCGATTGCAGCAGAGGAATTAGCAGGGCAATAATGTCCAGCTGGGCAAATGGAGCCAGTACAGTTGCTTGGGTTGCCAGCCGTGGTGTTGAGTGGACAAGTGAACCCGGGGGGGCAGGCCGTGGCACGCGGGGCAGGCACGCGGGCGCCCCCGAGACAGAAATGCCCTTCTTCACATGCTCCACTGGGAGCTGTCAGCCCAAAGCCACCACAAAACTCACCAGGCGGACACTGCGTGCACTGAGACTCGGACTGCAGCGATGCAGCGGCTGAGAATGTGCCAGGGGGGCACAAGGAAAGCAGCGGAGTCCACGTCCCAGCTTCGCAGTACGCACCCGGGGGGCATGCTTGTGGACTGATGGCAGCCACTTTACAGAAAGCGCCCGCAGGGCAAGTCAAACACGAACTGGACACAGCGCTTGGCTGGTAAGTGCCGTTGGCGCATGGCGACGGCTCCCAGCTGCCGGCAGGGCAAAAGAAACCCGCCGGGCAGGGCTGTGCAGTGGCAGAAACAGAACCCTTGGGACAGAAGTATCCAGCGCTACAGTCAGGAAGAGGCGGCTGTGTTGCGGGTGTTGCACAGACTTTGCCGGGTGGGCACACGCTACAGTCAGCGCTGGACGACAAGCCCACTTCATTTGCGCTGGTCCCAGCAGGGCATGCTACAGGCTGCACTGTTCCCGTGGGACAGTAAAAGCCAGCAGGGCAGACATTTCCGGTCAGATTGCCTTCCCGAGTGAGCTGCCCCGTGGGGGCAGTCACGAACGAACCATTCAAGCAGAAGTGCCCAGCAGAGCACAACCCGTCAGTGGCGCCCACCCCTCTCGCAAACCTAGCGCAGAAAGAGCCACTAGGGCACAAATCAGGTCGCGTAGAGCCCATGGGGCACACCTCCCCCTGGATACACATGTCGCCCCGCCCCACGCCTAGGGCGGCGCTTGGAACAGAGCTGTTGCTGCCCTCCAAGCAAAAGTACCCCTCAGAGCAGAAGCCATCAGGAGCGGAGTTGCCTGTTCCAGAGCAAAACTGTCCAGCTGGACACACAGTGCAGTCGCTTAAATCAGTGCCGCCGCTTGTGCCAAGGTATGTGCCTGCAGGGCAAGGCAGCTTGAACGGGTGGGATGACCCTTCAGGGCAAACGAACCCTGCAGGGCAAGCACCCGAAGATGATGTACCAGTGAAGTTCGTCGCACCACTTGTGCACCAATAACCAGCTGGACATAGTGGGCATGCTGTTGCGCGGCCCTCTAGCGAGTTGAAGCTGCCAGGGCCGCATGGGGTGGGTACAACGCTGCCGATTGGACAGAAGTGGCCAGGCGGGCACACATCGCCGCCAAAAACTGGGGATAATGCAGTTGCTTGATATGTTCCGTAGCTCGGCGTGGATGTGTTCACACCCAGCCTGCAATAGAACCCTTCCTGGCATTCGCCGACAGGCGCCAGCAGAGCAGTGTCGTTGCAGTACCTGCCTTCATCGCAGAACAAACAATCGCCCAAATTTGAGGCCGACTGCTCAGCTGAGTACCGACCCAAGGGACACGCGATTGCAACCGATGAGCCGCCAGGGCAGTAACTGCCTGCTGGGCAGCGCCGCGCTCCCAGGGGCGCACTGTCCCCACCAAAGACATTCAAGGCGCCAGTACTTGTGCTGTTAGCAGGATCAGGACACAGATGGCCTGCAGCACACAGCGGGCCAGGTGCACTCATACCGGGCAGTGGGCAGTATTGGCCAGCAGGGCAGGCAAGGCAGGCATTAATTGTGGCCTGGCCCGTGGCTGGCTGATACCGGCCTGGGGAACAAGGCAGCCAGTCCCCGACTGTACCTTCGGCACAAAAATACCCAGCTGGGCACGCCACTGGGTCGATCGAGCCATGCTGTGGGCAAAAAGATCCCGCAGGGCAAATCACGCAGCTACTGGCGCTTGTGGTGTTCTGGTAAAAACCAGGCGGACACGCATCAGGCGAAGAGCTCCCGCTCACGCAGAAATGACCCACAGGACAGATATTGCCAGTTGCGCCATCTGTCGGCGAATTAATTTCGGCTCCGGCGGTGCAAAAGTGCCCAGCGGCACAGAAGCCACTGGTCTCATTCAAACCACCGAGGCAAAATTGTCCCGGAGAGCACAAATGACAGTCGTTGGAGGTCTTCAACCCGAATTCGTTGGCCTCTGAGTAGCGACCAGCTGGGCAGGGGTTGTTGTTTGGCCCAGTAGAGCCTGCTGGACAAAAAAAGCCTGGTGGGCACCTGGCGGCCTCCGGCTGCTTCACTTGCTGCCCAGGCTTGCAGAAGTAACCGGCACTGCACAAGCCAGTCGACGCTGTCAAGCCTTGGGTTTGGCAGTAAGTACCTTCTGTGCACAAAGTACACACACTGTCCAAAGTCTGCCCTTCTGTGTCGTTACCGTAGCGACCCCGAGGGCAAGGAGTTGGCGACTGGCTCCCGGCAGGGCAGTACTGGCCCACGGGGCATGCTAGCGTCTCATTCATGGCTGCATTGGGACAGTACTGTCCAGCTGGGCAGACTGCACATACCTCCTGAGCAATGAGCGGATTGAATGCACCTGCAATGCACTCAAGAGGCAGTGAGCTGGCCTCTGGAGAGTATGTGCCTGCCGGGGAGGCGAACTGCCGTGGGGTGGTGCTGCCCCCCGTGCAGAAGTAGCCAGCATCGCAAGGACCTGTGACACCGAGAGCAGAAGTGCCATTGCAGTAGAAACCAGCGATACACGGCTCGCAGTCGTCGGGCGACGATTGCCTGGTTTCGTTCATGAAGGTCCCAGCCGGGCATGGGAGGGGAATCGATGTGCCTTCTGGGCAGTACGACCCGCGTGGGCAAATATCTCCGTATTCGGGTGCAACAAGTTCGAATGTGACAGGTCCATTGAAGGCAGGCTGCGACGTTGGGCTGCCGATTGAGCAGAAGAACCCAGGGTCGCAGGGCCCGGTGGGCACGATGCCCCCTGGCTGGTCACAGAACATACCAGCATCGCACAAAGGACAGTGAAATACAGAGCTTGCGCCTGAAGCATTGCCGTACCGACCAACAGGGCATGCAGTGGGCCTTCCCTGTCCCTGATCGCTGTACGTGCCACGGGGCACCAGGAAAGCAGCCTGCGTTGGGTCGGCCGTGCCTTCTGGGCAGAACGAGCCTGCTGGACACGGCTGGCAGTCAGAAGCTTGCTGCGCACCACTTTGGCTGTAGAATGTGCCAGCAGGGCACGGCTCCTGTTGAGCAGTTGTTGAGTTGACGGGACAGAAGTAACCTGGGTCGCAGATCTGTGGGTTGGTTGCACCCACCAGACAGAAAAAGCCAAGCGGGCACAGGTCACACACAGGGTGACCAGTTGTGTTTGCGTAGCTTCCAGGGGGGCAGGGCACGGGATAGGGATCGCGGGGCTCCTCACCACCCCCCTCTGGGCAGAATGCTCCGACCGGGCATTCATCAGCTGGGGACGCAGGCACGCGGTCAGTTCCTGTCGGGCAGAACATGCCAGCTGGACACCTCTTGGAGGTTCCCATGGCGTGGAAGCTGACGGCAGCTGTATCGCAGAAGTGGCCATACAAGCATGGCGTACATGCCTCTGCTCCATCGTCAGAGTACTCCCCTGCCCCGCACGCCACTGGCGTTTCCGTCCCTGAGGCGCACTCATAGCCACCTGGACAGACAAAACACTCTTCAGGGTGCCCCTTTCCTGTTCGATTGAAGTCTGCAGTGCCCGTCAGGTTGGCAAATGTGCCCGCTGGGCAGTTGACTGGAACAGCAGTTCCCACGGGACAAAATCTGGCCACAGGGCACTGCAGGCAGTCAGACTCGGCATCCGATCCCGTTGTGCCGATGTACGTGCCTGAAGGGCAGGGCGTTTCGGTGCTGTTTCTCGCGCCCAGAGGGCAGAAGAACCCAGCGGGGCACAGGGCATCCGGAGCTGCTTGCCCACCTGTACAGTACGAGCCAGCCGTGCACAAGGTACACTCTTCTGCACTTTTCAAATTAGTTGCGCTAGTGAAGCGCCCAGGCGGACATTGCAGCTCCAATGTGCTTGGATCACCGGTGCCCTCAGGGCAGAAGTGTCCAGTGGAGCAAGCAGCCTCTGCTGTGCTTCCGGCCGGACACGCGCTCCCAGGACTGCACAGAGTACAGTCTTCAGCTCGAGCAGCGTTTACAGAGGCGGTCCAGCGGCCTGCAGGGCAAAGTACAGCATTTGGGGTCGTGTCTGTCCCGTTCAAGCAGTAGGATCCAGCTATGCAATCGCCGTCAGGAGCGCCCAGCCCAGCAGCAGAACAAGTTTTCCCCCCATCACAAGGCAGGCAACTCGCAGGGCTAGTTGCCCGAATTTCGGGGTTGAAAGTACCTGGTGCGCACTGAGTTGGTGTTGTCACTCCGTACCCCTCACAATACGCACCCACGGGACACACAGTGCAGTCGTCCTCCGACGTGGCACCAGTGGCTGCACTGAATTTGCCAGGCGGGCAGGCCTGTTGTAGCGCCGAAGCTGAAAATGCAGGGCACCAAAAGCCAGCTGAGCAAGCTTGGGGAGCTGTTGCAGCTTGCTGGCAGTAGCTGCCCGCCGGACAAGCCAAGCATGCGTGGATGTTCTTGGCGCCCACAGTGGCACTGTAGCGCCCACTGGGGCAGGGGTTTTGGGTATTCGAGCTGGTGCGCTCTGGACAGAAGTACCCTGCAGGGCATGGCCCTCTTCCTGCCGCAGTTGTGGCCCCTTGGTCGCAAAGCTCGCCAGCTGGACAAGGCTGGCATGCCATTTCAGCATTGGCATAGCCACGGTATGTGTGGGTTGGGGAGAATGCGTCTTTGTAAAAGGTGCCTGCTGGGCATGGTTCTGGTGTTCCAGCTGCCGCCAGTCCAGCAATTTCGGTCAGAAACCAGCTTCCACTCGCAACGAACCCGCTTCCAGTAGGAGACATTGAACCGGCTGGGCAGTTGTAGCCTGCGGAACAAAATGGGCAGATTGCCGCCCCAGGAGCAGACCAACGACCTGCAGGGCATTGTGTTTCGCCAGCTGACCCCCCTGTCGCTGCGTTTGTTGTCGGGCAATAGTTGCCAGCTGAGCACTGGGAGCAGCTGGTGGAGCCTGCGGCAGCGAACCTTCCAGCCACACAAGAAATGGGAGCGTTATCGGGCCTGGGGCACGAGTACCCTGCAGGACACTGCGCACATGCAAATGCAGAAGTATCCAAGTTCTGCTGGTGAGGGGCAGCTGCTCGATAGCGCCCAGACGCGCAGGGCTGCACTTCAATGGACTCAACAGCAGGACCAGTGTTGAGAACATTGCACCTATGCCCTGGAGGGCATTCAAGGCAGGTCACTCGCGAGTTGTGTGCGACAAAGCCATTCACTTCGTCGCATGTGACAGCAGCACCATTACTTGCAGTCATTGAGGGGCATGCAGAGTCATCAGCGCAGAACGAGCAAGTTCGTTGTCCACTGATTGACCAGGTTCCTGGAAGACAGGGTACTAGCAAATGCACATCCAGATCTGTTTCCGGGCACTCAAAGCCTTCAGGACAGTTCAGGCATGTGTCCAGCCCAGGAGACGAGTACCTCCCCGCGGGGCAAACGACGATGCTACCCTCCTCCGAGTCGGGGCAAGAACTCCCAGCTGGGCAGGGGACGCAAATGGGGCCACCAACATTAGTGGGGTCAACATAGAAACCGTCTGGACATGTACGCGTGACATCCAAGCGGGGGTCGGGTGCAGCCCGTGTCACTGAGGAGGAGCAGCTCGTGTCGCCCACGGCCGAGTACCGCCCGACCGGGCAGCGTACAGGGACGGCATTGTTCGATGGACACTCATACCCAGCTGGGCAGCTTGAACATGAAATCGATCCAGCCAGCGAGTATGTTCCGGCTGCACAAGCTGTCGGATTTGCCGACGAATCAGAACAGGAAGACCCCGCAGGACATATTGTACAAGTTGTTCTGCCTGCTGGGTTGGCATAGTAGCCCGGTGAGCATGGCTGTGGCGCAAACGCCTTTGCAGCAACTGGGCACTGGTAGCCCCGCAGACACTGTGTGCATGCTGCAGCCCCGCCGAGAGAGTAGCGCCCGTTCGTGCAAACTGTAGCAGCGGTGGCTGTACATGAGCTCCCTGGAGGGCACAAGTCGCACATGGCTGCATCAGCTGCTGTAGAGTAGCGCCCGCTGGGGCAAGCAAGCGCAGCAGTGGCGCCCTCGGGGCAGTATTCTCCAGCAACACACCCTGTGCATGTCGTTGAGCCAGCAGCTGCAAATCTCCCGGCTGTACACGCAACTGGGTGCTGCGTTGCATCAGCACACGAATGTGCCTCAGGGCATTGCAAGCAACTGGTCAAGCTCGGGTAGGGTGCGTAGCGGCCAGCGCTGCAGGCAGTCTGGCCTGTTTCGCCAGACCCAGGGCAGGCATTCCCCGCAGAGCAGGGGGTGCATGCTGTGCGGACGGTATCTCCGGATCCAAATGTCCCTGGCTCACATGGTGTTTCACCCGTTAAAGGATTCGCACATTGGTTTCCAGCACTGCAGTCAATGCAGTTTTCATTCGAGCCGGCGCTGACCCGACCAGATGGGCAAAGCGTGCATACGCCAGCGCCAGCAGCTGAAATGGTCCCTGCTGGACAGTCAATTGCGCTTTGCCCGTTGGATGAGACACATTCGCTGCCTGTGGGGCACTGCTGGCAGCTGCCTTGCCCAGGTGTGTCCTGGAACTGTCCAAGGGGGCACTGGCTGCATGCAATGGATCCAGCCGTAGAAAATTTGCCGATAGGACAGTCTACTGGTGCTGCAGCTGGGTCACTACACTGGGAACCGGCAGGGCAGTCTGTACAAGTGCTGCTGCGCACAGTGCTCGAGTATCTTCCAGAAGCACAAGCTGTGCAAGCAGCTTCACCTAGTGCTGAATACTTTCCAGCGACACAGTCGATGGCATTCTGAAAATCGCATGTCATGCCTGCAGGGCATGCAATGCAATGCTGGCCATTGTGGTAGGAGCCTGCAGGGCAAATTGGCCCAGGGGGGGTCGCCGGCGAGAATGCGAAGCAAGACCTCCCGGGCAGGCACTCGCTGCAGATGGTGGCGCCCGCGTCAGCAAATGTGCCGTCTGGACAGTCAACGGATGCAATGCTTTTGCTTGCAGTGTCGCAGTAGCGCCCCGCTTCGCACAAAGTGCACTTGGAGGCGCCGGTGGAGTCCTGGTACTCCCCGTCGGCGCAAGCGGAGCACACAGTTGCGCCCTGCGCTGAGTAGGTCCCAGCAGCGCACGTCTGGGGAGCAAGTGTGGGGTCTGAACACTCACTGCCTGCTGGGCACAAGGTGCACACCTCTGCGCCAGTGGAGCTTGAGTACCGCCCTGGAGCCGAGGGACAGGCGGTGCAAGCAGACAACCCAAAGCTGTCCGCAAACTCGCCAACCGGGCAAGGGATAGGAACGACGTTACAATCTCCGCCGTTGCACCTGTGCCCCTTTGGACAAGGAAGGCACACTTCCACCTGGCCGCTCGGGAGCACTGGTGAGTACTGCCCAGCGGCGCATTCACGCGTGCATGCAGCAAAGTCGTCCGCATCCCGTACAGTCCACGTCAGCGAAGCAGACGGAAGAATTTTGGAGCTCGACAGCAAATTGTAAAACGAATCTGCACTGGCCGTTGTGATGGTCCATGCCTGTGTCAGAGTCCCTCCGACAGCCGCAACGCTGTCGTCAGCTGCCGTGAAGGTGAGAGCCTGGTTACTGCCCCAATTGCCGCTAGAGAAGACCAGGGATGCCGAGGTAGCACCACCATTGAGCTGCAAGCCGGTTTGTACAAATGCTGAAAGCGTGACAGTCACATCAGACGCAGGTGCCTCAAGTAATTGCGCCTGCACAACAACGCTGCTGCCCTCCAAGCTCACTGGCTCGGCCGTAGATAAAAGGACTGCAAGAAGACACAAGTACCACGATGAAGGGTGGCAACAGTAACATTTCTCACCCCTCGGAAATCTGCAGAGTGCTGTGGACAAGTCGAATGAGGCAGCTACCAGAATGCAGCTGCACGTCGAACGCGACACTTGATCAACGGCATCCGACGGACACGCCCTGCAATCAGCAACATCTTCTCCTGGTCCGTCTTTAAACCTGCGCAAAAATGTCTAAGCATGCCTGACACAATCTCGCATGTAACTCACCGCCCAGCAGCGCAAGGAATACATGTACTGTTGTCGACTGGGTTCTCATACTCGCCTGCCAAACACGACGCAAGTCTTCGCGAAGATTCGGCAGACACTGGCGACAAGCATTGTGTAGCGAACAGACAACAGTAAAATAGGAACAAACTGTGCCATAATTGAGACTTAAAGCTTGCCCTACTCAGAATGTACCCCTGAGCTTGATTTGGCATTGTAACGTTGCTCTGCTCAGAGGCTTAGAAACTTGCTACGGCCACTGATGAGGGCAATGTATGGGCCTGATTAGCCGAATAGGAGGTGTCAGGTATATTCTACCCCACTTGTGTGCAGCACTGGCAAGCCTGTGGTTGCGAGAATTGGCGGAAAACGCAAGCGTCGCTGCGACCAGAAGTGAGAAATGGAATGCCTGCAGAGCGCACCAATCAGACAACAAAGACTTCATGATCAGATGCAATATATTTTGGGAGTCGTCCTTCATGCAAGACAAGGCTAGCTGATGCTGGTGACCGAGGGGACAATTAAATGTAACTGGGGGGGCACCGGCAAGAGTTTCCTCTCTTGAAAGCATCAGGTCATCATACTTTGAAGGCTTAGAAAAGGTAAACCTGGAATATGATGCACCGGGTTGCTGATGTTATATTTCTCTCACGCATTCTGTTCTGCTTGCCCTCGGCTGCTTTGGGTCAAGAGGAATTTGGAGTTGAGACTGAGGCTCGAAACAAGTCTCCAATTAAGCTCAGCAGTAGTGATTTCGCCTGGGAGCAAGTCAGCATTCACACAGCTGCAAAGATAGCTACAATACTACCTATGTACGTATGATTCCTGCATGAGTGCATCCTTCTTGCTGTCTTGAGTTTCTGCAAAGACGTGTGATTGCGAAGGCTGCAAAGCTTCAGGCAACAGGCAGAAGGCCGCAGCTGCAGAAAGCCTGGTCTTGTACAGCACATATGACACATAATTATACATGATGCTCGCCCAGTTTGTACCGTGTACCCTGGTATGTCCTTGATTATTTGCGCAGGCCTTGCCATGGATGCTCTGTGCGGAGTTTGAAATACACGGGGCCAGACTGCCCTCGCCGCTTACAGCACAATGGGTTCAATGGATGGACGGCAGCGCTGGTTATTTTAGTCATTATAAACATACTGAACATCGCTCATGCGTTCACGGATGCTGGTGATAAGTTGGCACTTCAGCGTGTGTACAGGGCTTCATTGCACGGTGAGGGGAGCTGCCTTGACAGTAGCCAGTGGGGAAACACCAGCAGCGACCCCTGCGATGATGCATGGTTTGGTATACGATTCTATAATGGCAGCTTGGGCTGCAGTGGTCAGCAGGGGGATGCTGCGCGCCGTGTGCTGTCCTTGCAGTTGACTCGTTGTGGAGTAAAATGCCGCCTTGACGCTATTATTATAAGCAACATGGAGTCACAGCTGTCAGATTTGCGGTATTTGTTCCTGGATGGCAACTACCTCAGTGGTACTATCCCCCCCTCCTTGTCTCAGCTGCGCGAAATGCAGGTGCTTTACCTTGCCAAGAATCAGCTAAACGGCAGCATCTCGGCGAATCTCTCTCAGTTGTCGCAGTTGCAGGCACTAGACCTTCACAGCAATGAGCTGAGCGGTACTATTCCTGCCAGCTTGGGTCAGTTGGTGCAGCTGCAGTACCTATACCTGTATGACAACCAGCTTACTGGTAGCATCCCCGCCAGTCTGGGTCGATTGTCAAAGCTGCAGGTTCTCGGCATGTATGAGAACCCGCTCACCGGTGTTATACCCGACGGCCTAGGAGAGCTCGCTCAGCTGCAGCAACTTGACTTGAGCCGTACCAAGCTGAGCGGCAGCATACCTGCTAGTCTTGGTCAATTATTTCACCTGCAGCAGCTGCAACTGCTTGATAATCAGCTGAGTGGTGCCATACCTAGCAGCCTAGGCCAGTTGCAACAGTTGAGCCTGCTGGACTTGAGTGGAAATCAATTGAATGGCACCCTGCCAGACAGTCTGGGAATGCTGTCCCAGCTGGAGGAGCTCTTCCTGAACAACAATTGTCTTCAAGGTCCCATACCTGACAGCTTCGGGCAATTAATCCAGCTACAGCGCCTACTTATGGGAAATAATCAGCTGAGTGGTGCAATACCTCACCGCCTGGGCCAGCTAGTGAAGCTGCGGGTGCTTGACCTCGGCATTAACCAGCTGAACGGCACCATCCCCGACAGCCTGGGCCAGCTAGTACAGCTGGAAGAGCTTTTTCTGGTACACAATCACCTGAGTGGGACAATTCCACCAGCGCTGTTTGAGCTTTCTGAGGTCAGAGTGCTAGCTCTCGCGCGCAACGCGCTGAGCGGCCCAGTTCCACCTATCCGAAATTTGCGGCATCTGTACTCCCTGAGTTTGCAAGGGCAAGTGGGTGCAGGCACAAGTCTTGGACTCAAATTACCTCTGGTATATGGAGCGGCAGGCTGGTTTGGTCTGAGTGCAGCCGAGCTTGTGCTTTGCCAGCTGCAGGGTGTGACCCTCCCACATGGCTTCCTTTCCGACCTTCCCATGATGCCCAAGCTAGTCATACTTGGAGCAAACAGTACCGGTATTACTGGTGCTTTGGATGTAGATATTGCCACCAAGTTGCCAGCTCTCATTAACCTACTTATCCACAACAATCGGCTCACTGGGCCGTTGCCACCCATGCCGCCTGGCCTCCAGGCGCTCATTGCATTCAACAACGACTTCACATCGTTACCGCCCCTACAAAAATTGACCAACCTTACTTATTTTGTGCTTGATGGGAACAGGCGCATGGAGGGACAGCTGCACGATGATTGGAGTGGCTTTCGGAGGCTCAGGGTGCTATCAGCACAGCACTGCAGCTTGTCGGGTCGTGTTCCCCCAGGATTACTGCGCCTTTCACTGAAAGAACAGCTTCAAGCGATAGGACTGCGTGATAATCTGCTGCGAGGAGCGCTGGTGCTGCCAACTGCAACGAACACCACCGCTGTAGCTTCGTTTGCTGCACTGGACCTTGGGTTCAATGCGATCAACGGAAGCATCCCAGCCTCCATGGCTGGGTATTTAATGCTGCTGAAGAAACTGCAAATCCTTCGTCTTGATCACAACCTGCTGTCCTGTGGGCTGGGCGGTTTATCCCGGGGCGTGGGAAGGGTGCTAAACTTCAGTGCATCACTGCTAAGTGGAAACTCTTATAAGTGTCCAGTGCCCGATGCAGTTTCCATTTTAGACCCAGCTGCAGCGACGTACACGTGCGATACTGCCCCCTGGCAACTAGACATGCTGGCAGCGGGCGTCACTAGTTTGTGCTGTGTGGTATTGTGCACCGTCTTTCGCCAAAAGCTGTACACCTCGTGTGAAGCGGTTAATAAAGCCTTGCGTGTGCCTGTTTGCGTGTGCGCATTGTCGGTTTTTGCTCTCAGTATATCACTTGTACACTGGGGTTGGCTTCATGGTTCCGAGTACGAGTGCGCTGGTGCCATGTGGGGATCGGGGACTTATCACCGGACGGCCAGCGGCACCCTTCTATTTCTCACTATGTCAGCTTTGGCTGTTGTGCAGGTATTGGCGCCTTCAACTGTGGACAAACGTGCTAGACAGTCACCCGAAACTGATTGTGGCTCAACTTGCACCGATTGCAAAACACTGGGAGGACTGCTGCCACAGCCAAACAGGGAAGGCAATGCAATGCCCACTGGAACAGAGCAAGCTTGCCTGACAACAGTGTGCAGGCCTGGTGCAATTTTTTTTGCATTTGTCGCACTGTTTGTGTTGTTCAATCTTGGGTTAGATTTTCTGCTTGTGATCCTGTCTGCCAATGCTTGGGATTTGCACAGCTCTCTTCCTGTACCACACCTGCTGTCTGTTGCGACCGTTGCTACGTCTGGACTCAAGACAGTGGTTAACGCTGTGCTGATGCCAATGGCTGCCGTGAGATGCATAGCCGAAACCCGTTCCGGCAAAGAACATCGCTCGCCACGGCGCTGTTGTAAAGCACAACTTTCACTGGATGAGGGTGCTTTTGTCTGCACTCTGCAGACATTTTTGTCCGTTATACTACCGCTGTTGGTTTCTATGGTGCAACTGCAAGAATGCTTCGCGTACTTGATGCCGTGGAACATGCCAGCACTACTGCCTGTGACATACGAATACGAAGAATGCACCCTATTTTGCTCTATCATGACCACAAGCTCAGATTGTCGGACAAGAGCAGGCGTACCAAATTGTGCTGGCACTCAGGTGTCGTCTTGGACTATTGCAGTTGACTCTCCTCCGCTCTGGCGGGGAACATGTGCCAGTGCTGGCTACAGGCTATTTGCCCCCCAGGCCACGTTGGTTCTGGCTATTCAGGCTGTCCAAGTGATAATCACTGCTGTGGTACAGTGGTACAGTGGTCGTACTGTGGCTGAGTTGGCGTCGACCGCTTCAGGGTCGGCACTTACCCAAGCTCGTCGTAAAGGCTGCTGTGTTTGGTGCTTTCAAGTCCCTAATGATCGTGCAGCATGGCTGCCACAAAGCACACGGAGATCAACCAAACAAAAATCGATTGGCCCCAGCTTTAGGCCTGTTGCAAGTGCTCTGGAAATACCGTTGCTCGGCCACGAATCCCAGCACCAAGCGAATTCCACAAACTCGGTACGGTACTCTATTGCGGCCACAGCTAACAGCAATGCGCAGAGTCCCCCACCCACCTTCGATAGTATACAGGCACACATCACAGTGCTTGTTGGCGGTGTTTTTGGTGCAGTATATCCAGCAGCATGCCTTGCGTGTGCGGCCGCAGTTGGTGCCTACGCCTTGTCGTGGAATCTAGCGCCACATGCACAAACTGGTGATGTACCTGTTCCATTGTGGATGCGCCATGTGATGGTGATGGTTTACACTCTTTCTGTTTGGTTTGCATATGGCCCTGGAAGCATGCTTGAGGGTGATGCAGCTGACAGTGCACTGTGGGCACTAGCGTTTCTGAGCGCGCAGAATATATGCATGCTTATCTGGCTGCTAGCTCGACCTCTCATTTGTCGTAAACTGTGCCCACCCTGCAGCGGCCTGGCTGTGCGGTGTGGCCGCTGTAGTGAGCGAAAATCAGGGGCAGTACAGAGGGGAAGTGGGGACTAACTCAATCAGCTTCGCTGGTGCTGCACAGCAATTTCTAACCAAGGCCTTATCTGCAGGCGTGCGCGGGCGCGGCTGGGCGCGTGGTGTGTGTGGGTGGGTGCATTTTGTTGTAAGCGCTGTACTACACGGAGGCAGTTAAGTCTTTTTGGGGGGTGGCATGGCTGGATTGTGTGAGGAGGCCAGGATGCGCACAATGCATTGGCATGAGGCTGCTGGCCCTGGGGGACCTTGATGGCTGTGGGATGGAGGGGCCAAACAGGGAGTGGGGTGTGTTCAGGGGGAAGAAAGCGAAGGCTGGGGCAAGGGGCGGCTATTTACTTTAACCTTGGGGCCAGTGGGTATCATTGAAGTAGACATGGGCATAAACATGGGCCCAAGCAGCAGCTACTCCGTCGTGTGGGAGCTGTGGTGCAAGTTTCTGGCGCTCCTTCTGGTGGCAGCGGGGGGGCACGCAACTGCCACTGCCCTGGTGTTGTCACTGCCAACAGGCAGCATTAGCCCGGACAGCATGGATATTTCATGAGCCATGCCCAACAGGGTGGCGGTTGGGGTTGCTTGCCAGCAAGGTCAGGGCCGCATTCGCATGATTTCCACCCATGGACCTCCATGCCTCCCATTCAGCAAGGATCTTGTGTGGCAAGCTCCGCAAGGAACTCCCGAAGTCATGAGCAAGACTCTGCTGGCAAATCTCATCACACGAGTGCATCCTTGTCACATGCGGCTCCCAGCAGCGCCATGCTGACCACCACAGGTCAAGCGAGCATTAAGTGAATGGCAGGCCGCCATTGACACTACTGCTGCATGTGTTGATAAAAGCTTCAAGAAAAACTTGAAGTGCCTTGTATTTTATAAGACTCGAGCCCAGCCTACTGGGCATCTCGTGTTGGACGCCATGTGATGAAGGCTCTCATGATGTCGTTTCCCCTCGTCGACTGGAAGGCACTGGTGGGTCACTCATAATTGGCTACAAGTACAAAGTTTATTGACGAGCAGGAACACTAACTGGGCAGTGGGGGCTTGCTTGAGGCAGCCAAGCGGTGGCATGTAGCAGCGAGTACAAGAATTGCTGCCGAGAGTTCCCACCGCTGTCCACTAGCCGTCACTGGAGTTGAAGCAGACAGCACTGGATCCGTAACGGGAATGGCCACAAAGCTCAAAGACAGCCGCAAATGTATGTGACTTGCATACCTATCCATCTACACAGCTTTGTAAGGGATGCTGTTTTGTCGCTTGACCGGGTTGCGAGTTTTTCGACAGCCAGCTCTTCGGACAAAATAAGCCAAGAGCATGGAGCTGCACGCTCGGTGCCAAGCAGAGGCAGGCTCTGAAATGCTCCTTATGGATACACTACCGTAGACCACCAAAGTCAGCTGCGGGGGGTGGCTGGCGCGACTGGATACAACAAACTCAGCACTGAAGTCAGCAGGGCTCAGCGCAGCGCTGAAATACTCTAAGAGGAAGGCGTAAGAGAGAACTAAATTGTGTCAGTAGCAATATTTTTTAATAATAAATCTATTTGTTTAGGTTATAATTCAATTAAAGCAATCTGCCGTGACGGGTTTGCCTCGTTTTAGGGGGCTCACAGCCCAAGATACAAACTCAGCACGCCCGCACAGGAACTCAGCAGACATGTTTTCCC
>Ga0307982_1000746_pt1 | contig 25948 bp, 20 predicted proteins | sample OrgLakmetagen989_FD_201847 | JGI IMG/M metagenome (GOLD analysis project Ga0307982, IMG submission 201847) | Saline water microbial communities from Organic Lake, Antarctica - #989 | ecosystem: Environmental > Aquatic > Non-marine Saline and Alkaline > Saline | place: Antarctica: Organic Lake...
TTTCTGTTGGTTTGGCAATCTCTGCAAAATCAAGTAGATCACCGGGACGTTCGCGCGGATTTCGAAGCTCGCAGTCAAGCAAAGCTTCGGAAAGTTGTTGTTGTCCGAGGCAACGTGTACTGAAGCCATTACGTTCAGTAGATCTCGAACCTGTTCTACTCCTCTTGCGCAGGAAAAGTGATTACGGTAAGCTTCGCCTTGAAGTTTGTTGGTGCTTCGTTTCTCCGGTCGTGCCTGCGTTCGTTAACCGATCTAAGGCAGAAAAAAATCACCTCTTCCAGACCAGTTTAAAAGTGTCACTTTGATTAGCATAGCATAATGATTTCGTTTGTTATTCGCATCATTTTTCAGCAGGACATCGCCTCGGCTTGGAGGTTTCACCCATTTCCCGCCCACCGCGCGAATCATGCACGCCCCCGCCTTCCGTCTCGAGCACGACAATAGTATTCGCGGCTCCGGTGCTTTAGATCACCGCACGCACGCTAATGAATTCACGAATAGTGGTCCATGCCCATCCAGTACCGCCGAACATCATCACATGTACAACGGTTCAGCCGCCGGGATCCCGGGCCCTATCCCGTCGCTTTCTCAGCCGCAGGCAGCGCAGGTGCCAGGGCATTCGCTGTTCAACTCTTCGGTGAGAAAGACGAATTGAGCTGTACTCTCTAACCCCTCAATTGTTTGTAGAGTCGGGGCCGTCGTAAGTCACGCGATGCATCATTCAGTCGTCTCTGTGGACTGACACCCACTTTTATGGTGTTTAACTGTTTTCTTTCGAATTTTGGCAGCAATTTCTGTCGTCGGTGTTGGCGGCAGCTGCAGCCGCGGACCATTCATCAAGCCCGTCACCACAGTGGTCTACGGTAAACGTGAACTCGATGCACGCCTCGTCGGCTGCTTCGCCTCCTCCCCGCATGGTGTCGAGCGGCTCCAAGAGGAAGAGCAGCAGCGGCGAGCAGAGCGATGGCGGCGACAGCAGCGGTGGCGATTACGAGCCCTCCGGACAACGCGCAAGAGGAGGCCCTGGCGCAGCAGGCGACGAAGAAGATTCGGCGGAAGGGCCTGAAACCTTACGGCGTGGGCGGTGGACCTTTGAAGAAGAGCGCTACGCGTCATGCTTGGTGTCCCACTTCGTGCAGGGTTGGCTGGACTTGCCCGTTGGCACGTCGCTGCGGACGTTCTTGGCGGAGCAGTTGCGGTGCGACCCCATGCGCATCACCAAAAAGTTTGCCGGGGACTCGTCGGTGGGGAAGCGCATCTACCACCCGGCCTTGGCGGCCGTGGCGGCCAACAGCAGCACCGCGCGGGCGTCCATGCAGGCAGCCGCAGCCGAACTCGAAGCGTTGGCTCGCGACTTTTTCGGGCGCGTTGCGCTCGAGAAGCGTCGGCCAGGGCCGCGAGGTCGCTCGGCCGCAGCCGCCGCATCGGTGGCACCGCCTACTACACTCGCGGCGTCGACCGGCGGCAGTAGCCGGAGCGGCCGACCAAGCGACAATAAACGGGACACGCCAGGATTTGCACCTCCGGCCCCTGCGCCAGCAACTGCGTCATCATCATCGTCATCCTCGGCGTCACGCCGGCATGCGCCCGGGTCCCGCCGGGCTAGGGCGCCGTCCATGAGTGGAAGGTCTGACCACGGCTACGGGAGCGGCAGCAACGCGGCCATCGAGGAGGGCGATGAGTACGACAACAACAGCCACTACCACCACGAAGTGGTCCGCGAAGAAGGACGTAACCACTATAACAACAACAACACCGACATGGCGAACGACAGCGGGTCCCCCGAAACCAGTTATCCGCACCAAAGCCACACCGAACTGGACGCGGCCCTCCTTCTCAACTTCGTGCACGGCGCAGCAGCCGCGAGTGCCGCAGCGCGCACCAGCGACGGAAGCTGCGGAAGCCCCCGCAGCCACGGCAGCGGCGGCGGCAGTAGCGCCTTTGGCGGCGGCGGGTGCAGCAGCGACGACCGAGGTGACGACGACACCAGCAGCGGCGAGGACAACGGTGGGAGCGCCTCCTTCAATGGAGGCGGAGGGCGCAAGCTTCCTCGTCGCGAAGCGTCACCGCCTGCTGCGCTGCCGGCGAGGGTTGGGAGCATCCTCTCATCCGAAGATGACAGTGCGGCGCCATCATCAGTAGTAGATCAACAACAGCAACTGCAGCGGCGATCAGGGACGCGTGCTGCTACAGTCAAAGCAACGCTTGACGGCAGTGTTAGCGGTGACGGCGCCGATGAAGCACCAAAACGAGGTGCTCCTCAGCGCACGCGGGAGAACACCTGCATGTCTCTCATCGGTTAAAACGAGGGGAGCCAAACCTCTTGCCTTTTGAAGAAAATTTTGAATACGGGAAGCTGCTTCCTGTTTCCTCTTCGAGTACACGTACACGAAGCACCGCAACCTGAAAATTATTGACTTCTTACTTCATATTCTATTTCTTCCCTTGAGTACTTTGGTGATTAGATTTCCTTCCTTGTTGCATTCAGATGTCTAAGATTTAAGTCCTGATATCCCCATCCCAATTAGCAATCTTGAAATTTTTTTGAATTAGCCTAAATTGAATTGGAGTTCCCTTCAAATGGGTCCTGGGTCATACCAACCTTAAACTTAAACTTCATAACTCCTACTTGAAATATTCGTATATGGCCGATGAAATACCATATATAAAATTTCCAGTATTAGTATCCAGTATAAGCTCAGCTTCCCTCCACTCCATATCCCAGTGCCTTGTACCTTGACCCCGAATTGTGTTTGCTATTGCGCAGTACTTAAGGGGAGCTAAGCACTGAAATCAGGGATGCAGGCGCAGGAACACAAATCATACACCACAATAGGAAGGCGAAGGCAAAGGGCTCATGACTCCCACCTAACCCAACCTAAATGCGGCTTTCTGCGCCCGCTTGAGCTGCTATCGCCACTACTATATTTGGTCTCTTGTCATCAGGCATTTCGCCCCCCTTTGTCGTTGTGGTCTAAGCACAGGCCCAGGCACTTCCGTTGCATGCCGAGCCAGCACGGGCCGAGCTGCGTGGTGCCGTGAGGGCCGGACCGGTTGGTGAAAAACGCAAACCACAGCAGCATCACCAGCACCACCGCCGCGACGCACTTGAACGCCCACACGACGTTTGCACGGTGCAGCCAGCGCAGCGAGACCACGTGCTGGGACCAAAACACCCACTGCCGCGAGATGGGGTGGCTCAAAATGCCTTCGGCCAGCTCGGCCGTCATCCACACGCGCTGAAGCTCGATCGCGCACCCCGTGCTGAATCCTGACAAATTGGCGCCGGTGCGGATGATCTCCGCGCTGCTGCTGCCTTTCTTTCCCGTCTTCTTCTTGGTCGCTTCCCTGTGCTTTTTGATGATGTCTTCAAGCTTGTTGGAGAGGCAGGTTTGAATGCGGCTGTTGCCATCCACCAGTGTACTGCAGTACAATTCCCGCTCGTTGGCGCACTGAATTTCCATCAGCGGATTGGCCAAGAAATCCCGAGCTTCGTCCAGGCGAATGTCGGTCTGCAGCTCACTGCATGGCGGGCTCAGGCGCGAAGGTTCTTTCAAGCCCAAGTGGTCTTGCAAGCAGCGGTTCACGGCGCCACTGCCGTACGCGTCGTTCGGGCAAAACCGCGCAATGTCGTCCTTGCACACCTCAATCCCCCCGCCGGGGTTGGCGCGCAAGTCTTTGGCGCGGGCGCGCTTCACGCTCAGCAAGGATTTGGCGCACACTTCCCCCACGCGGCCTTCGTTCTTCAACAAGCAGGTGATGTCGCGCCCCCCAAGCTCCTTGGCCACGCCCATGGGGGTCTTGGGCAAATTGACCAGCCCGACGGCTGAGCAGCGGCCCGACTCGAAAAGCTCGGTGAAGTCAGCGGCGCACGCGGTGGACACGTCGGGGTTTAAGAGCAGGGACTTGGAGCGCAAAATGGGCTCCTGGAGCACGCGAGATCGGCACGCTGGGGTAGTCTCCAGGCTGTCCACGTGCTCTTCCAAGCATTTCATTTGGGCCGACAAAGTGCCCTGGGACTGCGCAGTGCCACTGAGCCTGGCGCAGTACTTGTCGAGCACCGGTTGGCAGTGGGCTACCAACAGGGGGTTCAAGGAAACGCTGCTGCGCTTCATGGCCTGGTACTTGAGCTCCCGCTCTTTGCAGGTTTCTGACAAGTAGTTGTAGTGGTCCACGAACAGGCAGCGGTGCAAGTTTCCCTCCCCTGGGGGTGAATCGAAGCACAGGGCCTCGATTTCCGGCCCGCAATCGCGCGCCATGGCGGGGTCGTTGGTGGCTTCCAGGACTCGATCGAGCATCTTGCGCTTGACCGCGTCGCTACAGGTAGGCTCCCGGACCTAGTGGACAGCAACAAAACAGAAAGAAAGAAGGCATGCAATTCAAAGATAAACAAGAAGAGGTGTGTAAAGCTACCAAGGCTTAGAACATTAACCCACTCGTTTTTCTTACTTTTTCATCCCATAATTCATTAGTCCAAACGACAGAAAAGGACGCAGACGTTGCAATAAACCCAATGATTTCAAGCTACGTTCAAATAAGAAGTATGCTGTGTCACCTCGTCTCGTAAGTCCACGAGGCAGTCAACCACTCGGCCGTCTCCTAAGGCTTCCGACGCGTCAATGGCTTCTGCTTCTTTGGCACACAACCGCTGCACGTCCGCGCCACAAGTCGACGCTAGAGCTTGGCTGCCTCCGAGCCGGTAGTCTTTGTTCTTCAACTTCACCAGTTTCGCCACCTCTGCCACGCACCGGTCTGGCAACAGTTTTTTGCCGTCGCTGCCCTTGCCGCCGTTGCTGCTGGTGCCCATTTGCGCATGCAAGTCTTCGAGGCAAGTGAGCACGTCAGAGGGAGTGTCGGCGTGAGCGCACGCGCCCACTTTGTTCCCATCATTACTGCTGCCACCACCACCACTGCTGCTGCTGCTGCTGCTGTCGTCTCCACCAATTACCGCCCGGCACGCTTTCTTCAACTTGGGGTTGAACGCCGCGTCTTCGGTGGCGGCCTTGGTGGCCTCAAACTCCACGTGCAAGCAGGACGGGTCCAGCAGGCTCACGTGGCGCTGCAAACATTCGTGGAGCTCCGGCCCCTCTGAGCTCTGGGGGCAGAACAGCGCCGCGTCTTGCTTGCATGCCTGCACCGTATGCGCGTCGGTCTCTGGCGCCGCCGCCTTGTTCTCCCGCAGCGCCTGCACGTCCTTCTTGCACGCCTTGTTCCGCACTTTGCCCACGTGCTCCGCCAAGCACTCGAGCACAACACCCGCGGGGCCTTGGCCCTCGTTGCCCTTGGCGTCCAGCTCTTTCGCGCACAAGCGTTGCATGTCGTCCCCACAGTGGTCGGGCACGCCCGGCATGAGCCGGTAGTCGGAGGTCGCCACCACGTCGTACAAGCTCACTTGCTTGCTGCACCGCGCGTTGATTTTGGTGCCGCTGGTGCCAGTGCTGTCCGCAGCTTCGTTTTTCATCCGGTTCAAGCATTTGAGCGCGCATGATGCGCCTTCAGGGTTCGACCAGCCCTCGTCGCCGCACTGTTGAATAAGGAAGAGATAAGACGAGGTCCGTCAATATGATACCAGAAAAATGAATAACACCAATACAAATAATCGGATTTTTAAAAATGAACGCTTCGTACGTGCCACCCTGACTATCACAGGAACAAACAAGAAGCGATGAAAACGAAAATACACATGTATGCTCTAATGTTAAACCTCGGGCACGCATTGTTGCAACGCTTGCTGGCACGACCGCAACAAGCTGGGCTTCAGCTCCAAGGACTGGGTCTCGGCCACCAGCTCCGTGAACTCCGCCGCCTTGCAAGCGCTGCTCAAGTCGGCGAGCTTGCCCCGCAAGCAGTCCTGCACTGCGCTGCCCGAGTCCACCACGCCGCTGCAAAAGCGGGCCACGTCGCCGCTGCACGCCGACTCCACCGCCGCGTTGGCGGCCCACAGCTCGGATTGAGTGGCGCCCACGCGGAGGACTTCGCGCTTGCACCTCTTGTTCTGCACTTCGTCCACCCGCTTCACCAGGCACGCCACGCTGGTCCCGTCGGGCGCACCTTCCGAGGCCGCGGTGGCGGCTGCAGCGTGCGGGCAGAGCAGGGCCAAGTCCTTGTCGCACGACGCGCTGAGCGCCGCGTTCAAGCGAGCGTCCTGGGCTTCGGAGCCCATCTCCGCTTCGATGGCGCTCTTGCAAGCTTCCCCGAAACCCGTGTTTTGGCGTTTGTTGAACAAGCACTTGCGCACTTTCTGCTCCCCGAATTTCTCGTCGCCGCAGAACTCAGCCTGCTCTGCGTGGCACGTGTTGAAGAGGCTTGGGTTCAACCGAATGTCTTCGGCCTGCTCTTCCAAATGCCCAAAGACTGCCTTCGCGCACGCTGGCTGCAGCTGCACCGCGGTTTTACCCGGCGCCGTGGGTTTTCTGTTTTTCTTCTTCACGATCTTGCTCAAGCACGACAGGAGGTCGGCAGGCGCTACTCCGTCGCAGTGCTGCTTCACGTCGGCTTCGCAGGCATCCATCACGCCCGCGTCCAGCCTTCCGAGAGGAATGAGAAGTAGAAAAAGAAGAGGGAAGTATTGAATGAGACGGAAAACATCTCAACATGTATAAAGCATTACCGATACAGGTGTAAGCACATGCATATCGGAACTCCTGCCATAATTTTGTAGCTAGCATGCATCCATGTACTGTAGACAGGGACTATACATGAGGTATATATGGGCTGCGATCTTTTTTTTTACCTGACGTCTTCGGCTTCTTCAACTTGCTCTTGAAACACTTCCGCCGCGCACGCTTCCGACAGCTTCTTTTTCTTTTTCTTCAAGCACGCAAAGGGCGTGGCCTTCTTGGCGTCAAAGTCGCCGGCTTGGCCCGTGGCTACGTTAGCGCACACCCCGCTGGAGCTCAGTTCTTCCTTGCATGACTTCGCTAGGGCTGCGTTGTACTTGGTGATGTCCTTGCGAGCTGCGGAGAAAAACTTGGTGACTTCTACGCGGCAGGGTTTCGCGCCGGGCTCGGCCATGTTGGCGGCCTTGCCCGAGAGGCGCTGTCGCAAGCATGTCGCGGCACGGCCCATTCCTATAGTACCATTTTGGTGGCCAAGCAACAGTGAGGTTCAGGTTCAGGTTTTGTTCAGTTCACAATGCTGTCACCAGGACTATCATAAATGATGCTTGCAATTTTCTGAGCAAATGCAAGGTGGAAGGATAGTATGCTTCTATTGATTGCATGGACAAAATGATACGAGTGTGAGGCACAGTTCACTCAAATTTACCGGGCGTCTCCGACTTGCAAAACTTGTCGTAAAGCGCGTTGCAGGTTGCACCCGAGCCAACAGCCACGTCGTCTCTCGAAATAGCTGGTGCCAAGTCCGCCCATGGGTACTGCGTCATCAGCTGTTCGGTGGCCGCGCCAGCCTTCACTTTTTTTGCCGGAGGAGGTACAGAGGCGACGCCAAGGCCATCCATACCTGCGTCTTCGGAGGCCAGCACCCGTGGACTAGCGCCTCGGAGCTGCTGCATACTAGATGCCGCAGCACCGACGCTGCTAAGCAGCCACGCTGCAAGAACAACGCGTAGCATCGCCAGGGTCTAAATGAGTATCGAAGTGGCTGCCTGGGCTTTGGCTTCCTGCTTTGAGTTTGGGGTGAGGATTTTTTTTCTTGGCGTTTGTTCTCCAGTTTCTCCTGCTGCAGCCTGCTGTGATGATGATGTAGCTATGTGATGATGTGGACCTTTAGCTGACTTCGTAGGTTCTTGAAAGGTGTTGGCGTGATTGGTCCAATCAAATATCGTAGGCACCATATCGGGCTTCGTCGAAGGCGTAGGCACATTGGGCCACTGAAACGTCGCTTGGCGCCGGAGTGCAAAGATTCAGCTCTTAAAGCAGTTGAAAGCGCTGTTTTAGGATCAGGCTGTGTCGAAATTATATAAGCCTCTCGTTGCTAGCGGTTCGGCACAGATCCATCTTCCTCTGGATAACGGTGGCGTCTGAAACCGCGCAGAGCTTGATATTTTCAAGCTCATCAAGAAGTAACGCCGTTTTGTCCGTGCTCAGTTGAAACAGCCAACAAGCCCTTCGTAATTCTAGTAGCGTAGGAAAGTTCATATATCAATCATGTCCGACGCAGCGCTCATGCAGCGCATGGAGCGTGGGCGGCCGGGTGAGAACGCCCCTGGCGAAGCCCGGGACAACGGGTGGTTCATCACGACGGGCCCGCGGTACGAGCACTTCCGAGTGTGGCCCCTGGTGGCTTCGGTGCTCTTTCCCTGCCTCGGCGTAGTTCTTGTAGGCTTTGACTCGGGCGCGACGGCCTGGCTGGTACGTTTTTGCATTAACTTCCTGCGATGTGTGTTCAAACGGTACTCCAGATTTGTGCTAAATTAAAATGCTTGATAATATTGAAGGCTAGGCCAACGTGCCTGTACAACTTGTATGTCTAGATGTTTTGTACTAATTTTGCTCGCCCGCTGCTTTATTTTTGTCAGACGGTCGCCATTAAATTATGCTCCCACCACTACTCCAACTGGTGCGACATCATATACGACAACGTATGGTTTACAGCTACGCTTGAGTCCTGCAGTCAAATGGCAGCGTTCGTCGCGTGTTTGGGCATTTATCTGGTACGTCCATCATATAAACCCTTGCAATAGAGAACGACAGAATGAAGGTCTCAGTCAAATTGTCTTACGCAGACTGCCGCCTTCACTTCTATCCCGCACTGAATATTCTTTTGCTCTTCCTTTTTGTATCTGCTAGTTCGATGGATCACGCCTTGGTGGCCGGACCGAGCTACTTCTCGCGTCGATGTTGTTCACCATCGGGTCAACCGTAAGTTTCTCTCGCACATTTCTTTCAGTATCTTCAAAGCATATACACATCCCTGTGATAACCAAGGGTCTGACTTGTGCTTACCAACCTGCGTCAGCTATTGCGACTCTTGTGACCAGCATTTTTACACTACTATTATCTCGACACTTTCATTTTGTGCAGATCGAAGGCGAGTCAGCCGAAATCAAAGAGAACATTGCGGGCTTGTATGTTCTCTTTTTGGGCCGTATTTTATACGGCTTTGGCATTGCCTTTACGATGCACGCAGTGCCGAGCTACATTTCCGAGTTTTCACCAGCCAGCTTACGTGGCACTTTGGGAGGCATGATTGAAATTGCAGCCACGGTGGGCATCATTTACGCATACGCCATTGGGCAATGGTTGACTTACGAGTTCCCTTACGGATTCTCATGGAAGTACACGTTCAAATTTGCGACGATTTTCGGCATTCTCATGTTTTTTGGCATGCTGTACTTGCCGGATTCGCCCCGTTGGTTGGTCTCGTCGGGACGCCCCCTATATGAAGCTCTCGAAGCTGCCCAGTTTGTCAACCCTTCCATTACTTCGGACGACATTGTCGCCTTGAAGAAAGACATTGAGCGGCAAATTCCAAGCACTACGGAGAGTGTCACCAGCCGGCTCTTTTGTTCACCGAGCTTGCGAGTTCCCATGTTAGTAGGTGTGGGGATCATTTCGGCTCAGCAGCTTACGGGTCTGCCAGGGATGTTGTACTACCTCGTAGACATCATGAAAGAAGTGGCCGGTGATCAATACAAAATCGCGTTGATTGTGTTTGCCGCCACAAAGTTGCTATCAAGCATTATCGTGATGCTGTACCTGGACACTTGGGGACGCCGCACACCATTAATTGCGGGACTCGTCATCATGTTTTTCTCAGCGGGCACGCTCTTTATGCTCTTCTACGATTCACTCCAAAAGGACAGCGGTTACGAAGTAGGCTTCATTGCGTTGTTGTGCACGTTTGTCACGGGGTACGAATTCAGCGTGGGGTCCGTTTCATTCGTGTTGATGGGCGAAATTTTCCCTGGCGACGTCAAGGGTGACGCCATAGCCGTGGCCTTCACTTTCAACTTCTTCCTTGCCGCAGGCATGGCGTTCATGCTCTACTGGGAAATAAACGACTTGAGCTTCACTATTGTATGGGCGCAGCTGTCGCTGACGTCCTTTGTATTCATCTTCTTTGCCGCTTCGCTTGTGCCCGAAACAAAAGGAAAAACGCTGGAAGAGATTCAAAAAGAGTTCCAGCAAGAATTTGAAGTTCCCGATTTCTTGGCTGCAGTAGATTACCTCTCTGGCGGAGAAGAGGGCAGTGGTGCGGAGTCAGCAGCACGGGCAGTAGGCGACATGCGGGCTGCAGCTGCAGCTGGAGCAGCTTACATATTTCAGTCTGGTGATAATGTCGCTGGTGACGGCGACAACGAGCAGAATGCGCTCCTACAAAACCGCGATGCACTTTAGAAATTATTTGCTCCGGCTATGTCGCATTCAGCTTAGATAGAAAAGAAGAAGGAATTGCCATCAATAGCCCCCCCCCCCATCCCCCCTATAAGTTACATCTGTGCTCTAGCAAAAGAAGACTACAAACCCCACTGTTCTCACATTAACAAAATTTCAGATATATATAGAAACCACAGAAATAGGAAATTGATACATGGATTATAGCCAAGAGCTCGAATTAAATGATCAAATGGCAGTTATACAGCTCCATATGTCATGTTTGTCTGGAGGAAGAATGGCGAATGATAAACACATGCTCGGGGCGGGAATGATAGTGGTCGAACTCGAACTCGAACTAACACAAACCCAAATGACACAGAAGCCAATGCTGCGTTCAGAAGTGTACGCGCGTGCGTTGCGCGCAAGTCAAAATCGTAAATAGGAAGTCGAAATTGTCAATCGCCATTAGATAAACTCAAAGAGGACTTCGCCACTCGCTCAGATCTGCAATACAAGAGCCAGGTGCGGTGTATTCTGAATTAGCAATCAACCACCCCGCGCATACAACCTCCAAGTCCCCAACTCAGCCGTTCAGTCGAACTCTCTTTCCATTCCGGCTAAGAAGACTCATGAAGTGCACTGCTTGGGAGCTTGGGAGGGTTCAAATCAGCTCCGGATGAGGAAGGCGTGAAGGCCAAGTGCCAACGAGGAAGCCAGCGCGTAGCCCAAGGTACCCCAGCCAGCAGCAGAAGGCACCAAGTCTGGCCGATTTAAAAGGCTGCCTGCGAAACCTGCTGCAGTAGCTGGACCGCCAACGTTCGCATTCGACGCCACTAGCGCTTCGTCAAGTGTGATTGCGTGGCCAACACCTGGCGTGCTTTTTGCATTAGCGGTTCGGCTATTACTGCTGCTACTGCGCGGTAACAGGCACTGGTTCAATGCACAGACTGCGAATGACATGAAGGCGCAGTGCACAGAAAGAGTTATGGCCACAAAGGCTACTAGAGCAGGGCCGTAGCCTGCAGCGACTGCATCCACTCGAGCTGACGAACCGACGGCAGCAAAGAAGAGCAACAGTAGCGCTGACGCAATGGGTGGTGCTACGTTGCATCTCTCTTGCAGCATGGTGCGGAAGAATCCAGCAACACCGCGACGCTTACCTACTTTTGTTGCCTCGTCATCGTCATCAAGACCAACAGTAGTTGTCAAACGAATAGCTGTTGAAACAGAGGTAAGCCCTTCTTCAAGTCGGTGAAGCCCTCGACCTGCAATGGTCGCGAGCAGCGTGAGCAGGCCCGTTCCAATTCCAGGTACAGCCTGGAAACCAGGCGCACTGGCTAGTGTACTCGTGATCTGCAAGAGTATTCCCGCAAGCAGCAGTAAGCTTATTGACGCAAAAGTGCGTGCAACAACAACTCTTTTACTTGAATAGATACTGTCATTGTCAGCACTTCTTGGAGACACGTTTTCAAGCTCAGTGATGCTATCAGCATGACCGGCTCTTATTCCAGGAGCAGCATTGTTTTCTAATGACCCGTCAACGAGCGCCCGAACCCGTGCGCTTTGGCTCAAGGCGACGAGGAAAGCGAAGTATCCACCCATGCATAACACATCGCCAGCGGCGAGGGCGCCCAGCGCAGCTGTATGGTCGCGTGCGAGGCCGCACGCTTGTGCGACGGCAAACAAATTGGCGGAACCTCCAATGTAGGTTGCTGCACAGCATGCAGCGCACTGCGCAGCGAGGCTAGGCGGCAACCATAATGCGTGGCTTTGCGGTGCTACATGCGCTGCCACTTGAAAAGCCGCAGCAGCGCCGACTAGCGAACCACAGGCACCGACGCCAAAAGCTAATCCCACGCCGCCGATGCGAGGTAACCGTAAGGATCGAGAGTGTCGGCGAATATGAACTTTGTTCTGAGCTGTGCTTAAGGTGGAAACATCTGTCGTGCGCGGTAGCCTACAAGGCAGAGCCGAGCCTAGCACGGTCACTGCTAGCGAACTTGGAAGCACAATAGCCCAACAGGCATCATACAATGGGTGTGCTGGCGGCAGCCATTTCAAATTGGAAGCTACTGCCGCCACACTGAAAGAGGTTAGGGCGCCAGTAACTCGGCGACCAAAATGGGTACGCTCCGCCAACACACCGCTTGCCGTACAACCCGCCAACGAAAGACCAACCCCGGCATCAAACGCGGCAACTGCTGGGCGCGCTTTGCGCGATCTAGAGCGGATGGCGCCACCTCTTACGTACTCACGAGCTGAAGTTTTTGTGAAGATGGAGACAAGCACGACGATATCAGCAAAGCGAACCATCACTCAAGAAAGGCTACTTGAGAGAGAGTCTTCACAGGAACGATGTAAAGCACCTCTACACATCCAGCCCCTAGGTCAAGCCTCGCGGTCCTCCGACTACTACCGTATACTGGAGAAAAATAGCTGCCTTTCAAGTAAACTTCTCTATATAAGGAATATAGTTGTGTTATATTCACTCGCTATCCTACTCACTCTACATTCTGCGCCACCTTGAGCTACGTAGCTTGATTGTATCTGATTCGCAGCAGCGCAGCTGCGCAGCTGCAGGCAGGCTGCAGGGCACGGCAGGCAAGCTTCTTCTATTGCCGCTTTCAAAATTCCCCCTGTACTAGCTTCAGCTTTTATCAGCTCAACTGAACCAGGGATTAGCAGAAAATTTGAAATATAGATACGTAGGATTAGTGAAAGCTGACAGTTGACAACCAAGCTAGTCGAATTGATCAGCAGCAAATGCTGGCACTAGGCTCCTATTATAAGTTCGTACTCTCCACTGAATCAAAACTGGTGAGAGTTTTTGCTACAAGAGACATGTAAGGTACGTAAGGAAGTTCTCAATTGGTGGTGCCGTTTTTGAGCAGTACGTAATTGAAAGCCGGCATAAGCAGGTTTCGTAAGTAAAAGAACGGCTCAGGGCTGCGATTTTAAAATTCGTAGCGTGCGTGCTGTCAACTACTGCGGTTTCCGTTGAGTCATGACTACTCCAGACCAGCGTGCCTTGGGAAGAGGCACCACCAAGCGAGATAACAGCAATATCAACGCTCATCAAGACTCAAACAACCTAGTCAGCCATTCGGACACGCCTTTAATAGCGCTTGGTCACATCATCAGTGAGCCATGCATCGCACTCGAAGCTCTAGGGTTTGTTCCTGAGGATACCCAAGCAGCTTTTGAGGCCGTTTCAGATGTTGATTCGACTAGCCACTCAAAACAATGGTTGTTGGCGACTGATTTTTTACTGAAGCAAACTCGTCCGCTCCCTGTGCATGTAACACGGCCAATGCTCGCTTCAGGCTCAACAAGTAGTGGCGAATTGGAACAAATTGGCCCACCCAGAGATGTGACAGTCGAGACGATGGCAGCTCTTGGAGCTGACGGGTCCTGGGTGCTACTGCAGTGCTCAATGCTTTACTTGGATGCAAGAAATAACATGTTTGCAATTGCAGACATCTTACGAGCTGCGAAGTCGGCAAGTGTAGATGTCCTATCACCTTCGGTTCGCTCATTTGTCAGGACTGCTGTGCTGGCGGGTTGTTTTGATGGCGCACGCCTGATTCTTGCCTCATGTGGGATTGATCTCAACAGTACTGAGTCAAAGCACGACAGCACCGACGACAATTTTCAGATCTGTACTCCTGGTCCAGCATCTCCTGTCGCTCCTAGACTGTCCTTGCAAGATTCACTGCACGAGTCATTTCTCTGCCCAGTTACTAGAGAGGTCTTCATGGAGCCAGTAACGCTAGGATGTGGCCACAATTTTGAAAGAGACGTTGTAATGCGTCTGGTTAACGAAAGTGGCACCCTTGCAGCCTGCCCAATATGCAAGCGTTCCTTAGGTGAGTGTGACGTGAAAGTTAACATAGTGCTTCGAGAGGCTGCACTTCGACTTTTTCCCGGCGCCATTTCTGAAGCACGACGCTACGAGGTGAGAAACTACTAGTAAAAGGCGTACCATTAAATTTGAATTTCACGCCATTTATTTGCTCTACTAAAAAAACAGTTTATTGAGGCGTGTGCAGCTACTGGAGTAGTCCTCAGCACAGCATTGGAATTAGCTTTGCGCGCAGTCGATGACGAAGCACAGCCTGAGCTGCGTGAATGCGCAATCCGCGCTATTTTGTGCTGGGCCGAAGGCGGCATGTGGCCTAGAGATGAAGAAGCTCCAGATGATAAGAACAAGCCCAATGCAGTAGCATCTAAAATGGTAGCCGAATCGCCTGCATCTTTGCGGTGTTTGTGGCGAACTTTCGAATCAGACATGCAGCTTTGGGTGAGCGGAGGTATGAAACATGATCGATTGACGTCAAATATGATTCGCTGCGTTTCGTCTTCCACGGCTCTTTGCTTGGAACCGGACACAAGAGTGACCGCAATGCGGGGCCTTGTAGCTGCAGGTGCACCTGCTTTGGTCGTAAAATGTGTTGCAGAAAAGTGCTGCGACGCTGCATATGTAGTGGCAACAGTGGAACTTCGAAAGACATGCCTTCACTTTCTCAGTATTCTTGTTGATGATAAGCACAACGGCGACATTCAGATTGCTCAAACACCTCGGAAGATTCAGCTTGACTCCAGCACCGCCCTACTAGCATCTCGCTTAGAATCTTCCTTATTTTTACTTGCAAGCGACGTCATGGAAAATTGCAGTACTGCTCTCCACACGCACACTATTCTCCGAGCCTTGATTTCTGCATCTTTTGGTGCCTCTGTTTCAAACTCGAGAATTGATGCTGTAGAAGCGCTCGAAAACATTATACGAATTACACTTGATTACCATCTCACACCTGTAGAAAGAATTAACAGTAATCATGACGCAAGAGCCGCAGCCCTTGCCTCGTTGACATTAGCATCATGCACGGAGTCAATCAAAGTATGGCAGCGTCAAGAGAAGTCAGCCATACCGACGAGCGATATCAGTGTTCGCCTGTACCAGCATACACTCCGAATACTGCGAGCTTGCGCTGAATTCTTGAACACTGGCGGTGGAGGCCTCTCTGGCGAGGGTGAATTAACGCAACGTCTTCGCCTCGAAGTATGCACTGAAATGTTTTAGTTTGAAATCCGCTTCAACGGATGTTTAAAATGTGCTTTCTGCCTTATCTTTGCTTTCTGCCTTATCTTTGCCAGGCAACAGCGGCGACGATCCTTAATTTTGCATTTGCCCCTGTGGTTTATCTACAACGAACAAGTTCAAACCCTAACAAATGTGCCCGAGATGAAGAAAAAGATCCTTGCGCTGTAATTGTCGCCGAAGATGGAGCAGAGCGTGAGCAACCGCTTTGGAAGTTTTCAGATCCAGAGTTGCGCGTTATGCGACCTGTTTCATACCCTGCTGACTTCGTCGAGCGCATTTGTGCTGGAGATGAGCTCTTGTTCATTCGCGATTCGAAATACTCTTACCCTAAAAGATGTACCGACGGTGCCGTTGTAATCTTCGAAGAAAAGAACGACAATGTCCCACCAATTAAAGTTCGATGGATTGCTGGAGGCTTTACCTATTGGGTGAATCCATCTGACTTGCGGCACCTTGTACCTGGATCGGCGGTTGAGCCATCTTCAGGCTACATCTTGCGCATTGGGCCACCGCCACCCGTGCCTTACATTCCAAATAAATCGAATGCCAGCATGTCGCCTCATGAAAGTACACGCCAGCAGACCAAGGGGACAAAAATAAAAGCTTGCTTTGCAGAGATCGTGGAGGATGCAACGTCGGTGAAAATAAAATGCGAGTCAAATGTTGATATGTACAGAGAGGCGATGCCAGTGCTCCAAGTAATATGCGCAGCATTGGCCCAGGACCTCCCTGAAAGAGCTGCTACCAGTAGACTTTTCACCCCAGTAAATGTCCTTGCTATGATAGAAGAAGACTTTAATGAGAGAAACTTGGCGACTCGATCTTCGGTGAATTCGTCTCAGTATGCGAGCGCTGGCCTGACTCTTACTGTAGAGGCGTCCATGCATCATGATGTTTGGCTGCTTGGTATCGCTACAGGGCACTGCGCTGATGCGGGTGCTGTTGAGATATGGGCCAGCGATGGAGACGACGCTTCGTCGTCTGCGTCGTGGAATAGCACCGACCTTAAAGTAGCACCACCAGGATGGAAACGTGTTTGGGGTCCTGGTCTTGTGCGTGAAGGCCAGACTGAGACTGAATACCGATTCGAATATCCCTTACGAGTTCCTGCGGGCTCACGATGCGGACTTTCTTTACGTGGAGACAATAATTCAGCGATACGTTCTGAGCGTGTGTCGCAAGAGGAGTATGATTCACCAGTTGGCGAAGATAAGTTCATAACTATTCATGCTGGCTACGCCATAAACCCAAGACGGTGGGTAACTGAAGAAAGTGACGAAAAGAGTGTGATGGTTGGCCGAGTGCTTTACACACTCTGCAATCCGTATTCAGTAGATGTTGATCCTAATCAAATATCATTTAGAGAATCGCCTTCAACCTCAGCTGTTCTTGGACCGATCGCGTGGGAAAATTATGTTCAAGGTGTTCAATTTGTTAGTGCGTGTGTCCGCAAGCTTGAGGAGCGCTTTGCCGACAACATTGCTGATTTTGAGGCCGGTCTTATGACTCTGCAAGCCCAAGATGGCAATTCAAATGCACTCCTAAACTTGCTTCGACGTCGTCGCTGCCCTGTTACCACACACACCAATGTACTTCAAGCGCTCCTTGAGTTCAGAAGCTCTCGCACGCTGCCGTCGCAAGGTGCCGAACATTCCACCAGATCAGCTCTAAAACATTTGTGGGGCGCCACTGAGGTAGATGCCATAGAGTTATCCCAACGTGTGGCTATCGTTGCAGATCCAAGTCGTGGCGATCCGGTACTGTCAGACTTGGCTTTAACTACCCTAGAAAGACTTTACGTTGATATTCTCAGCAGCGCCTTCGAAATCAATTCACCAGCGTCATCTCCAATCAACAAAGCAGATGGCACAGGCGCCCGCTCTTCACCATTTTTTGACAGTATTGAGATATCTTTCAAGGTGTCGAATCTGACTGCAATAAAGACGCATGCTGCCTCTCTTGCTGCAGCAGTGTTGAGAAACCATAGGAATCGCGAACTTCAAAGTAAAGCATTACATACTCTTTTGTGGACTGTAAATCCAGCTATTGCCTTTGGACGATCAAATTTAAGTCTATTATTTTCCGGCGGCGCTCACTCGGTGGTCGATATTGCATGGAGCGAAATCTTCCATATTGCGCTTCTCTCTGCACATAGTAAAAAACACCGCACGAATATGTCCGAGATGGACAAAAAGAAAAGCAACGAACATGAAGATTCTGGTGAAGCAGCCTTACTAGCAATGCAAGCAAGTTCTCTTCTTCTCAAATTACTCGCTTCGCATAAGCCAGGCGTTGCTTTGTCTGCGCATCTCGCCAATATCGTAAGTACTTCAGCTTCATGCACTAGCTCTGCATTTGTGTATTATGAGTGCACAGGTATATCTCACTTAGATTTATTGATTTTCCAGGTTTCAGCAGGAGCGATGCCCTCTTGGATAGCCTCTGCTGAAGCTACCGCCCTAGGAAATTCGGAATCACCTGTTTTAGCCGGTAACCGTGTCCTCGAACTCTTGGCAGGCGGCGGCCGTTCACCTCAAACGGCGCTTCTCGTTGCCACGCTCAGCTTGCCAACTGGAATAATGTGCCCATTTGGGAATTGTATGCAGCTATGGAATAAGCCCAAATGCTGCGACAGGCACAATGGCGAATTCAATACTGAAGGTGGTGCAGCGTTGCCAGATAGCATGCCTGCGGCTAATTTTTCAGACTGGCGTGAAGCAATCAATCTAGACAATTTATCACCTAGAGTTGCAGTTGTTGCACAGGTAGCATCAAGAGCCCTCAAGGAGGCTCGGCAGGGATTACACGTAGCGACTCGGATTACCGACGAGTCTGGCACTGATTCCGATTATGAGCTGCAGCAGCGACGTAGCCTGCCGCCGCTGTTGACGTCCTCTTTTGAAGAACCTTATACAGACAGAATGCGTAAACCAGAAGATTGTTTACGCTTTTCCAATGCTACTCGAGCATGGGTGTTCGGTTGTCTACTCCGCGATGATGTTGCAGGTCTTTCTTCTTGGGCATTCAGGGTATCAACAAGTACTGCTGCTGCTGCTGCCGAAGCAGATGGCAGAAACTCTGCGGGAAGTAGCGTATTTATCGGAGCGAACACGTCGATTGCCTGCCCCGCTTGCACCTTCGTTAATATTGCTGCAAGCACATGTAGTGATAGCGTGTGCAAAGTAAGTTCATTTCTGTTTAATTCATTGTTTGTCAATTCAATTTTAGTGTCTCTTCGCTAAATTTTCTTTTTGCGATCGGCTCTTTGTTTTAGATGTGCAGCGTTTTCTTAGACGAGGGAGTAAAATTTGATTCATCTGGTTCACCAACTACGTTTGATGGGCCTCATCAGAATTCCCATTTCCTACTACAGCAGCAACGTGCAGTTGTGGCAGCTTTGCACGAGCCTGACTTCTTCACGGATTCTTGCGAGGATGCACCGTGGGTATGGCGCTTGGACCACTTGCAAACGCCTCTTATGAGAAGTAGCAAAGATACTGCCAAGAAAGATGAAGTGAGTGCTTCAGCATCAGTAGCTGGGCTGAGACTTCCAGCCTCGTGCCAGAGTGTTCTGGCCCAGCTTGCTGCAGTTGGAACACCTTCTCGGTCAGTAGAAGACTGGTTTGCAAGCTTTACGACGACTAGCCTCCAAGAAAGCAACGACGAGACAGCAGCACCATGCTTGTTTGATCAAGTAGTAGCTTCAGGCGCCTCCGAAGATGAGGTGTTTGATTTACGTCCAGGCAGTCCAGTTCCTGGCACTGTGAAGTTTTGTAGTACTCAACCCAACGATGAGGCTCTTCCGCAAGGCAGTGCAGTGCTCGTCGGCGCAGTAGGTGAAAGCGAAGATGTACTGTTTGGGACTGGCGAATGGAATCATTTTACTGAGGCTCGAGATGGCGACAGCAGGACAGTGCAAAGATCAACAAGCAGCACTCTGCGCTGCGGCAGCGAAGAGGTGCTCACACTCAGCCAAATTTCACTTGCCCAATGCTCAGCTGGCCATTTGTCGCTTTTCAAGATGTCGCGTTTTTTTAATTCACGTTATTGAAGCATGTTGCGTTTTTGCGTGTTTGGATATGGATTACTTGGTAGATGATACGACACGCACAGGGTGTGTTCAGCCAGGAATGTGTCGGCGTAGACGGGCAAGTTTCCAATGAATTGGTGGATCGGTGGAAAGAAAGGGAAGGAGGACAATTGTAAGTAAACTCTGCCAGCAGCCACAGAAAGATACGATGTGATGTTTTTGCTACGCATCAAATGTTTCGAATGTGTAATGTGTCGGCGCAATTCGGATCTGAATTTGTGCGTAATACATCATGCAGGTACATTAAGAAAGGAGTCGCTGTGTTCACTTTCCAGCTGCGGCAAGATGAAGAGGATGCAACAGGCCAAAATCTATTCTGCCTCCGTGGACTCGAGGTTGGACATTTCTTCTTACGTCATATCGTCTTGTTCATTTGCTTCCTTCGCCTGAGCCTGGAATCTCCGTCGAAACGAATATTCACCTTTTTGGGGGCTTCGATTGAATGCGCGCATTTTCCAACTTCTTTGCTTTTGCCTTCAGATCATCACCAGTCGGTGGGATAAACGCGAGTGCCACATTGGCCTTCGCATCAAACCTTTACCTTCATTTCACTCAGCAAGAGGTTGTAGGTCTCCATCAGCGGCTGAGACTTCTGCTTCTGCTGCTGCTACATCCTCTGCTGAAACTATTGCGGATGCCTTCTCAGGAGATGGTTGGACGCATTTAGATGCAGATACCTTCTCCTTCACGTACAGCAGATCGCAAAAGAAACTCATTGGACGAGTAGCTGCTGCTCCTGTTACTTCTGGTACTTCCTCAGAGACCACTAGTAGTAGAAAGGACCTTGTGTGCAGTGCCTTTCAGCTCGTGATCACGGTGGGCGCTTACAATGTTGGCTTGCATGGACTTCGGCTGTTGTGTGGAGATGTCGCTGCAGCCGAGCGAAGCTGTTTGAGCGCTGGCCTGCCGGTGCAACCCTCTTCGTCATCCATGGAGCACTCAAACTCATTGTTACAATCAGGTGATAAAGACGACGACAGCGATGCGAATGACGAAAAAGGCTTGGCTCACCGCAGCGCATGGTCATTTGATGGTTTAAACAGCCGAGGAGGTGCTTTTGCCTCTGAAAGGACCTTGAACGCTTCGGGTGGTGCTTTCGGTGCTCTCTGCGGCCCTGTTATAAAGGTACTTGTGCTGAAGTATTGAATATGCAGCGTGCTTATCATGCTATAAGTACTATATTTCTGCTTTTCCTCCTTTGCGTCTCCTTTGTACTTGCTTACCTCTCTTCTTCAATCTAACCAGGCTGGTACTGGAGTGCATGTGTGCGCTTTCCGCGTGGATGACGTCACTGGCAACTGCGGGGTCTTCGGAGTGGCAGCTTCCGAATGGACGCCCGCCATGGGCCTACCTGGATGCATAACAAGCAACGTCCATAATAGTCATGATCTAGTAGCGCAAAGGGCAAGAGTAGCAGCGGATGAAGCATCCTCAGTTCCGCCCTTGACTTCGCCTTCTTCTTCATCATCATCTTCTTCTTCTTCTTCTTCTTCTTCTTCGGCATTTGGCGCCACTTTACGGCCAGCCAGGGGTGCCGGAGGTTCCTTGGCAGTATCTGGCTGCACGCTGCCACTATTTGAACTCCATCGAGGCGCGTTGGAGGAAGAAGAATGTCGTCCACCATCCATAGTATTGCGCCCTGGGGCTGCTATAGTGGTACGTGTTGACACGGATGCGCCATCGTTGCAATGGTTTCTGGATGGCGTTTGCGTGGGGCAAGTGGACTCATCCTGTACTGCCGCTGCTGCTGCTGTTTCAGTGTTGCTAGAGGCTTTGGAAAGCGAAGACGGGGTTCGGTATGTGGCTGCAAAAGAATGCTTTGGCCTCTTGCGTTGCACCCTTTTGACGCAACTTGCTGATGCATCCGTGCAAACAATCACTGCTGGACCGCAGTCCAAGTTTTCAAAGGTAAATAGTTGGGAAAGTAGTGCCACAGTTGGCCAAAAAGAGTCAGCACTGTCTCGTGTGCTTCGAACGTGGCCGGAAGGACCCTCTGAAGTTGCTCCAGAGTCATGCCTTCAGACGGGTAATGAAGCCGAAGTAACAACTCGCAGGGATGGTTCTCAGCCGTTCTTCCGTGCCACTACTGGTGGTGGTAGCGATGGCGGTGGTGTAAATAGCACTTTTGACGGCCGAGCTTCAGCGTGCGCACCCTATGGCGTGTTCCATGGCCAGCGGGTACGGGCGTTGTGTCACCCCGAGTGGGGGCTCGGCACCGTTATGGGTGTGGGGCTTCGGCCTTCTGCGTCTACTTCTTCAACGATGATGCCATCAAGTTCCTTCTTTGCCACAAGCCAGAATTGGCTGTGGATCGCTTGGGACAACAGCCCCGTAAAAGGAGAAAGAGGGGCTACCTGGCGCAGCGACAACTGGCAACGTGCTCTTTTGGCGCCTGCCCCACCACGATTGCCTTCACGTCTTCCGAGGGCTCACGCAGCACCTGCAGGTTTAGAAGAAGGAGACAGCGTGAGCACCTGCAGCGGTGGTGTTGGCGGTGGTGTTGGCGGTGGTAGCAACAGCTGTGCTAGCGATGGCGGCAGTTTTGCCCAGGACATTGTTGGTACTGGTAGCAACGAATACGCAACTGATTCGACCCTGTCATTAGATACCGACATTGATGGCGAGGCAGCGGCTAGTGCGATGCTCTTTGCTTCTGCGCCGCTCACTGTGTGTGGAAAACCTTGCCCCCTTGATAATGGCCTAGTAGCCGCAATAGAGGTGCCACGGAGTGTAGTCCACGCGATGATTCGCCAAGGCCAATTTTGCAGAGAGGTATATGCTGCACAGGCGCAAGCACCCTCAAAACCGTCGTCATCTCGCGTGTTGTGGGAAGTAGTAGTCTTCAACGCAACGTCTGCTCGCCACTGCGATGGCGATGCCCGTGGTGTAAGCACGTCTTCTGAATGGGCGGCTTTGACTATCTGTGGGCGGAGGCCGCTTGGCTTGTCAACGAACCATAAAAACGCAACTGCATATGCGCCAGGCTTTGCTTCTGCTGCCTTCCCCTCTGTGCCTTCCAGCGGAGAAGAGTCCGCGCCCCGACTGATTTCAAACTCCAAGGCTCGTCGCCAGTTGCCTTCACGCTGCACGCTAGCGCTCGTGCCGCCGCTGCCCATCGAGCAGGGCCAACTCGTAGGCTTGTTACGGCATCATCCTGGCTCTGGGGCAGTGCCCAAAGCTTGTGCAAGGACTTCGTCTTCTTCTTCGTCGTCGTCGTCACCATCAGCACCGGCGTTGTACCTGGATACGGCTGCAGTTGTCCCGCGGCCATTGCAGTGGGTAGGGTGGGAAGCCAGCGAAGGCAGCGAAGGCAGTAGCAGCAAGGACACAAGTGGTGTTAAGCAGCAGCGTCCGCCAAGTGCACTGCATGTGGAGAGTGCTCCGTTTCCCTTAGCCTGGTCGGCTGTACTACTATCGTCGTCGACATCATCGTTGCCTGCTCGTACGTATGAAGACGAACTTCTACACCAGCCCCAGCAGTGGTTGCGCTTAGGTGATGCCGAGCCGGAAGCAAAACGCGCTGCTGCGATTGCTGCTGCGAAAGCTGCTGGTGCAGGCGCTGGAGCAGGCGCTGGTGCTGGAGCTGGAGCAGGCGCTGGAGCTGCTCAACAAGACGCGCCACGTAACCAAGAAGCACCAACAATGCCCTTTTTGCCGCACTTGCCAGGTGAACAGCTTGCTAGCGACCAAGAAGTGGTTCAAGTTGAGTTTGCGCGCGCAGGAGGTGGTTTAGCGCTCGCCCGCGTTGTTGCCGCAGCTGCTGCCGCTGCCTCCTTGACTACTTCGAGAGTAGCAAATTCAACTACCTCACCAAATGTGCCCCCAGCTGATTCTGACTCACCTTCAACCGCTGAAACCGTTGGCGCCTCTCTCAAGGCCTGCATTGCGCTTTGCTCAAACCCAAAAGCTTTTGAAGCCCTCGTTGGACCTGCTCTCGTACTTGCCCCACAGGACGATCTTCGACTTTGCTCCTTGGTGTCTTCTGGCGGTGTAGCGTCGTGTTTTAAGTGGCTCGACCCGATCTTAACCGCTGCACTGCAGCCTTTCAATGCCCGTGAATCGAATTCAGACAGTTGTCCATGGCATCATAGCTCCACAGGAGCGCTCCTTCTCGCAGCAACTGCTCTCAATTCCGCGTTTGAATTGGACCGATGCGTAAACCATGGCAATTGCAGCGAGTCTAATGGTACGAGCGCTCGCAGTGCTACGAGCGGGAGTATTCGTGGCGTCTACACTCTAGCCGTTGCCACCGCAGCGCACTTGGCACAAACACCTGGCCTCGTAAAGCTCGCTTTCAGCACTATCCAGTCTACTAGCCCACAACTTCCTTCTCCAGCCGACTACCAACGCCCGCAACGCCATCAACAACGACCAAATCCACCTTTCGCGGTTGAGCGAGAAAACGGTGCCCCCCCTCTTGCAGCAGTGTTGGCAGCCCTTCACTTTCTGACGCGACTAGTGCGCGCCCAGTGCATACTTCTATCGAGAACCAAATCCCGGCGAGCGCACAGTGTGCGTGGTGCGCGAGAACCGTCTGATGAAAAGTCAACGAAAGAAGACGCTACGGAGCATTCGGCAGCGGCGGATGGAGCGACAGCTAGAGGATCGGCTCCTACAGTAGAGGCGTGGGCCGCAGATGTTTTGCTTCACTCTGCAGCGCTTGTGAATTTGGTGTGCGGTAGCTTGTGCAACCCTCGAGTCCCAGAAAAGACAGCAAAGAATGGCAACCACCACGCATTCAATGAAGGCCCAGCTCAAGACCATGACGGTGACAACATCGATGACGACGGTGACAGCGACAGCCCAGGCCTAGTAGGCCACCTTGATAACCCAAGCTCGCCTTTTTCAACTTCTTCCATTGTCCTAGCTGTGGCTCGCCTCATCCGGCCATCCACCGGTGCGCCCTTGCCAGCAGTGGCAGCAGCTGCGGACTATCTAGCAGCAGCTGCAGAGCTCGCCAGGCAACATGCACTTTATAATCCCACCAGCTCTCAAGTGAACGAGCACCAGAGCGGCAGCAATAACAGCAGCTGCGGAACCGAGGCTGTAGTCCAAGAAGTGTGCTCTTCCCTGGGGCTGGCAGCAGCTGCATTGTCGCGTAAATCGGAGGACTCATCTTCTTGGCGTGCTGCACCTGCCATTTTGGTCTCACTTGGTCATGCTGCACACACGCTTGCACTTTTGCATCCAGCAGCAGCTGACCGCTGGATTCAGCCTCTGCTATTAGACGAATCCAGGTATTCCACAAATGGTGCTGTGTCGCCACCGACCTCTGAGCCAGGGAATTTGCGCTCGCCTGCTACGGACAGTGTTTCTAGCCATGCATTTGCCTCCAAGCGCAATAACAACGACAACATTCGCATCACAGCTCAGCCTGCCTCATGTAGTGCTCAGAAAGCATCCTTGCGTCACATGTCGCCGCCTCGGGATACTCCTACTGTCTCTAGTACTAGAGCAGAGCCTCCGCGCACAGTTTTGCCCCCGTTTGCTGCCAGACTTTCCTCAAGGGAATCTGCCCGTGCACTCGTTGCCGAAATGCACGCAGCAGCGGAGGCCGGATCAGCGCCTGCTCATATTGATACAGCAATGCCATTCAGTAATGATGGGCCTGACAGATTCTATTCAAATCCACCGCCCGAGGATGCAGCTTTAGAAGCAGGCCGTGGCACGTCTACCGAGGCAGCAGCTGGAGTAGATGAAGCTACCTCGTTTCCGTTGAATTTTCCAACCTCTGACCCTACTTCTTCTACTCTTTTTCAGGAAACAGCGACTGAAGAAGAACACGACAACGTCCTTGATTTGGCGTTTCCATCGCCGCAGAGTGAAGCGCAAGCGTCTCTGTCGTCCGGGGCCATGTTCAACGTTGGTGACGGCGTGTGGCAGGAAATAGACTTGGGCGCTACAGACAGCCCCTCTTCGCAAAACGCTACTAGAACTGCTGTTGTTGCATCGAGCGTCTGGCGTGTTACCATTGCGTCAGAGCTACTGTTGGTTGGCGTCAGTCAGTGCGATGAGGATGAAGGCAGGGGTAATGACGATTGCAGCGGGGAAGGCCCCGTGGGATTGGACTGTGCCATTGATGGTCAAGTCGTTGGTACTCTGCCATTGCCCCCTAACCAGAACAGCGGCGAGCTCGTTGAGCTCGTAGGGCGTTTTGCTCATCACGATGGTCATGCAGTGAGTTCAGGCGTTGTGCACTTGTCAATGCGACTGAATCGCGCAGTGCCTTCTGGTGGAGGAAACTTCAACATTGAACGCTCAGGGCATGTGGTACTGCGATGGTGCCATGCCCCGTGATTCTCGCTAGCTGAAAACACGCCCACCTATTCTTCCTTGTTGACTTGGGGTCTCAGTATAACAAAAGCTTGTGTAGCTGTGCTGGGGTCTCAGCGAGTGACACTGTGACACTGCGTGCTCAAAAGAAGCGTTGTTGAGTGCCGCTCGTCCTGCGACAGCGCTGGATCAACAAAATTCAGT